>Ga0247809_1001123_pt1 | contig 11922 bp, 8 predicted proteins | sample UWRJL104311B1_FD_180951 | JGI IMG/M metagenome (GOLD analysis project Ga0247809, IMG submission 180951) | Plant litter microbial communities from Arlington Agricultural Research Station in Wisconsin, United States - UWRJ-L104-311B-1 | ecosystem: Environmental > Terrestrial > Plant litter >...
ACGATGAGAGAGTTTTGAATCAGTTTAGCATCGGTAACACATTTTTCAAGGAGCCTTTAGAAGAGAAAAGGACTGCCCCTTGCAATTTCGCAGATGGTGAGTACTTTGGGTACAGAGAAAATTCTCGATGGATCGGTGACACAGGCGTGAAAGAGAACATTGAGATGGTGCATATACTCCCTTTCGTTGAATAGTACCTCTCGCTTACTATCTCAAAGCTTAACATTCCCAAAGCCATCCCAGCATATGCCAACGTACCCAAACACCGAATTGTAAAGCAGAACTATGATGAAATTGGTAAGTCATCTAGCCTCAGACTTTGTTAGAAGTTGATTTAATTATCCGCTAGCAAGCTTCCACAGAGATGTCTGGGAAAAGGTCGCGCACAAGTTGTTCGTTCTCATCTCAATCATTCTCGAACTACCAGAAGATTTCCTCTCCAACGCTCATGCGTATGATGAAAATTCTGACGACCATCTGCGTTACATGATATATAACGTCAGATCTCAGCGAGAGTGGGACCTTGCCCAGGCATACTCTAAAGGAGGACATACTGATTTTGGTTCGCTCAGTACGTTGTTCCTAATTTTTCTAAACAGTCGAGAAACCCATGGATTACCTAACAATCCATGAAATGCAACGACTTGAATTCTTGGCTTCTTGAGGAGTCAAGTATTGAAAAATGGCTAAACTTCTGAACAGCTTTACTTTTTTCGCAACACGTCGCCGGCTTACAGATCAGGACGCCTGAGGGTGAATGGAAATATGTAAAACCTGTGGAAGGGGGGATTACTTGTAATGCAGCTGACACTTTATCCTTCCTTACTAAAGGTAACATTTATTTTCGCAAAATGATAGCATGAATTGACATTTCTTTTAGGCTTCGTAAAGTCGACCATTCATCGCGTAGTAACACCTCCCAAGGATCAAATCAATATTCCTCGTCTGGGCTTGCTATACTTCAGCCGGCCGGGAGACACTACGCCAATGAAGGCAGTACCATCACCTCTCCTCGATCGACTTGGGCTTCTGACTGAGGAGGATAAAAGCCCTTTAATTCCAGCTCCAACGGGTATTGAGTACGTTCGGGCCCGCGTTAAGGATGTTCACCACAAGACGGTCTTGGATAAGCGTGAAGGTACTTCTTTTGAATTTAAGGGCTTGAAGGTTGCGAATCACTATGCCTAGGAATATGCAAAGAGTACTGTACAAAAGGTAAGGCGAAACATACATAACAAAAAAATATGTCTTGAAGCAGAAGGTTATTGTTGCCCCAGTCAATGTTTGTTGGCACGTCCATATAAGTGCTGTAAGAGTACTTTGGATACAACGTTGTAACGTCGTAGTAACGTCAACGTTGCAGCCGAGGTAAGTGCCATGCCTAGCTCGGCCTAGGTAATCTTCCACCCCTGGGCTACTGTACGCTACCACATCTCCACATGGTCTGAACATACTCTGGACTAGCTATTACTGCATGATTATATTCTTCATGAGCTCTCAATGTTTAAAAATTCGTGTCAATCCTATTCTATAATATCTTCCTGAGAGAAGACTCTGTTCATAAAGAGCAGTGGAAGAGCAGTGGATTTATCATCATTTCTCCGAGGCATAAAGCTATATGTAAGACGACACACGTGACCATTGATGCCATCGTCACAAGGGGCTTCTGGATCCTCTCCCCATCCAACAAGTAAAAGAAAGATGTGCTTGGACTTTACGCCATCTGAAGGCCAAATTTCCACTCTCAAATGATGAGCCTCGCCAGGGATACATAGAAGCTGTTGGTTCTGACTCGGGGAAGCCTCCAATTGTCGATCCATCTCCGCCGCCGGGGTTCGATGGTACCTCCGTAGATAAGTCCCCAATACCAGGATCTCCACTTTAGCAGTCTGAACCCTCTAATTCATGGAAGATTGGCCAAAAAAGGAGGATGGACAGAGCTATATAACTCGGCAACAATGGGGTCGGGAAAACCTTATAAGTAGCTGCCAGTGTTCAAATTTGGACTCTAGGGTTTGCTACTTCCTCTCTCCCGCTGCTACGTCCCCAAACACAGCACCAAAATGCTTCTCAAGTCACTTCTTCCATTTGGCCTCTTCTCCGTTGCTACCAGTGCATCATTTGTTAGTAGCCTTCCAAAAAATGCTCAAACACTCTTCAATGAGTCTATGACATGGATGGATAGTTTCAACGATAGAGAATTCGGTGCATTGTATGAGCTCAGTGCATCTTCAGCTTTGCGCCATGGTACACGGGCATCGGCATGGTATGCTTTGGGGTTGCTTGCAAGGAATGAGGGTCCAGATGTTGAGGATGCTTTAAAGATGATTGTCAATGTCATAAAGGGTCAATTCAAAGACCCGAAAGATAATTGGTATGGTTTTCTGCAAATTAACATAACTTGTGCTTACAAAACTAGGTACGGAACATATCAAAAATACTTCGAGGAACCCAAAGTTGGGACAAAACGCTACCCTGAAAAGCGATACAATAGTTGTAAGTCTGCCCGTTCCAAATGCAAAATCTCCAATTCAAAAAGGCATTAAAAGTTGCATTCTGGGATCATCTGGCGTTCAGAATGACGACGCTTCTTGAGCGTAGTCCGCTCTTAAGATAATCTCTTAACTTCTGCATTTTAGGATTCAGGCGAACTAACTATGAGATTGTCATTGATAGGGGACCCTAATTGGAGAGGTTTTGTTGGTACTACTTTTATTGTAGCACTGGAGGAGTTTGGGCATTTGATCCCAAAAAATGTGACTGAATTAATAGAGGAATCGCTGTTCAACGCTACCGTTGGTGATACTTACAGGGTAGGCGGTGTTGATGGTGATAATCTGTATCCTTCATACAGCAATCCAGCATTAATGCGTGCCTTTGTTTCATCTTATGTCGGCAACCGTCTCAATGACAGCAACATGACATTATCAGGGTATCATTATGCTCAGGAATCTCTTGCACTATTCAACCGAACCAAGACACTATCTGAGTTCAACAGTGGAACTTACACTGGCGTTTCGCTCTTTGCACTCACATTATGGGCGAAATACCTTCCTGCTAATGATATTATGACTGGCAACGGTCGAATCAGTGAGTAATATTCAGCTCCACAAAATTATTTGATTATGATATTCGATGAGTACTAATACAATACACCATAGTCATAACCGAAACCTGGAAAGCTGTTGCCCAGCTGTGGCACCCAGACCTCAAAAATGTCGCCGGACCATGGGTAAGAGCGATATTTTCCTTTGGGGAGTTCTTGCTAAATAAACATATAGGACAGGAGCTATGGTTTCGATATGAACCGCTACGTTAGCATTTTGGGCTTACACTTTTGGGCATTGATTGGAAAGAAAGAGGCTGGATTCAGCGTTCCTGCTCACATTTCATCTCACAATGGCGATTTCGCATTCGGTCCTCTTGTGGCAATTCTTGCACCGTTCCACGCCACTCTCATGCCAGCAGATATTATGGACTCTCTGACAACGTTCAGCGGCGAGCATACTTTTGTGTCCCAAACATACTCACCACCTTACGATTATGTTCCCCGCAATATAACCTCCTATCTAACCACGGATCTAAGCATAGGGGCCGAGACCTTCAACCAGACAGTTGTCGGAGGGCCAGCTATCAATGTAAACACCTTCAACCCCGCCGTCATTCAGTGGCAGACCGGGGCTGAAGTTGGGTTCATTACACTATACGCTTCAGAAAAGGCGCTTATTGCTGATGTTGCTCCTGGAGTCCTAAATCTCACCTACCCAGCTGGAACTTCAAAGTCGGCATTTTCTCTTCTCGTCAGCACCTTTAAAGAGAAAGTTGATGTTGAGAAATGGGAGGATTTGCCTGGTCTTAAAGTCAAGACATCTGGAAGTATCAATATGACATATACCGTTGAGTTTGCGGGGTCAGAGGGTGGTGCTTTTTCGACTATTAAGTAAGTCTTCATCTTTCAAATTTTATCTGAGTCGACCTGACGTATTTAGTGACTTCGAGTTTTGGAACTTTACCTACGTGATGCCTACAAATTCTACTTCGATGCCAAATCTTTTGTTAGAAGTCTCGCTCGATGTCTAAAATGCGATCGGCTACTTTGATCCTGGGATACGTCCTAAAAGAACACAGAACTCGTCTAATGGCTTAATGAGAATACTGAATATATGGCCATTTTTTCTAACCAGTTTTGACGTGCTGTCTTGTGATTTTAGGTGGGTCTTTAAATATAGTGTTAACAAATATCTCAAAGTTCGATATGCTAAGATTTACACGTTTCAACTTTACAGCCATTTCCCCCTTTTAAGGAAGAGTAATGCAAGTATGGATAGTTGGAGACTTTTTCTTCAGCAGGAGTCGCGGCTAAACTGCATCTTTCCAGTAGTCTATCAACTTGTTTGTTAGAATTCACATGCCCCAATCTCGTTTTCTATAGCCTGATATATGTTCAGCTTTTTCACTCTTCATCAGTTGAGATCACATTTGACTGAAAAGCGTTTGCCAGAAGGGGTTCCCAACCGAGCAACTAGAATTAGTAGGAAATACGAGACATGGTCTATTTGATTTCTCTGAAGATTGATTAAAACTGTTCATAGATTGTTGTCCTTCGTTCCGCACCATTCCAGTCACTAGACGCTGTTTAGAATATTATTACGTGGATAAATAGAGCAAGAATTAATCAATGAGAACTCCGAGGAATCCCGTGGCAATACATTATATCAAGACTTAGCATCACGACGGGCTTAAAATCAGCCATGGGATTATTAGTGAATTGTCCAGATTGTACCTAAGTAGTGTATGGTCTACACCAAGACCATTTCCCTATACAGAATTGGTTAATCTGAGGAATAGTGCTAGGCGAAAAAGACGTGTCAAGAACTTAAGACTATAAAAGTCAATTCATTAATTGTTCATTGTGCAGCGAGCGGTAAAAGCGGCATTTCGTACACATCCTATATATGACGCCAGGCTAATGCTCAATAGATCCCATATGCGAAACTCCTAAACCTGTAACTACTTTTACTCCCCCATCTTATGTCCAGTACTCAAATATCATTAACACTTTCTTATTATGGCCACTTTATTTGGCAATGTCTTTGATTTGCTCTTCCCTAATTATGCTGTTTTGGCGTTGGTTTCTACTGACTCGCCAGAATGTATCGGTGAACTCTTGCACTTTCATAGCTTTCAAGAATTCTTCGTCGTGGGTTATAATGACTAACTGGAAATTCGACTGTGACCGGCGCTGTTTGACAATGGTGTGGAGAGCTTCGGCAAGTGATTGAATTGTATTCCCATCCAGATTCGTTGTAGGTTCATCCAAAGCAATGATCTATTTAAAAGTGTGAGTAGGAAACTTGTTAGGCTGGATTCTTGATAAACTTACACCACAACCGACACCAAAGCACTCTGCAAGAGCAAGACGAATGATTATACTTGCCAGAACTTTTTGTCCAGCACTACATCGGCCACGCATATCCATCTCAACGTCTTGCTTGGTCATAACTACTCGATAATTATAGCTTCGTCTCTCTGATGCAGAACTAGACGCATCATTTTCGGATTTGATCATGATCGCATCGATATCTGTACCTTGGTAGGTATTTTGCCATATTTCACGAGCAATGCGGTTGATCTCCTCCATCTTCAGAGTGTGGTACTGCATGATAGCGTGCTCAAGAGCCTGGCGATACTTATCAATATCCTCAATAGCGGCTTGAGTGGTTTCTACCTTGATATGGCCCTCACGGAACCGACGAGCTGCATCCTTGTATTCAAGCTCCCAATCCTGCAAGTTCTCATATAGCTGTTGATCCTTAGCAGCGGCTGTACCGACGAGAGGACCTCTTTCGGCATGAAGGACTTGGTACTCTTTCTCAGCTTTCAATGCTTCACGCGACAGTCTATCAAACTCGCCTTGCACATTGCGTTCCTCCAAATCGACTATCTTCTCTTTGAGTTCCTGCAGCTCACGGATGTAGCTTCGTTGGTTGATGTTGCCAACTATGTTTTTCTTTGCAGTTTCGCCGTCCTTAACTTTAGCTCCTAATTCAATCTCTCGCTTTTGTAGCTTTGACAGCTTATCTTCGGTTTTCTTCTGGCTCTGTTCGAGGTTCTCTATTGCTCGTTCGCATGCCTCTAGGTTTCGAGATCCACCCAGCTCAACATAATTCTCAATCTCTCTATTAATGATATTAAATTCACTGACGGTGTCAAATAATCTATCTTTATCTGTCTGAATATTGAGCTCCTTGTCTCGTCCACGTTTTACAGCCGCCTCATGTTTGGAATTGGCGGTGATGGTCTCTGGGATAAGAGCCTCGAGATCAACATCTGCTTGTTGCATAGCATCTCGATGTGCCTTGCTGTCTGCGCGACATTTTTCGAGTTGACTGACGAAGTCTTGCTTCTTTTCAAGCTCACTTGAGGTTTTGTTGAGCTTACCAGTGGCATTGCTCACTTCTAGCTCTAATGCACTAACTGCATTCTTTGCATTGTGTTTATCAGTGACGATATTCTCAATATCGCTTCGCGCAAGCCTTATCTGCTCGGAATTGGATTTGATGCGTTGATTAAGCTCATCGGATGAGAGAGTGCTCCCTGTGAGTTTCTGCTGTGAGGATATGGAAGATATTTCTGCTTCACGCTTGGCAATCTCGTTAATGTATCCAGAGATTGTATTGACCGGCTTAGCAAGAGAATCTGCCTCTCTTTTCACGGACTCTTCTTGACTCAATACACTGTCGTGTCGCTCAATCACGCGGAGGAGATCAGCCCTCTTCCGTTCTGCATCCTGCAGCTCACTCTTAAGTTTTGGGATTTCAACATCGGAAAGATGCTTGAGAGTCGTAAATCGAGGCTGCACGGCGAAGGCTTTCTGGTAAGCGGCTTCAGCTTCTTCTAACACCTTTTTAAATACCGTTTGAGTATGTTTCTCAAGTTGCTTCTGAATCTTGGCTAAAACTGCATTCTTTTCGCGTGCATCAGCAAATTTTCTGTCACAGAGCCGACACTTCTCATGTGTTTTTGCGATTGTCATAGATTTAGAATAGTATTCGCTAACATATCCGCAACCATCGTAAGATTTCTTCGCCTCATCAAGATCTGCCTTCAGTTCAGGAAGTGCCTCTTCGTACTCATCGACACTTTGAAGGTGACTGCCATTCTCGTCAACAATCGAGTTCAGAACAGCGCCGCGATGCCCCAGCGCCAGGTCTTCATTATTCTTTAGGCTGTCGCGAATTCCTTGAACTTTGAAGGTGGTCTGATCTAGTTCATGCTGTGTCTTTTGTTGTTGCTCCTTGGCATCCAAGACAGCCCGAGCTTTGCGATCAATTGCAGATTGATATGAGCGTTCAATGTTGCCATCTTGCCAATCTTGGCCTATCACTGCACTAAGCTGACTCCCATAGGTTGCTTTCATGGTATCCAGGCCGGTTTTGGCTTCCTTCAGCGCCCCTTGAACATGCTTCAGTGCTGCCTGGTCTTCGGCAAACTTGGTGCATTGCGTGAACTCTGTTCGAAGTTCCTCGGACTCACTTTCAAGTTCTTGCAAATGGTTCTTTGCGGTCTTGGAGCGTTGATCCCACGCCGTAGCCTCGAACTCACTCGTGGCAGTCTGAAGTCGTTCTTGCACATCATGCAGGGCGGTCTCTAGTGCTGCTTTTTGACCTTCATTCACGGTTATTGAGTCCACAAAACGTTGAAGACGACTCGACTGTGCGTCGTTCTCCTTGATTGCACGTCTGGCTGTTTGTTGGCCTTGCTCTAATAGCCTTTGTCGATTCAAGAGCTCTGACTTAGCAGAAAGGGTCTGCTGGGTTTCTTCGTCGATAGATTTCTTCAGACGCTCAAGTTCACGGTCCTTATCTTTTAGCGATTTACGCATCTTTGAGACAAAGTCCTTGACCTGATCTTCATCCAGATCACCATCATAGCCCCGGATGCCATGCTTGAGTGCCGCATCCCTTACCAGCTGCTCCCTGGTCTTCAGCTTGTCTTCATAAGCCGATTTCTCTGCCAAATGCTGACCACGCTCAGACAGCTTTGTCGACATTTCCTGCTTTGAATGTCTTAATTCCTGCGTCAACTCTTGCGATTCGGTAATAACTTCCTCTCTCTGCTTCTCGTATTCTGCCATACGATCGCTAAATTGCTCCAAGGTTTGGCGCAGCCACTCATCACTTTCCGAAAGCTCCTCTAGTGTGTCTTGCATTCTCGCAATTTGCTTTTCAAGAAACGAAGCCTGATCTGTGTGGGTCTTAAGCTCATTAACTACGCCCTTAGCCGCCTCCGCCTGTTTCTGCTTCTCTTGGGCAGTCTTGGAAGCCTTTTTCATCTTCACCTCGAGCTCCTTAACCTCTGCCCGAAGATCGTCAAGTTCTGCCTGCAGCTGGGTTGACTTTGCCTCTACACGTTCACCCTTGTCCTTTGCTTGTTTGAAGCTTTCGGCATCGACTTTTTTCTTATAGAGATCTTGTTGGAGGTTTTTCTTCATGAGTCGAAGGTTGTCTACGGCCTGTGTATATTTGACAGCATCGAAGATAGTGTCGAATTTCTTTTTCAAGTCAGCCGGCGTACCCATAGGCCACAATGATTCATCCTGGTGACAGAAAAGAACGTTGCTAAGAATTGCTTCCGAGACTCCAAGTTTTATAGGTGCGATCCTGTCCAGGTCTACTGCTTTTTTCGACAACGTCGTCTTTTCTCCGTTCCGAATCATCTGAAGGGCCGATTCCAGAGTTTTTAGCTTTCGCTTTTTATTAGGCATGACAGTAACTTGGAGCTGTCTGGATATCACAAAGTCGGTATGATTTGTATGAAATTTGATTTTCACTTGTGCCATTACCTCCTTTTCTTGGTTGAGCTATTCTATTTTAGCCTCGAGTATGAAGATTTCGGAGGTAGGAGTACCTGAGGATCGTGAACAAAAGCGCCATTGGTGCTATTAGGAGGCAACTGCCCAGTGGTGGCATATTTAAGACACTCAATTATCGTCTACATACACGTTAGAAGAAATAGATAGATCAAGATTAAGCAATACACACAGTTTTTCCTGAACCATTGCAGCCGACAATGAGTGTCAAACAGCCCCTAAACTTGATAGTTTCCCAGTCTGCATTGTCGAAATTTCGGATCCTAATTCCAATGTTTAATCATATGCCTCTTTGAACCAGGAAATTCTACACTTACCCTTGGATCTGTAACCTATCTATCGTCGCTGTAGGAGAGTGTCAATACTAATCGAGGCATGCTTTGGTGTACACGGGGAATGAACATACTCCTGCAGGCATCAAGTTAGTATATGGTTGTATAGAGATACAGCTGGAGGTAATTACATATTGATACCATGCCCAGATAGCGGGGGCCGAAGAGGCTTATGTATGTTTTAATAGGGTTGAAGGTGGCGTTTGGGTTTTGGGCGTTGCGTCCCACGAGGTGTTTGGTTTGTGGTTTGGTGTTGAAGTGATGAGCTTAATAAATACGCAACGCGAATGAAGTTGTCACGGGTGCACGTGATCTACCAACTCTAATCGTGGAGCCCCAGAATGAAACTTATCCGATCCGATTTGTTTATTCCGAATGGGGTTTTGCCGAACCGGCGCACCCATCAACATCTGCAGATAGAGGGGATCGTACACTGGAAATGCTGAATTACTGAAGGGCATTTTGGCCTTTGGGAAGCATCGAATGGTTCATGGTGTCTGTCTTTATAAGCCAGCATGTTCCAGGGTCCTCCACTAGTCATGGACAGCAATACAGGCTACAACGTGGGGATGAAAGGTCGACCGGGTGATCTCTCAGTTAATGAGGTATGATGGATTAACAAAGGCCTGTTCAATTATCTAACTGGGCTCTAGCATAGCCTTGGGAATATGGATACCTCCATGACGGGTATGCTGGAAGAAGACATGCCTAATACCTTTACACAACTTCCAGCAAGCCTCGATAGCAGCATTCCAGAGAATACCAGATATTCGCCGCATAATGGCCCTGATGGACATGACAAGCCACTACAAGCAGATGATGGGGGCATCGTGGGTAATCAGGCTATGGAAATTCTGCAAACTGGCCCAGGAGCTGGTCCACTACCTGCTGGATTCGGTGCACCATCAGCGATTAGTAGTGGTAGTACACTTACGGAATTTACAAAGAGAAGAAATTGGACTCATAAAGTGGTGGAAGAACTCAAAGACTTTTTGCATATTCTTACGCCTGACGGCCGTATTATCTATCTTTCCCCCAGCGGAACCACCCTAACCGGATACCCAAACGAAGAATTGATAGGGAAGTTTATAATTGACTTCATACATCCGGATGATAGTGGGATATTTATGCGCGAGTTCAATGAATCTATCGCAAGCGGTAATCCTCTAAGATTCTTCTATCGATTCCGGAAAAAGGATGGTGTATACACGATATTCGAGTCGCATGGGCATCCACATCTTACTTCAGAGGCAGCTCAATTTGGCCCAAATAATGCTGCCGGGTTTTGTCGCGGCTTTTTCATGATGGCACGACCATATCCAACCAAGAATGCAGCGCTGCTGGATTCTTTCCTAGAGCATAAGATTGAGAACGAGCGCTTAACAAAGCGTATCAACGACCTAAAACGAGAAGAGGCGGAAGAAGCAGAGGATGCGCAACGACAGTGGGACAAGAAACAGGACGGTCGTTCTGCATCAGAGTCGGACACAATGGGAGCTCCATCTATGGGGACTTCAACAACGCCAAGAGGCTCCAACGCAGATGTTTTTGCAATGCCACCTCCTGCGAAACCTCTCGTGACCAACATATCGCTGACCCAAGAGAACCTGGCAGATGCGAGCGCAAGAGGAGGCGCTGATTCCATGAAGGATAAGATGGCTCGGTATGAAGGGGCTACCCATATCGAGACGATCGAGATGCTCACGGGACTTCGTTACCAAGACGGGGAGAGAAGTCAAGGAATAAGTACCGGCGACAAGAATCCGGCGTTGATGAGAGGAGATGTCGGTATTGCGATACCCCTGGACAAAGATAGGGGAGCCGGCGACAAGAAAAAGAATAAAAAGAAAGAGGAGGAATATGTTTGTACGGATTGTGGTATGTGGCATCTCTTCCTAACACAAATTTTCTGATTCTGCAGACTAATGTATCTCAAGGCACGCTCGAATCCCCCGAATGGCGAAAAGGTCCAACAGGGCCAAAAACACTATGCAATGCGTGCGGGCTTCGGTGGGCTAAAAAGGAGAAGAAAAGATCGGTTCCTCATGGTACTGCTGGAGGGGAGTAGGGGGAGCAATCCAGGGCGCAGAGGTAATTCCATTCCCGGTGTGGTGTTCTAGCAAATTGATTCGTTTGTGAGAAGGAGTGATGGTCACGGAGTTTTTCTTTTTAATGCGGAGCACGATGATGATATCAGGCGTTCAAATTGGTAGCGTTTTCTCTAACAAGTTTTGTTTCTTGCCTACAAATGTCTGGCTACATCAGAAAATAACAATTTCATCAAATTCTCTCTATAAACACAGACGGGCTGATCAAGTGACCGGCCAGGTATGCTGGATCCTATGCTTAGTCCATTATCAAGCAGCACCTAACAGCGTGTCTCGCAGGTTCATAAACGGCCATGCGTCCGTTAGGAAATCCGGCTCTACCCCAAGACATTTCAGTCCTGCTGCACCAAGCACAGCGCCCGTTGCTCCAGCTGCCATCCACTTGGACCAGCTCGACATGACCCCTATCCCGCGATGCCGCGCTTTGTTATACTTCACAAAGTCGTGCAGGCTCAGGCTTACCCACTGCTTGGCCCTCTCCGGTATCCGCTCGTCCCCGAAATAGCACAGGACGTGCGCCTTGTGCATTTCACGGATGCGGAAGCCGGTACGACTATGGAGCGGCTCGTTCGCATCATCATCCATCTGCCCACCGGGCTTGAAGCGCCTG
>Ga0247809_1001124_pt1 | contig 11919 bp, 12 predicted proteins | sample UWRJL104311B1_FD_180951 | JGI IMG/M metagenome (GOLD analysis project Ga0247809, IMG submission 180951) | Plant litter microbial communities from Arlington Agricultural Research Station in Wisconsin, United States - UWRJ-L104-311B-1 | ecosystem: Environmental > Terrestrial > Plant litter >...
GTAAATCCCTTGAAATTGAGGCTGCGGTTCGGTCAGTTCTGGCATTCTGGCAGGATCGGATACTTGGTACGTACGTGCTGGGTGACATTCCTTCCAAGGATGAGCGGGTCATGTCACCAATTTGTTGAAGGCTGGGAGATGGAGCGGGGACAGTATGAGGTAATGTTGATGTTGGGATTTGTGGCGTTTTACGCTCAGCGGAGTGATATCTAGTTTGCTTCGATGAGGGCGATATTGTTGGAGATCCAAATCGGGGTAAGTTAGATGGAGATGGGCGTGAGGTCCTATCATCGAAGGCTGATTCATGACTTTCACGAAGTTGAGTAGATGTATCTGATTGGCGTGCTTTGGACCGAAGCCCATCTTTACTCCTAAGTGTAGACTTTGCTTAGACATAACTCTCAAAACAATCTCATGCACGGAAGACGTTTCTGTCTCATAACCTTTTCCCTCGACAATGTAGTTACTCTGAGCCTGTGATCCAACAACAGTCTCGACCGTTGGCGGCTTGCATCTACCGGTTGTTGTCTTACGTCTTCCCCTTGATCGTCCAGTTTCACTTGAATAATTCGAGGTTCGAGAACGACCACTTCCACGAGATGTAGAGGAATCGTCATCATGTCTATACGGAGTCTCATCGAGGTCATTTATGGATGAGTACCGTTTGTAATGTGATGAAATTGGTTCTGTGCCGGATATCGGATGTCGCGGAAAATCTCTTGGTCGTCGTCGTATCCTCCTATCATGTTCGCGATGTCTATGCTTGACCGCATACTTCGGGATTATGTAGGAAGCATGACTACCAGTTCGAAGACCTTCAAAGACGGTCTCCGTTGGTGCGTGCTGTTGATCTACAGTATCTGCATCTGCTCGAATTGCATCTCGTGAATTTGCATATGAACTGACGGAAATATTTCCACAACCGGAGACTGTCCTAGAAGTTCTCGCTCCATGTACATCTTCTTGTCCAAACTCGTTGCGAAATTCTGTTCTAGGCTCTGAGAAAGAGGTAACATTATTATCAAGTTTGTAACTCGAAATCATGGATCTGTTGCCATGAGGTCTGACGCTTGATATCTGAATGTGTTGTGAAGGAGATGTTGGAAATCTTGCTTCAGACTGACGCAGGCGATTATCGTATGTACTGTCGGGACTGTCTTACAGATCGTCTTGGTTCATAAATGCCTCTCGTAGAATGATGTAAGAACTTGGAAATCCTGGTTGAGGCGCAACAGCTGCTCGAGTGTCATACAAACTGCCAGGAAAAGCTGCGTTGCCAGCTCGTGGTGTGAGTATTGGACAAGACAGTGGTATTGCATTCGAGCGTCCACCAAACAAACTTCCGTTGTGACTTTGATTGTTAGACCAAGGTATTGCTCGCCGTGGCAAGGAGGTATTTTCTCGGTCAAATAATGACATCGACCCAAATTGTTCCCCGATGCCGTCGCCTTCCTCGCACGATGCCATCGAACGACTTCTCGCACTACCATCTCCATGACTTCGCGCTTTCCTGACTATTCCAACTCTCCCATCCTTATTCCTCCAGCTCCCAAAGAGTCCTCCATCGCAGATAGAAGCGTCCTCTGACTACATACGACGTTATGTATCCCATCATACTGGCTCCACATCCTATCGTATTCTTGATCGTCGTCATCACTATCATGGCTTCCACGATCATCAACACGTTCGCCGTAGCGATGTCTTCTGATGTGATAACGCTCTTCCTTCAAGCAAGTGGCCTTATCTTTCGCCAGAGCCTTTTCGTCGCCGCCGATATGTCTGAGAACTGCATCTACTTTGTCACGGATTGGATTGGAATCTGTCATTTTCGATGTAATGTTGCACACACTTAGAGCAAGACACGTGAGGATTATACAGTAATGTTTTATCAAGGAGTGATCTTTGTTTTTGTGAATGGTTTGCATCTCTGATAAAGCGTGGTGCAAAGACGAATGAATGTGAATATGAATGTGACCTTAGAAAATGCGCATAACATTTCATGACTTGAGTGGAAGACAATCAAACTTAAGTTGTTGTAGTGAAGTGATCACATGGGAGTATCTTGGCCTGTAGCATAGAAAACAACGCAGAAAACAAGTGACAATTTGCGAAGCAGTCTGAAGATCAAACACCGGAAAGACACCTCCCTAATCTAACATGACCATCGGACCATGACTTTAGTGGTGCGTAGCGACTACACAGTGTAAGAGTAGCCAGAATTTTATGAAGAAGAAAAAGAATATCGAAAAATTAGCTTGGACACTCCTTGGAGTGGGTAGAATGATCATTATGCATTACCACTCACATAAATTCGAAGGCTACATAGTCTGAATGATCCCATATCCTTAAGTCGCTTATGCAAAGAAACAACCATTATGTCGTGTATACTCCCAAAGCTGATGCACCAGTACCTCGCTTCTAATGCTAATCCATCCATTCCATCCACAATCATAATAACAATGGGGTATCGTATCAACCAAACAAGGCAAACACACGTGCATCATATCCCGACCATTGCTCAAGCAAACCGTCCTCTCTTTCCACCGCCGCCTTGTCTGTCTTTGCCAAGATCTATACCAAAGAAATCGCTGAAGTCGAAGTTATTCTTACGCTTCTGCCCTGCTCCTCTGCCAATCGTAGTAGCTCCTCTGCCATTGGCTCGTCGAGCGTTCGACCGCGACGAAGAGTTGGTAACCCGGCTACCGCTAAGCGTGCCCGAGGAGGACGTTCTTTGTGGTACATCACGCGGTGTTGAATCAAGGTCAGATACAATCACGTCTGCATCTTGAGGATACTGTTGTGGGGCTCGAAACGTGAAAGTGCTCTGTGACGGGACAGAGAAGGTTGTTATCTGAGTTGTCTCGATTGGCTCGTCCTCTTCTTCGATAAGCGGTGGAATGTTGTGGCTCAGGGCATTGGATTCGTGCTGCTGTTCGGGAGAGGCTGTTCTAATCGATCTGGGAATCGATTGTGTTCGAGCAGGCTGCTGTGATCGTGACAATGCTGGTGACCTTGATGACGCTCTATCTGGGACTTCCTCGTCGCTTTCGGCAGTCTGTGGTGCCGATCGACCATCAAGTCGCTCGGTCGCCCATCGTCTAATCTTCCATCCTTCTCCATCGCTTAGACCAATATTCTCCTTGTCCAGAAACAGTAGAAGGTCGTCCAAAGCATCTTGGTAGCCATCATTCCGTGCCTTCCCCTGCTCTGTTGTTGCCGTCTTGTAGAGTTTCGTGACTGAGAGAGCGGCCGCTCGGAATGCTGAGAGGAGATCCTCACGATTGTCGGCTTGCTGTTGCTGTTTTGGTGGCGATGTACCAGGTAATGAGGTGTTGAGACTTCTCATCGAATCCATAGTGAAAGAGCTCTAAAGATGTCGCTATGCTTCTCGCGGTTGTTGATGTAAGTTTATATTGTCGCTCGTAGTCGTTGTCGTTGAGTAGTGGGCGGGTCTGATTGTGTTTATTTTCTAGGTTTTAATTTGTAGTTGGTATCACTGGTAATAATTATGACTCGAACCAAGTAACAAGAGGTGTAAACAGTGAATGAAAGTGAAGCTATCGTCGAACAGTCACTGCAAGGAGTGTAGTCTGCGGAAGTGTCTGTCAAATGATCGCTTTCTCAAAGAGGGTGTGGTGTACCAATTACCCAAAAAGGTGCATGTGCTTGTTGGCCCTGGTCGTCCTTTCCTTCTTAGTGGGGGTCTTGGCAACCGAGCCCATTATGTAAGCATGCCGTGGTGCTTGTGCTGGATTTTGTTTCCTAGAGCAGAACCCATTAACCTCTTTCACATCCTCCTTATGATCGGCGAAGCTCTTCCTACAACAACACACAATCACGTCGATATTCGCGCCCAAGAATCCGAAATACACGAAAACGTGCGATCTGTACGCGCTAAAAACATTCATACTCGCAAATATCGCGAATTCTTGGACCGCAAATAAATATCTCGTGACAACTGCTAATCGCCCTTTGGGCAGAACAAATCTACGATGGCACCACGCTCTTCGCGGACCAGTGGTGCAGACACCGACACATCAATGGCTGATTACTCTGAGCTGAAACAGCTCCCGGTTGATCCTATGGTAAGTCTTGCACTTCTAGAAATATAGACGGCGTGCTGTCTTGAGGATCCTACACATGTACTAATCTTTGACAGAATGTCGACGAAACACCAGACTACACCGAGGACTCGGATACAAATCCAAATACTACTGCTAGTAGTGTAGTTGGGGAACCCACCGATGGACGAAAGAAGAGATCAGAAGCTACATTGTTGAGGAGGAGTGTGTTTGGCAAGAAGCATGACGTTCTGGGCGAGTCAAAGGCATGAACATTCATTCGTTGATTGTTTCTTCGACTAACACATAGTGCAGGAAGATGACTCGATTCGACGATTCCGATACCTTCTAGGCTTGACGGACCTCTTCAGACATTTCATCGAGACGAACCCAAACCCGAAGATCCAACAGATCATGGTCGAAATCGACAAACAGAATGCTGAGTCCGAAAAATCCAAGAAAGCAAAGGGCCGACAAGGTGGCGCCGCAACCGGTAGACAACGGAGGACAGAGGCAGAGGAAGATGCCGAGCTGTTGAAGGACGAAAAGGCTGGAGGTTCTGCCGAGACCGTTTTCAGAGAGTCACCAGGTTTCATCCAGGGTCAAATGCGCGATTATCAGGTCGCCGGTCTCAATTGGCTGATCTCGCTCCACGAAAATGGTATCTCTGGTATTCTTGCAGATGAAATGGGTCTAGGCAAGACGTTGCAAACGATTTCCTTCCTTGGTTATCTCAGACATATTATGGGCATCACTGGACCACATCTGGTTGTGGTACCAAAGTCAACACTGGACAACTGGAAGAGAGAGTTTGGCAAGTGGACACCTGAGGTCGATGTGCTCGTACTACAAGGTGCCAAGGAGGAGCGACATGCTCTCATCAACGAGAGATTAATTGATGAGAAGTTTGACGTGTGTGTCACAAGTTACGAGATGATCCTTCGAGAGAAGTCGCATTTCAAAAAGTTTGCTTGGGAGTATATCATCATTGATGAAGTACGTTTTGAACTTCAGATATGGTAGAATTTTGCACTAACACTATCAAGGCACATCGAATTAAGAACGAGGAGTCGTCACTAGCACAGGTCATTCGTGTCTTCAACTCGCGAAATCGACTCTTGATTACTGGCACCCCACTTCAGAACAACCTCCACGAACTGTGGGCTTTGCTCAACTTCCTTCTACCAGATGTGTTTGGAGATGCTGATGCATTCGATCAATGGTTCTCTGGTCAGAATGAAGATCAAGATACTGTCGTTCAACAGCTGCACCGTATCCTTCGCCCTTTCTTACTCCGACGTGTGAAGAACGATGTGGAAAAGAGTCTACTACCAAAAAAGGAGGTCAATTTGTACATTGGCATGTCAGAAATGCAAATTCAGTGGTACAAAAAGATCTTGGAGAAAGACATTGATGCTGTTAACGGGGCTGGAGGCAAGCGCGAATCCAAGACCAGACTGCTCAATATCGTCATGCAACTTCGCAAGTGCTGTAATCACCCATACCTGTTTGAGGGTGCAGAGCCTGGACCACCTTACACTACAGACGAACATTTGATTTACAACGCCGGAAAGATGCAAATGCTTGACAACCTGTTAAAACGCATGAAGAAGCAAGGCAGTCGTGTATTGATCTTCTCCCAGATGAGTAGATTGCTGGACATCCTTGAGGACTACTGCGTCTTCCGAGAGTACAAGTATTGTAGAATTGATGGAGGAACTGCACACGAAGATCGTATTGCTGGTATCGACGAGTACAATAAGCCAGGTTCTGATAAGTTCATTTTCCTACTGACCACTCGCGCTGGAGGTTTGGGTATCAACTTGACATCCGCCGATATTGTGGTATTGTTTGACAGTGACTGGAATCCCCAGGCAGATCTACAAGCTATGGACCGAGCACATCGTATTGGTCAGACCAAGCAGGTCTGGGTGTATCGCTTTGTTACTGAGAGAGCGATTGAGGAGAAGGTTTTGGAGCGTGCTGCACAGAAACTTCGACTTGACAAGCTTGTCATTCAGCAAGGAAGGGCACAAGATGCGGCCAAGGCAGCAGCCAACAAGGACGAGCTGCTGAACATGATCCAGCATGGTGCCGAGACTATTTTCCAGACCAAAGGTGCCACTGGACTCCCGAACGAGGGCTCGGCCATGACGGATGATGACATTGATGAGATTTTGAGGCGTGGAGAGATGCGGACAGCTGAACTCAACGCGAAATACGAGAAACTTGGTATTGATGACCTGCAAAACTTCACTTCCGAGTCTGCGTACGAGTGGAATGGAAAAGATTTTACAAACAAGAAGAAGGAAATTGGCATGAACTGGATCAACCCCGCCAAGAGAGAGCGAAAGGAGCAATCATATTCGATGGACAAGTATTACAAGCAAGCCTTGTCGACTGGCGGTCGAACAGCAGACCCAAAGCCTAAGGCTCCGAAAGCACCTAAGCAAGTCACGGTCCACGATTATCAATTCTTCCCAGGTACTCTTCGAGATCTACAAGAACGCGAGACTGCTTATCACCGGAAGGAGATTGGCTATAAGGTGCCTCTTCCTGAAGGTCCTGAGGAGGAGTTGTCCGAACGTGAAGCCGAGCAAGCACTCGACCAAGCTGAGATCGACAATGCTGCACCTCTCACAGAAGAAGAGCAAGAGGAGAAGAGCAATCTTTCACAGCAAGGATTTGGCGACTGGAATAGGCGTGACTTCCAGCAATTCATCAACGGATCAGCCAAGCACGGGCGTAAGGAGTACGACGCGATTGCCGATGAGGTTGATAGCAAGTCTGCGGATGAAATCAAGGATTATGCCAAGGTCTTCTGGCAACGATATACCGAGATTGCAGACTACAACAAGTATCTCACTATTATCGAGGCCGGCGAAGACAGAATGAAGAAGATGGAACATCAACGGAAGATGCTCAAGAAGAAGATGCAGCAATATCGTGTTCCTTTGCAGCAAATGAAGATCAACTATTCCGTATCAACCACCAACAAGAAGGTATACACAGAAGAAGAGGACAGATTCCTACTGGTACTACTGGACAAGTATGGCGTCGATAGCGAAGGCATCTACGAAAAGATTCGGGATGACATCCGCGAGAGTCCTTTATTCCGCTTCGATTGGTTCTTCCTAAGCAGAACTCCTATTGAAATCAGCAGGCGTTGTACCACACTCCTCACCACAGTCGCCCGCGAGTTCGATGAGAAAGGAACAAATAGTACCACGAATGGCAAAGGCAAGCGTGACCCTGAGGATGAGGAGAATGATGATGACAGCATCATTGGCACTGCTGCTCCCCCAAAGAAGAAGGCCAAGAACGGAGTCAAGGTAATCTAGTCTTGATATGTTTCCCATGGATGTACTAACATGCTCGTAGAACAAGGCACTTGACAATGTCAAGTCTGGGGCTGGTAGCAAGGCCACTTCTGCAGCACCTTCATCGCGAGCATCAAGCGTCGCATCTTCGAGTCCAGCACCGACTTCGAAGTCGAAGTCGAAGGGCAAGAAGAAGTGAGTGTGCAATGTTGATGAATTTGTATTGTTACTGCAATTTTGGCGTTTGGGAGAAGATGTGTGGTCATGGCATGGCGCTGTATGAGTGGGCTTTATGATTAGAATGCATGCGTGGAATTTGCTTACACCTATATTTATATGATGATGTTTCATACGGAGAATGGCTGGTAGAAAGATGTGTAATTATATTATGAATAGCAGATCGTCACATTGCGAGCGAAGAAAGATATTCTCAATTAAGTTATCGCTCGTCTCATGTATAATCAACACTGATGCAACACCACACTGCATGCAGCTGCAAGATTGACTTTTTCTGTTGTTACATGAAACTATCGAAAGCACACAAGCACAATCAAAGGTTGAATCCGTCAATCAATAATAGGAAAGATATCACAATCATGCCTAGCAATTCTCGTCACTTTTGGCCCTTTATTGACTGTCATTCGCCCCGAGCCGATACGCAAGACTCCAATAGAAGATGGATGGAGGGGCTCAAGTGGCACAATTTGACCAATGCGACATGTCTCGAAATCCGAAAAGCTCTCGTAGATGGATCTAGTGTGACAAGTTGAACACTTGCCCCTTTTTCATGTATTTGAGCATCATTTGTAGTTATTCGAGATAAATGCCTCGATTCTTTACACAACTCTACCATCGCTCTTCGACATATCAAGCATCTTACACTTTGTTTGGTCGCAGCGTTCGTTACACAAGATATCTACTCTATCAGAGAGGTCTATCTAAATCTGGCCCTGCATTACCCCACTTGTACCTTCCCACCTCGCGCTTCTCTATCAGCAACCACAGCATTAATTATTAGCGCCTGCTTCTCTCATCCCAAACCTTCCAACGATTCCACCTCACAGCTCCTCCTCCTGCGTATCCGTTTTATGATCTAATAATCACGTCTGCCGGAACACTTCACAGCTCTATACACGATACACTGCTCAGCCCTTCTTTGTCTCAACACTGACTCGGAGCACCCGCACGGCTTTTCACCCCACAGCACGCGGGAAGTTATATAGAGAACGATACAAGAACAATTCTACTTTGCACATAGAGACCACCGTCTCTGCGCAATCATCATGTCGGAGTCAATAGGAGCTGTTCGGACGATGAAGAGGAAGAATGTCAAGGGTTTAGCGCTGGCTGCTCCTGCACCGAGACCTGCGGCGCCGTCAGAGAATGATGTACAAATGCCGGGCGGGAGAGCAGGGGAGAACGCGAGACAGACTGCACAGCTGGAGATTGGGATCGAATACAAATTGGATCTGAAGAAGGAGGATCTCGATGTCTTGAAGGAGCTGGGACATGGAAATGGTGGATCGGTCAGCAAGGTTAGGCATATGGCCACGGGCACCGTGATGGCACGAAAGGTATGATGCTTCGAATCAGAGGATTCCGAGCGCTATGCTAACATCCAGAAAGGTCATCCACGTCGAAGCAAAGAAGGAAATGCGCCGTCGAATCGTTCGAGAGCTGCAGATTATGCACGATTGTAATTCCGAGTATATTGTAAACTTCTACGGAGCGTTTTTGAGCGACAACAACGATGTTATTATGTGTATGGAATACATGGATGTTGGGTCAGTCTATTACCGTGTGCGGTCAGAAGATATGCTAATTGAAGCAGATCGTTGGATAGAATCTCGAAGCAATTTGGACCAGTACGAGTGGATGTGCTAGGCAAGATCGCGGAAGCAACGTTAGGTGGACTCACCTACTTATACATCAAGCATCACATCATGCATCGAGATATCAAGCCCTCGAACGTGTTGGTCAATCATCGAGGACAAATCAAGCTGTGCGACTTCGGTGTATCGGGAGAACTAGTCAACTCGGTGGCAGACACTTTCGTAGGCACATCGACATACATGGCACCAGAAAGAATCCAGGGGCAGAAATATACCGTCAAGTCGGATGTGTGGAGTTTCGGTTTGACAGTGATGGAACTGGCCATTGGCAAATTTCCATTCGATGCAAGCGATTCAATCTCGGACGGTGATGGCGCCCCGAGTGGTATCTTGGATCTTCTTCAACAAATTGTATACGAACCTGCACCAAAACTGCCGAAGAGTGATGCTTTTCCACAAATTTTGGAGGACATGATTCAGAAATGCTTGTGTAAAGTACCAGACGAGAGACCGACCCCTCAAGAACTCTACGTACGTTCATTCCGATTTTGGAGAGCTTCGATACTAATGATAATCTAGGAACGTGAGCCATTCGTACAAGCAGCAAAGAGAACACCAGTAGATCTCAGAGAATGGGCAGTCGGTTTGATCGAACGAGACAATAGGAAATCACATCTTGCGCCACAACTTTCACCTTCCACTCAAGCACTTCTCCGCTCTAACGACTCACCCACAACTGTACCACAGCAATCTCATTCACCAGACTTCACCTCTCTGCCGACACCAACGTCAGGCGATATTCCAATCGCAAAAGCTGATGCTCGATCAAATTACACGTCTATACAATACCACGAGTCGAATGGAAACAGGTCGCCAATCAAGAATGGCTCAAGCAGTGTAGGAAGAGCTGCAGGATCAAATTTCCATCCTGGGCTACCAGGGCGAACATCTACGACGAACTCTATCCCGAAGATCACGACTCTGACTGCTCCAGATTTTCAGACTCAGAATGGATCGCACTCAGCCAACGCTGCAACCTTCAATTCGACTAGCTTGCCTATCAGGGGTCCTCCTGGTGGCGCACTACCGCCCCCTCCAGTGCCACGAAAGGAGAATGGGGAGGAAAAAAGTAGACGTCAAGCTACCTTCGCTCCATACAGTGGTTACTCTGGTAGAGATGGAGAGCGCAACTACTGATTCTCGACAATTTTCGTAATTGCATAATGTCATTGTCATAAGCAAGCGAGTATATTGAGCATCAGACCGGCGTCTAGTGGGCTATTCTATTTGGGAATCTAGTGTGCATATATGATGATGTTTCAGGGGAATGCAGTCTGTGACCGGCATTTTGGAGAAATGTGTCTTGCCGGAAGAGAACATATGAGGGATCCGTCGATCTGTTCTGAGAAGTGCATCTACATGGGCGTTCAATTAGCTTGTTGGTGTGGTTCTTGTTTATCCGGGCATGGCGTAAAGGGTAACATATCTTAGAATTTTCAAACATCATTCTTAAAAGCCTCAGAACTCTACAAGTTTTGATCAAGCACCGGACACTGTGTTCGTGACATTGCAGCCTTTTGCTACATATCTGCTCCGAGTATGACAAGTGCGTCCCAACACAACAGGCCAACGGATGTCCTTTCGAGTTGAGGCGTACCCAGAAGGAGTCGAAATTATGATTTCGTGGTCAGGGCAAACATCGTCTTGAATGCTTCAAATCGCGTTTCTGGCTTAAGCTTGATCTCTTAGCAACGATCATGCCTCAACTTTCTCTGAGCCTCTTCAAGTGTACACTTTTAAGACTTGGGCCATCCCTTCACCCTAACATCTATTCTAATTTTGCTATTGTAAATCTCCTCATTTCTTGTCCCCAGGAGTCCCATTGAGGGGTTCTATACCATATTGGCGTGCGTCCGCGGTTGCAAACTGACCGCAATCTCCATTAGCTCGTCCTATAAACCCGTTCTCGAGTACCTCAATCAGTTCATCCAATCTTGTAATCACGAGATCAGTGTGTTCATGCTCTGCTAGATGAGCGTTGACGGAATTGATCAGTAGGACTGTGGCGCAGCCTGCTTTATGGCCCGCTGTCATGTCGTCTATTGAGTCTCTGTTCAACAGTGAATTAGTTTTACATATAGCTTTCTATTCTTCTACCGTCCTCTCATCTCTCATCTCAACGAATCAAGTCTCTATGATAGACAGAAAAGAGAAAGAACAACTCACCCGACCATAATACACTTTTCGCCCTCTACTCCCCAACTCTTCACAATGTGTAGAATCCCCGCAGGATCCGGCTTAGGCGGCTTGAAATCCCTCGTGACAATCGGTTCAAAGACCTGCCCTTTCAGAAACTTTTCCAGTAGATGTGTGACAGGCGCGTCGAAATTCCTCGTGCAGATTCCTTTCTTGATGGATTGCGAATCCAGATAGGTCATTAATGGCAAGAGGCCGGGCTGAGCGACTTGTGACACCATTGCTTTGGATTCTATGTCCCGGATCTTTTGCAGGGCAGTCGCTTCCTCTGCAGGCGGGAGAGAGTGGCAGCTAAGAAGAGGTTAGTGTTTGCTTTGGTTGCGGGGACGAGAGGTGCAACGTACTGGTCCAAGATATCGATTCCTTTGGAGATTCCTAGTGCTGAGCGCATTTCTCCAAACATGTATGTTTGAGGCTCGCTAGAGGTATTTACGTGTTAGCATTAGGACG
>Ga0247809_1001125_pt1 | contig 11911 bp, 13 predicted proteins | sample UWRJL104311B1_FD_180951 | JGI IMG/M metagenome (GOLD analysis project Ga0247809, IMG submission 180951) | Plant litter microbial communities from Arlington Agricultural Research Station in Wisconsin, United States - UWRJ-L104-311B-1 | ecosystem: Environmental > Terrestrial > Plant litter >...
TAAGGGTAACGGTATACATTGTGCCATCCTGTTTGCGCAGGGTAATGTCTATCTCTTTATAGGTGTCGCTGCTTACAATATTGTTTATAGCATCCATAGCGGCACAGGATACCGTATATTCTGTATTGTTAGCGCCCATTTTTATGATCTTGTCGCCTTTTTCCACCTTATTAGTACGAAAAGCCGGGCCACCGGGAACGACTTCCTCCACAACAATTTCTTCGTTTTGGTTCTGGCTTACATAAAGGCCAAGTGAATAGTTTTGGGTAGAAATAGTAGACACAAAAGAAGCCCTGTCGTTATAACTCAGGTAGGTGGAATGCGGATCGAAGTAAGAACAGAACACCGAATAAAACCTGCTGTACATGCTGTCTTCAAAACCTTCGGGTGGCGTTAGCAAATTATCTACACGGCACAAGTGTGAATCGATAACCTTGGTTTTTCCGGCAGCAAAAAGCTTAGGCAGTACTCCGGCTAATGAATCTTTATTAGTAGACAGTTCTGAAATATCTTCCAGTATATCATACGTTATCTTTTTACGGAGGTATTTTTTTATGCGCTGTGGGTCTTTTAAAAACGGGAAGCTTTTTTTAGAATAATGTATGGTATCGGTGGTGTTGTAAGTAAGTTCTTCTGCGGAGATTTCCTGTATAAACTTTTTATTTCGTTCTAATGCCGAGCGGTAGGTGGAAATAAAGTCGGTAAAAAAAGAACAGTCGTTACTTTTAAGGTAATCATCAATTTTCAATTTATGAGCTACCAGCCTGTTGAATTCTTCATCGATTAAAAGCACATGGTTTTCGTCAAGCTGATCAATAACGGTATTGAATACATAAGCCGAAAGGCTGTCATTTACAGGCTTTGGCTTGTAGTGTTTTTGTTCCATTACAGTGCTGATGCGGTTAAATACCTGGCACGCTTTAGTATTGTCCTGCGCGTGTATTGAAAGGGAGATGAGTAGGGCAAATGCGGCCGGTATTTTCATAGTGAAATGTAGTTTATCCAAATTTAATTAAAAGATGTACATATTGAAGCTACTTTAACCTACAATTAAAAAAATACCGCGGTACCAGTAGCGGCCCGCGGTATAAATATGTGTTGTAGCAAAAATTATTTTTTATAGAAAGGAAGCTTTACCACCTTAGCAGGAACATCGTTCTTACGGATACGGATAAATATTTCGCTGTCTTCTGCGGCATAGGCTACAGGTACATAACCCAGGCCGATACCTTTATTAAGCGATGGCGCCATAGTACCAGATGTTACAATACCTATTACAGTGCCATGCGCATCTACAATTTCATAGTCATGGCGGGGAATACCGCGCTCTGTAAGTTCAAAACCAACAAGCTTACGTGCAACGCCGGCCTCTTTTTGCTGCTTAAGCGCTTCGCTGTTTACAAAATCTTTACTGAATTTTGTTATCCAGCCCAGGCCTGCCTCAAGGGGCGAGGTAGTGTCATTAATATCATTACCATACAGGCAGAAACCCATTTCAAGTCGTAAGGTATCACGCGCTGCAAGTCCTATCGGCTTGATGCCATACGCCGCACCGGCTTCAAATACCTTATTCCATATTTGTTCGATCTCGGTATTTTTAGCATAGATCTCAAAACCGCCGCTTCCGGTATATCCCGTGGCAGAAATAATAACGTGCTCAATACCTGCAAAATCGGCTACCTCAAAATGGTAGTATTTAATAGCAGCAAGGTCTATAGATGTAAGCGTTTGCATAGCCTCCATAGCCATTGGCCCCTGTATGGCAAGTAGTGAATAATCATCACTTATGTTGCGCATGTCTACGCCCATGTCGTTGTGCTGCGATATCCAGTTCCAGTCTTTATCAATATTGCTGGCGTTTACCACAAGCAGGTACTGCTCGTCTTTAAGCTTATACACAATCAGGTCATCTACAATACCGCCATCAGCATTAGGCAGGCATGAGTACTGTGCGCGGCCTATGGTAAGTACAGACGCATCATTACTGGTAACTTTTTGTATCAGGGCAAGGGCATTTGGGCCTGTAAGTAAGAACTCGCCCATGTGCGAAACATCAAAAACGCCTACACCGTTCCTCACGGTTTCGTGTTCTGCAGTTACCCCTTCATATTGTACCGGCATGTTATAGCCCGCAAACGGCACCATTTTGGCACCTAAAGATTCGTGAATGTGCGTAAGTGCTGTATTTTTCATTTATTATCAGAATAAAATTTAAAAGCGCTAATTTATTGAAAAAAATACAACAAAGCAGGTTCTTTTAGCGGAATTACTATTTTAATGTGCAATGTTATAAATTTTTGGCACAAATGATGCCCCGCCGATTTTTTCATACATTTGCCTATACTATTTTAAAGCTATGCGATACCTTTTTCTGCTTATCGGTTTTATATGTTTTTCTGCCAATGCCCAGGTAGGTGCCACCATGCACTGCGGTTATGATTTTACCTCTTATTTTGTGGTCGATGTACACGAGGCCGGTAAAACGGAAAACATCAAAAACCTTAAGGTGACGATTGTAGACAGTCTGGGCCGCGAGGTTATTAATATCAATAACGTTTACAGCTGGCAAAAGGCTAACCAACCAATGGTATTCAGTATGAATTATAGGGTAGGGGATGATAATAAGCCACTACCACAGGATGCTACTGGTACAGGAAAGGAGCGCTGGTTCTTCCCGTATGCAAAAGACAATTATTACTTATCCGTATCGAATAAATTCCCAGCCGAGCGCTTCAGCTTCAAAATTGAAGACATTGACGGTAAAGAGAATGGCGGGCATTTTAAAACAGTAATCGTTCCGCTAAATGCATATAACATGTATGTGCTATGCAGCAGCGAAAGCCAACAGGCTGCCATAAAATTCGGACGCAAAATGAACAAACCTATTGATGTAGTGCTTGAAAGACAGTAACCATAAAATAAAAAAACGAATGGCACGAATTTCCAATAATTAATTGGTGAAATTCGTGCCATTCGTGGCAAAAAAACTTTTAACTTGCTGTTACGACCTGTACAGCAAACCAGCAAGGCTGTTATCCCTGCTGTAAATATCTTCAAAAAAGGCTACATTACCATTTTCATCTGCCCAGGCAGTAAAGTATGTAATGTATACGGGTATCTTAGTCTTCAGCGCATAAGTACTTTCTGTGTCGGCATTCATGGCCTCGTCTACTTTTTTAGCATCCCATCCACCATCTTTACCGGTAATTTTTATGGCAAGCTCACGTGCTTTTTCTACACGCACACAGCCATGGCTAAAGGCACGGTCATCCTGGTTGAACAGACTTTTTGCAGGGGTATCGTGCAGGTAAATGTTATTAGAGTTAGGGAACATAAATTTTACTTTCCCAAGTGAGTTTTGCCCACCCGGTTTCTGGCGAATATGCCCGTTGTTATAATACTCCATATTGTGGTTAGCCAGGTAATTCGAGTTCTTGGCTATGCCCGGTTTTATCTCTTTCTCTACTATACTATTGGGTATGTTCCAGTACGGACTAAAAGCTAAATAGCTCATCTGGCCACTGAATACTACGGTTTTATTCAGTTCTTTACCTACTACTACATTTGATATGAGATCTACTTTGCCATCTTTAATATAGCGCAGCCTGTAAGACGGTATGTTAACAGCTATATATTCTTTTTGCGTATTAATGTTAGGTGTTACCCAGCGGCAACGTTCCATGTTTACAGTAATAGTTTTGATGCGTTCAGCTACAGTAACGTTCAGTTCTTTTATAATTTCCGGACCTACTTTGCCGTCAAATTTCCGAAAGTGGCTTTCTTCATATTTTGTAATGGCATCTTTAAGGCTGCTGTCAAAAACGTTGCTTTTATTGTCAGATTTCAGGTAGCCTTCTGCTGCAAGCCTTGCCCTAAGTTGGGTAACGGCAGTACCGCTGTCGCCTTCTTTAATAGACTTGGTGCCTTCAGGGAGTGTAATGGTTCCCCATTCTCCTTTTCTCTGGATGTCACGGTATTTTTTAAGCCCCTTTTTCAGAGAAAAATACTGGCTGAACATTTCTTCCTTATCACCTTTCACCTTTGCAGGGTCTTGCATAAGGGTATCAAGATAAGCCACATAATCGGTGCCCTCACGCGGAAGGTACCATCCTGTTTGCTTACTTTTAGAGGCTGGCAGCCCGCCCAGGGTTTTATCGGCCCAATAAAAATACATGCCGCTTATCAATAATTCTGTTTGTACGTTTGGCTTCTCTCCACGTCCGGAATCTTCAAAAAGTTCATCCAATTGGTTTTTGTACGGCAGTTTGTTTGGCAGCCCATCTGCTCCCAGCTGGTTTACCCGGTTATATAAAGCTTCTGCAAATTCTATAAGACCTCGCTTTTCGTGCCAGATGTAGTGTGGGTGTTTTTTATACAGCTCACTGATCTGTTTGCTGTATTGTTTGTAATCTGGGTATTTGCTATAAAATCCGGCAAACTGTGTGGTATCCAGAGGTATTGCTTTATCGCCATGGTCATGGGTTTCGGTATCCGAGCCTACGCCATCCTTATCCTTTTTACAAGAGGTTATTGAAACTGCCATCACGAGTAAGGTGGCAAAAATTATTCGTATCTTTTTCATAGTATAGTGTTTGTTTTACCCAATAAATGTAGGAACAATTTTATAAAATGTTACAGGATAGTGAATTGTTTAACTCGGAATTAGTACTAATTGCCAATGATTTATTAACACTTGCTTTAATAATCAAAGGGCTGTTAAAGCAATTGGCAAAAATATATATAATGACTATCTTTAAATATAAAATATTATTTCTATGAATGCTTTTCAAAAACTCATCAGCGGGGAGAAACCCGTGCTGGTTGATTTCTTTGCAACGTGGTGCGGACCATGTAAAGTAATGGCACCTATACTTTACGATATAAAATCCGAACTCGGTGATAGTATTACAATAATTAAAGTGGACGTAGATAAAAATCAGGCACTAATGGCAACACCACAATTTCAGGTTAGGGGCGTACCCACACTGATGCTGTTTAAAAGCGGTAAGATGTTATGGAAACAATCTGGCGTTGTCCCTAAAGAAGAACTTTTAAAAGTGGTTAATAGTAATCAGTGATCAGTCGCAGTTTACACTATTACCTTGTAAGTTAGGGATACCACTAAACTGCGACCGGACACTGCCTGCTTTCTATAAAGGCTCTTGCTGGCTAAGGCAATGAAAGCTGCCAAGTCCCCAAATAAGGTCGGTACTGTCTATGCCAATAACCTCGCGGCCTTTAAAGCAATCTGTAAGTATATCAAGCGCTTTTTTGTCGTTAGCATCATCGCGGAATGTAGGAACAATAACGCTCTCATTCGCAATATAAAAATTAGCATAAGAAGCCGGCAGCCTCTGATCTTCCCAAGTAACGGCTTTTGGCATCGGTAATTCTATAATGTTTACCTGCTTGCCATCCTGGAGGCGCATGCCTTTTAGCAGCTCAAGATTTTCTTGTAACAGGTGGTAGTTTTCGTCGCCCTTGTTTTCTTCTACTACGGTAACAACGGTATCTTCGTTTACAAAACGCGTAATATCGTCGATATGGCCGTCTGTATCATCGCCTACAATACCATCACCCAGCCATAAAATATGGTCAATGCCATAATATTCAGATAAATATTCTTCAATCTGGGCCTGTTTAAGGTGCGGGTTGCGGTTTTCGTTAAGCAAACATGCAGTGGTGGTAAGCAGTGTGCCTTTACCGTTAAATTCTACGCTGCCGCCTTCCATCACAATGCAAGGGTTAAAGACTTTAAGCCCTAAAGCCTCACCAATACGGGTAGGGATAACATCATCAAGGTCATATGGTGGGTACTTGTCGCCCCATGCATTATAGCCCCAGTCTACAATGGCCTTTTCTCCCGTTTGTTTATTAACTAAAAATGCAGGCCCGTGGTCGCGGCACCACGCATCATTAGTAGGGTGGAAATAAAAACTTACATTATCTAACTTCGCATCCTTAATTAATAGTGCATACATGTTTATTTCTGCAAGTGCAAAGTCTTTCATGGCTTGATCAGCCACATTGATACATACTTTTTGATGGCGCGATACCTGTAATATGAACTCGCAGTATGGCTTGTAAATGGTGTGCAGTTTTCCCGGCCACGATGCCTCTTTGTGCGGCCATGAAAGCCACAGCGCAAGTTGTGGGGCAAATTCTGCCGGAAATGTAAAGCCTAATTTCTTAGGTGTTTGTATATCTTGAAATTGTGACATTTTATAAGTTTTGCCGTGCAAGTTGCCACGCTCCGTTTCTCCGCTCGCAATGACGGACTGGATCGGGAATGCTTAACGAGACGGAATGGAACACTGAACTATAGACCACAAATAGCTTAGGCTATTCTTCATCTAAGTACCTCTTCGTTATCGGCTGGTAGCTGTCTATGCGACGGTCGCGAAGAAACGGCCAGTGTGTGCGGTAGTGGTCAGTAGCTTTAGTGTCTACTTCTACCACAGTGGTTTCTTCATCATCGTGTGTAGCCAGGTATAGCAGTTTACCCTGAGGGTTCGCTACAAAGCTACCACCCCAAAATTTCATAGCGCCATCCTGCTCAAAGCCTACACGGTTAACGCTTACTACGTGTACCCCGTTTGCCACAGCATGCGAACGCTGAATGGTTTGCCATGCATCATATTGCTCTTTGTTTGTTTCTTCATCCTGGTCTGTAGCCCAGCCAATAGCGGTAGGGTAGAACATGATCTCTGCACCCATAAGCGCCGTAATGCGGCTTGCTTCAGGGTACCATTGATCCCAGCAGATAAGGATACCTATCTTGGCAAACTTGGTCTGGAAGGTTTTATAACCCAGGTCGCCGGGGGTAAAATAAAATTTCTCATAGTATGCCGGGTCATCCGGTATGTGCATTTTGCGATACTTGCCAAGGTAGGTGCCATCGGCATCAATAACTGCCGTAGTATTATGGTACAAGCCTTCGGCACGCTTTTCAAAAAGCGATGCTATAATAACCACATTAAGCTCCTTAGCAACTGTAGTCAGCGCATCAGTGCTTGGGCCCGGTATTGCTTCGGCCAGTTTAAAGTTTTCATAATCTTCTACATCACAAAAATACAGCGATGTAAACAGTTCCTGCAGGCAAACAATATTTGCGCCCTTAGCGGCTGCATTACGAATTTCACGAATGGCCTTTTCAAGGTTGGGCTGCTTTTCTTTTTCGCAGCTCATTTGTACCAGTCCTACTTTTACTTTACCCATGGTGTGTACATAAAAATTTGAAGCGCAAAATTACGCAATTTTTTTGAAATTTTTAAGGCCTCGCCTTAAGCGTTACCTTAAAGTAATATCTCGTTTTTTTCTGCCAGTTCCTTAATTTTTTGCGATGCTGTCTGGCCAAAGCTTGTGCTCTCTTCATAGAATTTATCGCTCTCTGTAAGCAAGGCAAAGTCACCTATTTCTATGCCAAGCCATGTGTAGCCTTCACCATCTACAGTAAGCGTATAATTGTAGCCAACATGCTGCACACCCTGTTCTTCCCATTCTGGTACATAAAGGTTATAATGCAGGTTTTTGTTGATCTGGAAATCTACCACGCTCATACTACGGCGGCCTTCAAAGTTGAGAATTGTTGCAGGGTGTATGTCATAATCACCAAAGTCTTCAGGCAGTTGCTGCCACTGGCGCACGTAAAAAGGTTTTGTAAGTACTTCCCAAACGCGGGTAGCCGGGGCTTCAATACGGATGCTGTGTTTTACTACTAATGAGGTTTCCATAATTACAGTTTTTTTGAATTTCAATACAAGTTACCCAATCTGTATTCCTTTCAAAAGCCTTTTAACGATACATTAAAAAAGCCTGTGCGGTAAACGCACAGGCTTATTAACATATTTTATAACGATGTTTATATGCGTGAATCGTCTCTTGTACGTTTTACAAGGCTTATGCCTGCTATAAAAAATACAAGGCCCAGTATACCATATATTGCTATGGTTTTGATGCTCTGCTCGCCGGTTTCGCTGTTTACAAAAATGTAAGCTCCATAAATCAACCCGATAATACCAAGTATTGTAAGGATAGTTCCAAAAATTCGTTTAAGGTTCATAGTAAGTGTTATTAGTTTTGTTGCAAATTTCAACTTAATTTACAATACATGAATAGTTTTTGGTAAAACCTTAACGTGATGACTAAAGTATACGCAAAATCTTAGTGTTTGTTGGTAGTTTGGGAGGGAGTGTAATTTTTTACTTACTAATTAAACCTTAACCAAAAGTTATAGAGTGATAAAGTTCTGGGAACTAAGTTTTTATTTGCTGAAATTTGAAATGTGAAAATAAGTATTCACTAAAACATATAAGCTATGAAACTACTATACATTCTTTTGGCATTATTTTCTACATCGGTAGGCGGATATTTTATAGTAAACAATTTTAGTTTTGACAGTGGCGCATTTAGCAGCTTCCTGATAAACAGCTTATTCATATTGATGATGTTTGGCCTGGCGGCAGTAGGGCTTGCGGTACTTTTTACCTTTAAAAGGAGGCAACACTACCGGGATGTTATGACGATACGACAATATTATGATTATAAAAGTGCCCGCTAAACAAACGGATGCATTTTTTAATAGGAAACGGGGCTACCTCATATTTGAGTAGCCCCGCTTCTATTTGTTCATATACAAAAATGCCTCTGCTTAGCGGAGGCATTTTTAATTATATAGCTAATTTTCAGTTTCTAATCAGATCGGTCTGGTTGCGGAACACAAGCTGGCCATCAAAACTGTCGAGCAATATAATGCTGTCGGTAGTAACCCTGCCGCTCAGTATCTCCTTACTTAGCTGGTTCATAACTTCTTTCTGAATCACGCGTTTTACAGGTCGTGCACCATAATCAGGATCATAACCTTTTTTAGATAAATAATCGATTGCTTCGCGGGTAGCATCAAGTGTGATGTTTTGCTGAGCAAGCAATTTGGTTACACTCTTAAGCTGAAGCCCCACAATCTCGCGGATGTTCTCGGCATTGAGTGGGGTAAACATCACGATATCATCAATACGGTTTATAAATTCCGGACGCACGGTTTGTTTCAGCAGGCCAAGTACTTCTACTTTTGCTACTTCAATAGAGGTGTTAACATCGCCTTTAAAGTTCTCCAGTTTTTCCTGGATGATGTGGCTGCCTATGTTGCTCGTCATGATGATGATCGTATTCTTAAAGTCGGCTACACGCCCCTTGTTATCGGTAAGGCGGCCTTCATCAAGTACCTGCAGCAGTATATTAAAGGTATCCGGGTGAGCCTTTTCGATCTCGTCCAGCAATACCACGCTGTATGGTTTACGGCGCACGGCTTCGGTAAGCTGGCCACCCTCATCATAACCCACATATCCCGGAGGCGCGCCTACAAGGCGGCTCACACTGTGGCGCTCTTGGTATTCGCTCATATCTATACGCGTCATTGCATTTTCATCATCAAACAGGTAGGAGGCAAGGGCTTTGGCCAATTCTGTCTTACCCACACCTGTAGTACCCAGGAACAAGAATGAACCTATAGGTTTCTTCTGGTCCTGTAGCCCTGCACGGCTGCGGCGCACTGCATCACTAACGGCCTCGATTGCCTCTTCCTGACCTACAACACGTTTGTGTAGTTCATCTTCCAGTTTTAGTAGTTTTTCACGTTCGCCCTGTAGCATTTTAGTTACCGGTATCCCGGTCCATTTTGCTACTACTTCTGCAATATCCTCACGGGTCACTTCCTCTTTGATCAGGCTTTGCCCGTTTTGGTTTTCGTGTAATTGCCCCTGCATGGCATCCAGTTTTTCCTGTGCCTGCTTAATTTTTCCGTAGCGAAGTTCGGCTACTTTGCCGTAATCGCCATCGCGTTCGGCTTTTTCGGCTTCAAGTTTAAAGTTCTCGATTTCTGTCTTAGCGGCCTGAATGCCGTCTACAACGTCCTTCTCGCTTTTCCAGCGGGCATATATTTCGTTGCGCTCCTCTTTAAGGTTAGCCAGTTCCATACCAAGCGATTTTACCTTGGTCTCATCGTTTTCACGCTTAATGGCTTCAATCTCAATTTCAAGCTGCATGATCTTACGGTCGAGCACATCGAGTTCTTCAGGCTTAGAGTTTATTTCCATCCTTATCTTAGAGGCGGCCTCATCCATAAGGTCAATCGCCTTATCCGGAAGAAATCGGTTGGTAATATACCTCTGGCTCAGCTCTACCGCTGCAATAATGGCATCGTCTTTAATACGCACCTGGTGGTGGGCTTCATATTTTTCTTTGATACCACGCAGTATTGATATGGCACTTTCAGTATCCGGCTCATCCACCATTACTTTTTGGAAACGTCTTTCCAGGGCCTTATCTTTCTCAAAGTATTTTTGGTACTCATCTAACGTGGTAGCGCCTATGGCACGTAGTTCGCCACGAGCCAGTGCAGGCTTAAGTATATTTGCAGCATCCATGGCTCCATCGCCACCGCCGGCACCCACAAGGGTATGTATCTCATCGATGAACAGTACAATATCGCCTTCGGCAGAAGTAACCTCCTTAACCACCGATTTTAGCCTTTCTTCGAACTCGCCTTTAAATTTAGCACCGGCTATCAGTGCGCCCATATCAAGCGAGAAGACTATTTTGTTCTTTAAATTTTCCGGTACATCACCCTGAATAATACGGTGTGCCAGGCCCTCGGCAATCGCGGTTTTACCCACACCGGGTTCGCCCACAAGCATAGGGTTGTTTTTTGTACGGCGGCTAAGAATTTGTAGCACACGGCGAATCTCTTCATCGCGGCCAATAACCGGGTCGAGCTTGCCGTCGTTAGCCAGCTGGTTCAGGTTCTTGGCATATTTGTTTAGTGCATTGTAGGTTTCTTCAGCACTGGCGCTGGTAACCCTTTCTCCTTTACGGAGCTCGTCTATAGCGGCTTTAAGTCCTCTTTCTGTAACGCCCTGGTCTTTTAGTATCTGTGCAACTTTACTGCGTGATGCGAATATAGCAAGCAGCAAATGCTCGATGCTTACAAACTCATCGTTCATTTTACGTGCAATGTTGCTGGCCTCGTTAAGAGCAGTATTGGCATCGCGGGAAATGCCCATTTCGCCACCCTGTACTTTAGGGAAACTCTGGATGGTAGCATCCAGCACCTGCCCGAACATGGGAAGGTTAACATTAAGTTTTTTCAGCAGAAACGGCGTTACGTTTTCGTCCACTTCAAGAATGGCTTTTACGATGTGCTCATTCTCTATCTGCTGATGTCCATAGCTTTGGGCTATTTGTTGCGCCCGTTGTATGGCTTCTTGTGATTTTATAGTAAAATTGGCAAAGTTCATATCCTAATTTATTAAATTTGATATGTAGTGTTCAACTACTATTCCACTAAAGTAAAATATGACGAAATGACTGAAATTAATGCGGATATTTCACTTCATTCAGACAAATTGTCTTAATACATCAATATATGAGCATTTTCGATAAATTATTCGGTAATTCTGACAGTAAAGATAATGCAGAAAGCGCCATCGCATGGAACGAATTAACACAACTTCAACAGTTGGATACAATCGTTGAGGAATCTGCCCAAAAGCCTGCTATCATCTTTAAACACAGTACCCGTTGCTCAATAAGCCGCATGGCATTAAAGAATTTTGAGCGGGAGTATGAAATAGAGGAGGGGACTGCTAAGCCTTATTTCCTAGACCTGATAGCCCACCGCGATGTTAGCAACGAAATTGCCAGCCGTTTTAAGGTGGTGCACCAGAGCCCGCAGGTGCTGGTTATTAAAAATGGGCAGTCTGTATATGATTCATCTCATAGTGATATTGACGCGGGTGTGGTGAAGGGGAAGGTTTAATTATTCCTCTGACTCAATGTTTTCTATTTCTGTCTTTGCAAGCTTCCATTTACAGTTTTCGCCTGTGTAAGTAGTATATATAATTGCATTTGCATCTGT
>Ga0247809_1001127_pt1 | contig 11899 bp, 12 predicted proteins | sample UWRJL104311B1_FD_180951 | JGI IMG/M metagenome (GOLD analysis project Ga0247809, IMG submission 180951) | Plant litter microbial communities from Arlington Agricultural Research Station in Wisconsin, United States - UWRJ-L104-311B-1 | ecosystem: Environmental > Terrestrial > Plant litter >...
CGCGCGACCTGGCCATCAGCCCGAACACGGTCAGCACCTACCGCGCCCGCATCCTGGAAAAAACCGGCGCCCACAACGACGTCGGCATCGCGCTGTACGCGGTGCAACACCAGCTGATACAACTGTGAGCCGCCGTTTGTAGGGCCAGCACTACAGCCAAAAGCGCTGTGGCGCGCCGCTTGCGTGCACTCGGGACATTATCCACCTGAGGAGCCGTCCATGTCGATCTTTCGTCCCTACGATGCCGACCGTACCGCCGTCGCCTGCAGCTGCGGCCACCACGCCAGCGCCGCCGAGCACGCCGCCGCAGAATCCACCGTCGTCCCGGGCGTAGAGGAGCTCAGCAACGATGTCATCGAAGAGTCGCTGCTGCGCGCCATGTTCCCGCAGGCCAGCGTGCGGCGCGACTTTTTGCGCGCCGTCGGCGCCAACACGGCGCGCGCCGCGATCGCCAGCGTGCTCCCTTTGGGTGCGCTGCAAGCGATGGCGCAGGAGCGAACTGGTGCAAACGGCGCACTGGAAAAGACCGACCTCAAGATCGGCTTCATCGCCATCACCTGCGCCGCGCCGCTGATCATGGCCGACCCGCTGGGCTTTTACCGCAAGCAGGGCCTGAACGTCACGCTGAACAAGACCGCCGGCTGGGCGCTGATCCGCGACAAGATCGTCAACAAGGAACACGACGCCTCGCACTTCCTGTCGCCGATGCCGCTGGCGATGTCGATGGGCCTGGGCGCCAACCCGCTGCCGATGCGCGTGGCCACCATCCAGAACATCAACGGCCAGGCCATCACGCTGCACGTCAAGCACAAGGACAAGCGCGATCCGAAACAGTGGAAGGGCTTCAAGCTGGCGATCCCGTTCGAATACTCGATGCACAACTTCCTGCTGCGCTACTACCTGGCCGAGCACGGCCTGGACCCGGACCGCGACGTCCAGCTGCGCGTGACGCCGCCGCCGGAAATGGTGGCCAATCTGCGCGCCGGCAATATCGACGGCTTCCTCGGACCGGACCCGTTCAACCAGCGCGCCGTGTATGACGAGGTCGGCTTCATCCACATCCTGTCGAAGGAAATCTGGGACGGCCATCCCTGCTGCGCGTTCGGCGCGCCGGACGAATTCGTCAAGCAGAACCCGAACACCTTCGCCGCGCTGTTCCGCGCCGTGCTGACCGCCGCCGCGATGGCGCGCGATCCGGCCAACCGCGCGCTGGTGGCCAAGGTGATCTCGCCGGCGGCCTATCTGAACCAGCCGGAAACGGTGGTGCAGCAAGTGTTGTCCGGCAAATTCGCCGACGGCCTGGGCAACGTGCGCAACGTGCCGACCCGCGCCGATTTCGATCCGGTGCCATGGCAATCGATGGGCGTGTGGATCCTGACGCAGATGAAGCGCTGGGGCTACATCAAGGAGGACGTCGACTACCGCGCCATCACCGAAAAAGTGTTCCTGCTGACCGACGCCAAGAAGCATATGAAGGAACTGGGCCAGCCGGTGCCGCAAGGAGTGGACAAGCCGATCAAGGTGATGGGCAAGGCCTTCGATCCCAACAAGGCCGCCGCCTACGCCGACGGCTTCGCCATCAAGCGGAGCAGCCGATGAAGGGCTCCAGCCTTGGACTGCGCGCCGGCCTGATCTCGCTGCTATTGCTGGTGGTGCTGGTGCTGGGCTGGCATCTGGCGACCTTGCGGCCGGCGGTCGTCGCCAGTGCGCAGGACGACGAATACGCCGCGCTGATGGGCAAGAGCAGCGCCGCGCCCAAGACCGGCGGCGGCTTCCCCACGCCGGCCGAGTTCGCGCAGGCGGCGGCCGGCCACCTGGCCCATCCGTTCTACGACAACGGCCCCAACGACAAGGGCATCGGCATCCAGCTCGGCTATTCGCTGGCGCGGGTCGGCGCCGGCTTCCTGCTGGCGGCCGTGGTGGCGATCCCGGTCGGCTTCGTGCTCGGCATGTCGCCGCTGATGCAGCGCGCGCTCAATCCCTACGTGCAGATCCTCAAGCCGATCTCGCCGCTGGCGTGGATGCCGCTGGCGCTGTACACGATCAAGGATTCCTCGCTGTCGGGCATGTTCGTGATCTTCATCTGCGCGCTGTGGCCGATGCTGATGAACACCGCCTTCGGCGTCGCCTCGGTGCGGCGCGACTGGCGCAACGTCGCCCGCACGCTGGAGGTCGGCCCGCTGCGCACCGCCATGCAGGTGATCCTGCCGGCCGCCGCGCCCACCATCCTGACCGGCATGCGCATCTCGATGGGCATCGCCTGGCTGGTCATCGTCGCGGCCGAGATGCTGGTCGGCGGCACCGGCATCGGCTACTTCGTCTGGAACGAATGGAACAACCTGTCGCTGACCAGCGTGCTGTTCGCGATTCTTTTGATCGGCCTGGTCGGCATGTTGCTCGACTTGCTGCTGGGCCGTCTGCAAGCCATGGTGACCTATGTCGAATAACCCTACTTTCTTGCGCGTCCAGGGCCTGGGCAAGCGCTACACGCCATCCGCGCCGCCGGTGTTCGAGGATGTGTCGTTCGACATCGCGCAAGGCGAATTCGTCTGCATCATCGGCCACTCCGGCTGCGGCAAGTCAACCATCCTCAACGTGCTGGCCGGACTGGAAACCGCGTCCGAAGGCATGGCCTTCATGGCCAACCGCGAGATCAGCGGCCCCAACCTGGATCGCGGCGTGGTGTTCCAGGGCCACGCGCTGATGCCGTGGCTGTCGGTGCTGGACAACGTAGCCTTCGCCGTCAAATCGCGGCATCGCGACTGGAAGCGCCAGCAAGTGGTCGAGCATGCGCAACGCTTCATCGAAATGGTCGGCCTCAAGGGCGCCGAGCACAAGAAGCCGTCCGAGCTGTCGGGCGGCATGAAGCAGCGGGTCGGCATCGCCCGCGCGTTTTCGATCGAGCCGAAGATGCTGCTGCTGGACGAGCCGTTCGGCGCGCTCGACGCGCTGACGCGCGGCGTGATCCAGGACGAGCTGCTGAAGATCTGCACCGCCACCCGGCAGACCGTGTTCATGATCACGCACGATATCGACGAAGCCATCCTGCTGGCCGACAAGATCCTGCTGATGTCCAACGGCCCGCGCGCGCGCATCGCCGAGGTCGTCGTCAATCCGCTGCCCAAGGACCGCACGCGCGCCGGCATGCATCATGAGCCGGAGTTCTACCCTCTACGCAATCAATTGATGGACTTTCTGGTCCACCGCTCCAGCCAACTCACCCCTAATTAAAGGAAAACATCATGGATCGCCAACAAGTCACGCAGAAAATCATGTCCGTCAAAGTCGCCAAGCACATGCGCTGGGGCGATATCGCGACCGAAGTCGGGCAAAGCAAGGAGTGGACGACCGCCGCGCTGCTGGGCCAGATGACGCTGAACCGCGCCCAGGCCGACAAGGTCCAGGCGCTGTTCGGCCTGACCGACGAGGAAGCGGCCTGGCTGCAGATCGTGCCGTACAAAGGCTCGCTGCCGAGCGCGGTGCCGACCGATCCGCTGATCTACCGCTGGTATGAGATCGTCAGCGTCTACGGCACCACGATCAAGGAACTGATCCACGAGGAATTCGGCGACGGCATCATGAGCGCCATCGATTTCTCGATGGACATCCAGCGCGAAGCCGATCCGAAAGGCGACCGCGTACAGGTGGTCCTGAGCGGCAAGTTCCTGCCGTATAAATCCTACTAATCAGAATCCGGCCTGCGCCGACAGGTAGAGGCCGCGCTGCTTCTTCGGATTGAAGATGGTGATGTCGCCCAGGTTGGCGTACGCCGCCGTGATCGAGAAGTTCTTGGTCGGGAACCAGGCCACGAAGGCGTCGTAATACGCCTTCTCTTCATCGACGCCCAGGTTGTGCGGCTTGCGGCGATACTCGGCGCCGACCGCCAGCTTGCGGTTGATCAGGTAGGCGACCGACACCTCCGGCATCAGGCGGGTGCTGTCGTTCTGGTCGCCGCCGAAGCCCAGCAGGCCCATCTGGTTGGCGCGGGTGGCGCGCAGCGTGCCGTTCAGCAGCAGGCTTTGCTCGAACAGGATCTTGGTGGCCGCCACGTAGTAGTCGTAGCCGGAATCATCCTTGGCGCCGAGCTGCTTCACATTGGTCACGCCCAGCGCGCCGAGGCCGCCTACGCCCTTGTTCTTCTTGTACATGATGCCGACCGCGACTTGCGGCATCAGGCTGTCCTGTTCGTAGACGGCGTCGCCGGCCAGCTTCAGCTTCAGGCCGACGATGTCCTGTTTGATATTGAGCTTGTCCAGCGGCGCCAGGCTGCCCTTGAATTCCTGGTTGGCCAGCGACAGCTCCAGGCGATCCGCGATGCCGACCGCGACGCCGTAGCTGCCCAGCCGGTAATCCTGGGTGTTGATGTAGGTGTAGTGCGCGTTCGCGCCCCAGCTGTCGCGCGTGCCGTAGCCGGTGATCAGCGCCCACGGCGTGATGCCGCCGCCGCCCGCGCCTTCGACCTGGCTGACGCCGCCGGTGGCGAGAAATTTGCCCATGTCGGGTTTGCCTTGCGCGGCCGCACCGCCGCAAGCCAGCACTGCCAACAAGGCAGGGATGATGTTCTTCATTGTTCCGCTCCTGTTGGGATTATTTGGTCACGATGGCGCGCTGCATCGGCGCCAGCTTGGCGATCAGCTTGTTGGACACGCTGCTCGGCACGTTGTGCTGTTCCATCGCGATCTGCAGATCCTCGGTCAGGGCGTTGAACATGGCGTTGGTGATTTTCAAATCCTGGTGCACGGTGGTCATGTCGCGCACGGTGCCGACGCCGTCCATGGTTTTGTCGCGGTACTTGCCGCTGTACTTGCACGGGCCGCCGGCGAACTCGCAGAACTGCTCCTGCAGGCGCAGGTTCAGCTGTTCCATGTCGAAGTCGGCGAAATTGTCTTTGATGCGCGGATCGGCCAGCAGCATCGGCACGAAGGTATCGACGATCTTCTTGATGCCTTCCTTGCCGCCCAGGCCTTGGTAGGTGGAGTCGTCGGTGTAGGGGGTTTGCGCCATCGTCAGCGACGAGACGCATAGCAGGGCGCAGCCGAGCAGCTTGTTGAATTTTTTCATATCAGTGAGTGATGACTAAAGAGATAAGGAGAATTCAGCGGGGGCTCGGCTTTTCAGCAATTTATCAGATCGGGGTAAAAACTCCCTAGAGTTACTTGGGGTACAAGACCATTTGCGTGCATCTGAACAACGCTATTGTTTTGCCAGTGGCCTTGTTGATCACGGTCGAGTCCCACACCTGCGTGGTGCGGCCCAAGTGCACCGCCTTGGCGGTCGCCACCACCACGCCCTCGCGCGCGGTGCCGAGGTGGTTGGATTTCAATTCGATGGTGGTGAAGTTTTGCGCGTCGGCCGGCAGGTGCGCGAAGCAGGCGTAGCCGCAGGAAGTGTCGGCCAAGGTCACCACCGCGCCGGCGTGCAGGAAGCCGTTCGGCGCGAGGTGGTTCGGCGTGACGGCGAACTCGGCCACCACTTCGCCTTCCTTGACGGAAGTGATGACGATGCCCAAGTGCTCGGGCAAGGTGCCCTTGCCGAATTCATTGAAATATTCCGGCGTGAATTTAGTGGCGTCCATGTATGCTCTTTCGCGGATGAGGGCTAGGCCCGACATCCGCGATGATAGCAATTTTCACCCTACATCACGCGGACCCAGTTGCCTTTGTAGAGGATGGGACCGGTGGGGCCGTTCGGATTCGGCGAACCGCCCTTCGGCTCCAGCGTCACCGCCAGCACCGCCACGTCGTCGCCGATGGCCGAGGCCGTCAGCGCCAGCTTGACCTCGCCGCGATCCGACAACAGGCCCAGCGAGCGCGGATTACCCTGCTTGGGCACCGCCCACAGTTCCAGCGACTTGTCGGCCGCCACCGGCGCCGCGCCGACCGCGCGCACCGTCATCGTCTTGCGGCCGCTGTCGCCGGTCAGCACCAGCGCGGTCTGCGCCTTCTCGTCGACCAGCGTGGCGACGTAATCAAGCTGCGGCGCGTCCAGCGTGCGGGTGGCGATCACCACCACCAGCAAGGCCGCCACCGCGCTCGACGCCACGCCCAGCGAACGCCAGAAGCCGACCGACTCGTTGCGCCAGAACTGCCACGCGGGATAAGTGCGCGGCAGGTTGAGGCGACGCTCGATGCCGGCCCACACCTGCTTGCGCGGCGTTTGCGCGGTGGCGAACTCCGCCAGCGGCGTCAGCCGGTCCTGCCATTCGACGGTGGTGCGGCGCAGCGCGGCGTCGTTGTGCAGATGGCCTTCGAAGCGGCGCCGCGCGCCGCCCTTCAGCGTGCCCAGCACATATTCGGCGGCCAGCTTCTCGCGCAGCGGAGGGTTGTCGCGAAGGTTCATATGCGCTCCCCTTTCGCCAGGCAGGTCTTCAGGCGTTCAAGGCTGCGCCGGATCCAGGTCTTGACGGTGCCGATCGGCAGCGCCATCTGCTGCGCCACCTCGCTGTGCGACAGGTCGTGATAGAACGCCAGCCCGACCACCTGCCGATGCAGGCCCTCCAGCGCCGACATGCAATACGCCAGGGCTTTCGCGTCGCTACTCATTTGCAAGGCCTCGATGGGCGACTTGCCGGGGTCCTGTAACGCATTGATCACCTCACTATCAAACTGCTCGCCGTCGATTTCGGCATTCACATCGCTGCGGCGCAAGAGATCGAAAGCCTTGTTGCGCACGATGGTGGTCATCCACGTCATCGGTGCGGCAAGGTGGCTTTGATAGGTGCCGGCGTTGTTCCAGATCGCGACGAAACTTTCCTGCATCACTTCCTCGGCCAGTTCGCGCTTGATCAATATACGCAGCGCGAAGCCAAACAGTTTCGCTGAAGTAGCATCATATAGCGAACGGAAGGCGACGGCGTCGCGGTTCGCGGCGCCTTGTAGCCAAGTACGCAACTGCTGGGGATCGAGAGTTTGGTCGGTCACTGCGCGCCTTCGAGGTGTGAGTTGAATGATGAAATTATCATAATTTGAATCCGCCAAGCGTGTCGTCCCGTACAAGCTTCACAACAGAACAACAGTGGAGACGGAATGAACAGCAGGCAAATCACGGCGGCGGTGCTGGCGCTGTTCGCCAGCGAAGCGGCGCGCGCGGCCGATGAAACGGCGGTGGTCGCCAGCGTGGTCGTGGCCGGCCACTACGACAACGCGGTCGGCACCTCGGACGCGGCCAGCCAAGGCACGGTGACGGCGGAGCTGATCGCCAACCGCCCGGCGCTGCGCACCGGCGAGCTGCTGGAATTCGTGCCCGGCATGATCGTCACCCAGCACAGCGGCGACGGCAAGGCCAACCAATACTTCCTGCGCGGCTTCAACCTGGACCACGGCACCGACTTCGCCACCTATGTCGACGCGATGCCGGTCAATATGCGCAGCAACGCCCACGGCCAAGGATATTCCGACCTGAACTTTTTGATTCCCGAGCTGGTGCAGCGCATCGACTATAAAAAAGGCAGTTACTTCGCCGACGAGGGCGATTTTTCCTCGGCCGGCGCGGCGCACATCCGGCTGGCCGACAGCCTGCCGCAGGGAGCCGCCAGCCTGACCTTGGGCGGCTACGGCTACCAGCGCGGCGTGGTGGCCGATTCGGTCGCGGCGGCCGGCGGCACGCTGCTGTACGGGCTGGAGGCGAGCCGCAACAACGGTCCGTGGGATACGCCGGAGCGGGTGCGCAAGTACAGCGCCACGCTGCGCTACAGCAGCGGCGACGCGCAACAAGGCTACAGCGTCACCGCGATGGCCTACCGCAACCGCTGGAACGCCACCGACCAGGTGCCGTTGCGCGCGGTCGAGCAGGGCTTGATCGGCCGCTACGGCGGCATCGACGCCAGCGACGGCGGCGACACCGAACGCGCCAGCTTGTCGTGGGCCATGCACCGCCGCGCCGACGACCGCATCACCGAAGCCTCGGCCTACGTCGTGCGCTCCAGCCTGGATTTGTTCAGCAACTTCACCTACCTGCTCAACGATCCGGTCAACGGCGACCAGTTCCAGCAATCCGAGCGGCGCACGATGAGCGGCTTCAACGCCAGCGAGACGTGGCTGAGCCGCGTCGCCGGCGTCGACATGCGCAACAAGCTCGGCGTGCAAACCCGCTACGACCATATCTCACCGATCGGCCTGTACGCGACGCGCGAGCGGCAACGCCTCGCCACCGTGCGCGAGGACCGCGTCAACGAAGGCAGCGCCAGCCTGTATTGGGAAAACACCAGCTACTGGCGGCCGGACCTGCGCAGCATCGTCGGCCTGCGCTACGACGCCTACCGCTTCGACGTCGACGGCGACAAGGCCAGCGCGCGCAAGGTCTCGCCCAAGCTGTCGCTGATCTTCGGGCCGTGGAACAAAACCGAATACTTCATCAACTACGGCGCCGGCTTCCACAGCAACGATGCGCGCGGCGTCACCGGGCCGGACCCCGCCACGCCGCTGGTCGGCACCCGCGGCGCCGAACTGGGGGTGCGCAGCGAATGGCTGCCCGGCCTGCAAAGCTCGCTGTCGCTGTGGGGACTCGACATCGATTCGGAACTGGTCTACGCCGGCGACAGCGGCCAGACCGAGGCCAGCCGGCCCAGCCGCCGCAGCGGCGTCGAGTGGAGCAACCACTACATCGCCGCACCGTGGTTGTTGTTCGATCTCGACCTGTCGGCCTCGCGCGCGCGTTACCGCGAGCACGACCCCGCCGGCGACCACGTGCCGGAGGCGCTGGACAAGGTGGCCTCGTTCGGCGTGACGGTCAAGGATCTCGGCCGCTGGTACGGCGGCCTCGAATTGCGCTACTTCGGCCAGCGCCCGCTGATCGAAGACAACCGCGTGCGCTCGGCGTCGACCACGCTAGCCTACGGCCGCGTCGGCTACAAGATCGACAGCAGCACGCGGCTGACGCTGGACGGCTTCAACCTGTTCAACCGCCGCGCCAGCGACATCGATTACTACTACGCGTCGCGCCTGCCGGGCGAGGCGGCGGAGGGCGTCGACGACCGCCATTTCCACCCGGTCGAGCCGCGCACGCTGCGCCTGACGTTGTCTAAAAATTTCTAGAAATTAATCTTATTTAATTTGAATCCGGCCCCTATCGTGCGTCGTATACCCCTGTGCAGTTCCGGAAGATCAACCAATAAGGGGAGATTCAAGATGCAAACTTTAGTGAAGCATGCGCTCAGCATAGCCGTACTGGGCACCCTGGCCGGCGCGCTCGCGCCGGCGGCGCTGGCCTCCAGCCACCGTGAAGCGCCGTTTTTGACACAAAGTCCGAAAGTCGACGGCACCGATTTCTATATGTTCCGCAGTTACGAAACCGGCCGCGCTAACTTCGTCACCCTGATCGCCGACTATGTGCCGTTGCAAGACCCCGGCGCCGGCCCGAACTATTTCCAGATGGACCCGAACGCCCTGTACGAAATCCATATCGACAACAATGGCGACGCCAAGGAAGACTTGACGTTCCAGTTCCGCTTCAACAACGCCAACAAGGACACCAAGCTGACCGTCGGCGGCAAGGCCGTCTCGATTCCGCTGGTGATCAACGGCGGCGCCATCGCCGGCCCGAACGCGGCCGGCGCCAACGTGCGTGAAACCTACACCGTCAGCGTGGTGCGCGGCGACCGCCGCAGCGGCACCAAGGCTTCGGTCACCAACGCCGCCGACGGCGGCGCCACCTTCGACAAGCCGCTCGACAACATCGGCAACAAGTCGATTCCCAACTACGTCGCGTATGCGGCGGCGCACGTCTACAACGTCAACATCCCCGGCTGCAGCACGCCGGCGCGCATGTTCGTCGGCCAGCGCAAGGACCCGTTCGTGGTCAACCTCGGCGAAACCTTCGACCTGGTCAACATCAAGGCGCCGGCCACCGAGTTCGCGGCCAACGCCGAGAAGGCGGCCAAGGACGATCTGGCGCAGAAGAACGTGACCTCGATCGAAGTCGAAGTGGCGGCGTCCTGCCTGACCGCGTCGACCGGCGCCGATCCTGTCATCGGCGGCTGGACCACGGCCAGCGTGCGCCAGGGCCGCTTGCTCAATCCAACGCCGAACAGCAGCGCGCCGTCGAAAGAGGGCGGCGCCTGGACCCAGGTGTCGCGCCTCGGCATGCCGCTGGTGAACGAGGTCGTCATCGGCCTGAAGGACAAGGACACCTTCAACGCCAGCAAGCCTTCCGGCGATGCGCAGTTCGCCGACTACGTCACCAATCCGACCTTGCCCGCGCTGATCGAGATCCTGTACGGCAGCGCCGGCGCCAAGGCGCCGACCAACTTCCCGCGCAATGATCTGGTGGCCGCCTTCCTGACCGGCGTCAAAGGCTTGAACCAGCCGGCCACGGTGACCGCGTCCGAAATGCTGCGCCTGAACACCAGCACGCCCGCGCTGGCGATGGGTGCGCAGAACCGGCTCGGCGTGATCGGCGGCGACAACGCCGGCTTCCCGAACGGCCGCCGTCCGGGCGACGACGTGGTCGACATCGCGCTGCGCGTGGTGATGGGTAAACTGTGCACGCTGAACCTGGGCTGCGCGCCGACCGACGCGGTGGCCGGCGGCCTGCACTTCACCGACGGCGCGTATCTGGACGACAGCTTCTTCAACAGCAGCTTCCCTTACCTGAAAACTCCGCTGCCAGGTTCGCCGCAAACGGCGGCGGTGCAAGGCAGGGCCGCGCCATGAAAACCATCCTGACAATGACAGCGCTGGCAGCCGCGCTGACGCTGGCGGGATGCGGCGGCAGCCATCACCATGACGACTCTCCCGCGCCGCCGACCACGCCGGTGACACCACCGGTGAGCATGGTGGACGCCTTCTTCACCGCCGTCATGAACATCATCGGCGACGGCAAGGAAACCACCACCGAGCCGGTGGCGACCGACAGCATCGTCGCCACCAAGCCGGATGATACGGAACCGGTCGTAGTGAAATAAGCCACGAGGGCGGGCGCGATACGCGTCCGCCCTTTTAGCCGTTTTGAGGTGATGATGAAAAAATTATTCCTGGCGCCGGCGCTGTTCGCCGCCGTCGCGGCGCACGCGGCGCCGTATATTCCGGCCAGCGGCCAGCAGGTGATCGAGACGCTGCCGCGACGCGGCGATCCGGCACAGCAGGAACTGCGCCGCCTGCGCAGCCAACTCAACGCCGCGCCCAAGGATCTGGCGCTGGCCACCACGCTGGCGCGACGCTATATCGCCCTGGGTCGCGATGAAACCGATCCGCGCTACCTCGGCTATGCACAGGCCGCGCTGGCGCCTTGGTGGAGCCTGGCGTCGCCGCCGCCGCAAGTGCGGCTGCTGCGCGCCACGCTGCTGCAAAGCACCCACCAGTTCAATCCCGCGCTGGACGATCTGAAGGCGGTGCTGGCCGCCGATCCGGGCAACGCGCAAGCGTGGCTGACGCAGGCCACCGTGCAGACGGTGCGCGGCGACTACACCAGCGCCACCGCCAGTTGCGCGCACTTGTCGCGGCTGTCGATAGAACTGGTGACGATCACCTGCATCGCCAACATCGGCGCCGTGACGGGGCGCGCGCTCAAAAGCGAGCAACTGCTGGACCTGACGCTGGAGCGGAGCAGCAACGCGCCGGACGAGCTGCGGCGATGGGCGCTGACGCTGTTGGCCGAAATCGCGCAGCGCCGCGACGACCATGCCGTCGCCGAAGCCCGCTTCCAGCGCGCGCTGGCGATGGCCCCGCGCGATAGCTATCTGCTCGGCGCCTACGCCGACTTCCTGCTGGAGCGGCAGCGTCCGCGCGAAGTGCTGGCGATGCTGAACGACCAGACCCGCATCGACGCGCTGCTGCTGCGCCGCGCGCTGGCGTTGCAGCAGATCGGCGACCAGCGCCAGCTGGCGTCCGACATCAAGGAACTCGCGGCCCGCTTCGACGCCGCCATGCAGCGCGGCGATACCGTGCATCAACGCGAGCAGGCG
>Ga0247809_1001129_pt1 | contig 11886 bp, 7 predicted proteins | sample UWRJL104311B1_FD_180951 | JGI IMG/M metagenome (GOLD analysis project Ga0247809, IMG submission 180951) | Plant litter microbial communities from Arlington Agricultural Research Station in Wisconsin, United States - UWRJ-L104-311B-1 | ecosystem: Environmental > Terrestrial > Plant litter >...
ACTGTACGGTTTTGACCAAATGCAGCTACTGCTACAAATAGAAAAAACAGTACACTGAGTATACTTCTTTTCATGTAATAAAAATTAGGTTAGTTAATAATAAGGCCTAAATATAATTTTTTGAAAAAGGCCAGAAGAACATTTTAACATTTGCTCTCGCTATTTTACATAAATTTGACTTTTTGTATATCCATTTTCAAACTCAATAACCTTTGATATAGAAAGAACCTAAATTTCGTAACAAACTCGATATATAACAATAAAAAAGCCGGCTCTTCGTAAGGAGGCCGGCTTGAAGAAGAATTCAGTATTTTTAATTTTACTTATTTCTCATTAAAATGCTTACTCTGCCTCCGGTACCTCTACCTTAATCTGCTTTGCATTTACAAATCTACTACCGTCTGTTGTAGTAACTTCTACACCAACATAAACATAATCATCCTCAACTAAGTTATAACCAGCTAAAGGAATAGTTAATGCTAACGTATATTGATTATATGGAACTGCATAGCTTTTATCTGATTTAGAACCATCTACGGTAACATTTAGAATATTTCCAAAATATGTTTTAGAGACATCTCTGGAGAAATCGGACTCTACAACAACCCTTTTAGTATATTCATTACTATTTGGGATATAGTAATACCGAATTTTAGCAATATGTTTGGTAGAGAATTCAAGAATTCTGCCGCTTACATTTACCGTAGCCGTACCAGGCAAGACAGTCGCAGGAGCACTTAACTCAATAGTATTTACTTCCTGCAATTCCGGTTCCTCATCTTTCTTGCATGCACTAAATATGGAAACAGCTACAACTGCAGTAAAAACTAATTTTACTGCCGATTTTATTATAATTTGTGTTCTTTTCATGGATTAAAGATTAAAATTTATCCCAAAATAATTTTGTTGCGACCACATCACCACCAATAGCAGTAGCAGCACTTTCAACATTTGCCCTATTCAAGGTACGTTCACTTGTAGGATAGGTTAACCTCAATGGGATAACGCTTTTTGCATTAGCAGCTGGCGTCAAAACAGGATAATCGAGTCTTCTCCATTCAGTCCAGGCATCATATCCGCGATTATAAAGTGCCAGATATTTTTGTGTTCCTATCTTTTGTTTAAAACCACCTGCAGCAGTTGCATAGGCAACAGCAGGCTCCAGCAAGTAAGCATCTGCCTGGGCTTGAGTACCTCCCCAATAAGTCACAGAAGCTGAAATTCCATTGTTATAATGTGTTGCAGCAGCTCCTGTTATACTCCATCTTTCGGCAGCTTCCGCAAGAATAAACTCAACTTCAGCATAATCCAATAATACTGCCTCAAAGTCAGCAGCAATAATCTTGTTGCTTGGTTGTGAAGTAGACGCAAAATCATTATTTAATCCAGCTCTGCCTCCAACATAAACACCATTCAGGTCTGTAAAATATAATGGTCTTCTGGGATCATTTGTTGAATTCATCCTATCAACTATAGCTTCAGCTGCAACATAATCCTGTCTGCTAGTAAAAATACTATTTGCGGCAGTTGAAATAGGATTATTATTAGGCTGTTGAGCAAGATATTTAAAAATGGCATTGTCTGCATTACTCGTGAATCCGAGAGATTGAGATGCCTGTATTGCAGCTCGAGCCGTTGCATCATCGGCGTCTGCAACAGTTATAGCCAGTTTCATTTTCAAACTATGCGCAAATTTAATCCATGCAGCTGTATTCCCCTGGTATACAAGATCAGCCGCACCAAAACCTGCTGCTGAGGGAGACATCTCAGCGATAGCTGCGTCAAGACGTTTGAACAAATCTGCATAAATATCTGCAGCCTTATCATATTTAGGTTGATTAACTATACCCAAAGCTTCTGAGTAAGGCACATCACCCCAGGTATTCACAAGAACAGACCAGGTATATACAGAAATGATCTCTGTTAAGGCTACGCGGTTTTTCTTTACCGCGTCAGCCAATGAAGCGTCGGCTTCCGTGATCGTTTTACTCTCCTTCAGGTCTTGCAAGACTTCTACATACATGGGTGTCCAGTAACGTAACGGGATGTTTCTTGTCACAATGTCATAGCGCGGTTCATCCTGATAGGTAGTCGCAGTCCATTGCTGCACCCAGAACCTGAATACATTTATATTAACACTGGGCGTTGTCTGATTATCAGTAAGCTCTTTCAACGCATTAGAGAACAATGAGCCCGCAGGGACGGTATTCGGGTTCTTCTGGTCTACGTTATAATCATCCAGATTCTTTGCGCAGGACACCAGCAGCATGACTGGTAATATGTATATTATTAATTTTTTCATAATCGTAATTGTAATTCGTCAGATTAAAATCTAAACTTAAAATTGAAACCAAGCGTTCTTACTGAAGGATATGCCCCACTTTGATAGCCCTGCAAATTTCCTGAGCTTAATCCCGCTTCAGGATCTGTGTAAGGTGTGTTTTTGTGGATAATCCAAAGATTACGTCCAACTAATGAAACATCAATTCCCTTAATTGCATTATTCCCTAACCATTTTTGGGGAATGGAATAAGTAAGCGCCGCCTCACGAAGTTTTACAAATCCTGCATCGTAAACAAATCCCGCTTGAGGGTTATTGATATACCCATAAGGAGTAACTGCATTATCATACGCTTCCACTCTCACTGTATTCGGGTTACCATCAGCATCTACTCCCGGAAGGATTACTCCACCACCCTGACTGATCGGTAAACGTTGTGGATTTCCTAAATCGTTTAATCCAGCAGACTCAGCATATAGCCCTGTTGCCTGTCCATAATACTGATCCAGAGAGAAGACACTACCTCCCTTTTTGATATCAACCAAGAAGCTTAATCCGAAATCTTTATACTTGAAATTATTCTGGATGCCTCCAGCCCATTTTGGATTGATATCTCCAATAACCTGATTTGGCCCAGATTGCGCGTAATATCCGCTTTCCTCAACGATCCTTTCACCATTTTTATAAACATAATTTACACCTCTCAACGTTCCGAAAGGAAGCCCTACAGTTCCATTGAGCGTTATTCCACCACCGAAAGTGCCCAATTGCAAATTGTCGTTACCTTCATATAATTCAACAACCTGGTTACGATTTCTTGAAAAATTCATGTTTAAAGTCCAGGAGAAATCTGTCGTCTTAAACGGAATCACGAATGCAGACAGCTCAAAACCCTGGTTTCTCACCGTACCTGCGTTCACGTATTTCTGAGAATAACCAGTTGCAGTGGAAACATCAACTGCCATAATCTGGTCAACAGAGTTAGAGCGGTAATAACTAAAATCAAAACCAACTCGGGCTTTAAAGAAATTAGCCTCCAAACCGGCTTCTATACTTCTTGTACGCTCAGGTTTAAGATTTGGATTTCTAAGCGAATAAGACTTCGATGACATAAAATTACCATCATAAACTGTTTTTATGGTAAAAACGTTTCCAACACTTAATGCCGGCGCATCATTACCTACTTCAGCGTAATTAATACGGAACTTTCCGTAATTTAACCAAGTCGACTCCTTCATTAAATTAGAGAATAAGAAACTACCCGCAACTGAAGGATACCAATAAGTATTATTTCCCGACGGAAGAGTCGTTGACTGATCACGACGGATACTTGCATCTAAAAACACCAACTCTTTATAACCAACTGTAGCACTTGCAAATAAACCATCAACCCCAATACGCTCATACCTTTCCACCGGAGCCTCAATAAGGTTCACAGAGTTAGAAAGCGAATATAAACCTGGTACAAATAATCCTCCATTTGTTATAGCAGAAATTGAATTCAGGTTATTCCGCCGTAAATTACTTCCTAGCAAACCTCTTAAACTGATATCTTTTGTAATTTGCTTGTTGAAGTTAACAAACAGGTCAAAGTTAGTTTCAGATGCCGTCCTGTTAAATCTGGAATACTCTGCCACCTCGGCAGCTCCGACAGCAAGTCGCTCCTCCTGAATCTCACTCGAACCATCATAAGTAACTCTACCCATGATATCCATCCATTCTAAAGGTTTCCAGGTCAGCGCTACATTACCAAAATAACGGTCTCTGGAATCTGTTTCGAAATTATTATATCTAGACCAGTAGGGATTATCTGAATAAATTGGCCTGTTTGCATTGATGTTAGCCCAGTTCCAGGTTTTATTATTTCCTTCCCTTTCATATGCAGCTTTCTGCTCCTCCAGGTCAACATTGGTCTGAAACCACTGACGAAACTGTTGATTAGGATTTTTTCCGTCATAACCAGTTCCATAACGCCCCAAACCTGAGATTGTAGAATAGTTAGCTGAAGCACTGATTTTTAAGTTCTTAGTAATCTCATGATCTCCTGAAAAGTTGAAAAGATTCTTTACAATCTTACTGTTTGGCAGAACGCCGGTTTCATCACTTCTGGAGTAGCCAAATTTAAAAGTGGTTTTATCACCACCTCCCATCAAAGTAATACTCTGCAAAGAACTCACTGCTGTTTTAAAGAAATCGGTAGGATTACTTTTGCTAGCCACCCACGGTGTTGCTTGTCCATAAGTAGGAGATTTAGGATCGAAGGAATCCCATTGATAAACTAACAAATTCGGATCAAATGCAGCTCCATATGACGCATCTTCAGTGAAAGGCGTTACATAACTAAATCCTTTACCAAATATGTCATTGTACCAAAAATTTCCATTGGGAGAAGGATAACCCTCTTCACTGTATTGATTAACGTAACCTGCGCCGTATTCTTTCTGATACTTAGCATATGTACTCTTATCAATATTACCGAAGGTCACACCGCTATTCACCGTAATACCCAGCGAATTTCTTTTTCCCCTTTTTGTAGTGATCATAATCACACCATTGGAGGCCCTTGATCCGTAAAGCGCAGTTGCAGCAGCACCTTTTAAAACGTTTACAGATTCGATATCATCCGGATTAATATCTGCCGCAGCATTACCATAGTCATAACCACCGCCACCGCTAGTCTGACCTATAATATTTTTATCGGGGTTTCTAACAGTATTCGTGTTTGCATTACTTACAGGAATTCCATCCACCACAAACAAGGCCTGATTATTACCTGTCAGCGATTTAAAACCGCGCATTACTACGTTTGTAGAACCACCCATAGTGTTCGATTGCTTAATTTCCAGTCCGGCAACCTTTCCTGACAGACCATTCACAAAGTTATTATCCCTTGTCCGCGTTAAATCTTCACTTTTAACCTCTTGTGCAGCATAAGGCAGTTCATTCTTTTTTCGCTGAATACCCAGAGCAGTTACTACTACCTCAGACAATGCCTGCGCATCATTCGCCAGTGAAACATTAACCACATTAGAAGTACCGATAGTAATTGTTTGTGAAACATAACCAAGAGAAGAGATGGTTAATGCAGTTCCGCCAGAGGGAAGAACTAATGAGAATTTCCCCTGAGGGTTAGTTGAGGCTCCTCCCGGGGCACCCACTACTTTGACCGTAACACCTGGAAGCGGCATGCCGTCTTCCTTTCCCGTAACAGTACCAGTTATGGTTCGATTTTGCGAAAATGCCATCCCGGCAGCACACAAAAACATGACCAAACTTAGTATAAGTTTTTTCATAAATAAGTAATTTTAGGTTGATAATAAGTTAATAATAGCCCAATGTACAGATATTATCTCAAAAGCTAACATATTCTACAAAATATAACTATATATTTTGAAAATAGAGCCACTTATACCCTAAAACACAACTAAAACAGAAAATAAAAGACCAAAAATTCCAAGAACATGTTCAAACACACTTAATTCACCAGAAACAATCCATTTATAAACAATTGTTTTCCACTTTCCCAAAAAGATCTGAACAAAATATCGTCAGAGAAATACAAAACAGTCCCTTTTCCAGCAGACTGAACACCAAAAAGCAATCCGTTATCTAATTTTTTAAGGACATTTGTCCCAGCGACGCCTGAAACTATGGAAAAAGGCTTAACAAGCCCCACATTCCAACCTTTTTTTAGCGGCTCATATATCTTATCGTCTGTTTTCAAAGTATAATAATAATCTCCAAGCGACAAACTAAGGGGATGACTTTTATCTAGATTAACTTTAAAGATTGCCCCTGGAATAGCATCGTCTACATTATCTTTATCTTTCGAGGCATAGGTACGTGCAAGATTTTCCTTTTCCAGCACAGCAGGGAATTCTTTCTTTTTAATATCAAAAGGCTTAATGCCTTCTACACTTCCAATGGCATCGCCCATCACAATGACCTTTCCGCCAAGACCAATCCAATCTTCCAGCTTTTCTATATTATTACGCAGATAGGATCCATCTGGTAAAATCAACACATTTATGGTCGATAATTCAAGTTTTTTTAAATTCTGCTCGGACATCACCGTCAATGGATAGTTCAGCTCCTGCTCAAAGAAATGCCATACCTCACCTAAACTTTGAGCGGAGACATCGGCACCGGCCACAACAGCAACTTTCGGGGCCACAAGAAGCGGATAAATAGAAGAACCAAAATCTTTCCCTTTTTCAACGTAACCGCTGGCTATAGTTGTAAATGACTTATTTAAATCCTTAGCTATCGCAGCAATTTTGGCAGCAACTCCCTTGTTCAATTTTTCATTTTCAGCACGGTAAATGAGCAATGCACCCGCAGGATAGGTCCTGCCCCCAACGGTAAATGCCTGTTCGGCAATGCGAACTTTAATTTTCGACTGCTGTAAGGCAATGAGAACTTTTGCATCCTCTAATCCATTCCAGGGCAAAACCCAAGCATAGGGATTCACTACAGCGGAAGGAACATCTTGTTGATCTTCTATATAACTAAAAGCTCCATTAAAAGATTCTTTAACTCCATATGCATTTAAACCATACGCGTAGGGTAATGCCCATGCCGTAATATCGTAAGTATTGGAATCGCTAACCATCGTATTGGGCTCAAATAATACATTCGCCAGTACTGCTGCGGGCTGCTTCAGGTTCAAAACCAAATCGTTCCTCCCCAATTTAAAACCTACACTTTTCCTGCTTTCAAAACTAAATCCATTCAGGGTTTTATCCCCGCCAAAAGCATAGTCAATATGATTTTTCGTTAATAAGTCGGCCAGCCTACGTAGCCTGCTCAGATTGTCTGCTTTAACAACATAGGTCTTATAAATTCCTGGCGGATTAAGTACTGACTGTTCAAAATAGTGCTTGAACTCTGTTACAAGCTTAGCTGAATGCATAGAAACCGTTTCCAGCGTAGCCATTCCTGTTGTAAAATGATGCTCAATCCTGTCTTTTAAAGTCAGCGTATCTCCGCTTGCTGTGACCACAGCCAGACCTGCGTTAATACCGCCCTGCTCATAAGTCATTCCTATTGCGCCATTATATAAGGGATAAGTATCACCATAAGAAGGATACAAAAGATCAAACCGCTCTTTGGTAAAGTATTGCCAGCCATTCTGATCAAAATATTTCGAGTTATTTTTCCCTGCCGTGATTTGAAATTCACGCTGAAAAGGAGTAATATCTTCATGAACAGGCTCTGCTGCGGGTGCGAAATAATAAGGGTCATTATAACTCTGCTCGTGGTAATCAACATGTACTTCAGGCATCCACTGATGATATAGTGCCATCCGTTGCTGCGTCTCTACCTGACTTTGCCAGGCCCAATCCCTGTTCAGGTCAAAATAATAATGATTAATCCTACCTCTGGGCCACGGCTCGTTATGCTCTCTTGCATCTGGTGCCGCATCGGGAATATCTCGTTTAACGGAGTTAAAAAAGTTCACATACCGCTCTCTGCCGTCAGGATTTAGACAAGGATCGATAATAACTACCGTATTTTTAAGCCACTCCCTAACGTTCTGATCTGAGGATTCGGCAAAAGTGTATAACGTTTTCATTGATGCCTCAGAAGAACTCGCTTCATTACCGTGGACATTATAACTCAGCCAAAGAATTGCCGGCTGTTTATTCAGGTTAATTCCCTTCTCTGCTTTACTCAGACTAAGGTTACTTTTCCTGATCTGCTCCAGGTTATCCATATTCTCCTTTGAAGAGATCACAGCAGCAATAAGCTCTCTATGTTCATATGTTTTACCATAACTGATCAACTGGATATTTTTATTGATCCCTGCCAGGTATTTGAAATAAGCTATGATTTGATGGTGAGGCGTAAACCTGCTTCCTAAAGGATATCCAAGAAAAGCATCGGGAGATTTTACCTGCGCCTGAGCACTCATCAGGCCACCGGCCAACAGCAAGAGGGATAGAAATATTTTTTTCATCTTAAATAAAATGGTCTAACTACAACCAGCTCAGATAACCATCCATTTCTCCAGGAGCAGATTTGCTCCTATTGATGATATAAAAGAATGATATTGCAGCTGGCAGCAGTATTTTGGTTTAGGCTATAGTATTTCACTACTAAATACTAATGTATCTTTTTTTTGCGATTCAAAATGTATTTTTACCCGATACATTAGATTAATTTTGCGCTATGTCCACCATCCAACTTATTTATCAGCATTATTTAATAAACCGCATCATTTGTACTGATACCAGGAGTATAACACAAGGCTGCTTATTCTTCGCGTTAAAAGGGGAAAACTTTGATGCAAATACTTTTGCATCAAAAGCTTTAGATCAGGGTGCCGCCTACGCAATTATTGATAATGCAGATTACAGGCTGAATGACAAATGTATATTGGTGGATGACGTGCTGATTACACTACAGGAACTGGCAAGACATCACAGATCCCAGTTAAACATACCAGTAATAGGTCTTACGGGAAGTAATGGAAAAACGACCACGAAAGAACTAATCAATGCGGTACTTAAAGAGAAATATAAAACGTTTGCTACAAAAGGCAACCTGAACAACCATATCGGCGTACCCTTATCGATCCTGTCAATTGCGGACGATACAGCAATCGCAGTGATAGAAATGGGTGCAAATCACCAGAAAGAGATTGCATTTCTATGCAGTATAGCCAATCCTACTCATGGCATGATCACCAATATAGGTATGGCACACCTGGATGGCTTCGGCGGATTTGAAGGGGTAAAAAAAGGGAAAGCTGAATTGTTCACCTTCCTTCAGCAACACCAGGGCACGGCATTTATCAATAGGGACAGTGTTCATATCATGGAAATGAGTACCCGGGTTAAACAAATTGTTTATTACGGAACAGGGGCAGATAATGCAGTATCGGGAACCCTGTCTGCAACAGATCCTGTAATTGCTTTAAACTGGAATAAAGGTGGAACATCGTTCCCCATCAAAACTAACCTTACAGGATCTTATAACTTCGAAAACATCCTTGCAGCCATATGTATAGGCGACTTTTTCGAACTAACAGCAGAAGAGATCAGAGCTGGCCTGGAAGGCTACCTTCCGATAAACAACAGATCACAACTCAAAAAAACTGCTACCAATACAGTGATCTGTGATTTCTATAATGCGAACCCGAGCAGCATGGCCGCAGCTTTAGCAAATATTTCCGCTTTAGCAGCGGAAAATAAAGTGGCCATTATAGGGGATATGTTCGAATTAGGACCTGAAGCGGAACAACAACACAACGAAATTGCTGCCCTGGCAGAAAAAGCAGGCTTAGCTACAGTCATATTTATAGGTGCACATTTTTATGCCTTAAAGGACAAATATCAGGGTGAGTTTTTCGCTACACCTAAAGACGCAGCATTATGGCTGGAAAACAATGTTGTAAAAAATAGCCTGATCCTATTAAAAGGATCAAGGGGAATGACACTCGAACAATTGCTGCCAAAATTATAGACAAATCGTAAATAGACCGGTTTATTTAACAGGCAATTCCGAAACGGTTATACCAGCATCGCTCACCTCTTTCAACGGGTTATCGCGCATATTCTGTTCAATTTCTATGGTGTATTTTCCCGGGGCAGGAAAATGATAATCCGACAGCAAAGGAAGATTATAGGTATATAAATTCCCAGATCCTTTTCCCAGCCACTGGCCGTCAGACTCAGCCAGTTTATACTGATAACGCCGTGTAACAACTGGCTTACCACCACCGCCCAGATGCATCAGGATATAGATATTTGAATACCTGTAATCCGCCGTATGACGCAGCTTAAACCTAAGGGTAAAAGCCTTGTTGTTATCTTTTATTTCAACAATGGCTTTTACCCTGTTTACATAACTCCAGTTGCGCGATGGCATCTCCTGGTTGGTATCAATAAGGTTATTTGTATTGCATCCGCTTATTCCTAAGAACAGAACAGCAGAAAAAAACAATGCAAAAATTCTAATTCTCTTCATTCTTTGGCTTATCCGATGGTTTGTTACGTCTACGGTTATTATTCCTGTTCCTGTTATTCCGGGATGGAGCCTTCGGTGCCTCTCCATCTACAGCCGGAGCTCCTTCAGGAGCGGAAGCCGTTTCCGGATTTTTCTTTACTTCAACTGGTCTTCTATTCTCTCCCTGCTTTTTAGGCTCTGCTGGTTTTCTGTTCTCTCCAGGTTTTTTGCTTTCCGCAGGCTTCTGATTTGGCTGTACAGTTTTTTGATTCGGCTGCGCCTGTTTCTGAGGAGATTGCGACGCCTTCTGTGCAGGCTGCACTGGCCGCGCTACCCGCTCGGGTCTTTCAGACCTGTTCGGATTTACATTCTTATTCCTGTTGTTATTATTATTACGGCTATTTTTATTCCTTGGCTTTTCGTCTAAACGGGTTAAACTATCCTGACCAACCACATTTTCATAATCATGTGTTTTTTCAATAATAACGGTAGTTTCAAGTTCTACAGCCTCATCTTTAAGATTACTTGGCTTCTGTCCTTTTTTGTTCATCGCCATGATTTCTTTTACACGGTCAACTTTTAAAGGAATCCAGTCTTCCTGATTAGGATAACTAAACCACATCAACTTCTTAAAAATATCTGTCTTCTGATGACGGGCAACACCAATCTCCGTCTGTAAGTTCTCGATACGGTCGGGAATGTCTTTTAACGCATCCAGGTAAGTATCCAGCTCATAGTTGAGGCAGCATTTTAACTTTCCACACTGTCCGGCCAACTTCAATGTATTCAAAGAAAGGTTCTGATACCTTGCAGCAGCAGTAGACACTGTTTTAAAATTAGTTAACCAGGTAGAGCAGCATAATTCACGACCACATGATCCGATTCCACCTAAACGGCCAGCCTCCTGACGCATGCCGATCTGACGCATCTCAATTCTGATGCGGAAAGTTTCTGCCATCTTTTTAATCAGTTCCCTGAAATCTACCCGGCCTTCAGCAGTGTAAAAGAAAGTTGCCTTCGTTTTGTCACCCTGATAATCCACGTCGCTGATTTTCATAGACAAACGCAGATCCAATGCCAGCGTACGGGCTTTATGCATGGTTTCCCATTCTAAGTCCTTTGCCAGTTTCCATTTTTCTACATCAGCTTCAGTAGCCTTCCTGTAAATTTTACGGGTAACCTGATCTAAAGGCGTTTTTCTGCGCTTCATCTGCATCCGCACCAGTTCTCCTGTTAAAGAAACGTGCCCGATATCATATCCGCCGGTAGATCCTTCTACAGCAATTAATTCACCAATTTCCAGGTAAATATTATCTGTATTCAGATAAAACTCTTTCCTGGCACCTTTAAATTTGACTTCGATCACCTGAAACGGTGTATAATTTGAGGGCATATCTAAATTAGACAGCCAATCGTAAACTTCCATTTTCTGGCAGCCTCCAGTAAGGCATGAGCCATTACTTTTGCAACCCGAGGGGGCGCAACCGCCACCTGTAGAACAACTTCCACATCCCATAACTAATTGTATATATATTGAGTCCCTTTCGGGAGCGTTTTAAACTTTATTATTTTAACCAATTGTAAAGATACATCTAAAAAGAGAATTTTAGGGTTTGCATTCCGTTCAATATGGTAATGTGCCTGCTCCAGCTCTG
>Ga0247809_1001132_pt1 | contig 11882 bp, 10 predicted proteins | sample UWRJL104311B1_FD_180951 | JGI IMG/M metagenome (GOLD analysis project Ga0247809, IMG submission 180951) | Plant litter microbial communities from Arlington Agricultural Research Station in Wisconsin, United States - UWRJ-L104-311B-1 | ecosystem: Environmental > Terrestrial > Plant litter >...
ACAACCCCTAGTTATTTTATATAGATTGCTGACTTCGCAATGTTAATAATTTAACCGGGATGGTGGCAAATGTCGAGCGACCCCAGGCTGTGATTCAGGCCGCCGGCAGCCGCAGCACCAGCCGGGTGCGGGCGCTGTCGTCGGACGCCGTCAGCGAGCCGCCCTGCACCTCGCTCATCAGCCGCGCCGCGTACACCGGCAGCGCGGCGTCGTCGTCCGGGCGTCCGGCCGGACCCTGCAGGCAGGCCAGTTGCGTCGCCGGCAACAGGCCGGCGTATTCCAGCGTCAACACCCAGCTATTTTCCTCCAGCGTGGCGCCCAGCACGATCGAGGTGCCGGCCGGCGTGGTGGCGGCGGCGTTCAGCAGCAGATGCTCGAACAGCGTGCGGCAAAAGCCGCGGTCGCCCAGCACCGTCACCCGCAACGACGGCAGGACCACCGGATGGGTGGCGACGCTGTCGGCGGCGGCGCGCTTGAGCAGCGGGTTCAGCTCGACCTTGCCGCTGGCCGGTTCGCTGGCGCCCTGTTCGATGCGCAGCAGGCCCATCGACAGGCTGGCCTTGCGCATCGCGCGCCGCGCCGCCTGGTCCAGCGCCCGCAGCGTGGCCCCGCGCCGGCGCGCCCGGCGTGAAGACCGGATCGTCGAGCAATTGTTCGCCGGCGGCGATCACCTCCTCCAGCGGCTTGGCGAGGTTGTAGCGCGTCAGCCGCTCGACCTCCTCGCGCAGTTGCGCGTTGCCGGCGATGGCGGCGTTCTGGCGCTTCAGGTCGGCCATCATGCCGGCCAGCCGCAGATGGGTGCGCATGCGCGCCTTCAGGATCGCCGGGTCGACCGGCTTGGTGACGTAGTCGACCGCGCCCAGCTCCAGGCCGCCGACGATGTCCTCGGCCTGGTCCTTGGCCGACAGGAAGATCACCGGGATGTCGGCGGTGGCCGGGTCGGCCTTGAGGCGGCGGCACACCTCGAAGCCGTCCATCTCCGGCATCATCACGTCGAGCAGGATGATGTCGGGCCGGTGCACCGGGACGAGTTCCAGCGCCTTGCGGCCGGAGATCGCCACCTTCACGCCATAGCCCTCGTCGGCCAGCATGCCGGCGATGACCTTGATGTTGCTGGCGATGTCGTCGACCACCAGCACCGTCGCTTCGTTGATGCGTTCCTCCAGCGGCCGCTCCATGCCGATCAGCGCCGGCGCGGTGGCGGCGCTCGGCTGCGCCGCGCGCATGCCGGCGGCGCGCTTGGCGGCGGCGTTGCCGCGCGCCTGGAACATCGCCTGCAGCTTGCTGTGGAAGGTGGCCAGCGTGAACGGCTTGATCAGGCAGTCGGTGACGCCGGCCGCCGCCGCCGCGCGCAGGCCGTCGCGGTTGGCTTCGCTGGGCAGCAGCATGAACGGCAGTTCCTTGTCGGCCAGCTTGTCGCGCACCCAGCCCAGCAACTGCAGCCCGTCCATGCCCGGCATGTCGAGGTCGGAGATGACGGCGGCGATCGGCCGCTCCGTCAGGATGCGGCAAGCCTCCTCGCCGCTGCCGGCCAGGAACACATTGTTCAGCCCGAGATCGGCCAGGATGCCTTTGACCACGGAGCGCATTTGTTGGTTGTCGTCCACTACCAAAAGAGGCAATGACAGGTCGATATTTTTAACAGGCATGAATGTTTTCCAACGTGCGGTTGTGTGGGTGCAACAACTAACTATCAACGCGAATGTTAGCGCTATTCAAGCGCAGCAAGGCGGTACGGCCCTCGGGCCGGCCGCGCATTCATCTTAGCCTCAAATTATTTCCATCCGGAAGCAATTTTGGCCGCGGCTGGTATAAAACTACGGATACAATTGATTCGATGTCACATTGTGGCGCGCGGATTATTTCTAGGATACAGTTTGATTTCCGGGGCTCGGCCCCGAGACTACAGTGGGGTCGCATCCAGTGAAGAACTATACCGGCTTGGACATTAAGCTCCTGGCGCCTTTCGGCTTGGCCGGCGCGGGCGCCTTGGGAACCATGGTCGCGGGATGGAGTGCGTGGGGCTGGTACACGGTGCTGTGGTCGGCGCTGCTGTTGGCCGCCGCCGCGTGGTGCGCGCGCACATCGGGCTGGGGCGGCGGCGCCGGTTCCGGCGGCGAGGCCGACATGATCGACGACTACCTGGCCGGGCGCGAACGCTTCGGCGACGCGGTGCTGCCGATCTGGTGCCGCCACATCGAAAACTCGCGCTCGCAAATGGAGGAGGCGGTGGCCGACCTGGCCGGGCGCTTCTCCAGCATCGTCGACAAGCTCGACAACGCGGTGCACGTCTCCAGCATGGACAACAAGGGCGGCAGCTCGATGACCGAGGTGTTCGCCAACAGCGAGAAGCGGCTCGGCTCGGTGGTCAAGTCGATGAAGTCGGCGATGTCGTCCAAGCAGGCGATGCTGGCGCAGATCAAGGACCTGGAACGCTTCACGCGCGAGCTGCGCGACATGGCCGAGGGCGTGGCCAGCATCGCCGCGCAAACCAATCTGCTGGCGCTGAACGCCGCCATCGAGGCGGCCCGCGCCGGTCCCGCCGGACGCGGCTTCGCGGTGGTGGCGCAGGAGGTGCGCAACCTGTCGAGCCGTTCGGCCGAGACCGGCCGCAACATCTCCAACCGCGTCGGCCTGATCAGCGGCGCCATCCTCGCCGCCAGCCAGGCGGCCGAACAATCGAGCGAGGCCGAGGACAAATCGATGCAGTCGGCCGAGGGCATGATCGCGTCGGTGCTGACCGAGTTCCGCGGCATCACCGACGCGCTGCTGCAATCGTCCGACCTGCTCAAGCAGGAGAGCATCGGCATCCAGGGCGAGGTCGGCGAGGCGCTGGTGCAGCTGCAGTTCCAGGACCGTGTCAGCCAGGTGATGACGCACGTGCGCGAGAACATGGAGCTGCTGCCCGATCTGCTGCGCGACAACCGCGACCGCTACAACGCCGAGCAGGTGCTGGCGCCGCTCGATCCGGACCGGCTGCTGAACGAATTGAAAAAAACCTATGCGATGGCCGAGGAACACGCGGTGCACGGCGGTTCGCGGCACGCCGCGCCGGCGGCCACCGAGGCCGATGAAATCACTTTTTTCTGAGAGATAAGAGACATGGCAAAAACGATTATGGTGGTCGACGATTCGGCCTCGCTGCGGCAAGTGGTCGGCATCGCGCTCAAGGGCGCCGGCTACGAGGTGATCGAGGGCCGCGACGGCGTCGACGCGCTGTCCAAGTGCACCGGCCAGAAAATCCATCTGGTGGTGTGCGACGTCAACATGCCCAACATGGACGGCATCACCTTCGTCAAGCAGTTCAAGCAGCTGCCGCTGTACAAGTTCACGCCGGTGATCATGCTCACCACCGAGACCCAGGAGGGCAAGAAGGAGGAGGGCAAGGCGGCCGGCGCCAAGGCGTGGGTGGTCAAGCCGTTCAAGCCCGAGGTGCTGCTGGGCGCCGTCGCCAAACTGGTGCTGCCTTAATCCTGACTGGAGCCTGCGATGTCCGACGACGTTTTGCGTATCGCGATTGAAGGCGAGCTGACCATCTACCGCGCCGCCGATCTGAAGCTCGAGGTGCTGGAGGCGCTGCGCAAGACGCCGGTGCTGGAGATCGATTTATCCGGCGTCACCGAGCTCGATACCGCCGGGCTGCAGGTGCTGATGCTGGCCAAGCAGACCGCCGCCGCCGACCAGCGCGAACTGCGGCTGCTCCAGCACAGCCCCGCCGTGATGGAGATTTTACAAATGCTGGATCTCGTCGCCTTCTTCGGCGACGCCGTGTTGGTACACGACTGACCTTCTAGGGCAAGCCATGAATCTGGACGAAGCGCTACAGACATTCATCACCGAAAGCCGCGAACTGCTGGAAGACATGGAGAACGCGCTGCTCAACGTCGATCTCGCGGGAGACCAGGGCGAAGCGATCAACGCCATCTTCCGCGCCGCCCACACCATCAAGGGTTCGGCGGGCTTGTTCAGCCTGGACCACATCGTCGCCTTCACCCACGTGGTCGAGAGCCTGCTGGACGAGGTGCGCGATGGCCGCGTGGTGCTCAACGACGAGATGATCGTGCTGCTGCTGTCGTGCTGCGACTACCTGTCCGGCATGACCGACGCGCTGGCCGCCGGCAAGCTGGACGCCGATCCGGACACCGCGCCCGAAGGCGAGATGCTGTTGCAGCAGTTGCGCCGGCATATGGAGGCTTCAGCCGAACCGGCCGCCGCCTCGGTGGCGGTGCAATCGGAACCCGGCGTGCAGCGCATCGACCAGGAGAGAGGCGATAGCGACTACTGGCACATCTCGCTGCGCTTCGGCCGCGGCGTGCTGCAGAACGGCATGGACCCTATCGCCTTCCTGCGCTACCTGGCCAAGCTGGGACGGGTGGTCGGCATCGCCACCGTGCCCGATGGGCTGCCGGCCGCCGAGGAGATGGACGCGGAGCTGTGCTACCTCGGCTTCGAGATCGCCTTCGACAGCAGCGCCGACCGCGAGGCCATCGCCGGCGTGTTCGAATTCGTGCAGGACGATTGCGAGATCCGCATCATCCCGCCGCACAGCAAGGTGTCGCACTACGTCGACTTGATCCGCGCCTTGCCGGAGCAGGCGGCGCGGCTGGGCGAGATCCTGGTGCGCTGCGGCAGCGTCACCGCGCACGAGCTGCAAGGCGCGCTGGACCAGCAATCGCGCCAGCAGGCGGCGAAGGAAGACAATGCGGACAACAGCCCGCAACAACAACTGGGCAGCATCCTGGTCGACGCCGGCAACGTGCCGCCGGTGGTGGTGGAGGCGGCGCTGGCCAAGCAGAAGCAGGTCAGCGACCAGAAGGCGCAGGAGAGCCGCTCGATCCGCGTCGATTCCGACAAGCTGGATCGGCTGATCGACCTGGTGGGCGAATTGATCATCGCCGGCGCGCGCGCCAGCATGATCGGCCAGAAAATCCAGAACACCGAACTGCTGGAGTGCACCTCGACCCTGACCGGCCTGGTGGAGGACGTGCGCGACGCCGCGCTGGAGTTGCGCATGGTGAAGATCGGCGCCACCTTCAACCGCTTCCAGCGCGTGGTGCACGACGTGGCGCGCGAATTGGGCAAGGACATCGGCCTGATCGTCGACGGCGAGGATTCGGAACTGGACAAGACCGTGGTGGAGAAGATCGGCGATCCGCTGATGCACCTGGTGCGCAACGCCATGGACCACGGCATCGAGCCGGCCGAGGCGCGCGCGGCGGCCGGCAAGCCGGCCAAGGGCATGATCAAGCTGAACGCCTTCCACGACTCGGGCAGCATCGTCATCGAGGTCAGCGACGACGGCGGCGGCCTGCGCAAGGAGAAGATCCTGGCCAAGGCGGTCGAGCGCGGGCTGGTCGAGGCCGACCGCAAACTGAGCGACAGCGAAATCTATAACCTGATCTTCGAGGCCGGGTTCTCGACGGCCGAGAAGGTCACCAACCTGTCCGGCCGCGGCGTCGGCATGGATGTCGTCAAGCGCAACATCACCGCGCTGCGCGGCAGCGTCGACGTCTCCAGCACCGAGGGCGCCGGCACCACCGTCACGGTGCGGCTGCCGCTGACGCTGGCCATCATCGACGGCTTCCTGGTGCAGGTGGGCGGCTCGGTGTTCGTGATCCCGCTCGACATGATCGAGGAGTGCATCGAGTACGCCACCGAGCCGGGACAGGACTACTGCAACCTGCGCGGCCAGGTGCTGCCGCTGGTGCGCCTGCGCGCGCTGTTCCGCATCGACGGCGCCGCCACGCGGCGCGAGAGCATCGTGGTGCTCAAGTACGGCAACCAGCGCGCCGGGCTGGTGGTCGATACGCTGCTGGGCGAATTCCAGACCGTCATCAAGCCGCTCAGCCCCTTGTTCAGCGAGGTCAAATGCATCAGCGGTTCGACCATCCTGGGCAGCGGCGAGGTGGCGCTGATCCTGGACGTGGCGGCGCTGATGCACGCCGTCGGCGGCAAAGGCCCGGTGGCGCTGGCCGCCTAGAGAAACGAGGAATCCTATGAGTACCGTCGCAAACAACGTAGTCACCTACGGTAGCAGCGCCATCGTCGCGCTGCAAAGCGGGGCCGCGCTGCCCAGCCAATTCCTCACCTTCATGCTGGGCGAGGAGCAGTACGCGGTCGGCATCCTGCACATCAAGGAGATCATCGAGTACGGCAGCCTGGCCACGGTGCCGATGATGCCCGACTGCGTGCGCGGCGTGATCAACCTGCGCGGCGCGGTGGTGCCGGTGATGGACCTGTCGGCGCGCTTCGGCCGCGCCCCCAGCGCCATCAGCAAGCGCTCCTGCATCGTCATCGTCGAGGTGGCGAGCATGGACGGCGGCGGCGGCAAGCAGGTGCTGGGCATGCTGGTCGACGCGGTCAACGCGGTGGTGGAGATCGCCGCCGGCGACATCGAGCCGGCGCCGTCGTTCGGTACCCGCATCCGTCCCGACTTCATCGCCGGCATCGGCAAGTTCAACGCCAGGTTCGTGATCCTGCTCGACATCGAGCAGGTGCTGTCGGGCGAGGAAATCGTCGAGATGGCGCGCGGCACCGCCGCAGGCGCCCACGCGTGAGGAGCAGCACAGCATGGCCGTAGCCACCATCACCGACCGCGAGTTCATGCAGTTCCAGCGCTTCATCTACGACGCGGCCGGCATCTTCATGGCCAACGGCAAGCAGGCGCTGGTCAGCGGCCGCCTGGCCAAGCGGCTGGCGCACTATCAGCTCGACAGCTACAGCGATTACCTGCGGCTGCTGGAAAGCCGTTCCCAGCCTGCCGAGCTGCAGGTGGCGGTCGACCTGCTGACCACCAACGAAACCTATTTCTTCCGCGAGCCGAAGCACTTCACGCTGCTGCGCGACCTGGCGCTGGACGCGCGCGACAAGGGCAAGGCGCTGCGCGTGTGGAGCGCCGCCAGCTCCAGCGGCGAGGAGCCGTACAGCATCGCGATGGTGCTGGCCGACATCCTCGGCGAGGCGCCGTGGGAGGTGCTGGGCACCGACATCAGCACCCGGGTGCTGGAGCGCGCCCGCACCGGCCACTATCCGATGGAGCGCGCCACGCAGATGCCGGACGCCTACCTGCGGCGCTTCTGCCTCAAGGGCCAGGGCAGCGAGACCGGCACCATGCTGATCGAGCGCGGGCTGCGCCAGCGGGTGCAGTTCCAGCACCTGAACCTGAACCAGCCCTTGCCCAAGCTGGGCAGCTTCGACGTGATCTTCCTGCGCAACGTGATGATCTATTTTAATCTGGAGACCAAGCGCCAGGTGGTGGCGCGGCTGCTGTCGCAGCTGCGGCCCGGCGGCTACTTCCTGATCGGCCATTCGGAGACGCTGAACGACATCAACGACACGATGACCGTGGTGGCGCCGTCGATCTACCGCAAAGCATGATGGGTGATGCTGACCATGGCCGAACCCAAGTTGATCGATATTTTCCTGATGCCGGGCGATTACTTCGTCGGCGACGAGCGCTATCGGGTGCGCACGCTGCTGGGGTCCTGCGTCTCGATCACGCTGTGGCATCCGGGCCTGCGCATCGGCGCCATGTCGCACTTCCTGTTGCCGGGGCTAGCGGCCGGCCGGCGCGGCAACGAGCGCCCCGATGACAAGCCGGGCATGTACGGCGCCGACGCGATGCGCCTGCTGACCGAGGGCATGGAGCGGCGCGGCGCGGCGCTGATGCAATGCCAGGGCAAGATCTTCGGCGGCGGCGCCATGTTCCCGCGCAACGACAAGACGCGCGACATCGGCGCGCAGAACGGCGACTACGCGCGCAGCATGTTGCACCAGCACGGCATACACTTGGTGTCCGAGAGCCTGTTCGGCGAGGGACACCGCCAACTCATTTTCACCATCCGCAGCGGCGAAGTATTGAGCCGCCAGATTCCGCCCGAACCAAGGGTGGAGCGCAGAAGCAACGCAAGGGCAAGGAACTAGGATGAGTGGAATCAAGGTCATGATCGTCGACGATTCGGCCGTGGTGCGGCAGGTGCTGAGCGGCCTGCTGAACGCGGCGCCCGGCATCACCGTCACCCACGCGGTGGCCAACCCGTTTCTGGCGATGGAGCGCATGAAGGTGCAGTGGCCGGACGTGATCGTGCTCGATGTCGAGATGCCGAAGATGGACGGCATCACCTTCCTGCGCAAGATCATGCACGAGCATCCGACCCCGGTGGTGATCTGTTCGACGCTGACCGAGAAGGGCGCCCAGACCTCGGTCGAGGCGCTGACCGCCGGCGCGGTGGCGATCATCACCAAGCCGCGCCTCGACCTGAAGCAGTTCCTGCACGACAGCGCGGACGAACTGGTGTCGGCGGTGCGGGCGGCCGCCGGCGCCCACGTCGGCAAGTTGGTCAGCCGGCCGGCGCCGCCGCCGCTGACCGCGAAGCTGAGCGCCGACGCGATCCTGCCGCCGTCCGAGGCGCCGCGGCCGATGACCGCGACCACCGAGCGGGTGGTGGCGATCGGCACCTCCACCGGCGGCACCCAGGCGCTGGAGGAGGTGCTGACGTCGCTGCCGCGCGTCTCGCCCGGCATCGTGGTGGTGCAGCACATGCCGGAGAAGTTCACCGCCGCCTTCGCGGCGCGGCTCGACAGCGTGTGCCAGGTGCGGGTCAAGGAGGCGGCCAACAACGACCGCGTGCTGCAGGGCCAGGTGCTGATCGCGCCGGGCGGCAAGCATATGCTGTTGCGCCGCAACGGCGCCCAATACTTCGTCGAGGTGGTCGACGGCCCGCTGGTCAACCGCCACCGGCCGTCGGTCGATGTGCTGTTCCGCTCCACCGCGCGCGCCGCCGGCGCCAACGCGCTGGGCATCATCATGACCGGCATGGGCGACGACGGCGCCGCCGGCCTGCTGGAGATGCACAAGGCCGGCGCCCGCACCGTGGCGCAGGACGAGGCCAGCTGCGTGGTGTACGGCATGCCGAAGGAGGCCGTCAAGCGCGGCGGCGTCGAGAAGTCGGTGCCGCTGAACGCGATCTATCGCGAAATCCTGCAGCAGCTGGCCTATTAGCGCCATGCATACGCCGCCCCTCGCCGACGAATCGGGCAACGCCGCCGCCGCGCCGGCGCCCGTTCCGCGTTGGACCGGTCGTCGCGTGCTGGTGGTGGAGGACAGCGTGGTGCAGCGCGGCTACCTGGTCGGGCTGCTGCGCCAGCTCGGCTTCGGCGAGATCATGGAGGCCGGCGACGGCAACGAAGCCATGCGGGTGCTGGAGAACCTGCAGGGCGATCCGATGTTCCTGGTGCTGACCGATCTGGAGATGCCGGGCATGGACGGCATCGAGCTGACCCACCAGTTGCGCGAGCGGCACCTGACGGAAAACCTGATCGTGGTCAGCGCGCGCGATCCGCGGCTGCTGGAGATCATCGAGAACATGGGCTGCGAGGACGCTTCGATCGGCCTGCTGGGCACCCTGCTCAAGCCGGTGCAGCTGGAACCGCTGACGCAACTGCTGACGCGCGCCGGCCTGCCCTGCGCCGGCGCGGAGGAGGCGCCGCTCGTCGACCTGGCCTCGCTGGACGAGTTGGCGCAAGCGCTGGAGCGCGACGAATTCCTGCCGTATTTCCAGCCCAAGGTGGCGATGCACAGCGGCCAGCTGAAAGGCGTGGAGGCGCTGGCGCGCTGGGCCCACCCGAGTCGCGGCGTGCTGGCGCCGGCGCACTTCATCGGCGCGCTGGAGGGCTCGCCGCTGATGGCGGAGTTCACGCTGGCCATCGTGCGCAAGGTGCTGCGGCGCGTCCTCGACTGGACCGGCGCCGGCCTGCCGCCGCTGACGGTGTCGATCAACCTGTCGGCCGACAACCTGTGCGACCGCGGCTTCATCGAACGCCTGACGGCGCTGGTGCTGGAGTCCGGCGTGGCGCCGGCGATGCTGGTGTGGGAGGTGACGGAGACCAGCGTGATGCGCCAGCTGTCGCAATCGCTGACCAATATGGGGCGGCTGCGGCTGATGGGCTTCGGCCTGGCGATGGACGATTTCGGCATCGGCTATTCGTCGATGCAGCAGTTCGCGCGCTGCCCGTTCACGGAATTGAAGATCGACCGCGCCTTCGTCAACGGCGCTTCGCAATGGCCGAACCGGCACGTGGTGTTGAAAAGCGCGCTGGAGCTGGGCCAGCGGCTGGGCGTGGCCACCGTCGCGGAAGGAGTGGAGACGGTGGCGGATTGGAAGTTGTTGCGCGACCTGGGCTGCGACATGGCGCAGGGGTATTTGCTGGCAAGGCCGATGCCGGCCGAGGACCTGGTGGGTTGGATTAGGCAAGACCGGAGACGCTTGCGCGCTTTGGCTGGGGATGAGTAGTTTAAAAAAAGGGGAATCACCATGTTTTCGACTTTGACTGTCCGGACTAAGATCTTGATTTTGCTGGCTGTGGCGGTGCTTGCGCTGTTGACGGTGCTGAGCATCGCCTTCATCGGCCTGAAGAAGGAAGGCGAGATGCTGAACCAGATCGGCAACAACCGCATGCCGTCGGTGCAGGCGCTGTTGCAGATCAACGAGGCGCAGACGGCGTTGCGCTCGTCGAGCCGCGCCATCGACGCGATCGCGCCGTATCCGGAGGATACCGAGACCGTCGCCAACGAGATCAAGCGCCGGGCGGCCGCCTGGGTGGCCATCGACAAGTACTGGAAAACCTACGAGGCGCTGCCGCAGGAGCCCGAGGAGGCGGCGCTGTGGAAGACCTTCGTCAAGCAGTGGGAGAACTGGAAGGCGCGCGACACCATCGTCACCGATTTGTCCGGCGAGATCATGCGCGCCGACCTGGCCAAGCGCAAGGAGCTGTACGTGACGCTGCACAAGACGCTGATCGAAAGCCGCGGCCCGTTCCGCGAGGCCGAGGAAAGCCTCAACAAGATCGTGTCGCTGAACATCGAGTACGGCGAGAAGGACGTCAAGGACGCCGAGTCGGCGTCCGCCACCGCGCTCAACACCATGTACCTGACCGCCGGCATCGCGTTGGCGCTGCTGATCGCGATCGGCCTGTTCATCCTGAGCGGCATCCTGCGCCAGCTGGGCGGCGACCCGTCGTACGCGGCGGAGATCGTGCGCAAGGTGGCCGACGGTGACCTGAGCGCCGAAGTCGATCTGAAGCCGGGCGACACCACCAGCCTGCTGGCGGGCATGAAGAGCATGATCGACAAGCTGTCGCAGGTGGTCGAGGAGGTCAACAGCGGCGCCGAGGCCCTGGCCAGCGCGTCGGAAGAAGTCAGCGCCACCGCGCAGTCGCTGTCGCAGGCCGCCAGCGAGCAGGCCGCCGGCACCGAGGAGACCAGCGCCTCGGTCGAGCAGATGACGGCGTCGATTTCGCAGAACACCGAAAACGCCAAGGTCACCGACGGCATCGCCAGCAAGGCGGCGACCGAGGCGGCCGAGGGCGGCGAGGCGGTCAAGTCGACGGTGGCGGCGATGCAGCAGATCGCCAAGAAGATCAGCATCATCGACGACATCGCCTATCAAACCAATCTGCTGGCGCTGAACGCGGCGATCGAGGCGGCGCGCGCCGGCGAGCATGGCAAGGGCTTCGCGGTGGTGGCGGCCGAGGTGCGCAAGCTGGCCGAACGCAGCCAGGTGGCGGCGCAGGAGATCGAGCAAGTGGCCAGCAGCAGCGTCGAACTGGCGGAGAAGGCCGGCCGCCTGCTCGACGAGATGGTGCCCAACATCCGCCGCACCTCCAACCTGGTGCAGGAGATCACGGCGGCGTCGGAGGAGCAGTCGGCCGGCGTGGGGCAGATCAACGCCGCCGTCACGCAGCTGAGCCAGACCACCCAGCAGAACGCCTCCAGCTCCGAGGAGCTGGCCGCCACCGCCGAGGAGATGAGCGGCCAGGCCGAGCAGCTGCAGCAGACCATGTCCTTCTTCAAGCTGGCCGGGCCGTCGCGGCCGCTGCGCACC
>Ga0247809_1001140_pt1 | contig 11833 bp, 11 predicted proteins | sample UWRJL104311B1_FD_180951 | JGI IMG/M metagenome (GOLD analysis project Ga0247809, IMG submission 180951) | Plant litter microbial communities from Arlington Agricultural Research Station in Wisconsin, United States - UWRJ-L104-311B-1 | ecosystem: Environmental > Terrestrial > Plant litter >...
ATCGACGAACATTTCAGGGCACGGTCGACTTGCGCTAAGCTCGCCAGCCGCACAGTTCGACAACGAGGTGGTCTTGTCCAATATCCGTGAAGTAGCCCGGCTGGCCGGCGTCTCGGTGGCCACGGTGTCCAGAACACTGAAATCGCCTGAACGCGTGCTCCCCGAAACGCGGGACAAGGTCAACGCGGCCGTGGAAAAAGCCGGCTACCGGCCGAACCTGATGGCGGTGCAATTTCGATCGCGCCGCACCGGCAACCTGGTGATTCTGGTGCCGGCCATCGCCAACACCTTTTTCGCCCGGGTGATCAGCGGCGCGCAACAAGCAGCCCAGGCCGCCAACTATCGGTTGCTGCTGTGCGACACCCAGGGCCGCGAAGAGATCGAACGGGAATTCGCCGAGCTGGTGTACAACCACCAGGCCGACGGCGTGATCCAGTTGCGCGCCTACGACCCGTTCGAGGCGCCCTTGCGCAGCGCCGAGTTGCCGCCCATCGTCAACGCTTGCGAGGTCATTCAGGGCGGCCGGCATCCAACCATCAGCCTGGATAACCGCGCGGCTGCCAAGGCCATGACCGAACACCTGATCGGACTGGGCCACCACCGGATCGGCCTGATCAAAGGCCCGAAAAGCAGTCCGCTGACCCGTGACCGCGTGGCCGGTTATCAGGACGCGTTGCATGAGGCCGGCATCGATTCCGACCCGGCATTGATCTGCCACGGTGATTTCAGCCTGAAGGCCGGCGATGACGGCGCCGCCGCGATGCTGCAACTGCCCGAGCGGCCCACCGCACTGTTTTGCGAAAACGATGAAATGGCCATCGGCGCGTTGAAGCGCATCAAGCAACTGGGCTTGCGGGTGCCCGAGGATATTTCGCTGGTGGGCTTCGACGACATCCCCTTTGCGGCCTATTGCGACCCGCCGCTGACGACCATCGCGCAACCCGCCGAAGTCTTCGGCCAGAAAGCCGTCGAGATGCTGATTGCGTTGATCGAGAAAAAGCCGCTGGCGCAGCGGCATGTGGTGTTACCGTTCGAGTTGACGTTGCGCGACAGCACCGCAGCTGTAAACCCGTGACAGGTTCGGCTTAGAGGCATTCCTGCGCAACGCGTTCAAGCCGGGGAGACAGGTAGGATTCCAGACACATTCCCCTGCCCCAATTCGGTCAAAAGCAGGCAAAGGCGTCCAGGGGAATGCGCAGATCGCTGGAATAAACACCAAGACTGGATAGTCGACCAGCCGGACGCAGAACACGGTGATACGGATTAATGCGTCCAGTGGTCCTACTTCGGGGACGGGCTTGTCTTCCAGTACGATCCGGTTCTTTTCGACGAAAACTGCCGCTCTCATGGTCGCCAAGGTGATCCCTCTTTTACTTATGTGAACCAAAGTCTGTACGAGCCCAAAGACTGCGCTGAGGAGCCGGGCGAAAGATTGATAATGGTCAACAATTTCGTCAAAGGACACAGCCCGGACAACCACACGTCGGGCAACACCCTCCATCCCCCCTGCATTTGACAAAGATTAAGCCCGGAGCCCTGAACACCGGTAGGCTCAGGGCTAGGCTTTACTGCCCAAAAACCCCGCAGCCACTGGGGCGAGCAATTACGCGATTACTTCCCGGGAGATTTGTCATGACTGATCAATCACGCTTCATGCTGGTCGTCTCGCCGTTGATGGAAAACAGCCCAGCCTTCGACCGGGCCGCCGCGTTAGCCAAGGCTTCAGGCGCTGCCTTGCACATCGTTGCATTCGATTACCTGGAAGGTCTGGCGACTGCCGGAATGGTCAACGAACAGGCTCTTGAACAGATGCGTCTCGGCTATGTCGAGCGCCATCGTCAATGGCTGGAAGACCAGGCCCGCCCCTTGCGCAAGATCGGTGTGCACGTCACCACTGAAGTCGTCTGGGTAGAGAGGCCCTTGCAGGAAATCCTCATTCATCTCAAAGAACAGCCGATGGCCGTATTGATCAAGGCCCTGGAGCACGAATCGCTGCTGTCACGCTTGATGTTTACGCCATTGGATATCCATCTGCTGCGCGAATGCTCGGTACCACTGCATTTTGTGAGTCATTTGCACAACGTTTTGCCGCGCAAGATTGTCGCCGCAGTTGACCCTTTTCATCGTGAAGACCAATACGAAGGCTTCAACGACAGAATTCTGCGCGAGGCCGCCAAACTGGCGAGCATCTGTGATGCAGAACTGGACGTGATCTACGCCCATGACCTTTCCAGCATCAGTGCGGACGAATTCGATTTCAGAAATGGCTCAGCGTTTTTCTCCTCGGGAAAAGCCAAGACACTATTCGACGTGCAGGCTGACGCGTTTCGAAACCTTTCTGAGCGCAACGGTATTCCACCGGAACGCCAGCACATGATCATAGGCAATCCGGCCAAGGTGCTTTCCAGCTACGCAGGTGCCAATGACACCGATGTGATTGTCATGGGACGCGTTGGTCACCGTGCAATGGAGCGGTTGGTTGGGAGTACGGTGGAACATCTGCTGTACAAGTTGCCCTGCAGCGTGTGGGTGGTTTCCCCAGAAAAAATCTGAACGAAGGATAACCAGTCACACTGCAACGGCGTAAAACAGTCAGCTTTTCGATTCCTGTCTACACCGTTTGCCCTGCCTTGATGGCGAAAGGCAGCATTAATGTATGCGCTGAGAAGAATCTCAGCGCAGATCGACAGGTGCATCGATTGCAGTTCGTCGCGATGGGTAGCAATCCGGTTCGAGCGGCCGCTAAACGAGTCGTCGAAAAGCCGGTCGCTATCTTCCTCGTTTATACCCGTTTCCAAGCAGGTGCTCTATCGCATTACCAGCCTCGTAGCTGTGGCGGTAATCATACGCTGTATCAACAGTTTTGCTCCGGAGAAGCGTAATGAATGTCGACTGGCTCAACTTCACTCCCTGGTCATCCCTTGCAGGTGGCGCATTGATTGGCCTGGCTGCCAGTCTATTCGTCATAGCCAACGGGCGTATCGCAGGCATCAGCGGTCTGATTGGCAGTCTTTTACAGGGCCGGAGCGAGGGTGCAATTGAGAAAGCGCTGTTTCTTCTGGGTCTGCTTCTCGCGCCGCTTTTATGGGGACTGTTTGCCACCCTGCCCCAAATTGAGTTCCAGAGTGGCTGGCTCGGACTTACCGCTGCCGGCGTATTGGTGGGCATCGGCACCCGCTACGGCTCGGGTTGCACAAGTGGACATGGAGTGTGCGGCATATCGCGGCTGTCGCCGAGATCGATGGTCGCTACTGCATGTTTCATGTTCAGTGGTTTCACCACGGTGTTTGTCTTGCGTCATCTGCTTGTGGGGTGAACATGATCAAGTTGAGTGCATTCATTGCAGGCTTGCTGTTCGGCTTCGGCCTTCTTTTGGCAGGTATGGCCAACCCTGGGAAAGTATTGGCATTCTTGGATTTAGCCGGTGCCTGGGACCCTTCCTTGGCGTTGGTCATGGTCGGGGCCATTGGCATAGCCGTTGGCCCGCTAACCTGGGCGCGCCAACAATCCAGTTCGCTACTCGGAAGGCCAATGCAGCTACCAATCAAACGTGAGTTGGACTCGCGCTTGATTGGCGGGAGTCTGTTGTTCGGCATCGGCTGGGGAATAGCGGGCATCTGTCCTGGCCCCGCAGTGGCAATTCTGCTGACAGGGCGCTGGCAAGTGATCGTATTCATGTTGGCCATGCTGGCCGGCATGTTGTTGTTTACTGCGCTGGAGACCCGGCGCAACCATTGATCGGGAAATACCAGATTGGCCGAGCTCTGCTTCGCCGCATCGTTAACGATGATGGATTGTGCAGACTCATCGATTTAGACACCGCCCCTTGGGTTGAGAAGTTTAACGTCAAAATACTCCTCCCAGTGCTGCCCGCTCCCAGTTCATGATCACCAGTTCGCCACTGACCTCGGCCTTGCCCTGCCGTTGATCGGTTCTCGCTCCACTGCATTCAATTGAGCGCTCACCCGGCTGAAAATGTTGATGTGGATCAATCGCGGCACCTCGAGGCGCAGTATGCTGAAAAATCAAAAACCGTTAATCAGTACCGGGAATGCCCCATGTTCTGGTTTCGCCATCACCAAGCCAGGCTCATACACCTCGCCATCGTGCTGTGGGTGTTGGCGTTCGGTATGGCCTTAACCCAGGGATGCCTGGCCCAGCCCAGCCACAATTTGGTTACAACCCACGTCTCGCACAATACTGCGCAAGATGTCGATAGGCACGACGCCCATGACCTTGGCTGCATTCAACACTGCGCCGACGCGGCGATAGCCGTGAGTCCTTCACTACATGTTCAAATGCTTGACCCGTCCAGTTGGACGTTTCCGTTACTGATCCCTGCATTGCTGATTTTGTATCCAGCCCCCTCCTCCGCTTTTGCCTTTCTAGCATTACGGCGCCCTGTACCAAGCAGGCCGCCTGCCCGCCTGATGTTCGTCCGTTTCAACGATTAAGCCGACTTTCTGCGCGCGGAATGTCTGCGCGCAGTCTGACTGCGCCAACCCTGGCGCGGCTTGGTTTTACCTGCGTTGCTCTCACACTTTGGAGATTGCCATGCATACCTCATTAAAATTAATTCTCGCCACCCTGCTCGTGAGCAGCCCACTCATGGTCTCGGCCGCCGATGAACATCACCCGGAGCAGACGTCGACCACTCCAGCTCAAACAAGCGAAGCGGCCACGCCTATGCAGAACAAAGCCATGACCGAGCAAATGCAAAAAATGCAGGCGGCACACGACAAGGCAGCCACCGCCAAGACCCCCGCCGAGCGTCAGGCCGCCATGCAGGAGAGCATGAACACGATGAAGGACAGCATGACCATGATGCATAAAAACTGTCATGGCATGGACATGGCCGGCAACAAAGACGGTATGGAGATGGGAATGATGAAGATGATGATGAAAATGATGGATCAACAGTCGAGCATGATGAAAATGCCGACGAGCAAGTGACGCATAAAAGTCGGTAGTCAATACAACGGCGGCTTCACCTTAGCCAATTTGACCAGGGTAAAACCGCCGCCCATTCAACGCTTTGCACCTGCGCCGCATTGCGATTGTTTGGGTCATAGAACCTGCTTGACCTTACTACCGTGACAAGGTTGAGGATAAACCAAGGCCACAAAAAGCCGGATACATCAGTATTTCTACGACTATTTTTCGTGAGGAATCATCAATGAAAACCGTTGAACTGCAAGTACAGGGCATGAGCTGCGGCGCTTGCGTCAAGCATGTAACCGAAGCGTTGCACGCACTCGATGGAGTCAGTGAAGTGGCCGTCGATCTGCAATCGGGTCGGGTGAAGGTCGGCGGTGATTCGGACTGCAATGTATTGCTTGCAGCCTTGGAAGAAGCTGGCTATCCCGCGCAGTCTTCGGCAAATTTCGTCCAAAAAGAGAAGAAAACCTCAGGTTGTGGCGGAAACGGCGGCGGTTGTTGCTGTCAGTAAGCGCTCTGTTTAAAACTGGAGAACCCCTGAAGACCAACCAGACACGGCCTGTCGAAGCATCACAAGCCAATGGGTACTGCTCAAGCGCAGCACCAGTCGGGCTACCTTTTGCCAACCTTACGGAAATGTAATCACCGGCCTTCCATTCATGTGGCATCTTGCGCGCTAGATAGCGGCTGGCACCGCATTCCTGAAGCGCACCCTGGGCGCACTGGGGCAGCGGATCCGCATTTGCCTGGATTCTGACTTATTGGATACCCCTCCATGCATTCCAAAACATCAAGACGCACTTTCGTGAAAGCCTTGGCGGCAGGTGGGGTACTCGCGGGCTTTGGACTGTGGCGCAACCCGGTGTGGGCCATTACCAGCCAGGGGCAGCCGAATGTGCTTGCCGGCACTGATTTCGAGCTATCCATCGGTGAGATGGGGGTGAACTTCACGGGCACGCCCCGCACCGCCATGACCATCAACGGCAGCCTCCCAGGTCCGATATTGCGCTGGCGCGAAGGCGATACAGTGACATTGCGGGTCAGGAACCGGCTCAAGGAAGACACGTCGATCCATTGGCACGGCATCATTCTGCCGGTGAATATGGACGGTGTACCGGGTCTGAGTTTTCACGGCATCGAACCGGGCGGCCTGTACGTTTACTCGTTCAAGGTCAAACAGAACGGCACGTACTGGTATCACAGTCATTCCGGTTTCCAAGAGCAGGTCGGAGTTTATGGGCCTCTGGTCATCGATGCAAAAGCCCCCGAACCCTTCACCTACGACCGCGACTATGTGGTGATGCTCTCCGACTGGACTGATGAAGACCCTGAGCGGGTCATGAAAAAGCTCAAGAAACAATCCAGTTACTACAACATGCACAAGCGCACTGTCGGCGATTTCATTGATGACGTGAGCAAAAACGGTTGGTCTTCCACCGTCGCGGATCGAAAAATGTGGGCTGAAATGAAGATGAATCCCACGGACCTTGCCGACGTCAGCGGCGCCACTTACACCTACTTGCTCAATGGGCTGGCTCCTGACAGCAACTGGACAGGTATTTTCAGGCCTGGCGAACGGCTGCGTCTGAGATTTATCAATGGCTCGGCCATGAGCTACTTCGATGTGCGCATTCCTGGCCTGAAGATGACCGTCGTCGCAGCAGACGGGCAATACGTGAATCCGGTCAGCGTCGATGAGTTCCGCATTGCCGTGGCCGAAACCTTTGATGTAATTGTCGAACCCACCGGAAACGCCTACACCTTGTTCGCCCAGTCGATGGATCGCACCGGTTTTGCAAGAGGTACGCTGGCTGTACATGAAGGGTTCTCGGCACCTGTGCCGTCCCTCGATCCGCGTCCGTTGATCACGATGAGCGACATGGGCATGGGTGATATGGCCGGGATGGATCACGGCAATATGACGGGCAAGACCCAGGATTCGATGCAAGGCATGGAGGGTATGGATCACAGTCAGATAGCGCCCACTAGCGACATGCAGGGTATGACAGGCATGGACGGTGGATCGATGCAGAGCATGGATCACAGCCAGATGCCAGACTCGACAAGCATGTCTGGCCACTCGATGCACAGCATGAACGGCATGGGTTCGATGGAGCCGCACCCGGCCTCGGAAGCGAATAACCCACTGGTCGACATGCAAGCGATGAGCCCCACGCCGAAACTCGATGATCCGGGCATGGGACTGAGAAACAACGGTCGCCGGGTACTGACTTATGCAGACCTGAAGAGCACCTTCCCGGATCCCGATGGCCGGGAACCAAGCCGCACCATCACCCTGCACCTGACCGGACACATGGAAAAGTTCTCTTGGTCTTTTGACGGTGTCAAATTCGCGGATGCCGAGCCGCTTCATCTCAAATATGGAGAGCGTATCCGAGTGGTTCTAGTCAATGACACCATGATGATGCATCCCATTCATCTGCATGGCATGTGGAGTGACCTGGAGGATGCAAACGGTGATTTCATGGTTCGCAAGCACACCATCGACATGCCGCCAGGCAGCAAACGCAGTTACCGTGTGACTGCCGATGCCTTGGGGCGATGGGCGTACCACTGCCACCTGATGTATCACATGGAAATGGGCATGTTCCGTGAAGTCCGTGTGCAGGAGTAGGAGCCAGACATGAACTTTCAACGAACCGCTAAACCGATACTCGCCGGCTTGGCCATCCTTGGGATGGGGATCATGCCGCTTGCGTATGGGGAGAACGAGCCGATGCAAGGTACGGACGGCAAACAGATGAAGGATATGGATCATTCCCAAATGCAGGGTATGGATCACTCCCAGATGCAGGGTATGAAACCCGCAGCGCCCCAGCAAAGCCGTACACCGATCCCGACGCTCACTAATGCCGATCGCGCAGCTGTGTTTGAAAGCCATGCGGGCCATCAGATGCACGACCGCTCGATCAACTCGTTTTTCCTGATCGATCAACTCGAATGGCAAGACGCCAACGAGGGCAGCGCACTGCGTTGGGAAACCAACGGTTGGATTGGCGGCGACACCGATCGTCTTTGGCTACGCAGCGAGGGCGAGCGAATCAACGGCGTGACAGAAAGCGCTGAGCTTCAAGCGCTCTGGGGGCACGCCATCAGCCCTTGGTGGGATGTGGTCAGTGGTGTGCGACAAGACTTCAAACCTGGCGCACCCCAGACCTGGGCTGCACTTGGGCTGCAAGGCATGGCACTTTACAACTTCGAAACGCAAGCCACCGCCTACCTGGGCGAGGCAGGCCAGACCGCGCTGCGGCTAAAGGGCGAATACGACATTTTGCTGACCAACCGTTTGATTCTGCAGCCCACTGCTGAAATGAACCTCTATGGCAAAAACGATCCACAACGTGCCACAGGCTCCGGACTGTCTGACACAGAGGCTGGCCTGAGACTGCGTTATGAAATACGCCCCGAGTTCGCTCCTTACATCGGCGTAACCTGGAACCACGCCTACGGAAAAACAGCGGATTACCTCGTTGAAGAAGGTGAAGACAGCAGCGATACACGTTTTGTCGCCGGTGTGCGGATGTGGTTCTAAAACCGAGAGATACGTGCAACCCAACGCAACTCAAACAATAAACCCCCATCCACGGTTCAGGCCGTCAGGAGCTTTGCATGTCACCTCTGAAAACTCTCATCACTGTTGCTGCACTCAGCACCGGTCTGTTGTTGAGTGGGGTTGCCCAAGCGCATCCAAAATTGCTGTCCTCTACTCCGGCCGAAGGCGCTACGGTGGCTGCACCAGCAAAAATCGAACTGAATTTCTCAGAAAACTTAACCACCCAGTTTTCCGGGGCAAAACTGATCATGACCGAGATGCCGGGCATGTCAGCCCACTCCCCCATGGGTGTCAAAGCCAGTGTCGCGGGCAGCGCCGATCCAAAAATGATGGTCATCACCCCGGCAGCACCGCTTCCGCCCGGCACCTACAAGGTTGAGTGGCGCGCAGTATCTTCCGATACACACCCAATCACAGGCGCCATGACTTTTAAAGTCAAATGACCCATGGACGACTCAATCTACATCAGCCTTCGCTTTGCGCTCTATATCGACTTGATGCTGCTCTTCGGCCTGGCACTATTTGGCCTGTATAGCCTCAAGGGAAAGGAGCGCTCAGACGGTGCCGTATTGAACTTTGGGTCGTTGCTGGTGGGAACTGCAGTTATCGGCATACTGCTATCGATGACGGCCATGCTGCTCATGGCCAAGACGATGAGCGGTGTGTCCAGCGTCATGGAGCTGCATCACCACATCCTGCAAATGATGCTGATGGACACTGACGTCGGGTTGACTTGGATGGTTCGAATAGCCTCGTTGACGGTGGTGGTCATGGCCGCCCCACTCAACCGTCGGGCTCCGGCATTGAGCCTCTGGCTCGTCTCACTATGCGGGGCCATCGCCTTGGCTACGCTGGCCTGGACAGGACATGGCGCTATGGATGAAGGCAGTCGACGCTACCTGCATTTCACCAGCGATATCGTTCATCTTCTGGGTGCCGGCAGTTGGTTGGGCGCGCTCGCCGCATTCGCGCTTTTATTGCGCGCAAACAACCTCACTGGCGATCTGCAGATACGGTTGCTGGCTCGAACGCTGAGTGGTTTCGGATCAGCGGGGGCAATTATCGTCGCGACCCTGGCTGTCACCGGAATCATCAACTATCTGCTGGTTGTCGGGCCAGCATTCGAGACGTTGACCACTAGCACTTACGGGGCCCTGCTGTCTTTAAAGATCTTCTTGTTTGCGGGGATGCTGGTATTTGCGGCGGTGAACCGCTTTCACCTGACCCCGCTGCTCGAGCGATCCATTCAGGCAGGTACTCACACCGTCGCCATCAACGCATTACGCCGCAGCATGATTCTAGAGTTCTCGGTCGCGGTTATCATTATGGGCTTGGTTTCCTGGCTCGGCACCCTCAGCCCAGAGATGGAGATGTCAGCTGAGTAGGGGCTCTCATTGCGTACCTTTGTTGTCTCCCTACACTCGGTGCAGAGTGCCTCCCATTTTTTGATCTCCAAAGGAGCCCGCTATGCCCTTAGGTAAACGTGAACTTGCGCGGATTGAGCGCCGTTTAATTACAACGCTTACCGACGCGTGCGAGACAGCAAAATATGAAATCTAAGGCTTTACCTGGCTCACCCACACAGCTGACTTGCATGCATTTGCTGAAACGCTGAAGGTGACCTGGGTGTTCGAAACGTTGGCCGACAAAAAAATCGCCCAGGCTAGCGCGAAGATGCGGGTTTTTGAGCTGACGGCTATCGCTCTCAACGAGGCAAACATCGACCTGAGGCCCTCAGATCACACCGTCCGATTCGACTCTGAGGAGGAGTGCCAAGGCACACATGGTGGCGATTGGCGGAAACGCCTGGCGCAATCATGCGTGACCAAGGGTTATTGACGATGGCTAAAGAAATCGAAAACCCATGCATTTCGGTTTGCCAGTTAAGCGGTGATCTGTGTGTGAGTTGCGGGCGCAGCAAGGAAGACATCAGGAAGTGGAAACGCATGAAGCGGCCTGAAAAAATGGCCGCTGTGCAAAAGGCGAATGTGCGCTTGAAAGGACTGAAGAAAGCACACGGATATTCGACACGAAGAGGACGTACGCCAGCGTTATCAGTACAGGTATCTGGCGCAGCCAATGAGCCTCATCATAACGCTTGCTCTGCGACTGCCATCGTCATGAGTTGATAGTCGGAGGGACCAAAGCCGTTTTTCAGGTACGCACCGATGGCTGTTGAATTGTCCTTATGAACATAAAGCCGGAGCTCAAGCGCATTGGCGTTTGCAGCTTCTCGTTGGACTCTTTCCAGCAGCAATCTTATCAGTCCCTTTCCGCGATGAGCAGGCTCAATGAACATGCTCTGGATCCACCAGTAGTACCCTGCATTCCAATCGCTCCACTCTTTGACGACGGAGACATTTCCAATAACGAGGCCGCCGTACTCCAGGACCCAGTAGGTTGCATAGTTATTGTCCTCTAAAGCTGTGAGCACGCCCTCGCGGACGTTCGCACCGACTTCGGAACCTTCTGCATCTACGGCCTCGGCAATGGTGAAGTGCACCAGCTTTTCTAAATCGCTGACACTTGCTGGACGAACGGAATAGCTCATCGAACTTTTCTCTCTGATGCGGGTTAGAGCGCGAACGCTGGCTAAGCATATCCTTTAAAAAGTAGGTGATGACTCACACTTTTGCGTTCCGTCATCATCTCTATCGGTGTCATATGGTGGCCCTCTCAATCAGTCAGGCGGAATTGCAGATCCTGAAGGCGCTATCCGGAGGGTAGAGACAACGTTTCATTCGTTCACTTCTCCCGCATCAGGCTGATTGCTGGCTGTCGCGAAGGGAGCTATCGATTCAGTGCTGACACACAGACAGATGTTGTGTAAGGACTCATTTATCCCCATAAATGACAGTAGCTCAAAGGCCACGTCCAATTAAGTCTCAGGTGCTCGCCATAGGGTGTACTATCAATACCTACCCGTCAGATACCAGTTAGCCATGTCCACGCTAAGCGAAGAGAGCCGCCAGATCGTAGCTTCTCTGGCGCAACGTGTTGGCCCCAACGCTGACATTGCGATAGTCGCACAGGCGATCGCTTCAATATTGCAGGACATGGACGCCGTGAACGAGCCCCATGAAAGACAGGACACCGTTTCCCCCTTACGATAAGGGATAGGCAAACGGTTATGTTTATGACTAACAGCAACGATAAGAGTGGGGAGCTTTTGGGCCAGGAGCGGCGGCGCCGCTGGAGCCCGGAGCAAAAGCTGGCGATGGTTCGCGAGAGCCTTGAGCCAGGACAAAGTGTGTCGGTCGTCGCTCGGCGCAACGGCATCAATGCCAACCAGTTGTTCCTGTGGCGCAAGCTCTATCAGGA
>Ga0247809_1001141_pt1 | contig 11833 bp, 11 predicted proteins | sample UWRJL104311B1_FD_180951 | JGI IMG/M metagenome (GOLD analysis project Ga0247809, IMG submission 180951) | Plant litter microbial communities from Arlington Agricultural Research Station in Wisconsin, United States - UWRJ-L104-311B-1 | ecosystem: Environmental > Terrestrial > Plant litter >...
TGCGTAGGGCAGCGGCGGCAATTCGAAAGCCATGATGATTCTCCTAATCAGGTCAGTTGCGGTGAGCGCAAGGCCGATCACGGGCGGCCAGACAAGCGCCGGGGAGTTTGTACTCTTTGCGGCGCAGGGAATCGGATCATAGCACCGGGGGTGCTGCATAACCACGCAACAACTGTGTGGAATAGAGGTTCCAGAGCCATTTGGAATAATTAAGGGGTGACGATTAATTGAAAGGCCACGGCAAACATCATCACCGCCACCAGCAGGTCAAGAATTCTCCATGTGCTCGGGCGCGCAAGCCAAGGCGCCAACCACGCCGCGCCCAGCGCCAGGGTGAAAAACCATAACAAAGACGCACTCGCGGCCCCGACGACATAAGCCCCAGGCTCGGTTTGCTGCGCACCGAGGGAGCCGATCAACAAAACCGTGTCCAGATAAACGTGTGGATTGAGTAACGTCACCGCCAAAGCGCTGAGCATTACCGCCCGCAGTGAGCGAACGGTCTGGTTTTCACCCTGTTGCAGGCTTTGTTTCGAACAAGCCCGCCGTAGCGCCTGGCTGCCATACCAAATCAGAAACACCGCGCCGCCCCAACGAGCAACCGCCAGCAACGTCGGGTTATGCGCCAATACGGTTGCGAGGCCAAAAACTCCGGCGGCCACCAACAATGCATCGCATACCACGCACAACGCCGCCACCGGCAGGTGATGTTCACGTCGAAGACTTTGCGCCAGCACAAACGCATTCTGCGTGCCGATCGCCATGATCAACCCGGCGGCCACCAACAGGCCGTTCACATAGCTTTGCCACATAAGGTTTACTCCGCGTTGGCTGCCAGGTCCCGCAGCACGTGCAGTGCGCGTTCGGCGTCGGATTGACCGACAAACAGGTGATCGTGGTAATAACCGGCGATCACGTTGCAGCTAATGCCGGCCTTGCCTAACGCGGTGGCGAAAGCGGCGGTCAGGCCGACGGCTTCCAGCGCCGAGTGAACATTCAAGGTGATCCAGGCTGCAACGTAGTCGAAGCTGAAGCCGGCCTGTACGGCGTGGGAACGTTCCAGAATCACGGTCAGACCTTCCTGTTCGCGAAAGCTGCCGACAATCTCAAGTCCCGCTGGCAGCTTGCCGTCGCGCAAAGTGCAGAACACGTATTCGCCGGTATTGAGTTGTGGGCTCATGCTGCGCAGCAGGGTTGCCAGTGATGTTTCGCCAGCCATGTCGGTATTCCTTGTTCAAGAGAGCTTGATGGGCATTCTCTGCTGTTAACCTGTATAAGAAAAACCAATCATGCTGATCGCTCATTAGGAAAACTGATGTTCGACTATAAATTACTGTCTGCCTTGGCCGCCGTGGTCGAGCAGGCCGGTTTCGAGCGGGCCGCGCAGGTGCTGGGCTTGTCGCAATCGGCGATCTCCCAGCGCATCAAACTGCTGGAAGCGCGGGTCGGCCAGCCTGTGCTGGTGCGGGTGACGCCACCAGCACCAACGGAGATTGGCCGGCGCCTGCTCAACCATGTTCAGCAGGTGCGTTTGCTGGAGCGCGACTTGCAGTCACTGGTGCCGGCGCTGGATGAAGAGGGCCTGCCGGAGCGCCTGCGCATCGCGTTGAATGCCGACAGCCTGGCCACATGGTGGGCGCAAGCGGTGGGCGACTTTTGCGCCGAACAACACCTGCTGCTGGATATGGTGGTCGAAGACCAGACCGTCGGCCTTAAACGCATGCGTGCCGGTGAAGTGGCGGCTTGTCTGTGCGCCAGTGAGCGCCCGGTGGCCGGTGCCCGCAGCGTTCTGCTGGGGGCCATGCGTTATCGGGCGTTGGCCAGCCCGGCGTTCATCGCGCGCCATTTCCCGGAAGGCGTTCGCGCCGACCGACTGGCGAAAACCCCGGCGCTGGTGTTTGGCCCGGACGATTTCCTGCAGCATCGCTACCTTGCTTCGCTGGGGGTGGATGGCGGATTTGAACACCACTTATGCCCCTCGTCTGAAGGCTTCATTCGCCTGACCGAAGCCGGTCTCGGCTGGGGGCTGGTCCCGGAATTACAGGTGCGTGAGCAACTGGAACGCGGTGTTTTGAGGGAGCTTTTGCCAGATAAGCCCATCGACGTGCCGCTGTACTGGCATCATTGGCGTAATGGCGGTCAACTTCTGGGGTTGTTGACCGACCAATTGGTGCGTTCGTCGAAGCAATGGCTGGTGCCTTGGACGCAGCCGTAAGCGTCAAGCTGCAAGCTGCAAGTGAGCGCTTGCGGATCGTTTTTAACTTGCAGCTTGTGGCTTGAAGCTCACATCTGCATTTGTGGAGCACTACATGAAAATTCTGGTCACCGGCGCAAGCGGCTTCATTGGCGGACGCTTTGCGCGTTTCGCCCTGGAGCAGGGCCTGGATGTGCGGGTCAACGGTCGCCGGGCCGAAAGCGTCGAACACCTGGTGCGCCGTGGCGCCGAGTTTATTCAGGGCGACTTGAGCGACCCGGAACTGGCGCGCGAGCTGTGTTCAGACGTCGAGGCCGTGGTCCATTGCGCGGGGGCGGTGGGGTTGTGGGGGCGCTATCAGGACTTTCATCAAGGCAACGTCCAGGTCACTGAAAACGTGGTCGAGGCTTGTCTGAAGCAGCGCGTTCGTCGGTTGGTGCACTTGTCCTCGCCGTCGATCTACTTCGATGGCCGCGATCACGTGGGGTTGACCGAAGAACAGGTGCCAAAGCGCTTCAAGCATCCTTACGCGGCGACCAAATTCCTGGCCGAGCAAAAGGTCTTCGGCGCCCAGGAGTTCGGTCTCGAAACCCTGGCCCTGCGCCCGCGTTTCGTCACGGGCGCCGGTGACATGAGCATTTTTCCGCGATTGCTGAAAATGCAGCGCAAAGGACGCTTGGCGATCATCGGTAACGGCCTGAACAAGGTCGATTTCACCAGCGTGCAAAACCTCAACGAAGCGTTACTCAGCAGTTTGCTCGCCAGCGGCTCAGCGTTGGGCAAGGCCTACAACATCAGTAACGGAACGCCGGTGCCGTTGTGGGATGTGGTCAATTACGTCATGCGCAACATGCAAGTCCCACAAGTGACGCGCTACCGTTCCTACGGTTTGGGCTACACCGCCGCCGCGCTCAATGAAGGGGTGTGCAAGCTATGGCCGGGGCGTCCGGAGCCGACTTTGTCGCGACTGGGCATGCAGGTCATGAACAAAAACTTCACCTTGGACATCAGCCGCGCCCGGCATTATCTGGACTACGATCCGAAAATCAGCCTCTGGGCCGCCCTCGATGAATTTTGCAGTTGGTGGAAGGCTCAGGACATCCGTTGACCTTCCCGCCCGCCCGTCAGCACTGAACCGAGTTGGGTGTAGAGAGTCAATCGGTGCGGCAGTGGGGGTTATACTCGCCGCATAAAGCCATCACCTCGTTCTACAAAGGTTGATTCAATGTCCATGCGTAACGATGCCAACGACGATTTCGATATACCGAGTCTGCGTGCTGACAGCCTCGACGATGATTATCCACCCACCGCTCGTACCCGCGTGCATTCGCGGCCGGCACCGGTGGTAAACGTCAAAAGCGCCAGCACCGGCCCGCTGTGGGCGTTGGTTGGCGCGTTGTTTTTTGCGTTTGCCGGCCTTGCCTGGTGGAGTTTTCAGCAGCTCTCGCTGATGGAACAACAGCTGGTAGCCACTCAGGAAAGTTTCGCGCGCATCAGTGAGGAAGCCGCGGGGCGCTTGCAGGACATTTCCGGCAAGGTCGTCGCCAGCCAGACGAACGTCACCAGTGACAGCGAAGCGCTGAAACTGCAAATCAAAGACCTGGAGTCCAAACTGCTGGATCAAGGCAAGCTGCAGCAAGGCGTAGTCGGTCAGGCCTCCGATCTGGACAAGCGTCTGGCGCAGATGACGGCACAAACCAGTGAACTGGATAAACGACTGGCGCAACTCACCACCCAGGAGACAGAGCACCAAACGGCCAATACGCAATTGCAGGCGCAGGTCAAAGCGCTGAGCGCTGAACTGACCGCCCTGAAAAGCGCGCCGGACGACAGCAGCAAATTCGACGCGCAGCTCAAAACCCTGGGCGCCGACATTGCTGCGCTGAAAAAACAAGGCAACCCAAGCGCCGCTATCGAGCGTCTGGAAGAGGAGATGATTGTGCTCAAAAGCGTGCAGGATAACCGTCCTGCCGTTGCGCAAGGTTCTACCAATACCGCCGAGTTTGACGCGTTTCGCGGCCAGGTTACCCGCAATATCAATACCCTTCAGGCGCAAATACAGAACTTGCAGCAACAACTTCGCGCCCGGCAGTAGATGCCAATCCTGTAGCAGCTGGCGCAGCCTGCGTCCGGCTGCAAAGCAGTCGTGAAATCAGTCCACGCGTTTTATCAGACAAATTACGGCGTCGGGACGCAGCCTCGCTGGGGCTCGACAGCTGCTACACATTCGTAGAAGTCCCATTGACGTCTACGCTCTTGAAACACCAATAAGATTGAGGGATGCACTATGGGGGTTTTGCATAAATTGGCATTGCTGGGCGCGATGCTGCTCCTGTGCCTGGGGCAGGCTCACGCCGCCGGCACAGAAGAGGAAGACAGTCAGGCCGCCAAGGCCTTGCTGGAGAAGGCTCTGGCCTATTACCACGAAAATGGTGACAAGGCCTTTGCGGCATTCAGCCGACAAGGCGAGTTCGTCGACAAGGATCACTACGTCTTTGTAGTCGACACCAAGGGAGAGATGCTCGCCAGCGGCGGGCCGTCTGCGGCGTTGATCGGGCGTAATGTCACCGAAACCCTCGGGCCAGACCTGCAGAAAGCTTTCAAGGACGCGGTAAACGTGCCTGAGAGCAATGGCATCCAGGAGGCAGAATACCGCTGGCAGAACTGGGAGGACGGCAAGGTCGAGCGCAAACATGTGTACTTCCAGCGCGTCGGTCAGCGGATTCTGGCGGTTGGTTACTACCTGCCACGGGCGTCGGCGGAACAGGCAATGGCGCTGCTGAACAAAGCCGCGACCGACCTGGCCAAGGACGAGAAGGGCACTCTGACTGCGATCAACTCCCTCAAGGGCGGTTACTTGCAGGATGACCTGTATGTGTTCGTCGTCGACCTGAACACCCAGCGGTACGTGGCCCACGGTACCAACCTGCGGCTGGTAAACACCGACTTTGGCGCGATCAAGGATCCAGAAGGCAATCCGGTGGGCGAGCCGATCCTGGCGTTGATGGCGAAGAAGGATTATGGCGATTACAAGTACCGCTGGAAAAACCCGGTGACCAACAAGATTGAAGACAAGCATGCCTACCTGAAAAAGGTCGGGCATTTCTTGGTGGCTGTCGGGTATTACAGCCCTTGAATCACGGTGACTGACAGTTGATCGTTCCCACGCTCTGCGTGGGAATGCCTCAATGGACGCTCCGCGTCCGCTTCGGCAGGGACGCGGAGCGTCTCAGGCTGCGTTCCCACGCAGAGCGTGGGAACGATCGGGCGGTGGAGCTACCGAACCTTGTCTTCGCGCCCCCGCAACAACATATTCGGCATCGCAACCGCCGCCGCCAGCCCCAGCAACGACACCCCCGCACTTACCATCAGCAAATGCCTGAAGGTCAGCAACAACTGCGCACGCAAAGCGTTTTGCGCATCCCCCGGTGCGGCGTTCAAGCCGTCGAGCAAGACATTGCCCGAACTGCCCTCGGCAATCAGCGACGAACCGGCGATGTGGGCAAAGCTCGAGTCCTGCAGCAACGCCAGCAGCAGCGCCGACATCAACGCCACCCCCACCGCGCCACCCAGCGAGCGAAATAGGTTGGTGGTGCTGGTCGCTACGCCGATATCACGCTGTTCTACCGAGTTCTGCGTGCCGACCAATGACGTCGGGAATTGCATGCCGCCAGCGATCCCGCACAACAACATGAACAGGCTACTGAGCCAAAACGCCTGCGGCGGGCTGAACGCCATGCCCAGGATCGAGATCGGCATCAACACCGCCCCGCTCAGGATCATCGGTTTGTAGCGACCGGTCACCGAGGTCCGGCGGCCAGCAAAGTACGCACCGACCGGCAAGCCCATGGCCAGCGGCAACAGGTGCAGCGCGGCGCTGTCAGCCCCGGCGCCGGTGACGCTCTGGAAGCGCAACGGCATCAGCACGATCAGCGAAATCGCCTGGAAGCTGGTGAAGAACATCGTGCACCAGCACAGGATTGCGTTGCGGTTGGCGAACAAATGCATCGGCAGCAACGGTTCCCGCGCTCGGCGTTCATGCCAGACGAACACCCCAAGCACCAGCACCGCACAGGCAAACAGCCCCAGCACTTCGGTACTGCGCCACGAATGACCTTGACCAACCTGAGTGATGCCCAGCAACAACGCGGTCAAACCAATGATCATCAGCAACGTGCCGAGGTAGTCGATGATCGGCTTGCGCTGCGGTACTGGCAGCCCGACCAGTGTGCGGTTGGCCACCAGCCAGGCACCGACGCCCAGTGGCAGATTGATCAAAAACACCCAGCGCCAGGACAAGTATTCGGTCATGTAGCCGCCCAGTACCGGGCCGGCGACGCTGGCCACGGCGTACATGCTGCTGAAATAACCCTGATAGCGACCGCGTTCCCGGGGCGGGACGATGTCACCGATGATCGCCTGACTGACCGAAATCATCCCGCCCGCACCGATGCCTTGAATGATCCGCGCCAGGACCAATTGCTCCATGCTCTGGGCCATGCCGCAGAACAACGAGGCGAGGGTAAACAGCGCCATGCCGAACAGCATCAGCTTGCGCCGCCCATACAAATCGCCGAGCTTGCCGTAGATCGGCACCGCCACTGTCATCGCTACCATGTACCCGGAAATCACCCAGGCCAGCAGGCTGACGTCCTTGAATTGGGCTGAAATCGCCGGCATCGAGACGGCGACGATGGTTTGGTCCAGTGCGCCGAGAAAGATCGCCATCATCAGGGCGATCAGCACGCTGCGAATGGCCGGTTTGGGGATGTCAGGCTGATTGAGAGTGGTCACGATGAAACCTGCGGGCAGTGATGGGCCCGCAAGGTGCAAGGCGAGCGGGGGATGCTCGCCAGTTTAAGTCGATAGCAAGCTATTCGATAGCCTCGTATGGAAGCCCGACGTAATTTTCTGCAATGGTTTTGCGACCGGCTTCAGAGCTGACAAAATAGTCCAGCTCCGATTCGCTGATGCGCTGACTGAACGCGTCATGGTCGTCGAAGCGGTGCAGCATCGAGGTCATCCACCAGGAAAAACGCTCGGCTTTCCACACCCGGCGCAGGCAGATTTCGGAGTACTTCTCCAGCAAGTCCACACGTCCTTCCTGGTAAACCTTCAACAGAATATTGAACAGGGTGCTGACGTCACTGGCGGCCAGATTCAGGCCTTTGGCGCCTGTGGGTGGGACGATGTGCGCCGCGTCGCCGACCAGGAACATCCGTCCGAACTGCATCGGCTCCACCACAAAGCTGCGCAACGGTGCGATGCTTTTTTCGATGGACGGGCCGGTCACGAGTTTATCGGCCAAGGCTTGCGGCAGACGCAATTTCAGCTCATCCCAGAAGCGCTGATCAGACCACTCCTGCACCTGATCCTCGGCCGGCACCTGAAGGTAATAACGGGTACGGGTTGCCGAACGCATGCTGCACAGGGCAAAACCGCGCTCGTGGCGGGCGTAGACCAGCTCTTCGTGCACTGGCGGCGTGTCGGCGAGAATGCCGAGCCAGCCGAACGGGTAGACCCGTTCGAAGACCTTGAGGCAGTCGTCCGGGATCGATTGGCGCGCCACACCATGGAAGCCATCGCACCCGGCGATATAGTCGCAATCGAGGCGGTACGTCTCGCCATCCTTCTCAAATGTCACAAAAGGTTCTGCGGTTTTCATCCCGTGCGGCATGACGTTGACGGCGCCGTAAATCGTCTGCGCGCCGGCCTCCCGACGAGCGGCCATCAGGTCGCGGGTGACCTCGGTCTGGCCATACACCATCACGGTTTTGCCACCGGTCAATGCGTGCAGATCGATGTGCACCTGGCGTCCATCGAGCGCCAGTTCGAAGCCGGTGTGCACCAGCCCTTCGGCATCCATGCGCCGACCCACCCCGGCCTGACGCAACAGCTCTACCATGCCTTGTTCAAGAACGCCGGCACGGATGCGCCCGAGTACGTACTCCGGGGTCTGGCGTTCTAGAATGAGGGTGTCGATGCCGGCGTTGTGCAGCAATTGGCCGAGCAGTAAACCGGAGGGGCCGGCGCCAATGATGGCGATTTGGGTCTTCAGTGTTTTCATTGTTTTATTGACTCGCAAGTTCCACGCGACCACGGTCGGTGAATTATTTTTATGGATCGAGTGCTTGCATTTTTCTCTTGCGAGTCTGTCAATTGAAGGGGAAAACTGAGCCGATACCTGTACATTCTGCCAATCAGTGCGATTATCGCCCGTAACCTCGAGGCCTTGATGAACAAGCCTGACCTGCCTTCAATTCCAGTGTTCAAGCTGTACGGTGAAAGCCTGGACTGGCCGACCCCGGACTTGCTGCACTGCGAAACCATTTCCAAACGCAGCCGCGAACACCAGTGGGAAATCAAACCCCACCGCCACGCCGATCTGTGCCAGTTGCTTTTTGTCTTCAAGGGTCAGGCAGAGCTTGAGATCGAAGGGAAACGCACGCAGCTGAGCGAACCGACGATCCTGATCCTGCCGCCGTTGTCGGTGCATGGGTATCGGTTTTCCGAGGACGTCGAAGGGTTTGTATTGACCCTGGCCGCGCCGCTGGTTGCCCACCTTCAGGCCCAACTGGGCAACTCGGTGAATGCGCTGGCCCAGGCCGAAATCTACCCGGCGGGCAAGGACGGCGGCTACCTCAACAGCCTGTTTTCAGCGCTGCAAGACGAATACACCGGTCACCAGCCGGCGCGTGAAATGCTCATGCATTCGTTGGTCAGCGTGATCATGGTCTGGGTCAGCCGACAGGTGATCACCCGCCGCAATGCCAGCCAGCGACCGCAGCGCGCCCGGGAATACCTCAACGGGTTTATTCAACTGGTGGAAGAGACGTACCGCCAGCATGTCAAGGTCGAAGACCTGGCGCACCGGCTGGGGATTTCCGTGTCCCACCTCAACGGCACCTGCCGTGAACTGGCGGGACAACCGGCGTTGCAGATCATGCACGAACGGCAATTGCTGGAGGCCAAGCGATTGCTGACCTACACCAGCATGACCATTTACGAAATGTCCGACGTGTTGGGGTTTTCCGATCCGACCAACTTCACGCGCCTGTTCCGGCGTCGAGTGGGGATTTCGCCGAAGGCGTTTCGCGACCGCTTGAAGGCCGATCAGGATAACGAGGCCTGATCCCCTTCTTTACTTCAGGGCATTGAGTGTTGCGTTGTGGGGGATGCAGCGCTCGAAGTTGCAGCTCGCAAATTCGCGGGGCAGTAGACGCGCCTGCTCGACCCTCCAGGCTGCAGTGCCATACAGCGCCAGCGTCACCGCGCAGGTGATGAAAATGGTGAGGTATCTTCTTGTTTTGATGTTCATGGCGTGGACCTCTGAACGAATACCCGTGGGTATTACTTTGAGCATAGGTCAGCGCCAGTGAGTTGCCACTAAAGCGGCATCGCATGTACCCCGATATTCAGAGCACTGATGAACCCCTTGTAGGAGTGAGCCTGCTCGCGATAGCGGAGTACCTGGCAACAACGATGTCGACTGATCCACCGCCATCGCGAGCAGGTTCGCTCCCACATGGGAAATCAAGGCTTTCGGGTTTCACCGCGCCTGAGCCTGCTCCACCAACCACCCCAACAATTCCTGCAACTTCGGCGAAGGTGCGGGCTTTTGCGGCAATACCAAGTAATACGCCAACCCGGTCTTCACCTTCAATTCAAACGGCATGACCAGCCGCCCGGCGCTCAAGTCATCGCCAATCAACGACCAGTCTCCGATCGCCACACCCGTCCCCTGAGACGCCATCGACATCGCCAGGTCCAGGGTTTCGAAGTGCTGACCTTTGCTGACATTGTTCAGGCGAACGTCGGCCGTGGCCAGCCAGGCCTTCCAGTCCCGTTCATCACGGGTGGGATGCAGCAGCATGTGCTGTTCAAGATCTTCGGGTGTCAACAACGGCACCGGACCTTCGAGCAGTGGTTTGGAACAGACTGGGGTCAACTGTTCATCAAACAGGCGTTGAGACACCAACGTGCTGTCCGGCGGAGCGCCATACATCACCGCCGCATCGAACTGTTCGCGATGAAAATCCACGCCGTGCTTGACCGTCGTGGTCAGTTCCACCGGCACGTCCGGGCGCTCGCGTTGCCATTGCAAAAGACGCGGCAACAGCCAGCGCATGACGCAGGTCGGCGCCTTGAGTTGCAAGGTTTCGCGCTTCTCGCCGATCTGCTCCACCGCCTCGTCGATCAGGCCGAAAATCTGCTGAACCCGTGGCAGCCATTCCCGTCCTTCGGCCGTCAGTGCGAGGCCGCGAGCCTGGCGGATAAACAGCTCATACCCCAGATGATCTTCCAGCCCGGCGATCTGTCGGCTGACCGCGCCTTGGGTGATGTGCAGCTGTTCGGCGGCCCGGGTGAAATTGCAGCACTGCGCGGTAATCAGAAAAGTGTGCAGCGCCGGCAGGGGAGGCAGTCGTTTCATTGGGATCCAAGGTATGACGTGAGGACATGGCTAGTATGACTTTTTATCCATTGTTGCGGCTACGTGTCGCCCGTTCCAATGAGGCCATCCCTGGACCTGCCCACCCATCATAAACACTGCGCAGGCCCGGCGTCTCAAACGAACAAGAAGGGCAAAACACAATGGCGACGTGCGGCGAAGTATTGGTCAAGTTACTCGAAGATTACGGGGTCGAGCAGGTGTTCGGCATTCCCGGGGTTCACACCGTGGAGCTGTATCGCGGGCTGGCCCGTTCGAGCATCAACCACGTCACTCCGCGTCACGAACAGGGCGCCGGTTTCATGGCCGACGGTTATGCGCGCACCAGCGGCAAACCGGGTGTGTGCTTCATCATCACCGGCCCAGGCATGACCAACATCACCACGGCGATGGGCCAGGCTTACGCCGATTCGATCCCGATGCTGGTGATCTCCAGCGTGCAATCGCGCAGCCAGTTGGGCGGCGGTCGCGGCAAGCTGCATGAGCTGCCGAACCAAGGCGCATTGGTTGCTGGCGTGGCAGCGTTCTCCCACACCTTGATGTCGGCGTCCGAGTTGCCGGTCGTTCTGGCCCGCGCTTTCGCGCTGTTCCAGGCCGGTCGTCCGCGCCCGGTGCACATCGAAATTCCGTTGGACGTGCTGGTTGAAGAAGCCGATGACCTGCTCAGCAGCGTACCGGTGAACATCGACCGTGCTGGCGCATCACCGAGCGCCGTTTCGCGCATGTCCCAATTGCTCGCCAACGCGAAGCGTCCACTGATTCTCGCCGGCGGCGGCGCCATCGATGCCGCCGCCGAGCTGACGAAACTGGCCGAACTGCTGGACGCACCGGTGGCGTTGACCATCAATGCCAAAGGCATGCTTGAGTCCAGCCATCCGTTGCTGATCGGTTCGACTCAGAGCCTGGTCGCAACCCGTGCACTGGTGGCCGAGGCCGATGTGGTATTGGCCATCGGCACCGAACTGGCCGAGACCGACTACGACGTGACCTTCGCGGGTGGTTTCGAAATTCCTGGTCAATTGCTGCGTGTCGATATCGACCCGGACCAGACCGTGCGCAACTATCCGCCGCACGTGGCGCTGGTGTCCGACTCGCGCAATGCCGCCCAGGCTTTGCTGAGTGCTCTGTCCCGGCAGTCGCTGGCCGAGCGTCGCGATGATTGGGGTCAGGCCCGTGCCGCTCGTTTGCGT
>Ga0247809_1001142_pt1 | contig 11832 bp, 9 predicted proteins | sample UWRJL104311B1_FD_180951 | JGI IMG/M metagenome (GOLD analysis project Ga0247809, IMG submission 180951) | Plant litter microbial communities from Arlington Agricultural Research Station in Wisconsin, United States - UWRJ-L104-311B-1 | ecosystem: Environmental > Terrestrial > Plant litter >...
GATCAGAGCACCGTCACGCCCAGCCTCGTCATACGTCAGCGGGATCTCCACCGCCTCCATCAACAAGTGCCGCAACAACGGCGACACACTGATCACCTGGCAGCGATCCCCAAGATCAACCGCCGCCGGTTCGATATACACACTGCGCGTACTCACTCCGAGCATCATCACCTCATGCGCCATCCCCGGCGGAATCCACACAGCCCGCTGAGGCGGCACCACCCAATTGCCGTCATGCGTGCTGACCTGCATCACCCCGGTGGCGCCATACAACAACTGCGCCCGCCGGTGTGTATGACGAGGCAACAATTGGCCGTGGGAATAATCCGTCCCGATCGCCACCACCGGGCGAGGCGTGTCATCCAGCAGATCAATCGAAACATTGCGCATCGAGCGGCTTCCAGCAGTTGGCGTAAACGCAAACATTATTGGCTGACTTGCTGAAGCAGGCCAAGGCGCATCGCTCTATCGTCGACCGTTCCCCATCAATGGACGACCCGCCATGTTCTATCTCCTGCTGACACTCTTCGGCTGCATGACCGGCATCACAGCGGTGCTGTTCGGCTTCGGCGGCGGCTTCGTCGTCGTACCGCTGCTCTACCGCATGCTCACCGCCAGCCATTGCGCCGACGACCCCATCAGCCAAGCGGCGATGCACATTGCCGTGGCGACTTCGACCTGCGTGATGATCGTCAACGCCCTGATCGCCACCGGAAAACACCTGCGCGCCGGGAACCTGATTCGCCATTACCTGTGGCCATTGGGCGGATTTATCGGAATGGGCGCAGTCGTCGGCGCCATGGCGGCGATGTGGGTAAGTGGCGAGGTAATTCGTTATGCGTTCATCGCGTACCTGGGCGTGACCATTGCAGATTGCCTGTTTAGACGCGGATTTCTTACCCGCACCGATAACGCAATCCCACGGCGATTGGGCAGGGCGGAAGTGTCTGGCGGTGGTGTAGGAATTGGCACCATCGCGACGTTTCTCGGCGTGGGCGGCAGCGTCATGACTGTGCCGTTGTTGCGACGCTGTGGGTTGAGCATGAGTCAGGCGACGTCCATGGCCAATCCGTTGAGCTTGCCGGTAGCGCTGGCCGGGACGGTGACTTACATGGCCATGGCGGGGTTCAGTGAGTTTGACCTGGGGGCGTGGTTTATTGGCTATGTGGATTTGCGGGCGTTTGCGGTTTTGACGATGGGGTCGTTGGTGGGGATTCGATTGGCCACACCCTGGATCGGGCGGATTCCGGATCGGGTGCATGCGCGGGTCTATGTGGGTTTGCTAGTTATGGTGATGCTGAGTATGTGTGCCTACTAGGGTTGGATTCAGAAGCGTTATTCGCAAAAATATGCTTTCGTTCTGTTCAGGATTTCTACGCGGGAGCATGCCATGTCGATCCTCGAAAGCGATTGGAAGAAGTTCAAGGAACTGCGCAAAATTGCGCTCGATCGATTTTGCCAAGGTGTTCTTGCCGATGCCAAGGCAATTACCCAACATGGAGCGCTATCAGCTCATGCTCGATATGGAATGCTCTATGGTTTGATCCAGGATCGAAACAAGGACATGGCCCGAGCCTTTGACCATCACAGCCAATCCCGCTCCAGTGCTCTCACCGCTTTAAGACTGTTTGTCATGCATGACTTGCTGACCGCCGCAGAGCTATCAATTCTCAGTGAAGATGCGCTCGAATACATCTCGGATGTCGTTCGCCAGCCCTATGAGCTTGAGTGGGTTGAAGAAATCGTGCGACAGGACTGAGTGTTCTTCAACACGTTTAACCAAGGACCTAAGATGTTGATTTTCAACTGCACCGAAGCGGCCAGCAAATTCTTCAGCCGCGTACACAAGGGCAAAACAATCACGCCGGTAGAGGCCCAACCGCCGTCGCCCACTCCTGAAGAGGATGAATTGGGTGATTCGGCGGAACAGTGGCTGGTCCATGTGATCACGGTTCAGCGCAAACACGTACTGTTCGTCATTCACATAAAAACCCGCTACTGCATGATTTTCGCGGACGCGAAAAAGGCCGATGTTGAAGGTTTTATCCAGCGGTTTACGGAACGCTGGATCTACGGCCTGATTCATCACGCGGCGCAGCACGATATACTTCAATGGGTCGATGATGAGCCGATGATGGTGCGATACGAAGAGGGTTGCCGGCAGTACGCGCTGTACAAACGCAGGCATCGTGGCGCGCAAAAACACATCGATGACATCGCCTGGATCTTCCAGGAGTACGCCGCTGAGTGGGGCACTCTACCGCCGGATGAGTTCGCCGCTGGCCGGTTCGACGCGCAGATGAACGACACCCTCAGAAACAGCAAGGGTTACAAAGATTATTACGCCCCTGACGAGGAAATGATGGTGCACTGGTTACGCCAATACTGTGGGCTTGATGAACAAGGTCTTCAGGCTGCACGTGACCGGCGCAAAGACGCGAGGCAGGAGTTTCGTGAACTGGAGAGACAGCTTCAGCAGGACGGATAACTAACTGTCCAACCCCGGCGCCTCCCGAACAATGAAGTGATCCAGATTCTCAATATTCGCACTGAACACCCCGAACGTCTGCTCGGGGTTTTTCTTGCTCGGCACCTGCTTCAACTCCGGCGTCACGCCATAAAAGAAGCAATACAAGTCCTTCCCACTCTCGATGGCATGCTTGATCTCTTCCAGAAACGCTTTGCGCTTGCGGTAGTTGTCGATCAGCTTCTTGCTCAAGTAAACATTGACCGAATAAGGCTTCTTCTTCGCCTCATCCGCTTGCTTGAACCAGACCTTCTGCTCGAAATCGATGCGAAAGCTCTGGGTGTAATCCTTGATCTCCTTGATCTTGCCCCAGTAAATCAGCCCCTTGTTGTCCTGCAGATACTCGATCTTCTTGAAGAGCGATCCGTACGGCGCCGTGTGCTCGCCAATCTTCAGCGGCATGCGCTTGAGCAGCTCCTTGTCCTCGAAGTTCGACACAAAACACTCCACTGGGTGGGCGAAGACACTGGTCTTGTCCGGTGCCGTTTCGCGGCTTGGGTGCTCTGGGTGATTGTCCGCTGAAACGGTTTTCGGGATGTCTCGAACCTCATCCGCCGCCCCCGCCGGGTTCGATGGTTGACGCACATACTGACGCCGGGTCAGTAACAATTCCGACGGGAAATGCTCCTCGCAACTGTCATCCGTTTCAGCACCGTCCGCGTCCACACCGGTCGCCGAGGCCTTGAGGCTGACGTAAGGACAATCCGCCACGTGCCGGGTGCTGGGGGTGTTTTTGAAGTGCGGGGTGCGGACGTAATTCACGTTTTTGGCGTTGAATGTCGTCAGCACGTTGGCCGCATCGAACGCCACCCTGCAATTGTCATTGGGGCACTGGAAGTGTTCTTTGGCGGAGTCGAACTCCATGGTTTCATCGAAATTCAGATCGCGTACGTCATAGATCGACAGCTTGTCGTCGAGGTTGCGGCAGTAGGCGAGGTCGAATTTCATGGTGGGCTCGGGTCCTTGAGTGGGGAAGGGTATTAATAGCGGGAGCCGGAGCTGGTTGCACTGACTGTTTTCAACACATCGCGAAATCTGCGGCAACACACCAAATCTTGTAGGAGTGAGCCTGCTCGCGATGGCGTCAGTGAATATGCCACTTAAACAAAACCCGCTACTTGAAACTCAAGCAGCGGATTTTCTTTACGGCACTGAATGATCAGAAGCCTCGCAACACTCGCGACGCCTTCCGCCACCAGGATCCGCGTTGATTGAAAGGATCATCCGCTAATAAACAAGGCATGTCCCTCAACCGAATCCACGGCTCATCCTGCCAGTGCAGCATGCAAAGCGACATCTTTGGCCAGTCCAGAACACTCAGCGTTGGACGTTCAACTGATCGCGATGGACGAGCATCACGCAGCGCCGGAATCACTTGGTGCGTCAGCCATTCGCGCAGCAACCGATACTCCGGACAATAGTGATAAACCAACAACGCGTAGACGCCAGACTCGCTGATCATCAGACGTTCTTCTGCTGTACCGTGGGCATCCACCAGCATCATCTGTCGCTGGTCTGCATCGAGTTTGCGTGACATGCGCTCGTCGAGGAATTTCCCCATCAACCGCCCCAAGTCATGAGCGCAGAACCAAGCCTGATTCTCCACCAGCAGCGCGTGAAGGTAGATGTCGTGGCGAGTGAAAAGGGTTGAAGCGAGCGGTTCAGACATGGCGAACCTCCTGTAACGGAAGCACGCGATTGGACGTCTGGGTACGGCGATTCACCTTCATCATGAAGGTTGGATAGTCAGGCATTTCCTTTACCTCTGGCTGCTTTCTTAGGGCATTCGTTATGGGTGTCGGGAGCTAAGAAACCCACCAGAGACGGGCCGGACATATTCCCCTTTCGGGTCTTGTATTCGCCCACTCCCGACATAACGGGGATTTTCTCGCAGGCGTAGGGAAACCGCAGACGAAAAAAAGCCGCATGACTGTCGGGTGCGGGGAACCGCTCTGGTTTAGGCGTTTCTTAGGCGCCGAAGTGAGAGCCTAGAGGGTCACTAGCAGGTGGTCAACCCTTCAAAAGCATTCATCATTTTTCCATCGAGAAGGTGTAGGGCTAATCACTCAAGCCGAATGTTTTCTGGATTTCATTGCGTAGGAGTTCTCTGTTTTTGGTGTGGCATTCCCAAATGATTACTACATTCCATCCTTTTGCGAGTAGCGCGAGCTGAACAATAAGGTCCCGCTCGGCGTTCTTCGCCAGTTTTGGTAGCCAGAAGTCGAGCCTGCTCTTGGGGGTGTATGCAAATTTGCAGTCTGGATGTCGATGCCAAAAGCAGCCGTGGACGAACATGCACAACCGGTGTTTTGGGAAAACCAAGTCAGGTTTGCCCGGCAGATCCTTCCTATGTAAACGGTAGCGAAGCCCCAACTCATGACACACCGATCTCACGAGCATTTCAGGCTTTGTGTTTTTGCCCTTGATCATCGACATAATCTTGGAGCGGTGTTCTGAGGAAACTATGTCTGCACTCAACGCATGCGTCCTGGCTTGTCAATCAACTCGACTTTTTTCGATACTGCCTCACTCGATTTTAGCTTTTTCTCTGCTGAAATTCGCTCGCACCACTGTCCATCGCGAACGGGATCACTGTGCAGTTTGCCGTTGGTGATGTTCTCGTGCACTAGCCACGGCGCCAGGTTGGAAGCAGAAATACGCTGGTCGCTGAAAGCGGTACAGGACTGTAAACAGTGGCATATCTCGTGGCCTGCTTATCCGTGGTTTGGCTCAGAAAAGAAGTCAGTTGCTTTTGAATTAGGTAGTAAAACTTATTGATAGTGCAACTCGATTATTCCGTTCGCTGGAGGTGAGAAATTAGCCAACCTGACTTTTGTCCAAGTGTCCGCTCGCTTGGCCACTTCTGAAATTTGTTGACCAGGGGCAACCCTATTGAACTCGGCGTTCACGACCACGGCCCAGTCCCAAAGCAGTTCGCGCAGACCGCCGGAAATCCCTTGCCTCATCCAGATCTGATCGAAGTCAAGTCTGTCGCCAAGTCTATCCGCCACTACGGACACGACATAGGTGGCGATGTTCACCCATCCTTGGCGGAAGACCTCCTTCGCCTCCTTCGTCTTGATCATGCTCTCGATCGCCTTGAAGAGAATAACCTTGGCAATCATTGCACGATACCAAGGTGCATCGAGTGGGTTGGGAACTACTCCCGGAACCTTGTCTAGCTCTTCCATGAACAAGACGAAATTCTTCTCGCCACCCCTTGCCACGACATCCGGCTTGCCGCGCCACGCTTCGTGATACTTTGCGATGTCGTTCTTGGTCAGCTTGCGCTTCGGCGGAACCGTCTCCTGCAGCTTTCGACGCTTTGCGGGGGTATTGCCGTCTCTCAGCAGCATGACATTGTAGGCACCTGCGGCTCGCTCGTAGAACCACCGCGTGGCACCATCAGGGCACCAAGTCTCGTTTGCTAGCTTCTCAAGCTGAACATGAAACGGCCGGTTCGCGGACAAGTCGGACATCTTCACAGCGTTCTGGCTGTTCGCATAGCGCGAGACGTTGCAGATCAGTCGCTCGCGCGCTTCATCTTGCGATCCCTTGAGGATGATAATTTTTGCCGGGACCATGACGTGGCTCAGATCGATGGACCTATCATCGCGCGATGCGAAGTAGATGGACGAAGTGGTCTGTCCACCATTGACGATCTGGAGTCCTTTCAGGAAAGAGAGCCCCAGATTGCCGTCATCGGCGCGCTCGAATGCCGCTTCGTCACAGACAAGGACGAGGCCGTTGTTGAAGGCAAGAAAGTGCTCCGGCTCCTTACGAAGCGTTTCGACAATGCCTTTGTTCACTGCCTTCTTGTTGCCAAGGAAAGTTCGCACGTTGGCTTCCAGCAACCGAGATCCGAAGCGTAAGTAAAGGTCACGAATGAGCTGACCCGGAATTGCAGTCAGCGCATACTCGTAGTCGGCATCCGGATCAGGAACATGGACGCAGGGAAGTGGTCGCCCAATTGACTGGACGAAGCTTAGAGCCAGTTCGTCCCGAGGTTTTCCATCGGTGTGACGGAACAGTCTTTCCATGTCCATGGACTCGACGGCCACCATCTTGTCATGGACCTCCTTGTTGGAAAATCGCTTAGTCTTTGTCTTGCCGTCGGTTATTACGAACACCCGAAGTCGGTCAATGTCACTCCAGCGGGATCGAATGGTCGCGACTAGGTCCCGGACCGAATGGGTTGGATCAATTTTTGCGTCGAGATTTCCGCTCGCCGCGCGAAACAGAAAGCGAACTCCTTCACTTGCGGTGGCTGTTGCATCCGAGTCTGCAAGATCTTGAAGTTGCTCAGTTCCAAAGTAATGGCTGACAAACAGGTCGAGGGCAGTTTCGTCAGCGCTGAGGGCATAGCCAGTGATACGCAGCTTCGCGTTGCCGACCTTTCCGTTCCAGTGGCAGACCACGGACTCTTCGCAAATCCCTGTTTCAGCAAGATGCTCCATGACCATTTCAGCAAATACGAGCTCCTCCGAAGGGAATGGCCCTTCACCTGCCTGAACTCGCTCTGCAATCGTCGTATGCAGGTCGGAGCGGAAGTTGCGGTGAAATTCTTCGAGGCTCATTTCAATCCAGTCCAAATTCGTTAATCAGCTCCGAGAGTCCGATGGTGGGGACTTCGAGGGCGTCAAGGTCGAGCACATAGGCCGCCGAGCGGATGGCCGCTGGCAGCGCGGCACGAGTCAGGCGCGGCATGTCACCTTCCGCGTGGATCGCTCTCGCGTCCTTCAATGTCAGCGTGCGGCCATAGAGCGCTGCATGCTCGTCGAGGTATCCCATCACCATGAGTAACGCCTCGAATCCGCGTTGCACTCCAGCCAGTTCGAACTTTTCGCGGAGTTCGGACACAAGACCGGCGAGCGATGCCCCATCAGTGTTTTCCTCAAAGCGAAAGGCGCAGAGGAAGATGGGTGCCCTGTCACCATCCAGCTGCTCGATGCTGTTAATCCGAGCAAGGAAACTGCCGGTTCGAACAGTGCTCTTTACCTCTATCGCGCCACTCCGAACATGAAAGTCCTGCGCCGCCCGCAAAGGTCCCTGCCAGCAGTCGAGAGCACCCGCTCCGAGGGGAGTGTCCGTTAGCAGATTGAGCAACCACAGTTCGCCGAAAAGGCCGATCTGCGCATCAGACGAAAGTGGGCGGTGCGTTCGAGCCATAAATGCCTGCCACTCCCTGACCCGTTCAAGGAAGGCATCCATTACGTCGCGGCTTGCGTTCTCGGCTGCAGCCTCCAGCGTCCTCAAGATATCAACAACCATGATGGCGAAGATATCCGGTGACCCTTCAGGCCGCCTCACAAGAGCAATGGCCGTCTTTCCGGCGAACACAAGCTGACCTTCTATGTTGGATACGTCGAACCCCTTGCCTTCGGGCAGCCGTGCCGGATTGACCGACCATGATCCGGGAAAGGAGACAATCAGTGCTTCACGACCTAAGGGAAAGTGACATCCCGCCTCGACCGAGAGAGCGCCAATTCCCGTGAGGTGGACGAATCGCCAGTCTTCCCCTGCTTCCTGGCGTGCGAGCGCTCGCCACGCACGTGCGAGCCCCTCTTCAGTCCACCCACTCATTGAGACCTCCCCACAGTACGCTGTTGGCGATATACCTTGAATTGGAAACCCTTCTCTCGGAAGTGCTTGACGGAAAACTGATTGACCAAGCGACGACTGGATCGGCATCCTTCAGCTCATCGACGCCAGCACCCTCTGGATCCAGTAAATAGAGCATCAGCAGGCCGCGTTCCCGGCGAGGCGGGATGCCTGCTTCGGCGACGCCTTCTCCGAGAACCCGACGGATCTGGGGTCCTCTTGGTTCTGACGGAGGCTCCTTGCCTTCGTTGCGATCAGTGTCGTTGCGCCACGCTTTCTGGCTGAGCTCCAGCGCAGCCTTCCATTCCGCCTCCGTCAGATCAATGGCCTGATCTCGAGGCGATATCAGGGTCTTAATCGAGTATCGATCCTCATGTTCGGTCGTTCGCTTCCGCTGCAGCATGTTGACCGAACAACCACCTACCGTGCGGTCTTTGTCGTCGGGGCCGCTGTCCTTTCCGATCAGCGCGACCGTCCAGCTCGTGAGCTCACGCCCCTTGTTCATCTCCTCGATGAAGTCGGCGATCAACGGACTCATAATTCGGAAGCTAGCCGGGTGCGTTCTATAGTTCCGAAGGAACGAAATTATGCTCAGAGCTGGCACATCTCGCCAAAGGTGACCGTTCCAATTCTGGCCATTCGGTATGAAGAGCTGGTCGTTCAGGTCCTTTGAGGGGCCGAGTTCGGCGATGAAACGACTAGTAGCCTTGAAGTTCGCAGTGATGTCGTCCTTGCGATTGGGAAACACGATGGTCTGCAGCAGATCGCCGGAGTAGGTCAACTGCATCGCGCGAGCGTTCCTCATCTTGGCCCGCGACGTCACCGTGAGCACAGAGTGCGATTTCACGCGCAACCCGAATTGTTTGGGCGTAGCTCCCGCCGCAAACATGTTGTCGAACTCTTGGCGCAACTCTTCGGCGGCATCCGCAATGTGGCCGAACCACTCCACCATTTCCTGCGACGTGTAGAGGCGGCAGACATCGAGGTAACCGTCGCGGTAGCCAAACCAGCGCCCCATCTGCATGAGCGTGTCGTACATGCGTGCAGTTCGCAGGAAGTAGCTCGTGCAGAGACCTTCGAGCGTTAGACCGCGGGCAAGTTTGTCACCGCCGATGGCAATCACCTTGAGGCCGGTGACATCGTTGTCAGCATAATCGAGTGCGTCCTTGGCACTGCCGTTGATCTCGCGTACGCGTATGTCGGACAGCACATTGGGGAGGACGGCACGAATGTCCGCCCACGAGAAGTCGTCCAACGCTTCGCCTTCGACGAGCGCAGAGCGGATCCCCTGCATGCCAGGTAGGAAAGTCTCTTCATATTCCTTGCGCATGAAGGCCTCGAGCTCCGCAAGCTCAATACCGCGGGTATAGCGACCCTTCAGATCCCGCACGTACTTCGCAACTTGGTTAACGACGGCATTCTGTACCGAAGTGAAGCGGGTAACGTGGATGAGCATCGAGGAATGCTTGCTGCCCTGTCCGCGCAGCTTCCTCACAGAACAGGCATAGACAAAGGAACGGATCGCTTCTGCGAGTGAATCTGGCACACAGTCCTCTCCCTGCCACCGTGGTCGGTATCCGTTCTTGTGCCGTGGCGGCATCCAAGTCTGGAACTCGTTGTCCGACAGGGGGCGCACCATGGGTAGGTCTTCAGGAGTGCTGGAAGCCGATCCGAAGACACGGCCAGGCCCGACGTAGTTCGATGGTGCCGCAAGACTGGTGATGAAGGCTGCTGGGAATAGATCTGGTCCGTGCTCCTGTGTTTCGCCGCGGTCATGAATGAAGATGTTTGCGAAGGGCGTCGCCGTATAGCCGACATAAGCCTTCCTCGAGAAGTGGTGGAGGATCGAGCGGATCAACCTGTTGATGGTCTTGGGTTTATGTTCGAGATCCGGGGCGCCGAACTCATCCACGATGTCTTCGCCCGTGTCGACCGATCCATGATCGGACTCGTCGTCGATCACTAGGAGAGGCAGGTTGGTGACGAGCTTGCGCCCGGTTTCAGGGGCAACGTGGTTGGCGACACGGTTGCGGATCCAGTGCAGCAGGAGCTCGAGTACTGTCTTGTTCTTTTTGACCACGAACAGCCATGGCCGCTGTTCCGGGCTGATGTTCATCCTCGACGCAGCAACCGTGTTGAAGTCGCCATTGTCGTTTCGATTGGTTGCAGCGTTGGGACGGACAGACAAGTCCTTATCGATCAATCCCACGCCGACCGCAGGGAGCTCATCAGCGTCCGCGATGGTGGCAAAACCCAAGAACCCCTCGTCGAGGCGGATCTGTGTCTGGGCTCTCAGATTGTTGTGCAGGCCGGCCAGCACGATAATGATCTTGTAACCTGCGTCGGCGGCCTTGCAGATCAATCCGGTGTAGTTGCCGGTCTTTCCCGACTGAACGTGACCCACGACCATCCCGCGACGATCCCATGCGCCTTCCCGGGTCGGGTCCTCGAGTTGCGACAGAACTTCATCCGTAGCGAGGTCGAGGGCATCGAGGGCCGTCCAAGGGATGCGTGCTTCCATGTACTCAGAGTAACGCTGCCAGTAGGTCCAGTTCTTCTTCCTTTCCGCCTCGAGCCAAACGACATGGTCCTCACCGCTCGAAAGAGTAGCGTTCTTACCCACCGTACGGCTGGATCGGCGGATCAGTTCATCGACGAGCGCATCGCGATCGACGAGGGCAAAATCGTCCTCCATCATGATTGCTAGCTTGGTCAGCTCCTTTTCGATCATCTCCGGAGTGACAGGGCTCTGAGCGCGCTCTTCGGCGAGGCGGAGCATGTTCTGCGCCATGGACAGGATTGAATCGAAAGCTTTCAGGTTCGAATTCGTCATTGCGTATCTTTCACTCCAAGGGCTGCAACCAGTTCGAGGTGCCGGTCGAATGGGGGCGTGCGACCGAGCCGTTCGCGCGCCTCGGTCGGGCTGAGTCCGCGAAACTTCACCAGCGCTTCGAATATTGAGGACAACGTTTCCATCACTTCATTGTTAGGTGCTCCGGCGAAACCTGTTCTCGGCGTTTCCTTGTCTTCCGCCGTATCAAGCCAGATGCGTTGAACGGGAACAGTCTCCTCGATGAGCCTTAGTAGAGCGAGGATATCGGGCTTAAGCGCACCGGCGCGATTCAGGATCGACGCTACCAGGTCATGGTCGCGCGCGATTCGGTAGGATGTCCCTTGTGCCGAGCGGCGTACCTGCCATGCCTCTGCTACGGCGTTCGAGCGCGGGCCTGACACCTGCGCTATGTGCCCCCTGTGGGCAAAAACCCGCCTCGCTGTGTCGCGTGTTTCCGATGCCAGACGGTTAAGTTGAGATCGCAGTCGTACCGGCGGGCTGGCCGCCGACTTCAGGACATTGATCTTCCAATCGGCGTCCGCGCTGTTCGGTATGTCGAGGCGGATGCGGGCTAGTCTGTGGGCTTCATCGCGTGGCCATGGCTTGCCTCCATCGCCGAGGCCAAGCCAGCCCCCGGCGAGAAGGAGACGCTTGTTGCGGTAGACGTAGAAGCCCTCCTGCTGCGTCCATCCTCCGGGCCCGGCTGCGGCTTCCTGTTCGGTGGGCTTGAGCATGTCGCGATGAGGAAGGACGTGACATTGAACCGTCACACCTATGGTGTGGAGGATGCGATACTCAGGGCTTTCGAGCGCCTTGCCGGGATGTCCCATCAGGTATGGGTCCCACGGCTTTACCCCTCTGCCGTTCAGAA
>Ga0247809_1001143_pt1 | contig 11819 bp, 11 predicted proteins | sample UWRJL104311B1_FD_180951 | JGI IMG/M metagenome (GOLD analysis project Ga0247809, IMG submission 180951) | Plant litter microbial communities from Arlington Agricultural Research Station in Wisconsin, United States - UWRJ-L104-311B-1 | ecosystem: Environmental > Terrestrial > Plant litter >...
CTGAAGAAGTTCATCAAAAAGTAATATCGGGCGGAGATTTGCAAATAAACCCAGTTCCTTGCGGATTTTTAATAAACCTTGTTCAGGTCTTACTTTTAAACTTGGGTCGTTATCATATTTCGCATGACCGATTGCGCCAAAGAGGATGGCATCACTTTTTCTTGCTTTTTCTAAAGTTTCATCTGGCAGTGGTTCGCCGGTAACTTCAATAGCTGCGTGTCCCATCAAAGCCTCATCAAAAACAAATTCGTGTCCGAAAATCTCGGCAATTTTTTCTAATGCTGCTTTTCCCCATGTGGTTACTTCAGGTCCGATACCGTCTCCAGGTATTACTAAAATGTTCTTCTTCATTACTACTTCTATTATGACCAAGATTTTTCAGGATTAATGGATTTCAGGACTATTTTCCCTTACCTGTGTTTATCCTGTAAATCAGTGGTTAAACTGGTATTTCTATGTTTAAATTTTCGACAACTTTTACCTCGCCTTTTTCTAATAATATTCTTTTTTCAATGCAATTCGGCAGCTGCGATTCAAAATGGCCAACATAAATTAAGGTCATTCCGTTGCTGCACAACTCATCAACCAGTTGATTGAAGTGTTTTGTTTGCTGCTGGTCTAAACCCTGGCATGGTTCATCCAGAATCAATAATTCCGGATTTTTGATGATGGTTCTGGCCAATAAAACCAATCGCTGTTTTCCCAATGGAAGTGAACTCAGTAGTTCATTTTTGTTTTCTATAAATCCAAAATACGCTACTAACTCATCAACCTGTTGACTTTTGCTGTAAGGCAATTGTTGAAACAAACCTCCTGTATCATAAAAACCAGATGCAATACTTTGCCAAACAGTGGAAGTAGCATCAAAATACCAGTGAAATTCCGGTGAGATTAACCCAATGTGCTGTTTGATATCCCAGATGCTTTCGCCACTCCCACGTCTGTTCCCGAATAAGTAAAGTTCATTGGCGTAGGATTGAGGGTGGTCTCCGTTTATTAAACTCAATAAGGTCGATTTGCCGGAACCATTGTGACCCTGTAACAACCATTTTTCGCCGGTTTTAACTTCCCAATTGATGTTTTTTAAAACCTGTTTTTCGCCATAGCTGACGTTTACATCAACCATTTTTACTATGTTTTTGGAAGAATAAACAGGCGATTCTTTCAGAAAATCCGGTATTTCCCCCGAATGAGTTTCAGTAACTGATGATTGTGTTAAAGAATCAACCTGGATTAGTTGACCATCTTTAATTTCTGCAAAGCGATTAATTGAAGTTGGTAGTTCGGTATCGTTCGAAATCAAAATCAACTTAACACCAATTTCAGCAACTTCATCCAGTAAAAGATTTAGGTTTTTACGTGATGCGGCATCAAGGCCTGTATAAGGTTGGTCGATGATTAACAATTGAGGTTTTAACCATAAGGCTTTAACCAATTGCAGTTTTTTATGCTCTCCACTTGATAATTCAATTAGCTGTGAACTGGCAAAAGAAGAAAAGTTCAGTGCCTCTAAAATTGGTTCGACTTTGTCGAAATGAAGACCTTTTTCTTTTCCATAGCTTAACAGTTCTGCATGAACAGTTAAAGTGTCTTTCACCTGCTGACTGGTGTAACGCTGCTGATAATAGAAGTTTGCAACGCCCTCCAGGTTTTTAAACTGATACCAGCTTTCTACAAACAAAACTTCGGCGGGTAAATTACTGTTAGCGTCGAAGTTGATTTTTACTCCGCCAGGTACACTTTGTAAGCCTGCTATAATTTTAGCCAAGGATGTTTTGCCACTTCCACTTTTACCGCCCAATACCCAGTTTTCCCCATGATTAATGGTCCAATTCAAATCCTTTAACACCAATTTATGCTGGTATTTTAAGTTTAAATCCTGAATATTGACGAAATGCTCTTTCATATTTCCTGCGGTTTGATTACACAGATTAAATGATTACACTGATTTTTTCTCACAGTGACTAGTGTGTTAGCCGTATGCTTTAATCTTTTAGACTTTAGCTTTCTCAAATTCCTCTATTAAATCTTTTTGCGCAAGGATAAAATCGATGTCATCATAACCGTTAATCAGACACGATTTTTTATACGGGTTAATCTCGAAGGTTTCTTTTGCGCCGGTTTCAACAATAGTTACCATTTGGTTTTCTAAATCAACTTCCAATGGAGATTTAGCATTGCTATCAACTGCTTTAAAAATCTGAGCTAAGAAATCTTCACTTACTTGGATTGGTAACAAACCATTGTTTAAAGCATTTCCTTTGAAAATATCGGCAAAAAAGCTACTGATTACTACATCGAAACCTGCATCCTGAATAGCCCATGCTGCATGCTCACGACTGCTGCCACAACCGAAGTTTTTTCCAGCTACTAAAATTCGGCCGCTATACGTCGGGTCGTTTAATACAAAATCCGTTTTCGGCTTATTATCATTTTCATAACGCCAGTCGCGGAACAAATTTTCGCCAAAGCCCTCACGGGTAGTCGCTTTCAAGAACCTTGCAGGGATAATCTGGTCAGTATCGATGTTCTCTATGTTTAAAGGCACAACTGCCGATGTTAATTTTGTGAACTTTTTCATTTTGTCAGTATCAAGTAGCGCGTATCAAGTATCAAGACTTGCTACACGCGCTATTAATTGTCATGTTATTTGTTAGCTGCAAATACTACAAAGTTGAAATACTGGTAATAGCAATTTGCATTTTGTAATCCTGCATTCTTAAGCCATTCTAACTGCGGGTTCAAAGGTGCCATAATGTCAACTTTGATTCGCTCAAATGCACTTTGTTTTTCTTCATCTGTTAAATTTGGATTCTGCTCCACGTGATTTCTCCAGTTTTCGGTGTAAAGCTTTTCTGCTAAATCAGTTTCACCTAAAACCTGGTCGGCATTGATGAACCAGCCACCCGGTTTAAGTGTCTTGGCGATTTTCCCAAAAAGCTGTTGTTTCAGCTCGTCAGGTAAATGATGAATTGCCAATCCTGAAACCACTACATCATAATGGTTTTCAGGTAAATCGACCGTTGCAAAATCGGCATTTAAAAAGCTGACATTTTGATTTCCATCAAAACGTTCTTCAGCTTTTTTAAGCATGTCTTTAGAAATATCAACCAAAGTTATTTTTGCGTCCGGATATTTCTCATGAAAGAATGCACTCATCAAGCCGGTTCCGGCACCAACATCTAAAATGTTTTTAACGGTTTTAACTTCTTCGGATAGATTTAATGCGATGCCATAAAAATCATCAAAACAAGGGATAAGAAAACGCCTTTGCCTGTCGTACTTTTCAGATACAGCATTAAATTGGTTTTGTATTTCCTGTAGTGTTTCCATTTTGTTTTTACCACCTAAGACACCTAAGTTCATCTAAGATTCTTGCTTTTTTCAGCACAATCTAATTTTCAGTTAATTACCTCAACATAATGTTCAACGGTTGGAAAAGGCTCGTAAAAATGATGTAATAACTTTTTCCAATCCTAATATTCTACTGAACCTCTGAAACCTTTGGTATGTGCTTCCAATGTTTCCCAGTTTACAAGCAGAATATATTTATCCGCTTTTTCCAAACACTTTTTTAGTTGATGCGAAATATAACCTTCCATCAAAGAAATGATTTTCTCAGCCTCGCTAAAAGCTTTTTCAAAATCAGCTGTTAAACCAGCCTTTACAGTTAATATCGCAACTTCTAAAATCATGTTTTTATGTTTCCGCCAGGCATTTTGCCATCTTTAATCTTTGTTCGTTTATCCTTGCTCTTGCAAAAGCATTTCCCTCACATCTGTAATCACACCGGTTACGGCAGCGGCAGCAGCTGTTAATGGACTAGCTAATAACGTTCTGGCATTTTGTCCTTGCCTGCCCTCGAAATTTCTGTTTGAAGTTGAAACGCAATATTTACCTGCCGGGATTTTATCTTCATTCATTCCCAAGCAAGCACTGCAACCTGGCTCACGTAACTGGAAACCTGCCGCTTCGAAAATTTTATCCAATCCTTCATTCATAGCTTGTTGCTCTACTTGTTTTGAACCTGGAACAATCCAAACCGTTACATTATCTGCTTTGTGTTTATCTTTTACAAAATCTGCAACCTCACGTAAATCTTCAATGCGGGAGTTGGTACAACTTCCGATGAAAACATAGTCTACGGGTTTTCCGATTAACGATGCATCATCATCAAAGCCCATATAATCCAAAGCTTTTTGAAAAGAAAGTTTTTCCTTTTCAGGTTGTGCATTGGTTGCCGGAATATTTTCTTTGATGCCCATTCCCATTCCCGGGTTGGTTCCATAAGTTATCATTGGCACAATATCTGCCGCATCAAAAGTTAAAACACTGTCGAATTTCGCATCAGCATCGCTATATAATGTTTTCCAATAAGCTAAAGCTTTATCCCACGCTTCGCCTGCAGGTGCAAATGCTCTACCTTTAATGTAATCAAAAGTGATTTGGTCCGGAGCAATTAAACCGCCTCTGGCACCCATTTCGATACTCATGTTGCAAATCGTCATGCGGGCCTCCATACTTAAAGCCTCGATTGCAGAACCTGCATATTCAATAAAATATCCTGTTCCACCAGCTGCCGAAATCTGGGAGATGATGTAAAGGATGATGTCTTTCGCACCCACGCCTTTCCCAAGCTCACCGTTTACTTCGATTTTCATGGTTTTAGGTTTCGATAGCAATAGACACTGCGTTGCAAAAACCTGTTCAACCTGTGACGTTCCGATACCAAAAGCAATCGCACCGAAAGCGCCATGCGTAGAGGTGTGACTATCGCCACAAACCATTGTTTTTCCCGGTAGGGTAATGCCTAACTCGGGACCGATTACATGAACGATTCCCTGAAAAGGATGACCTAAACCATAAAGTTCAACCCCAAACTCGGCACAATTCTTAGTTAGCATATCCACCTGGTAGCGAGATAACTCTTCTTTAATCGGCAATAACTGGTTTAGAGTTGGCACATTATGGTCGGCTGTTGCTACCGTTTGTTTCGGACGTAAAACAGGCAAAACTCTCTTGCGCAACCCATCAAAAGCCTGTGGAGACGTTACCTCGTGTATTAAGTGTGTATCAATGTATAAAATATCAGGAAATCCTTCTTCGCTTTTGACAACGTGTGCATCCCAAATTTTTTCTACTAATGTTTTTGACATTTTAACCCCCTAGCCCCCTAAAGGGGGAATTTAAAGTTTATAATTTTATTTTTTTTAACCATCCAAAAAGCCCCCTTTAGGGTGGTGGTGGGTTATGCCGTTTTAATTGCTTTCATGGCGGTCATCGCTTTGCGTAAAGTAGCGCCAATTTTTTCTACTTCGTGCGAACGGATTGCCTCGTTAACTTCAATTAACTTTCTGTTATCAACAGCACCGTCTTTACCTTCATTAAAGTTTTTACCAACTAGATCAGTATCCACTCTTGTCATGAAATCAGCCAATAAGGGTTTACAAGCCTGGTCGAATAAATAACAGCCATACTCCGCAGTATCAGAAATTACACGGTTCATTTCAAACAATTTCTTACGGGCTATCGTGTTCGCGATAAGTGGTGTTTCATGTAACGACTCATAATAAGCAGATTCTGGTTTGATACCAGCCTGAACCATGGTTTCGAAGGCCAATTCTACACCAGCACGAACGAAAGCAACCATTAACAGGTAGTTATCGAAATATTCCTGCTCGCCAATTTTAACGTCGCCAGCCGGTGTTTTCTCGAAAGCGGTTTCACCTGTATCGGCTCTCCATTTTAATAGATTCTTGTCGCCATTAGCCCAATCTTCCATCATGGTACGGCTAAATTCACCACTCATAATATCGTCCTGGTGTTTTTGGAATAAAGGACGCATAATATCTTTCAATTCTTCCGAAATTTCGAAAGCTTTAATTTTTGCAACATTGCTCAGGCGATCCATCATAGCCGTAATACCACCTTGTTTTAAAGCCTCAGTGATTACTTCCACACCGTATTGAACCAGTTTAGATGCGTAACCAGCATCAATCCCTTTCTCTACCATTTTATCAAAAGATAAGATGGAACCCGTTTGCAACAAGCCACAAAGAATGGTTTGTTCGCCCATTAAATCAGATTTAACTTCAGCCACAAAAGATGATTTTAAAACACCTGCTCTATGTCCACCAGTACCTACGCAATAAGCTTTAGCCTGCGCCAAACCTTTTCCTTGTGGGTCGTTTTCAGGGTGAACAGCAATTAAAGTTGGTACACCAAAACCACGAACATATTCCGCTCTAACTTCGCTACCAGGGCATTTAGGTGCAACCATAATAACTGTTAAATCTTTACGGATTTGCATACCCTCTTCCACGATGTTGAAACCATGAGAATACAATAAAGTAGCACCATCTTTCATTAAAGGCATGATTGCATTCACAACGGCAGTATGTTGTTTATCAGGGGTAAGGTTAACTACCACGTCAGCCGTAGGAATTAATTCTTCGTAAGTGCCAACCTTGAAGTTGTTTTCTGTTGCATTTTTCCATGAATCTCTCTTACCTTCAATCGCCTCTTTGCGCAATGTATAACTTACGTCTAAACCACTATCTCTTAAGTTCAAACCTTGGTTTAAGCCCTGGGCGCCACAACCAACAATTACCAGTTTTTTGCCTTTCAAAGCGCTAACGCCGTCCAAAAATTCGTTGCTATCCATAAAATCGCAAACACCCAATTGGTTTAATTTTTCTCTTAGAGGTAATGTGTTAAAATAATTTGACATCGTTTTATTGGTTAATTTCTAATACCGGGATTTAAGGATTATAGGATTTTCCTGCCTCAAATCAATTTATTTAATTATTATTTATTTTTTCTTTAATCTCCATGGTTCGTGTCCTCACGAAACATTTTTTCCTTCGGTTTGATTTCACAGATATTGTGATTTCACCGATTAAATTATTTTGACAAGCAATTCTTGTAACATGGTTCGTATTCTCACGAAACATTTGCCTTTCTTTTGAAAAGCAATTTCCTGTGCTTTTCGGTTATTTCAGTCCCGCTTTTCGTTTCTGCCGAAGAAAAATCGGCGTCACTTCAATCGGGTTTATTTTACAAAGGCCTGGTGTTTCAATTTTCTCCCACTGCTCCCTCCAAAGGGTGATGCCCCTCGGCGTTTCAAACCCTCATCCAATTCATCTTACATCAAACAACGCCTTTCTTCAACGCCCACGCATATCCATAATGCACATTATCGTGCCCTATAGTTGTGATTAGTATTTCTTCGATACTTTTCATCTCCACGCCATAAGTTGAAGTTGAAAAAGGAGTGATGTTTGCAAAAGAACCGTTCGAATACTCTTCTCTTATTTTTTCAATGCTTTCTAATGCCAAAGCTTTCAATTCTGCAACTTCTTGTTCAGTCACGGTATAACTCGGGCGAGTGTCTTTTTTATAGAACTCATTAAATTTTACAGAGCTTGCATCAGCTAAAATCCCCGTGCGCACGTAACAAAGTGTTTGCGTACTCACTACGATATGGCCAAAGTTCCAGATGATGTTATTGTTGTAACCATCAGGAATTTTATTCAATTGCTCAATAGTTAAGCCAACAAGAAGCTGGATAAAAGCCTTGCGCGAGTTTGTAATAAATTCAAATATTTCGTTCATCATTTTTAGTATCAAGTAGCGGGTATCAAGTATCAAGATCATGGGCCTTTTAACTTTGATATTTAAGCATTTTTGTTTTAAGCTTTATGCTTTCAGCTCATTTACATCGTAAATATCTTCTCTCCTTTATCTAAAAATTCATTCTCTACCAATTCTTCACCGGGTTCAAATGCTTCAAATTCTTTCAGTTTTTCATGGAAACCCGCGCTGTCTTTTATAATTGCGACTCTTGCAGAACGTACAAATTCAATGAGTTCATAAGGTTCAAGTGCCTTTACCAAAGCATCAGTTTCTTCTCTATGACCAGTGACTGCAAAAACTGTATAATCTTTACGAATTACAACTGCACTCGCACCGTACTGTCTAAGTAACCGCTCTACCGTAACCTTTTCAGCGATTTCATCTGTAGACACTTTGTAAAGTGCCAGCTCCTGCCAGATTATTTCGTCGTTGGTGTTAAAATAAACTTTAAGAACCTCGATTTGCTTTTCGATCTGTCGGGCAAGTTTCCTCACTACTTCATAACTTTCGTTAATCACAATGTTGAAACGGTGTATGCCATCAATTTCCGATGCAGAGCTGTTTAAGCTTTCGATATTGATTTTTCTTTTCGAAAAGATGATCGCAATTCGGTTTAATAAACCAATACGATTTTCAGCATAAACCGTGATGGTGTACTCTTGCTTTCCGTCTAAGTCGGCTTTATCTATTTTATGTTCTATTGTATTTTCAGTCATGATAGTTTCTATTTATCGTCATTTCGACCTTGCGGAGAAATCTTTGCTCAAAGTTCTCTCCATTTCACTGCGTTCCAGTCGAGATGACGACCAGCTTTAACCTTATTTCAACCTTATCTCACTTACACTCATTCCTTGCGGAACCATTGGAAAAACGTTATTTTCTCTTCCAACCATTACTTCAAGTAGGTACGAACCTTCGTGGTTAATCATCGTTTCCAATGCTTTCCGAAGGTTAGCACGTTCTTCAACTTTATCAGCCTCGATGTAATAAGCCTTCGCTAAGGCAACGAAATCAGGACTGGTGATGTTCACGAATGAATAACGTTTATCGTGAAATAGCTGTTGCCACTGGCGAACCATACCTAAAAAACGGTTATTTAAAATCAGGATTTTTACTGCTGCACCGAACTGCATAATGGTACCCAATTCCTGTGGCGTCATCTGGAAACCTCCATCACCGATGATTGCAATCACGGTTTTGTTTGGCGCACCATATTTAGCACCAATTGCCGCCGGTAAACCAAAACCCATCGTACCTAAACCACCGGAAGTGATATTGCTACGGGTGCTGTTGAATTTCGCATAACGGCAAGCTACCATTTGGTGTTGACCCACATCTGTTACGATTACTGCATCGCCACCGCAAATTTCGTTGATGTTACGCAATACTTCACCCATGGTTATTTCACCACTTTCAGGATAAAGTTCAGGCGTGATGACCTGGTCGATTTCCTGCTGATTATAATCCCTGAATTTAACCAACCAGTCTTCATGTTTATTTTCTTTAACCAGGTTGGTTAACAGGGGCAAGGTTTCTTTACAATCGCCCCAAACGCCAACTTCTGCCTTTACATTTTTGTCAATCTCAGCTGGGTCGATATCGAAGTGAATTACTTTAGCTTGTTTAGCGTATTTATCTAAACGACCAGTTACACGGTCATCGAAACGCATCCCGATAGCAATTAAAACATCGCATTCGTTAGTTAAAACATTTGGCCCATAGTTGCCATGCATACCCAACATGCCCACGTTTAATACATGTGATGTAGGAATGGCACCATCGCCCATAATTGTCCAGGCTGCGGGAATGCCGGTTTTCTCAATAAATGCTTTAAATTCCTCTTCAGCTCTACCTAAAATAACGCCTTGACCAAATAATACAAATGGTTTTTTTGCATTGTTGATTAATGCCGCGGCCTGCTCAATATATTCTACCCTAATTTTTGGTTTCGGACGATAAGATCGGATATGGTTACACTTAACGTATTCAGGAAATTCCTCAACCTGCAACTGTGCATTTTTAGTGATATCGATTAAAACTGGTCCTGGTCTGCCACTTTTAGCAATGTAAAAAGCTTTGGCTAAAACCTCTGGGATTTCTTTGGCATCGGTGACCTGGTAATTCCATTTGGTAACAGGGGTAGTAATGTTGATTACATCTGTCTCCTGGAAGGCATCAGTTCCCAATAAATGAGCGAAAACTTGTCCCGTAATACAAACTAATGGTGTACTGTCAATTTGCGCATCGGCCAAACCGGTAACCAAATTAGTTGCACCAGGACCGCTTGTTGCAAAACAAACCCCAACTTTACCACTTGCTCTGGCAAAACCCTGGGCAGCATGAATACCGCCTTGTTCATGGCGCACTAAGATATGTTCCAATTTATCTGCGTAATCGTAAAGCGCATCGTAAATTGGCATGATTGCTCCGCCTGGATAACCGAAGATGGTGGTTACGCCTTCTTCAATTAATCCATTCAACAAAACCTGCGATCCAGTTCCTTTGAATAAGGTTTTTGAGGTTTCTGCTTTTGCCTCGCTTTGTTGTATTGTATCTTGTGCAGTTTCCATAATTATTTTTTTACGGTTTTATTATTCTTTAATCTTAAACCCAATTCGCTCTCTTTCTTTCCATTTTAATTGAGCAATTTTTCGTCAATCAAATTTTCCATTGCATCATAGAGCTCATTCAACTGAACATCATGTTCACCAATCCGCTCTTTAATCTCTGTTAGCTGAAGGTTAATGTTGCTTTGCTTTAGCAAAATTTTCCGAACATCAACAAATGCCCTCATGATGGCAATATTCATATTAATTGCCTTTTCACTTTTCAAATACCACTCAGCATTGCAACACCTTGCTCTGTGAATGCAAATGGCAGGTTACCCTATGTTTTTGTGAACCGGTCACAAATTGTGACCGGTTCACATTTATGTTGCCATCTAGAAGAATTAATTTTCCCACTTTGAATGGAGATGTCTGACCACTCGAATGAAGTTAACTGAAACATAAAGTCTTCTGGAAAACGGCTATGATTGCGTCTTACCGATTGATTCAATACTTTAGTCTCCACTTCATAAAGTGATGCCAAATCGAAATCCACCATTACTCTTTCACCCCGAATTACATAAATTCTACTTTCAATGCTTTTAATAATTTGCATATCATATTCATTTAAATATTAATTTATTGTCGGGATGACTTCAAAATTTAATATTCATCAGTTACGCAACCACTTGCTGCGTCTGAAACTGTTTTAGCATATTTATAAAGCACACCTTTCGTAACTTTCAAAGCGGGCTGAACATATTTTTTTCTCCGCTCTGCGATAATTTCTTCGCTCACTTGTAAACTGATGACGTTATTAACAGCATCAATTAAAATCGGATCGTCATCTTCAACCAAGCCAATTAATCCGCCTTTATACGATTCCGGTGTAATGTGGCCCACAACGAAACCATGTGTTCCGCCAGAGAAACGCCCATCGGTAATCAAAGCCACCGATTTACCCAAACCTGCACCAATAATCGCTGACGTTGGTTTCAACATTTCAGGCATTCCTGGCGCACCGACCGGACCGGAATTTTTAATCACAATCACATCTCCAGGTTGAACACGACCGCTCGAAATACCAGCAATTAAATCATGCTCGCCATCAAAAACACGTGCAGGACCTTCGAACTTTTCACCTTCCTTACCAGAGATTTTTGCAACTGAACCTTTTTCGGCTAAGTTTCCATAAAGGATTTGCAAGTGTCCGGTTGGTTTGATGGGTTCGCTTAATTTCTGAACAATTTTCTGATCGTAATCCATGATCGATTTTACATCAGCCAGGTTTTCAGCCATCGTTTTTCCGGTTACTGTTAAGCAATCGCCATGCAATAAACCCTCGTTTAATAAGTACTTTAATACAGCAGGAATTCCGCCGTACTGATGTAAATCCTGCATGAGGTATTTACCACTTGGTTTGAAATCGGCCAAAACAGGTGTTACATCGCTCATTTTCTGGAAATCATCTTGCGTAATTTCCACGCCAATGGCTTTGCCCATTGCAATAAAGTGCAATACGGCGTTGGTACTTCCGCCTAGGATAATGATTGAGCGAATGGCATTTTCGAATGCCTTTCTCGTCATAATATCAGATGGTTTGATATCTTTCTCTAATAAAATTTTGATGTACTTTCC
>Ga0247809_1001146_pt1 | contig 11817 bp, 7 predicted proteins | sample UWRJL104311B1_FD_180951 | JGI IMG/M metagenome (GOLD analysis project Ga0247809, IMG submission 180951) | Plant litter microbial communities from Arlington Agricultural Research Station in Wisconsin, United States - UWRJ-L104-311B-1 | ecosystem: Environmental > Terrestrial > Plant litter >...
AGTCAGCCCGGCCAGCGTCGCGTAGCCGCCGTACGAGCCGCCCATGATGGCGACCTGGTCGGCGCTGGTGACGCCGCTCTTGACCGCCCATTGCACCGCGTCGATCAGGTCGTCATGCATCTTGCGGCCCCATTGCAGGTCGCCGGCCGAGATGAAGTTCTTGCCGAAGCCGGTCGAGCCGCGATAGTTGACCGACAGCACCGCGTAGCCGCGGTTGGCCAGCCACTGGTGCGTGCTGTTGTAGCCGTAGGCGTCGCGCGCCCACGGGCCGCCGTGCACCAGCAGCACCATCGGCACCGGCTTGCTGGCCTTGCCCGAGCCGTCGGCGTTGACCGCCTTCGGCAAGGTCAGGTAGGACACCAGCGTCAGCCCGTCGCGCGCCTTGATTTCCTGCGGATACATCTGCGCCAGCGGCGCGCCTTCCAGTTCGGGACGGGTAACGTAGAGCTGGGTCAGCTTCTTGCTCTTGCGCTCGTACAGCCAGGTGGCCGGCGGCGCGGTGACGGCGTCGACCGAGACCAGCCACTTGTCGTCGGCGTCGGTGCGCGAGCTGATGCTGAACTGGCCCTTGGTGTTTTTCTTCAGGAACTCCAGATCGCTCTTCAGCGCGGGCGACAGCGCCACGTATTCCTGCTTCAGGTACGCGACGTTGTAGGCCTGCACCACGCCGGTTTGCGTGTCGTACAGCGCGTCGGCGATGTCGGCGCGCTCGTCCTGGGCCACTACCGTCAACTTGCCGCTGGCGACGTCCTGCGCCATCAGCGCCGAGGTGTTGCGGCCGCGCGAATCGGTCCAGTACAGCGTCTTGCCGTCGGCGGTGAAGGTCAGCGGCGCGGTGGTCTGCGAATCGTCGAGACCGACATCGGCGAACGGCTTCTCGTCGACCTTGCCATCCTTCATCAGATAGTAGGTGCTGCCGCCGTCCGGGCGCGACTTGGCCGTGCCGCGCAGCGTCAACGTCTCGTCGGCCAGGAAGCCGGCATAGCCGTCGTTCTTGAACACCAGCGTCAGCTTGCCGGTGGCCAGTTCCAGGCTGTGGACGTCGTGCCAGCGCGGATCGCGGTTGTTCAGGCCGATCAGGATGCGGTCCTTGATTTTGCTGCTGGTCGCCACCACCCGCACCCGGGTCTTCTCGAACGGCGTGAAGTTGGTCTGCTTGCCGCTGACCACGTCGACGCCGTACAGCAGGAAGTTTTCATCGCCGCCCTTGTCCTGCACGAACATCAGCTGTGTCGAATCCGGCGACCAGAAGGCGCTGCGAATCGGGCGCAGTTTTTCCTCGGTCAGCGGGCGCGCCTTGGCCGGATCGGCCGCCGGCGCCACCCAGACGTTGAGCACGCCGTCGCGCGGCGCCACCCAGGACAGCCACTTGCCGTCCGGGCTGATGCGCCCGCCGGTCTTGCTGGGGTTGCCGAAGATCTTGGCGCGCTCGATCAGCGGCACCTCGGCGGTCGGGGTTTGGGCGTGGACCGGCAGGGCGCCGATCAGCAGGACGGCGGGCAAAACGTAGCGAATCATGGTGACCTCTTGGTTGTGGAGGGAATGAAAACATTGCGAGGTGATGATAATCCAATGCCAACTTGCCATGGCGATCACGCGACAGACTGCGCAATCCGGGGTATGAACGGCGTCTTGAAAAGGATTGGGCTTGCTGGTGAGCAATGGCTTCCTGTATCTTGTGGGATCTAACGCTATTGGAGTTCGCCATGCAAGAAGTTACTTCCGATCAGGCCGCGCTGTCCCGGGCGGACATTCCCGAGCCCATCGTCGCCGCGCTGGGCGACTGGGTCAGGCAACTGGCGGAGCAGGCGGGCGCGCCGGTGCGCGACGCGCTGGCGCAGTCCGAGGGCGCGCAGGAGTTGCTGTCGGCCGAGCGCGACAAGCTGCTGGCGCAACTGGCCGAGCGCGGCGAGGAGATCGACCAACTCCACGCCGAACTGCGCAACGCGCGCCACATCGCCACCGACGCGCTGGTCGGCAAAGCCAAGGATCAACTGGCCATCGACGGCAAGGACCGCCAGATCGCCGACCTGCGCCGCCAGGTCGAGCAAAACGTCGCCGAGGTGGCGACCCAGTCCGACGCGCGCCTGGCCGCCGAGATGGAATTGGTCGGCGCCGTCACCGCGCGCGACAACTACGCGGCGGAGATCAAGGAGCTGCGCGCCAAGCTCACCTCCCGCGCCGGCTGACGCCTACAACGATTTGCTGCACAGCCGGAAGTCCGGGTCCTCGTCGTACGGACGGATCTGGAAGCCGAGGCTGGTCATCAGTTTCAGCATGCCGGTGTTTTTGCACAACACCAGGCCGTCGATTTCGCTCAGGCCCTTGTCGCGCGCCACGTCCATGATGCCCAGCATCAGCCGCGTGCCCAGCCCCTGGCCGCTGTAGCGGTCGTCCACCAGCAGCGAGAATTCGCAGCTGCTGCGGTCGGGATTGGCGATGTAGCGCGAGACGCCGATGATGGTCTCGGTCTCGATGAAGTCGCCGGTGACGCCGGGCGCGCGCTCGGTGCGCACCGCCACCAGCGCCATCTCGCGGTCGTAGTCGATCAGCGTGTAGCGCGCCAGCATCTGCACCGACAGCTCGCGCAGCGACGAGGCGAAGCGGTAGTAGCGCGACTTCTCCGACAGCCCGCGCACCAGCTCCTGCAGCATCGAGGCGTCGTCCGGCTGCACCGGCCGCAGCGTGTAGTGATGGCCGCCGCGCATCGGCCACTCCTGCGTGTAGTTGGACGGATAGGGCAGGATCGCCATGTGGTCGTAGTCGTGCGCCGACGGCGGCGCGGCGTCGATGACGATGCGGGCGTCGACCACCAGCGCGCCGTGCTCGTCGACGATCAGCGGGTTGATGTCCATCTCGCGCAACTGCGGCAACTCGCACACCATCTCCGACACCCGCAGCAACATCTGCTCGACCGCCTCGCGCTGCGCCGGCGGCGCGCCGCGCCATTCGCCCAGCGTGTTGGCCGAGCGCACCCGGCCGATCAGGCGCTGCGCCAGGAACAGGTTCAGCGGCGGTAGTTCGACCGCGCGGTCGTTGATCAGCTCGATCATCGTGCCGCCGGCGCCGAAGCTGATCGCCGGGCCGAACAGGCGGTCGGTGACGACGCCGATGTACAGCTCGCGGCCGTGGCGCTTGCCGGCCATCTTCTGCACCGTCACGCCGTTGAGCCGCGCCTCCGGCGCCAGCCGGCCGACGGCGGCCATCATGTCGTTGTAGCCGTCGCGCACGGCGGCGGCGCTGGCCAGGTTCAGCGTCACGCCCTGCACCTCGGACTTGTGGCTGATGTCGGGCGAATCGATCTTCAGCGCCACCGGATAGCCGAGCTGGCTGGCGATCAGCATCGCCTCGCTGGCGTTGCGCGCCAGGATGGTCTGCGTGATCGGGATGTGGAAGGCCGCCAGCAGCGCCTTCGATTCCATCTCGGTGAGCACCTTGCGGCGTTCCGCCAGCACGCCCTCGATCAGCAGGCGGGCGCCGTCCAGGTCGGGCTCGGCCAGCTGCGACAGCGGCGGCGGGGTCTGGTGCAGCAACTGCTGGTTCTGGTAGAACGAGGCGATGCTGCTGAAACCGTCGACCGCCGCCTCCGGCGTGCGGAAGGTGGCGACGCCGGCGGTGTTGATGATCTTGCGCGCCTCGGCCACTTTCTGGTCCCCCATCCAGCAGGTCAGCAGCGGCTTGCCGAGGCCGGCGTTGAGGGCGCTGACGGCCTGCGCCACGGCGGCCGGGTCGCTGCCCAGCTTGGGCGAGTAAATCACCAGGATGCCGTCGACCTGGGCGTCGCGGGCGCAGGCCTTGACCGCCGCCGCGAAGGCGTCGGCGTCGGCCTCCTCGGACAGGTCGATCAGGTTGCTCAGCGTGGCGTGCGGCGGCAGCAGCGGCGCCAGCGCCTGCGCGCCGTCGTCGGACAGCCGCGCCAGTTGCAGGCCGAGCTCGTCGATCCAGTCGGCCGCCAGCACGCCGGGGCCGCCGCCGTTGGTGATCACCGCCAGGCGCGGGCCGACCGGGCGGTAGCGCGAGGCCAGGCATTTGGCCGCCTGGAACAGTTGCACGAAGGACTTCACGCGCACCGCGCCGGTGCGGCGCAGCGCGGCGTCGAACACCTCGTCGCTGGCGACGATGGCGCCGGAATGGGTCAGCGCCGCCTGCGAGGCGGCCGCCGCGTTGCCGGCCTTGAGCACCACCACCGGCTTGGTGTTGGCGGCGCCGCGCAGCGCCGACAGGAAGCGGCGGGCGTCGGTCAGGCCCTCCATGTAGATGACGATGCTCTGCGTGGCCGGATCGGTGGCGAGGAAGTCCAGCGTCTGCGCCAGGTCGACGGCGGTGTTGGCGCCCAGCGAGACCACGGTGGAGAAGCCGACCGCGTTCTGGCTGCCCCAGTCGAGGATGGCCGAGGTCAGCGCGCCCGACTGCGAGATCAGCGCCAGGCTGCCGGGCTGCGCCAGCTGGCCGGCGACGCTGGCGTTGATGTTCAGGCGCGGCCGCTGGTAGCCGAGGCAGTTCGGCCCCAGCAGGTGGATGTCGTGCTTGCGGGCGATGCCGTGCAGCTCGCGCGCCAGCGCGCCTTCGACCCCGGTCGACAGGATCAGCGCGGCGCGGCACTGGATGCGGCCGGCCACCTCCAGCGCGAACGCCAGTTGGTCGTTGGGCAGCGCGATCAGCGCCAGGTCGGCGCCGGTCTTGGCCAGGTCGGCCAGGGTGCCGCTCATGTCGACGTCGAGGTAGGTCACCGGCCCGGTGAAGCCGCCTTGCTCCAGCTGGGCGCGGATGCCGCGGCCGAAGCTGGTCTGGGTCTCGGGCTGGTCGGCCTTGCCGGCGAAGACGACGATCGATTTGGGGGAGAACAGCGGGGTGAGGTAATGGGTTTCCATGGGCGTGGTGGTCAAGTGTGGCTACGGCAATGCAAGCAATATACTTGAATTGGATGCTAATATTGCCTTATGTCCGAACGCAGACGATTAATTTTAGGTGGCATGCTGGCGCTGGCATGGCCGTCCGCGCATGCCGCCACGCTGGTGCGGTATCCGCAATCCGAGTCGCAAGGGCAGGGCGAGCGCGCGGAACACTACCCGGTGCGCCTGCTCAAAATGGCGTTGACGCGCGCCGGCGCGGACCACACGCTGGAATCGACCTCGCTGATGATGCGGCAGAATCGCGGTCTGGCGGAGCTGCGCAACGGCAGGGCGATCGACGTCATGTGGACCATGTCGTCGCAGCAGCGCGAGCGCGATTTGCTGCCGGTGCGAATTCCGCTGGACATGGGCCTGATCGGCTGGCGCTTGCTGCTGATCCGCAAGCGCGACGCGGCGCGCTTCGCCGCCATCCGCAAGCAGGCAGAGCTGCAGGCGCTGGACGCGCTGCAGGGCCACGACTGGCCCGACACCGACATCCTGCGCGCCAACGGCTTCAAGGTGCAAACCGCCTCCGACTACGCCGGCATGTTCAAGATGCTGGAATCGGGACGGGTCGACTATTTCCCGCGCGCCGTGTTCGAAGTCTGGAACGAGGCCGAGGCCTTCGCCGCGCAAGACTTGATGGTCGCGCCCGGGCTGGCGCTGCATTACCCGGCCGCGTTCTACTTCTTCGTCAACAAGTCGAACACGACGCTGGCGACGGCGATTCAGCGCGGGCTGGAAAGCATGCTGGCCGACGGCAGCTACGAACGGCTGTTCCGCGACTATTTCGGCGACATGGTGTCGCGCTCGGGGCTGGACGCGCGCCGGGTGTTTGAACTGCGCAATCCGCTGTTGTCGCCGGCCACGCCGCTGTCGCGTCGGCAACTCTGGTACCGGCCGGCGGCACGCTAGCGCCGCCGGGCGCCGCGCTTCGGGTCGACGACCAGGCGCTTGGCCAGGTCGTCCAGCGCCTTGCTGTGGTACAAGTCCATGCACTTGAGGAAATCGAAGCGGATGCCCTTGATCTCCGACTCGACCAGCGGATGCGAATAGTCACGCGCCAGGTAGTTGTCGACCAGCGACTGGACCGCGTCGGGACTGCGGTCCAGGTCGAAGTAAGTCCAGTCGCGCAAGGCGGCGACGCTGCTGCCGGCATCGGCGGCCGCGCCGGGGTCGTCGCGGTAGGCTTGCGCCAGGCAGGTCGCCAGCACCATGTCCTTGTAGTTCTGGGCGTGGGTGCGGGCGGCGGCCTGGGGGGAATTGATTTTCTGATCCGAGGCGCGGGCCGCCGACGACAGCAGGATGCCGGTCAGCAGCGCCGCGCACAGGGGAATGGACTTCATCGCAAGCTCCAGAAGTTGGCGCGCTCGGTGCGGTATTTCGCCTCCGGCTCATTGAAATAACAATGGTCGTAGCAGGTCCGGCCGTTGAACAGGGTGGCGTGTCCCAACGCGTCCGACCAGCCGGAGACCTCGAACAGGATCACGCCTTGCTTGCCGGCCAAGGTCCCGCCGCCGGACGCTGGATATTTTACAACCTCGGCCTCGCCCCATTGCTGTTTGAGGAAGGCGATCAGGTCGCGCACGCGGAAGAAGTATTTGCGGCCGTCCGCGCCGGACACCGTTTGCCCGCGCAGGGTGGGAATGATCAGGCCGGCCTGGCCGAGGATGTAGCTCATGCGGACGGCGCAGGTGTTGTCCCAGCGTTGCGCCGGGACGGGGTTGTTGATGTTCTTTTCGACGTTCCCGCCGATCACCTTCGCCACCTTGGCGCCGGGATTGACGGGGTCGTAAATGCGCTGCGATGCCGCCCAAGCGGCGTTGAACGAGGGGCGTGCCATGTGATCCTCCTGGTGGGATTGCGGTGGGATGGTCGTGGTAACGATTGTCCGCAATCTGTACAGGCAGGATTGGATGCTGGTCAAACCAAAGATATTCAACCAGTCATCCTGACGGCCGCGGTCAGCCTTTTTTCTGCGCCGCGATCCAGCGATTGACCGCCGCGTCGAGCACGTCGAGCGGCACCGCGCCATGCGCCAGCACTTCGTTGTGGAAGGCGCGCAAATCGAAGCCCGCGCCCAGCGCCGTCTCGGCGCGCGCGCGCAGTTCGCGCAGCTTCAGCTCGCCGATCTTGTAGCTGAGCGCCTGGCCCGGCACCGCGATGTAGCGCTCGACCTCCTGCACCGCCGTCACCTCGTCCTGCGGCACATTGTCCTTGAAGTAGGCGATGGCTTGCTCGCGCGTCCAGCCCTTGGCGTGGATGCCGGTGTCGACCACCAGCCGCACGCCGCGCCAGACTTCGGCGGTCAGGCGCCCGACCCACTGCCACGGATCCTCATACATGCCGATCTCCTGGCCCAGCATCTCGCTATACAGACCCCATCCCTCCGAGAAGGCGGTGCTGCCGCCGAAGCGGCGGAAGGCCGGCAGGCCGGCGGTTTCCTGCGCCAGGCTGCGCTCGAAGTGGTGACCGGGAATCGCCTCGTGCAGGAAGAAGGCGTTGGTGGTGAAGCGAGTGCGCGTCTCCGGCTTGTAGGCGTTGTAATAGAACACGCCCGGACGCTTGCCGTCGACCGAGCCGCGCTGGTAGGAGGCCGGCGCGGCGCTGACTTCGCGGAACGCTTCGACCGGACGGATCTCGAACGGCGCCTGCGGCACGCGCGCGAACAGCTGGCCGACCTTGGCCTCGACGCGCGGACGCAGCGCCTCGTAGGCCGCCTGGATTTCCTCGCGCGACTTGAAGCGCAGTTCGGGCGAGGTGTTCAGGTACTCAAAGAATTGCTTCAGCGTGCCCTGGAAGCCGACCCGCACCTTGGCCTCCTCGAACTGGGCGCGGATGCGCGCCACCTCGCGCAGGCCGATCTCGTGGATCTCCGCCGGCGGCAGCGCGGTGGTGGTCGAACGGCGCGCCAGGAAGGCGTACCAGTCCTGGCCGCCGGGCAGCGCGCCGATGCCGGCCGTCTCGCGTCCGGCCGGCAGGTAGGTGTCGCGCATGAAGGCCAGCAGCTTGCGGTTGGCCGGCGCCAGTTGTTCGCGCACCAGCTTGCCGTAGGCCGCGCTCAGGCGCGCCTGGTCGGCGGCGCTGAACGAGGCGGGGAAATTCTTCACCGGGCCCATGTAGGTACTCTTGTCGAGATCGTCGGTGCCGACGTTCTCCAGCTGCGGCAGGACGCGGCGGATCAGCGCCTTCGGCATCACCACGCCCTGGGCGATGCCGGTGCGCATGTCGGCGATCACGCCGTCGACGGCGGGGGCGTAGCCGGCCGCGCGTTGCAGCCAGTTGTCGTAGTCCTGCACGCTCTGGAACGGTTGCACCGAGCTGCCGGAGCCAAGCTGGGCCATGGACAGGTGCAGGCCGGAGAACTGGTCCACCGGCACCAGGTCGGACGGGAAGCGCAGGCCGTCGAGGATTTCTTTCAGGCGGTAGCGCAGCAGGTCATAGCTGATGCGGTCTTCCGGCGGCAGCGGGGCGGGATCGAATTCGGCGCTGCGGGCCAGGTATTTTTCCGCCAGCGCGCGGCTCTGCTTGCGTTCCTCGGCGGACGTGACGGGGCCGAAGCGGTCGTTGTAGCGTTGATCGCCGTTGAAGGTGGCGGCGATCGGATTGGCGCGCAGGTAGTCTTCCCAGTAGTCGGCGTACAGCTGGTTCATCTTTTCCGGCGTGGCCGGCGCTTTGACTTGGGCGAAGGCGGGCAGGGCCGCGCACAGCAGGGTGCACAGCAGCAGCGGGAGGGAGCGGGTCATGGATTCCTTTAGTGGTCGAAAGCGACGAAAGAATAGCATGGCGCCGCAGGCGTTAAAACCATCAACCGGCATAGTCGTTGCTAGAATGGATGGATTACCCCCCATCTGGAGCTGCAATGACGCGTTTTCTTCCCCTGTTGGTTTGTGGATTGTGGAGTTGCGCCGCCATGGCGCAGCAAGTGGTGAAGATCGGCGTGGCGGGGCCGCTGTCGGGCGAGATCGCGCATCTGGGCAAGGCGATGGAAAACGGCGTGGCGCTGGCGATCGAGGATCTGAACGCGCGCGGCGCCACCATCGGCGGCGCCAAAGTGGTGTTCAGGATGCAGAGCGAGGACGACGCGGCCGATCCAAAACAGGGCACGGCGGTGGCGCAGAAACTGGTCGATTCGGGCGTCAACGCGGTCATCGGCCACGCCAACTCCGGCACCACGGTGCCGGCGTCGCGCATCTACGACGCCGCCGGCATTCCGCAGATATCGCCTTCCGCGACCACCCCGGCGTACACCCGGCAGAAGTTCGCCGGCGCGATGCGCGTGGTGGCCAACGACAATATGCTGGGCAGCTCGCTAGGCCGCTACGCGGTGGAGCAACTGGGCGCGCGCCGGATCGCCGTGATCGACGACCGCTCGGCCTACGGGCAGGGCGTGGCCGATGAATTCATCAAGAGCGCCCAGGCGCGCGTGCCCGGCCTGAAAATCATCGGGCGCGAATTCACCACGCCCAAGGCCAGCGACTTCACCGCCATCCTGACCAGCATCCGCGCCAAGAAACCGGACCTGGTGTTCTTCGGCGGCATGGACGCCACCGCCGGCGGCATCCTGCGCCAGATGAAGGCGCTGGGCATGGAGTTGCCGTTCATGGGCGGCGACGGCATCTGCACCGAAGCGCTGCCCGCGCTGGCCGGCGGCGGCATGCGCGACGGCGCGGTCTACTGCGCCGAGGCCGGCGGCGTCGACGCCGCGCATGAGAAGGCGGTCAACGACTTCGTGGAACGCTTCCGCGCGCGCTTCCACAGCGACATCCAGACCTACGCGCCGTACGCCTACGACGCCGCGATGACGGTGGCGGCGGCGATGCGACAAGCCGGCTCCACCGATCCGGCCAAATACCTGCCCGCGCTGCGCCAAATCCAATATCCCGGCCTGACCGGCGCCATTCGCTTCGACGCCAACGGCGACATCCGCGACGGCGCGATGACCGTCTCCACCTACCGGGGCGGCAAGAAAATCAAGCTGGTCGTGCTGCGCTAACCTCGCGGTCGACTTCGTACACCAAGTGCGCGCTGTACTGAGGCGCGCGCGTCTTACCCATTCTGAGCCTGTCGATATAAGAGAACTTCTGCTTTAGATCGAAGTTTTAATTGTTTGTTGCGGCTGTCTGGAGGTTGTAACTTCTACCACGTGTTTAAACAAAGCGTGGAGAGTAAGACAAGTGAAACAAGTTAAAAAAATCAAAAAACAGCCGGACGCAACGCGGTCATACCGCGGCTTCACGATATTCGGCCTCGGCGCGGCGTTGTGTCTGGCCACCGGCGTCACGCACGCCGCCGATAGCGCCGACGCGGACGACGCGCTGATCGGCGCGACGGTCGTGGTCACGGGCAAGGCGCGCACCGATTCCGACAAGGCCAAGGCCAGGCTGGACGCGATCGCGGGCACCGTCAGCATCGTGAAAAATTCCGAGGTGGAACGCGGCCGCGCGGCGAACGCGGAAGATGTGCTGGCCTATCAGCCAGGGGTTTTCGCCGCCGCGACCAGCGGCAACGGTGCCAACAAGATTTCCATCCGTGGATCTGGCTTAAATGCGTTCTACCAGGGCTATTCTCTGGGCATCAAGTATCTGTACGACGGCTTACCGATCACCGGCCCCGGCGGCACGCAGGAAGACCTGTTGACGTTGAACGGGCTCGATTACACCGAAGTCCTGAACGGCGCCAACGCGTTCTCGTATGCCGCGTTGTCGCTGGGCGGCGCCATCAACTTCGTCACCCACACCGGCCGCTCCGCGCCGGGCAGTTCGGTCAGCGTCGAAGCCGGCAGCTATGGATATCGTAAATACGGGGTGAGCACCGGCGGCGTGTCGGCCGATAACAATACCGACTATTACCTCGCCTACTTCTACAACGAACGCGACGGGTTTCAACGGGATACGCCGAATAGCGGTAACGAGTATGTCGCCAATCTCGGCCACAAGTTCAGCGACCGCGTCGAGACGCGGTTCACCATTCGCCATCGCAACGAGGAACTGCGCAACGGCAGCACGATCACCCTGGCGCAGCTGGAGGCAGATCCGCGCCAGAGCAACGCGACCACCGCCGCGCGCAAGAAAAAAGGCACCACGCTCATCACCAACAAGACCACGTTGACGCTGGACGACCGTTCGAAACTCGAACTGGGGCTCGCGTATAACAACTACCCGTTGGACAACGGCTGGCGCTACTCGACCACGCCGCAGGATTGGCGCTCGACGGACGGTTCCGTGTCGCTGCGCTACCTGCGCGTCGGCGATACCTTGTTCGGCAAGCCCAGCGACACCACCATCGCCTTCAGCGATACGCGATTGCTGAAGGGGGATGTCACGGCGTACAACCAGAACATCGCCACCGCTGTGCGCGGCAGCGAGCGCCAGTACACCGTCTACACCGGATCGCGCGACACCGTGCTGTCGTTCGGCAACGAGTTGCGCCTGACCGACCAGTTCACCTTGTCGACCGGCTTGTCGTTCATCGAGGTCGACCGGGATGCGCATATCGACCGCACCATCCTGACGACGACCGAGCAATTTCCGCGCGCCGTCCGCTACAACGAGCACGCTATCGCGCCGCGAGTCGGCTTCCGTTATCAGGCGACGCCCGATCTGTTGGTGTTCGGGAATGTATCGCGGTCGATCGACCCACCCGTCACCTGGCAGATGGGCAGCACCGGCGTGCCCTACATCCGTCCTCTGACGCCGCAAAAAGCCAACACGGCCGAACTCGGGCTGCGCGCCGGTAATCAGACCCATGAGGGAACCTTGTCCCTGTATCGCTCCTACATCAGCGGTGAATTGCTGTCGACCGTGGTGCGGCAGGCAAGCGCGGGTGTCGACGCGCTGATCGCCAATGCCAACGCCAGCAAGACCATCCATCAAGGGATCGAAGCGGCGCTGACGTCCAAGCTGTGGGAAAGCAGTAGCGGCGA
>Ga0247809_1001148_pt1 | contig 11816 bp, 6 predicted proteins | sample UWRJL104311B1_FD_180951 | JGI IMG/M metagenome (GOLD analysis project Ga0247809, IMG submission 180951) | Plant litter microbial communities from Arlington Agricultural Research Station in Wisconsin, United States - UWRJ-L104-311B-1 | ecosystem: Environmental > Terrestrial > Plant litter >...
TGGTCAGCAGATGAAAATTAAAGGAGTATGTTTGCACCATGATTCAGGTGTACTCGGTGCTGAAGTTTATCCCGCAGTTTGGCGCCGGCGCCTGCAGACCTTGAAGTCGCTGGGCATTAATGCCATCCGAACCAGTCATAATCCCCAGGCCTCTTCTTTGTATGAGCTTTGCGATGAATTGGGTCTGCTGGTCATGAATGAAGCCTTTGACGAATGGGAATACCCTAAGCGAAAATGGCTTCAGGGCTGGAACGTTGGCACTCCGGGATTTCAGGGGACCTATGATTTTTTCAAGGAATGGGGAGAAAGAGATCTGGGCGACATGGTTAAACGGGACCGTAACCATCTCTCCATATTTGCATGGAGCATCGGCAATGAGGTAGATTATCCGAACGACCCTTACTCCCATCCAATACTCGCCGGTGCCAGGGAAGGTGGATTTACCCAGCCAATTTTTGGCGGTTATAAAAAAGATGCGCCAGATGCGATGCGTTTAGGTGATATCGCTAAAAACCTTGCTGCCGTAGTAAAAAAATACGATAAGAGTCGCCCTGTAACTGCTGGTCTGGCCGGAGTTGCCATGTCTAACGAAACTGCCTATCCCGGGGCATTGGATATTGCAGGTTATAATTATACAGAAAGCCGCTACATACAAGACCATAAAAAATATCCAAAGCGGGTAATCTTTGGCAGTGAAAACCGTCATGACATCGATGCATGGAAGGCAGTAAGGGACAATGCGCATATCTTTGGCCAGTTTCTCTGGACAGGAATAGATTACCTGGGCGAATCCGGCCGCTGGCCTTCACGCGGTTTTTATTCAGGATTGCTCGATTTTGCCGGCTTTGTAAAACCACGCGGTTATTTCCGTCAATCCCTCTGGTCAGCTCAGCCGATGGCCTATCTGGGTAGCTATCCGCTAAAAGGAGGCAGGGCAGCTACAGACGTTTGGTCTGTTTTGGAATCAGAACAGGGTCAGCAAAAAAGTGAAGCACCTTCAATGGATGCCTGGCCGGTCTGGAATTATCAGAACGGACAATTAATCCGGGTAGTTTGTTATACCAATACCGAGAAAGCAAGATTGGAACTGAATGGAGAGGTTGTCGGCGCAACGAAAAATTACGACCAGAAATACGGTATCACCTATTGGGACATCCCCTATTCGGCGGGCAAATTAGAAGTTATAGGAATGGACAAGGAAGGGAAAGAGATGATCCGTCATCAATTGCAATCCAGCAAACGCCCGCAAGCTATTCAAATCGTACAGGGCGATCACTTGCAGGTAGAAGCAAAAAATGGTCTGGCACAGATAGAACTACAGCTGGTGGATGAAGATGGTATTCCTGTACAGCTTTCAGATGATGAGATCACCTGTGATATCGTTGGAAATGCAAGGCTATTGGGAATGGAAGCGGGGAATAATGCGGATATGGGCGACTATACCGATAACAAACAACGCGTTTTCCATGGTAAAATGATCGTTTATATACAAACCAATGGTCAGCCGTCTGATGAACTATCCATTCGGTTTACCGCACCATGGCTAAAAACAGCGGTAGCGAAAATAAAATTGTTATCAACTGACCATTAGAACAAAAATGCCCTCAGAATGCTAGCTGTGTATCTAACATTCTAAGGGCACATTAATGGTCGAGAGAATTTAGTTATAAGGATTTGATTCTACCTGCTTTCATTGTAAACTTCAAACTCTGCTATCGAAGGAGTTGTATGATAGGTTTCGATATTCATCCTGATCTTATCTCCTGTCACTTTTTTAAATCTGTGCAGTTTAATCTTATTCAGATTTTCTCCTTCAAATATGGTTTTCCATGTATTTCCCTCCAGGTATTCCAGTTTGTATTTTTTGATGTTGGCCTTTTGTTCTGCAACAACGATTGTATTAAAGCTTTGGGTAGTCTTAAAATCAATTTCGTACCATGGAGCCTTTACTTCCGGATTTGACTGCCATGAACTGTGAAAATCATCATCATTGGCAAAATCCATAATATTCATATCATCGCTCCAGCTGGAGTTTGCAGGTTGGTTTTTCGCCAGATTTGTTGAAATGATAGGCGCCCCTGTAGGATTGATTTTCCCTACGGTTCCTTCATTCTTCCATAATTTCCCTACTTCTTTAAGAGATCCCAAGGCGTTATCATCAATCAAACCATCACGGTTAGGTGCAGCATTTAAAATGAAATTACATTTTGCATTATTTAAAGGTACCAGCAGGTCGTTAACAATCCCGGCCGGTTCCCTTACAGGGCTGGTCGGAAAGTTCGTTTTCCAGAACCAGGAGCTGTTAATTGGAATACAGGCCAAAGCAGGCATGGTATTGGTTTCTTTCGATATACGTTGTCCCGCACCCATTTCATAAGTTTTAATATCGGTATAGTACAGACCTTCACCTGGATATTTCGCTCCGTTCAAGTCCATCAGAATGCAGTTAGGCTGAATTGATTTGACTAGCTTGTAGATCTCTTCAAAGGGTACATCATCGTATGAAATTCTGGACCATGGAGCATCCCATCCGTCAATGATCAATGCCTCAATAGCACCATAGTTCGTTAACAACTCAGTTAGTTGCTGTTTAACCATTGTGATATGCTTAGGCGTAATCTCATTCGGACGCAGTTTATGGTGCGTATCCAGTATAGAATAGTAAAGCATCACTTTTAATCCGTTTGCACGAAAAGCTGTTGTAAATTCTTTCACTACATCGCGTTTTAAAGGACTGTTCATTACGCTGTAATCTGTACTTTTTGTATCCCATATACAAAATCCACTATGGTGTTTTGTGGTCAGGCAGCCATAGCTCATATTGGCAGATTTTGCTGCCTTTGCCCATTGGTCACAATCCAGCTTCGTTGGATTAAATGCAGAGGCTGGTGCTTCAGGATCTGGCCAGTCCTGGTTAAAATAAGTAGCAATACCAAAATGGACAAACATCCCGAATCTCAAATCAACAAATGACTGCTGTAACTGAGACAAAGGCAATTGCTTTTTTGAGACGCTCTGGGCATGTACGTTAAACGTTTGCAGCAGACAAAAAAGGAGGGTATAAATGGTGATCTTGTTTTTCATTGTTGTATCTTAATAATTTTTCTAATTGAAAAGAGGTTTATTTCCACAAAGGATTTTGAGTTAAAACTCCTTTCGAAGCATCTACTGCGGTCTGTGGAATTGGCCACACATAAAACTTAGCATTGTTGAAATAACGGGTTTCAATCACTGATTTCGGATATTTATTGATACGTCCGTTAGCAGTGCTGATGGCCGTAATTCCGGCAGTGGCATCAACGGTATATATTGCACCTTGCATTACCTGGTCCCCTATCTTCCATCTTAAAACGTCAAAGTAACGCAAACCTTCGCCGGCCAGCTCAATCCTTCTTTCATGTCTGATAAAAGTTCGTAAAGTAGTCTGATCCAATACCCATCCATTTAATGTAAAGGTATTTGCAACGCTAGGCATTTGTGCCCTTGTTCTGATCAGGTCCAGTGCTGCAATCACATCAGCTGAAGGACCGCCTGTTTCATTCTGCGCTTCGGCAAAATTCAGCAGCACTTCACCGTAGCGAAAGCTTTTCCAGTTATTGGTTCCTGATCTTACATAATCGTAATGGTCCACATTTTTCGCCCATGAAAAGCCAGACTTCGTCCCCAGGTCTCCACCAATCCTGTCGCCGGCATTATTAAATGGGTCATACTGGTTATTAGTTGGAAACTGAGGATATGCAAAAATATCTCCCGGGCAAAGTATACTTTGTCTTAGTCGGGGATCCCTGTTATTGAAAGGATCAGTGGCTACATAAGCAGGATCCCGGGTATAAGGATAGTATCCGTTTTTGCTTTCATAAGCTGCCACCAGTTCTGCAGTCGGATTAAGAATATTCCGGCCGTTCATTAACGCCTGTGATCCCAGGATATCCCTTAAACCATTTTGTTTAACAGACAGGGTATAGCCAAAGGACAAAATGTCTTCGGATGAATAATCACCATCTTTCTGAAAAAACGCATAATAATCTGGAAATAGCTTATAAACGTTCATATCCATTACAGCTTTGGCCGCAACAGCAGCTTCAGCATACTGGCCGTTATACAGGAATACTCTCGCTTTAAGTGCCATGGCTGCGCCTTTAGTGGCCCGGCCAAGGTCTGTACCAGTATAACTCACAGGCAATGCAGCTGCAGCCTCATCCAGCCATTGTACAATACTCTTTACAATGTCTGCCTTCGCCGTTTTAGGTATATCTGCAGCATTGGGATCAGTAATCAGACTGTTTACAAAGGGTATATCACCATATAGTGTAGTCATAATAAAATAACGGTATGCCAGGACAAATTTAACCTCACCTGTAAGTCTTGCTTTTAAAGCGGCATCCATACCTGGAACTTCATCAACATGCGCAAAAAAACTGAAGGCCTGGCGCATCGGTTCATAACTCCATTCTTTACCGCTTACGGTTGCATCCTGGGTGCTGTTGCCAAATCGTCTGGTGGTCGGCTCATTGCTGATCGCGTTGTCGCTCATTGCTTCGTAGTACACGAAATTATCCTGAGGCAGATAGGTATACATACGGGTGGCAAACATCACCGCATCATCGGCACTTTGCCAATAAGTTTCATCTGTAATCTGGTTCAACGGATGCTGGTCAAGAAAGTTCTTCTTGCAGCCCGAACCCATGACACACAATAGCGCAACACCAAAACAAATTGTTAGTTTTTTTATATAATTGTTCATTTTCTCTCTTTTAAATTGCTTAAATCCCAATAATTAAAATCCGACGTTTAATCCTATACTAAGGTTACGCACTTGCGGATAATTAGATCCGTCTCCGTAATTTGGTATTTCCGGATCAAGTGATTTAGGAAAGTTTTTACTTGTAATAACAAACAGATTGTCAGCAGCTGCAAAAACCCGCAGGGAGGAAAGGCCCAACTTTTTCACCGTTATATCTGGCAGGGAATAACCTAACTGCAGATTTTTAAATCGCATATAGGATGCTTTAAACAACCACCAGCTGGATAGTTGGGCATTATTGATAGATTGATCCGTTCTTAAAATTGGATACCTGGCATCAGGATTTGAGGGCGACCAGTAGTCGAGCTGTGACTTCAGGATATTCCCGTCACCGTTAAAGAAAAACGGAACCTGTGCTCCTCCTGATACACGAAGCAGATTGCTCATCACTCCCTGTACCAATACAGAGATATCAAATCCCTTATAGGCTGCACCTAAATTAACTCCATATCTGTAGTGCGGCGTAGCCTGACCTAAGAGTACGCGGTCGTCCGGACTAATTTTACCATCTCCATTGACGTCTTTAAACTTGATATCTCCAGGCTGATTCCTTGGATCCTGAGTGGCATGACTGGCAATATCTTCGGCCGACTGAAATAGACCTTCGGCTTGTAAACCGTACCACATCCAGCGCGACTGACCAACAATCAGCGGGTTATCACCAATGCTTGGCCCGGTTCCCCCCAGGTCAATGATCTTGTTTCTTGTATCTGACAAATTAACTGAAGCATGGTAAGTCAGTTTTCCAATATGGTTTTTATAAGCCACGCTGAGCTCAAATCCCTGATTTTGCAACTCACCTACATTTTGCTGCGGAGCACCTATTCCATAAGTACTTGGTACAGTTGGCGAACGCAAGATACCCGTAGTGCGATCCCTGAAAATATCAACCGTTACATCAATATTTTTCAGTAGGGTAAAGTCCAGCCCTAAGTTGGCAGTCGTCTTCACTTCCCAGGTAAGGTCTGGATTAGGAGAATTGTTATAATAAGTAGTGGTTACGCTTGCTTTGTTAAGGATATATTTGTCCTGTGCGATAGTATTTGCCCATGGATAAAGTCCACTGGCATTCTGGTTACCTACTTGTCCGTAAGAACCTCTCACTTTTAAGAAGCTGATCACGCCAGTAAGCGGTTTAAAGAAACTCTCTTCCGAAGCAACCCAGCCGGCCGAAACAGAAGGGAAGAAACCATATTTTTTGTTCTGGAATACAGAAGTCCCGTCATATCTGGCACTGGCTTCAATCAGGTATTTTCCGCTGAAGCTGTAATTGAGTCGACCGAAAAAAGAACGGATGCTATATCCATTTGCATTTCCTGAAACGCTGGTCAGCGTTGGATCTGACGATCCTGCATCAACCTGATCAAGGGAATTATTCAGGAAACCGTACCTGTTGATACTGTTAAAATCATATCGGTTTTCTTCCTGTGAGTAACCCAAAAGTCCTTTCAGATTGTGCTTTCCCAATTTTTTTTCATAATTCAGTGTAATCAGCGAGGTAGGATGAATAGTAGCAGAGTTCTCTTTATAAACACTATTGGGATTGTTATTGTAAACCACAATTTGCTCATCATCATTATACAAAGGGTATTTGTTATAAAATGCAGAGACAAACCCATTCGTATAATTATAACCATAAGTACCATTCAGCACCAGTTCGTCAAGAATTTTGAACTGTGCAGTGAAATTGGTATTGATCGTATTCACTGTTTCATTCTGGATCCCCCCTTTGGTCATGATATCATTGGGCTGGGCACCGCCTCTGTAACTTCTGTCGTTACCACCTTTGGTATAGGGATATTCTGTTACCGGAACAATATATGACCACTGCAAAGCATTTCCGATTCCATAGGAAGGCTGGCGTTTATCTTCTTTGGTCAGTACTGAGTTTATACCCAGCTTCAACCGGTTACTCACCTGAAAATTAACGTTTGCCCTGGTGCTGTAACGTTTGTAATTCACATTTTTGATCAGGCCTTCCTGGTTAAGGAAACCTCCGGAAACAAAATAATCTACCTTATCGCCACCACCTGCAATACTCAGGTTATGCTGACTTTGAACCGCCTGATTGTTCAGGATATAAGGGAGCCAGTTGGTACTTGGAAGTTCGCCGGATTTATATTTCTGCGCTAATTCTGGTGTGAACTTCACTTGTGCCCATGAGTTATCGTTCAATTGTGCCTGATTATATAGATCAACAAATTGCGGCGCATCTACAAATTCTGGTAAACGTGCTGCTTTCTGAAAGCCCACCATTGTACTATATAGCACCGTAGGTTTTGTATTCTGACTACCTTTTTTCGTGGTAACGAGCAATACGCCTCCCGAAGCCCTTGCACCATAAATAGCTGTAGCAGAAGCGTCTTTTAACACACTCACCGAAGCAATATCTGAAGGATTCAGGTAATTAATGTTGTTGACAGCCATCCCATCAACAATATAAAGTACAGGGTTACTGGATAAGGTACTGTTACCCCTGATATCTATAGAGGTCGAACCATATCCCGGATTAGCATCCGTTTGCTGGATATTTAATCCTGCCGCCTCTCCTTGTAAGATATTTAGCACTGAAGGCACTGCCCTGTTTTCAATATTTTTGGCAGAAATCGTTTCCACAGAACTGGTAAGACTTGTTTTTTTCTGTGTTCCATAACCTACCACAACCACTTCTTCGAGTGCGGTATTTTTTGCCGGGAAAAGCTGCACTAATAAGGCTTTTTCATTGCCCACCCTTATCGTTTTGGTATCATAACCCAAAAAAGCCACAGCCAGGCTATCATTTTCACTGTTGATCTCCAGGGTAAATTGGCCGTCTTTATCTGTAACTGTTCCTTTTGCAGACCCTTTAATGCGGATTGTTGCTCCGGGCAAAGGGCGGGATTGTTCATCAATAACAGTTCCCTTTAAAATCCAGCTAAAAAACGATCTGGCCTCAGCTTTCTTTTCCGATCTCCTGATCACAATAGTTTGTGCATTAATAATATAAGTCAGCTCCTTTCCCTCTAGACATTTCCTGAGCACTTCTTCAATTGATGCATCCCGGACGTCTATACTTACATTTTTAAGGTCTTTAAACGTTTTCGTAACGAACAAAAAATTATAGCCGGTTTGTTTTTTTATATCTAAAAAAACCTTTTCCAGGGAAACATTTTTCCTGGACAGCGTTATTTTCTGTGCTACAGTAGTGGCACTGAGCTGCAGAAGGGACGCTAATAAAATAACAAAGGTGAGTTTCACTTTCAACAGAAAATTAGTTTGCAGGCACCATCGTCCGATGCCTGTACTAGGACGGTAAAAATTCATACATTTGATGAGTTTGGTTTAAATACATGTTAGGATAGCGATTTTGACGGTGGTAAACCAAACGGTCTGCATTGCAGATTTGCCGGGAGCGCTGAGAACGCTTCCGGTTTTGTATTACCACCTAAAAAATAAAATTTTAGGTCATAACGATCACCCTCCTTCCAACTACCTTAAAGTGTACAGCATCAGTTAACTCCAATAATTTCAATACTTCGCTGATATTTTTGAAACGGGAAATCACGCCCCTGAACTGCAGATCTTTGAAATGACCTTGATATTCCACATCAACATCATACCAGCGGGAAATCTGTCGCATCACAGTGTATATATCTTCATTTAAAAACATAAAATCACCATTCTTCCAGGCAACTGATCCATCTCCTCCATCAGGTGCCGCAGACACAGCCAGTTTGCCGGTCCGCTGATTGAAAAGCCCCTGCTCTCCTGGTTTCAGTATGCTTTGTGCATCACCTGAAGAAAGAGAAACTGACCCCTCGAGCAGCGTTGTATTACTTTGCTGTTCATCATCATAAGCTTTGATATTAAAATGAGTACCCAGCACACGTACGCTCATCTGGTTATAAGAAACTATAAATGGATGCTGTTTGTCCTTAGCTACTTCAAAATAAGCTTCTCCACTCAATTCTACAGATCTTGTTTTTCCTGCAAAAGCAGTGGGAAATTTTAAAGAGGAACTTGCATTTAACCAAACCTTCGTTCCGTCAGAAAGATTAACCTGGTACTGACCTCCACCAGGTGTATTCACCATATTTCTGCTCATCTGGTCTGCTGTATGGAAACCAGGCGCAGCGCTAGTAACCTGGAAGATCAGTTTTCCATTACTGGTTTTACTGATTGTAATATCGTTCTCTTCTGCGACCTTGCCATTGGCCACCTGATCTAAGATGATCTTTTTTCCATTTGCCAGAGTCAACGTAGCTTTATTACCGCCCGGCACAATATCCTTCTTCAACAAAACTAACTGAGCATGATTTTCTGTAGGACGATCGTATAGCATAAAAACCGAAAAGGCAATGAAGAGGGAAGCAGCAAGTCCTATTAAATAAAAGTATCCCGGAAAACTTTTGTTTTTGGCTGAAGGCAAATCCAAAATCTGGTCAATTCTCCCTCTAAGCTGATAATTAACCATTTGGGGATCACCCATTTCTATATTCCAGCCCTTATGCTCATTCTGTATCTGATTCAGATAAGTATTGTAGACTAATGTTTCCTCATCGGTAGCAATACCATCTGCAATCTTACCTGCCAGTAATAAAAATTCCTCTTTTTTCATAGCGTATACATAAGAGGCACTTGAAAACAGAATGTCCCCCAAGACGGAAGAAACTTTTTTTGAAAAGATTATTTTAGAAAAAAAATAAATAGATACGTCCCAGGGATATTCTGAGCTTTTTGAGTGCCAATGTGAGTTGGTTTTCCACCGTTTTTTCAGAAATCGACATTTTTGAGGCTATTTCCTTGTTGCTGAGTTCCTCAAAACGACTCAATTGAAAAATCTGCCCGCACCGCTTTGGCAGCTCATCAGCAAATTGCCTGATCATTTGTCTCAGCTCTTTAACTTCCAGCATATCATTCTCTGTAGGTTCCGGCTTAGCCAAAGACTCAATCTTTGCAAAGAAGTCATCTTTAACTTTTCCATGGCGGATAAAATTAGACGCTTTATATTTCACCGCCGTTTTCAAATAAGCACGGATATTCAGCATTTTTAGATTTCCTCTGGACTGCCATAACCATACAAATATATCCTGACATAGATCCATGGCGGCCTCCTGGTCTTTCATTACATAGAAAGCACCGGAATACAGATCCTTCCAGTATCGGCTGTATATTTCATCAAAAGCATGCTGGTCACCATGGTTTAATCTATCGACCAATTCCACGTCAGACAAATGCGCGTAATCCATTTATATTGGTTAGAGATTTAGCTGCCCCACTATCCGGCCGTCTAATATAGTACTATATAATCGTTTTAGCCAAATACATAAGATGAACAAGAACCGCTTAACAGCTCCTGCTACTCCTTCACAGTCATCTCCATAAGGAATTGGATTACCAAAGCCCATTGAGCCCGCTATGATTCACCCACCTGGCCGCGAATTGTTCCCCAATTCGATTCTGAATACTTCACGTGATACCATGAGTACGGTGTTATTAATTTTCACCTATTTGTTCGTTTAAAATATAGCTTGTGCTTCTTCCTCCGGCTCCCTCTTTTATTAAAATATTTTGGTTAAGTAATGCTTGAATATCACGCCCGGCTGTATCTTGGGAACATTTAGCAATTTTTGCCCATTTGGAAGAATTGAGTTTGCCATCAAATCCATCAAGCAATTTATTCAGCATAAGTTTTTGGCGATCATTCAAATCAGCCTTATTTAAATATTCCCAATACTTAGCCTTAAATAGAATTTTAGCGAGCGTCTGATCTGTCGCTGATAATGCATGCTCGAAACATTTAATGAACCAATAAAGCCATTCGGTTATATCTACTGATCCTTTTTGTGTGCTTTCCAGTATTTCATAATATTTATTCCGTTCCAAACGAATCTGTGCGGACAAACTATAAAAACGTTGTTCGCTTCCGTCTGCCCTTGCCAGTTGCATGTCAGTAATTGCCCTTGCAATACGGCCGTTACCATCATCAAAAGGGTGGATTGTGACAAACCAGAGATGGGAAATAGCGGCTTTCAATACCGGATCAATATCGTTATCAGTGTTGAACCATTTCAAAAAAGCAATCATTTCCCGAGAGATAATGTCGGAATCAGGAGCCTGATAATGTACTTTCTCTCTACCCATCGCACCTGAAACAACTTGCATTGGATCATCTTTTTTATTGTCTCGCCAATTGCCGACCACTATTTTATACATTCCGCTACGGCCGGTAGGAAACAAAGCTGAATGCCATCCAAATAAGCGATCTACACTTAATTTATCTCCATACCGCTGAGTAGCATCGAGCATCATTTCTACAACACCGTCGACATTTCGATCTGAAGGAACCAGACCAGCAACTTCCATTCCTAGTCTTCTGGCAATAGAAGATCGAACCTGCTCTGGATTGAGAATCTCCCCCTCAATTTCGCTAGTTTTGACAATATCCTGAGTCAAGGTTTCTAGAGACGCCTCATTTTGTAAAGCAAATCCGATCCCTTCCATCTTTCCTAGTAATTTTCCCTGTAGATATCTGACGTTACCTAATAGCCTTGAGAGGGCATTTTCATCCCACGTGAATTTTGGCCATTGGGGCAATTGATGAATATACATATTTATTCTCCGCATTATATGCGGTAAATATACCTACTATTCTCCGCAATTGAATATAAACTAAGCATTTTATGCGGAGATTAAAGCGTTTAATCTCCGCATAAAATGGAAAATCAATCTTATTACTCCTCCACTACCGTCATCTCCATCACTCTCCCCCCTGCAGTAATTCGCTGTTTCCACAATTGCCTGGTCAACTGATCAATCTGATAAACACTTTTTCCATCAGTCGCAGCACCAATCTCATCAGCTGCTTCAACTATCCACACTTTCCTTTCCCCTGATTTCTTACTCAGGTATTTTCCTTCACTTACACTCAGAATATGGGCTTTGACAACTCCCATTTTACCTTTTGGATTATAGTCATAAATATCAATATCAGCTGTATAGCCAGACTTAAGCGGCAACCAGTTGATCAGCA
>Ga0247809_1001149_pt1 | contig 11811 bp, 25 predicted proteins | sample UWRJL104311B1_FD_180951 | JGI IMG/M metagenome (GOLD analysis project Ga0247809, IMG submission 180951) | Plant litter microbial communities from Arlington Agricultural Research Station in Wisconsin, United States - UWRJ-L104-311B-1 | ecosystem: Environmental > Terrestrial > Plant litter >...
TAGGGAGAAAACTATAATCCGTGACGGTGAGAAGTGTGTTGAATGTGGTATAACCCGCCAGCAGCATATGGAAAAGTATGGGCACGACATAACAGTGGACCATATAGACAACATGGGCACTACCGTATTAGCAGAGAACAGAAACAACTCCATGGATAACCTACAAACCATGTGTCTGTATTGTCATGCGATTAAGGATGGAAAACGCCGATTGACAGACATTCAGGTGATTAATATTTTACATTGTAAGGGTTCAATAAATGGAGTGAAGCTTTCGGCTTTGTATAATATCAACACTACAGCTATATATGACATATGGGGAGGCGTGACATGGAAACATCTGACCGCATCCAATCATTAACCAACGATTCAGTAGAGGAGAGTATCTGATGTGGGTAACTGACGTAGTAAAGATTAGAAACCTAGCCGACTTCCTTAACGAGAAGAAGCTTAGGCCAGGCCAGTGGAACATTATGTGGGATAGGCAAAGCTCTACTCGTGAAGTAGCAGTAATTTATTGGAGAGAAGTATGAGCCAAAAACTATTTAATACAATTATAATTTGGTTAATGATACTAATAACAGTATTTATTGGATCAATTATTTATTATATGATCACCGGGTAATAGTATGTTTGATGTAACTTATACAACAACTACTGATCGCGAGAAGCATATAAAGTTTGTAAGCCCTCAAGCTGCTAAGAAGTGGATAGACTCAAAGACAGAAAATAGTGGCATTAAAGTAGAAAGTGTGGTAGACGATTATGGAAATGTGGTATCTATTAACCCGTACGCCGATGATAGCTGGTGTGGTATCCTTTATAAGAAAGAAGAATCATAATGGATAAAGAACTATTTGAGCTATGTAAGGAAGTGTATGAAATTACCGAATGGGAAACCGAACGGTTCTACTGGAGTGATACTCGTAATCCCGATAAATACATTGAGTCTCTACGTAAGTTGCAAATCATTGACTATAAGCCTCGATGGTTGAACGGTAAGGATAATGAAGATAAGCATGTAGTTCCTCTCTACACCTCCGACTACCTACTAGAGAAGTTGCCAAATACTTCCTATCAAATGGATGTCACAAGTGCGGGCGTGAAGCTCACCAGCTTCTACACCGATGAAAAATGGGAAACCGTACACTCTGACACCCCACTCAAAGCCCTCCTAAAGCTCACACTGGCACTACATAAAGCGGGGGAATTGAATGGATGAGTACACGGCAGCCGAAGATATTAAAAAGGGTGATAAAGTCGTTTTGGACTTGGATAAAAAGACAGTTAGCAGAGTTCGAGCAGTTGCAGTACGAGGAATGGTTGATGGATCACCAGATATACGATCCGAAAGAAAAATATCTGAAATACCCAACACAGAAATAATTGAGGTTATAAACGCATTTGAAGTAGCCTTTGACGTTAAGCTAAGACCGTTAGATGAACAACGAAGATACGCCAAGTTCCTAATCAAAGATTACGGACGAGAGAAAGTTCTACAAGGAATACAAGCAGCACTTGCAGTACGAGGACGCCAGTATTCACCAAGTATTACAAACCTCAAGGAACTACATTTCAAATGGGCCAAGCTAGTTGATTACTTCGCAAGGAATAGCCAACAACAAAAGTCTAATGTCACAGATTTAGATAACATAGAATAGAAGGAATCAATACATGTATGATGTTGTAATTGTAGGATCAGGGCCAGCAGGATTATCTGCTGCTGTGAATGCAGCAAGCGAAGGGCTGAAAGCTCTTGTTATGGATATGTCTACTGACTTTGGTGGGCAGGCATCAACATCTACAATGATTGAGAACTATGCTGGGTTCCCCGACGGAGTAACTGGTAAGGAATTAGCGCAAAGAATGCTTGATCAGACTTATAAGTTTGATGTTGAGTATTTAGCACCAGCTCGTGTTTGTGGATTAGTTCGAGAAGATGATCGCATCCGTGTATTGGATGATTCTGGTGAGTACATTGATACTCGATCTGTTATCTTAGCAATGGGCGTACAGTATCGTAGATTAAACGTTGCTGGTATCTCAAGGTTTATTGGCCGTGGTGTATACTATGGATCTCCTCAACTAGGCAAGAAATACTCTGGCAAGAACTTTGCAGTAGTTGGTGGCGCTAATTCAGCTGGTCAAGCAGCCCTACATCTTGCACAAATCCCGGGATCAACAGTTAGACTGATCGTACGTGGAAAATCAATAGAGGCGGGTATGAGTAATTATCTCGTTGAGAGGCTGGAGACGGCCGAGAACATAACTATTCACTTACAAAGCGAAATTATGACTCTCGACGGTGTTAATCTCCTACAGAACATGCATATTCAAGGCGAAATATATCATGAAGGCTTTGATGTTGATAACATCTTCATATTAATTGGAGCTGTCCCATTGACAGGCTGGATGAATGATGATATAGAACGTGATAAGCATGGTTTTGTACTCACTGGTCGCGACCTAAAGCGTGATGCAGTCAAAGAATTTAAAGATTCTTGTGGGCGTAAACCATTTGATCACGAGACATCTATGAGAGGTGTGTTTGCAGCCGGAGATATCCGGGCTAACTCAGTAAAAAGGGTAGCAAGTGCAGTAGGGGAGGGCGCGATGACAGTACCAGAAGTACACAAAATAGTACAAATAGCGAAAGATCAGGAAAAGTATGAACGGTAACGGACCTGATTGGCTGTTTGTCATAACAGTTGCTGGCACGTTTGCTATGCTGATCCTCTTATTAATGTATGCAATGTTAAGGATTTATGTATGAGAAAAAGACCAGCAAAAGATTGGAGAGCAAAATTCATGGATCAGGAATTACGAGATAATATAGAGGTGCAGTTTAAGCTCGTATTACTCGCCAGCGGGACAGATCCTCATATGATTAATCCCGTTGCCTTAGGACGGGCTGTAGACGCTATCTGTCAATTAGTGGTAGAGAGCCAGATAGTTTCTATGCGACAAGCTAGGGACAGGGTTTTACGACGTACTGAAATTCCAGCCGATGCAAAGAACCCTACGAGGGATCCAACTGTAATAATTGGTGAGGCAATTGCTGATATTATCCAGGGTGATATTGACCAGCTTCAATCTCGGCTCTCATTTATAGGGGAATCCAAATGAGTATTTTTGAAGATATAGAAGACGATATTGAGATATTAGGTGAAATTATAGAAGACGGCGTAGATAATCTATTAGACGATTTGTTTGGTATTTAGTATGAATTATTATTGGCGAATCAAGTGGAAGGATTACAATGAGCAAGAACTACTCATTAGCGAGAAGCAAGCTCAGGTAATCAACCAGAACCTAGTGCTAGAGAATCGACCTGAACGTTTCGTAATCAACAAGATCCCCTATCGTTATGATGCAATTGATGTTGTAGAACCTACAACTAAAAAGGTATTAGACGATGTTAAGGCCTTATACGCCGGCACTGCCGAGAAGCTGAAGACTGGACCTATTATAGACGAAGAAGGTGATGTGATTGCTAATTGGTATAAGAAGACTATCAGCTCAAAAGAGTATGAGAAGTATTATGCCGGCCATCCGAGCTATTATACAATAGGTCGCAACGATAGTGGTAATGTTATAATAGCGTTCCGTAAAGCAGAAGAGTATAATGGCAATAGAGCTGAAGATATTGAAATCTGTACAGCCGAAGAGACAGAACGCATGTGGAAAAGTTACGGAAACTTCGCATAAGAATCTTATTGACAATTTATACCGAGTGTGCTATATTGAATAGTAGATAAGGAAGAAGTACCGGGCGAAGTTGCTAACTAGTAACCGCCGATTGGCAGCCCGGTCCCTTATCTGCCATAATGCAGGGTAGAGAATCGGTCATCTCGCTGGTCTCATAAGCCGGAAATAGAAGGTTCGACTCCTTCCCCCGCTACCAAGAACTTTGACAATTTGGTGTTATACGATTTCTGGTGCGGTACTTTCTAGAAGGCCGTTACTCACCAAGGCGGAACGGATCTGTGTTAGAGTTTGGTCTAAGCCCCAGAACGCATGTATCCAAGGTGGCCCTACCGTACCCGTAATCGTATAACAGTTGTATAATCTAATCCGTTCGTGGGGACCTAGCTTGACCTGTAGGTAATATCTAGAATCGACTCTAGATACGTCGAGCGACCTCCTTACCCCATGAGCGGGTTAGATTATACAATAGCGTCCGATAAGTTAGAAGGACCCGGTAGTGAGTAGCCTTAGTTGTGTTTGTGCAAAAACCCGGAGTATGGTGGTTTGAATCCACCCGGATGCACCAAAAATCATTAAGCGTAGTAGTGCTGGTAGTAAATGGGGTAAGAAGCCAAAGTATCGTGAGTAGGGGTTCATGACCCGAGGGGCGAGAAGCGAATGACTACCCGAACGCTTGCTACTAGCACCATACGCTTAATATTATGATTAATTCCGGGGGGATGCACGGCCTCCCATATACTCCAAACGGCTAATTACCTAAGGACCAAAGTATGTGGGCTGTCACTGTTTTCGGCCTAGAGCGGACGTGGAAGAGTGCATTGTTGTTACACGATCTTAGACTGGGCGCTAGACACCCCCCTCGAAGTAATCATAAATTTATAATCGATAGTCCGTGCACCGGGCCATACGTCATCGTGACGGAGGCTGCAGAGGAAACTTGAGGAGAGGTGTTGCTACCTCCCAATAGAGCCGTATACGATACCGGGGCTGAGACGAGACGGTGCACAGGCTAATGATTATAAAGGGAAATAAAGAAAGGGAGTATATGTCAAGAAGAATAGATAATTTTCAAATTAACTCTAGTGAAGTAAGATTACAGCCCATTGGTGTTTACATGCTAGAAATTGTAGCGGACCAAGTAGAGGTTGATGATATTCTCGACCAGCTAGAATTATCAGATATCACTAGTCACTATGTGTCAGGTGATTTACTTGACGAGATCGGCATGGATGAAGCTATCGCTCACTTTGGTATAGAAGTCAAGGAAGAAGAGTAATGGGATCACAGACAATACGAGTACCTATCAATGTGAAGATTTATGACGCTGAAACTAAAGAATTGATACTGAGTTCATCTTCGACAATCAAATCGAAAATTAGAAATCTGACCTCTGAAGCTCTCGCTCAGAATGCGAACGTACGAGGTCTTTGTACTATAACTTACAGTAAGGCGCAAGATTCAATGAATGCATTTGAATTTTATACAATGGAAGAGTACGACGAGAAGATGGAACCGCTTCTAGAAATCGGATTATTACGCGAACTTAAAGCATCTGGTATGCTGGAAAAGAAGTACTTAGGATGAACCCACTTGTATTTTTATGGAATGTATTATTACTAACCGCAACTATTTGGTTGGTTATCAGTTTTTCTTTGTGGTGGCTATTATTACTTTTACTATTGGCAAGCAATGACGATTAAATGCGTGAGAGCTACGAAGAGATACCTTGTAATGACAGAACGCCGTGTAAGTACCGGGAAGAAGATGAATGTTTTCAAGATCTACATCATGAAGCATTCCCTAAGTCAGCCTATCGTACAGCACTAGAGAAGCAATTCAGGAATCATGTGATGAATAAGGTGTTGATCTGTAGAGCAGTACATGACAACATTCATGCACAGAAACTTCTCCCGAGAAAAGCTCCACGAGAAGAGATACAAAAACTAATGGAAGGTTTCAAGAAGAGTGAAAAAGCAACACACGCAAGTACAAGGATCAGTAACGGAGCATTGGATGGATCGGCGACTGCGCCTGCATCAGCCTATAAACCTACCGGACAACGTGATCCGGATATCAGCAGAGGCATTAGTAGCGATGAACGAACACAGGAATAAACTCTTAGGTACAGACTATTCATTACATGAATTAGATAGGATGAACGACGATGAAAAACAAGATTAAAGCACATGCATTTTATCTTATAGGGATATTTGCTTTCAGTGGTCCTTTCCTTAGCTTCTACTGGAAATATCTTATGGAAACTAACTTTTGGGCTCTGGGTATTTCTGCGTTGTTTGGTATAATGATGTTATCATTTATTTCTGAATACTTTTTATATCTCAGAGAGAATAGCAAGTACAAAGAAGGATCAAGTGTTTCGTTCTTTGATGGGAATGGTATACTTATTACAGGTATCTTGCGTAGTAATGTAGGTGTGCTTCATAAAGTAGAGTACTGGGATCGTAATCAGTGGCGTAATAAATGGGTGTTGAGTCACCAACTTGTATGGGCCAACTATTCTTAAAAGATAATAGGATACTTGGTCTAGATGAAGAGCAATCTCTATATCTAGCAAAGCTTATCTTCTTCATCCCAAACCATAAGAAGATAAAACTCAAGGGAGAAGTATTTACTTTAGACGATATTGATGGTGATGCGTATAGGAAGTCTAAGCTGCCCCAGCAGACAGGTATGGGACTTAATGTAGCAACTGTGGATAAACGACCTAATAAAACCAATCAATAATAGTATTGACTTTATCCCCCAAGTGTGCTATATTTAGAAGGTAATAAAGAAAGGGTAGCAATGTACGACATCCAAGTAGAATTGTATAAGGGCGAGGATTCAATAGCATTTGACGAGATCTTTGACGATCCAGGTGATCGCGAACTCACAAGTGTATTGTACAAAGCAGTTCCATTATTGGAATCTGGCGATGCAGATCGAGCAGTTATTTACATTGCTAAAGACGGAGAACTTCTGGACATGAAAGATGTTTCAGCAGCAAACTTCGACCCTAAGCAAGTATACACAGACATCGAAGAATTCAAACAAGAGAGAGGCGCATAATGCCGGCACCAAAGATCACAAAGATTACTATTGGTGGAACTATTCCAACTGCACAGTATACTGATATTCGTCCTACTATTGAGGTAGAGACTAACGGTGATACTGAAGGTGCTAAAAAGTTAGCACTTGAACAACTCGTAGATATTAGCCAACGATTTGCAGTTGATGGTAAAGAGTTTCATGATCGTGCAGCAGAGCAGAAAGATCCTCTAGGTGGGATTAAGTTAACGAAGGTTGAGAGCCTTATCACGGGTGGAGTAGCTTACAAGGATAACTTTAACCACTTCTACAATGAGAAGGGCGAAAAGTACTTAAGTGCATCAAGTTTCATCAAGAAGTACAAGAAAGACTTTCCTAAAGACTTTATCTTACCTAAGATGGTGGGTGCATACGGTGGAGAAACTACCGACTGGGAAGCTATCTGGGGGCTTCAGGGAGAGATCTCAACGCAACTCGGTAAGGCTATTCATGCCGGCATCGAATTGTACGGTAAGTACCGAGAGCTAGGCGAGAAAGCCGGAGCTAAGGAAGGTACCAACAAAGCCCTACCAACACAACCTTACGTTAAATGGGCTGTTGAAAAGTACTTTGAAGGTAAAGAGAAAGAAGACGCCGACTACGAGGCACTTATCCTAGATGATGAGAATCTCCGAATGGGGCTTATCGACCGTTTACTCTTTGTAGACCGTGAGAAGAAGATCGTTCGAGTTCAGGATATGAAGACAAATGCGGATCTTCAGAAGAAAGAGGAACTCCTCGCGCCATTCAATACGTTGCCGAAGGTAGTGCTTAGTGCTTACCAGATCCAACTATCGTGGTATGCTGAAATTCTAGAGAAGTACGGTTACACAGTAGAAGGATTAGATATAGATCACCTCACGGCTGATGGATGGGAAAGAACAACAATAGATCGAGTAGATCTGAAAGGAACAATTTAATGTCAGAAGCAAAATATAAAGTAGGCGATAAAGTCAAAGTCAGGTCAGACCTTGTAGATAGACAACGGTATGGTACCGATACTTACGTAGAGGGCTTTATGGGTGAGTATCTTGGTAAAGAGATCGTCATACATGAAGTCACACATAACGGTAAGTACAGGGTTAAAGAGAGCGATATGAACTTTACTGACGAGATGCTCGTTGATGGACCGCTTGCTATAGGTGAGATCCTCACGAACAATGATAGGGCTTATGACCTTAAGGTTGTAGCTGTGATTAAAAATTCTAAAGATGAACTCTATATTGTCGCAGAGGACCAAGATGGAACTCATGATCTAAGGATGAATTCTTTAGAGAACTTAGAAGAAGCCGGATGGGCTCTAGTCCCCGAAGTTACCGAATTAACATTAGAACAAATTGCAGAAAAATTTAATTTATCAGTAGACCAAATCCGGGTCAAGAAGTAACGGGTTAGAAAGGAGAAATATGAAAAAGCTATTCAATTTAGACAGCAAGGCCTTTTGGCCAACAGCTAAAGCGCTATTCACCACATTTGTATGGGCTGGTTTCATCGTAGTATCCCTATTCAGTATGCTGAGTTTACGCGGCACTATTGATTTACAACCCTGGGCTGATGTAGTACTTGGTACTGCACAAGGCGCATACGGATTGATCGCACTTGGTTTGATTATCTACCAAGGCCAGATCAGCAACAACGACAAGAAGAAATAACGAAAGGTTACAATACAATGGTAAACGTAAGAGATTTATATGCAAAGAACAAACCATCATCAGCTGGAAGTGAAGATTTCCTAAAGCTAGAGGACGGCGATACAGTACGAGTACGCTTCCAGGGGCTACCAGTAGAATTTACTACTAAGTTCCAAGATGGCAAAGAAGCAGTACGATGGGCTTGGCCTGTTTACAACTTCGAGAACGGTAAGTCTATGATTTACGAAGCCGGTAAGAGCATCTACAACGCACTTAACGATCTTATTCAAGACGAAGAGTACGGTGATCCTACCGAATACGATGTTAAGCTTGCACGTACAGGTAAAACTATGAACGATACTCGTTATACAGTTACCCCTACTCGTGAGAATAAAGAGGTCCCAGCAGGGACCGAACCGATTGATGTCCTGAAAGTTAAACAAGGTTCGCAATTTGCAAGTAATGTTCACCGCCTTGGCGAAGAACCATCAGATGAACCTATTACTGATATTGTGATTGATGATATCGAAGACAAGCCAATCGATCTTTCAGAAATTCCATTTAACTAGGATATATTATGGTAGAATTAGATCTCAATAAAGTACAAGAAGATATCGAAAAGATTACTCAGACAATCTGGAAGAAGCAGACTGAGGCGAGTATTGCATCTGAGAACTCTAATGACGAGACATTGAGTATACTACTGACTACTTTGGCACGGTATAATTCAAGTCTCGGCCGTAACTCTGCAACTGCTAAGGCTATCGCCCGGGATATGAAACGAGTGTACGAAAACTTCAAAGAAGATCAGAAGACAAGGGTATCAGAACTGACACTTAAACTGATAAATGAAGGCAATCCGGTTGGTAAATCAGAACACCAAGCCAAAGTAGACGCTGCAAAAGAGTTCAAACCCTTGATTAATGATGCATTTGTAGTCTATAATGAGACACAATTAATTGCTGATCAAGCAGATGACCTAACATACAGAACTGATACCTACCTAAAAATGGGTCAGACACGGGTGAGCTTGATCAAGGCAGATAAGAGATAAACTCACAAAGGACAATAACTTATGGCGAAAACATCGCTGGAGCCGGACCCCACAGGGATAAGGTTTATAGAAACACCAATGCAAAAGTATTACGGAGTACCAGATAGAGTAATCTATCCGCATATTCTGGCAATTACAGCAATATTAATGGTAATAGGATTCGTAATACTAATATGAGAATATGGATACCAGCTAAGTTCCCCAGCCTCAATGAATACATTAATGCCGAAAGGCGTAATAGATTCCTAGGGGCTAAGATGAAGAAAGAATGGACCGAGTTAGTACGTCAAGAGGTTGAGCTATTTGTACGCTACAATCGAGACAATGACTATGTGCCAATTACAGACTTTCCAGTCGGGATAAAGTTCATTGTACATGAACAGAATACAAGACGCGACATTGATAATGTATCAAGTATGGTCGCAAAATTCTGCCAGGATGGACTTGTACAAGCTGGTGTCCTCCCGGATGATTCACAGAAGTACATCAATAAATTAGAATTTGAATTTATCATTGATGGTACTAACGGAGTAGAAATTATTTTATAGAACGGAATAGAATGAAAAGTACAGCATTCCCTAAAATTCTCCACCTAGGAGACAGTTACCTTGAAACGATCTTCGATGAAGAGGTAGAGATTACAGAAAAATTAGACGGTTCACAGTTCGGCTTCGGTATCGTAGACGGACAGCTTATCGTACGCAGTAAAGGTAAAGAACAAGATCTAGACGAACCAGATAAGATGTTTGTCGAAGGAGTTGAATATGTCAGGTCTATTGAGCACTTGCTCCAAGAAGGGATCTTCTACTATGGAGAATACCTACAAAAACCTCGTCACTCAACACTCGCATATGACAGAATACCAAAAAACCATATTGCGTTGTTTGCTATCTATGGAGGAACAACAGGACGGTTCTTCGAGTACGATTCTATTGCTTCCGAGGCATTACGGCTTGACGTGGATGCGATGCCTCTTATCTACAAGGGGAAATCAAACCCTGAACACGCATTGTCGTTCGTTGATGGCCCGAGCTACTTAGGTGGATCCGATCGTGAAGGTATCGTGGTCAAGAACTACAAAGACTGGGAATACTTAGGCCGTCTTCACTACACAGTGATGTCCGGTAAGTTTGTAACAGAGAAATTCAAAGAGGTACATACTAGTGACTGGAAAAAGTTTAACACCGGAAAAGGTCGCCTCGAAGATCTTATGGCGATGTATCGCACAGATGCACGTTGGCACAAAGCAGTGCAACATCTCCGTGAAAATGGGGAACTCGAGGGAAGCCCACGAGATATTGGAAATCTTATCAAAGAAGTTAAGAAAGATGTATCCGAAGAAGAGCGAGATAACATCAAAGAGAAGCTATGGGAAATTTACGGCGATGACTTCCTTAAGTCAGCCACCAATGGACTACCGCAATGGTATAAAGAAGAGTTAGCGAAAGGAAATATCAATGAGTAAAATCAAGGTAGAATACTACCACGATGTACACGAGCAGATCCTAGAACTCCACGCAGCGATGCAGGAAATCAAATCTAGTGGTTTGACAGATGAAGCAATTATAGTATTACTTCAGAACGCATCCAAGGAATCAAAAACATCAATTAAGAATGTACTCTACGCGCTAGAGAACATAGATAGGTACTTAAAGTAATGCCCCAATTCAATGTTTACGTATCAGAAACAATGTCCGGATCGGTCACAGTAGAGGCCGAAACAGACGAAGAGGCATTTAATATAGCAAGTGAAATGTACGATATAGGCGACATCGACTTGGAACCGACCGGAGACGTTCATATTGAGGTAGACGTATAATGCCTAAAGTATTAATCTTACGAGGAATTCAAGGATCAGGTAAATCAACCTACGCTAAGAAGCTTGTTGATAAAGGTGGATGGATCAGAGTGAACAAAGATGATTTGCGAGAGATGCTATTCAACAGCAAGTACTCGGGGAAGAAAGAGAAAGCAGTTCTCACTATCCGGGATCGTATTCTCTCTACCGGTTTACGTTACGGGTATAATATCGTAGTAGACGACACTAATCTTAATCCAATTCATATTGATCGTATCACCGAGGTCGTAGAAGGTCAGCAAATGATTGATAATCAACAAGTACTAGACGAAAAAGATTACGTTAAGTACGATATTGAGATCAAAGACTTTGATATCACATTAGACGAGGCAATCAAAAATGACCTTAAACGAGATCGTTCTGTCGGTGAAACAGTTATCAGAGACACCTGGAATAAATGGATTCGACCGACATTAACAGTAGACCTTGAAAAGAAAGAAGAGTTACCTGATGCAGCAATTTGGGATTTGGAT
>Ga0247809_1001151_pt1 | contig 11799 bp, 13 predicted proteins | sample UWRJL104311B1_FD_180951 | JGI IMG/M metagenome (GOLD analysis project Ga0247809, IMG submission 180951) | Plant litter microbial communities from Arlington Agricultural Research Station in Wisconsin, United States - UWRJ-L104-311B-1 | ecosystem: Environmental > Terrestrial > Plant litter >...
AAAAAAATTACAACAGAACCGATTATAAGCTGGCCCGAAAAGAAGTTTATGTAAGCACAGCCAATTTAGCTTCTTTGTTTCAACGTATGTTTTCTGAACCGAAGAGTAAACAATTGTTTATTAAAGAAGTACATCAATTCACCGCTTTAAGTCATTTGATTTCTTCATATATTGCCACGCTTTCACTTTACAACAAAGAACACGATTTTCATTTCGAAAATTTCGATGCCTTAAAACCAATTGCGAACAATACAACCTATTTGTTGGATACCAGTATCGAAAACCTGGAGAAAGGTAAAAATACAGTCGAAAATGTACCGCTAATCAGGATGAATGATAACGCTGCAAATATTAAATCGGGTGAAGATTTAATTCCTGAGCAGTTCGATCTGATACAAAAAGTCGCCTACGATTTGTATAAGCTATCGCTGAAAATTAAAATCTAATCTTCCAATTAATTGTATATATGAAACAATGATGATCGCTTGCTGTTAGGTATATAATTAATTAATAAAATTATGGAAAAGTTATATACAGCTGAAGTTACAGCTACAGGAGGAAGAGACGGTCATATAAAATCGAGCGACGGGCAATTGGATTTTGAAATAAAAAAACCGAAGGAATTAGGTGGACAAGGCGGCGCAACTAACCCTGAACAATTATTTGCAGCAGCATGGGGACCTTGTTATCTGGGCGCCTTAGGTTCAGTAGCAGAACGCGATGGAGTAGATATTAGCGAGGCCAACGTAAATGTTTTGGTTTCTTTTAATAAAGACGGAAATGCTTTTGTGCTTTCAGCAGATTTGGATGTGCACATTCCGGGTATTTCACTTGAAGAAGCACAACAACTTGCAGATAAAGCACATAAAGCCTGCCCTTATTCTAAAGCGACGCGTGGAAATATTGAGGTAAGAGTTACAGCGATTTAAAATCCTTGAAATAAAAAGTGGGCGGATTATTTATCCGCCCACTTTTCTTATTAATGTAACTTTAAACTAAACAGTTTCTATTTGTTCTGCCATCGTATTAGCAGGTCTTCCGTTTTTAAAAGCTTCTCGGGTTTTTAAACCTAATAATTCAAACATTGCCATATCATCAACAAAAGCAGGGTTTGGTGTCGTTAATAATTTATCGCCGGCGAAAATAGAACTTGCACCCGCCATAAAGCAAAATGCCTGTTCCAGTGTACTCATTTCATTTCTTCCAGCTGATAAACGTACTACTGAATTTGGCATTACGATACGAGCCGTAGCAATCATTCTAACCATATCCCATATGGGTACACGAGGTTGATCGGCAAGTGGTGTACCTTTTACCGGAACCAGTGCATTAACTGGAACAGATTCCGGATGTTTTTCCATGTTCGCTAATGTTTGCAACATAGAAATCCGGTCTTCAACTGTTTCTCCTAAACCAATAATGCCTCCGCTACAAACGGTTAATTTAGCTTTCCGGACATTCTTAATGGTGTTTAAGCGATCATCATATGTACGGGTAGAAATGATGCGTTTATAATCATCTTCTGATGTATCGATATTGTGGTTATAGGCATATAAACCTGCATCAGCTAATCTTTGGGCCTGGTTTTCGGTAAGCATACCAAGGGTACAGCAAACCTCCATATCCATATCATTAACTGCTTTAACCATTTCAATTACCCGGTCAAAGTCGCGGTTGTCGCGAACTTCGCGCCAGGCAGCCCCCATACAAAGGCGTGAGGCACCTCCTTCTTTTGCTTTCACTGCAGCGCTAATAACCTGTCCCAGTTGCATTAACGGTTGTACTTCTAAATCAGTATGGTATCTCGCCGCCTGCGGGCAATAAGAACAATCTTCAGCACAACCACCGGTTTTAATGGATATCAACGAACTAACCTGAACTTCATTATAATCTTTGTTTGTCCTATGTATAGTTGCGGCTTCATAAACCAAATCTAAAAATGGTTTGTTATAAATTGCCGATATTTCTTCTTTATTCCAATCGTGTCTTGTTGTTTGCATTTTGGGATCAGGATTTTTTGGATTTAAGGATTAACATAATAGTATTTTAATTTTACAGGCAATTAATTTAAGTTTCTGGGGGTGAGACATATAAAAATAGTGTGACCTCAAAATCCTCAAATCAATCAAATCCTGGTTATTATAGTAAAAGTTTGCTGGCTAACCCTAAAATTAAAAGGAAGCCAAAAACGTCGGTAAAAGTAGTAATAATAATAGAGGATGCAATGGCTGGATCGATGCCAACACGTTTCAGAATTAAAGGAATTCCTGCTCCGGTAATCCCCGCAATAACAAGATTACCTGTCATTGCCAGGAAGATAACCAATCCTAGCATTGGATTTCCATCAAAAAAATACGCAAAAATAAATACAATTAATCCATTCGAGGCGCCATTGATTAAACCTACGGTAAACTCTTTTAACACCGTTCGGTATGCCTGCTTATCCGTTAAATCATAGAGCGAAATACGTCTTACGGTTACTGCCAGCGCTTGCGTAGCAGCGTTCCCTCCCATTCCCGCTATGATAGTCATATAAGCTGCCAAAGAAGGGATTAACTTAATTGTCGGGTCGAAATATCGAACCACAGAGGATGCGAGAAATGCTGTGCCCAAATTAATAATTAACCAGGGTAGGCGTGATTTAACAGCTTCCACCCAGTTGCCACTTAATTCCTCATCTTCTGATACTCCTGATATTTTTAAGATATCTTCAGTACTCTCCGCTTCCATAACGTCAATCACATCATCAAATGTTACCCGACCAAGTAATTTCTGATGCTGGTCAATAACCGGAATACTTGTTAAATTATATTGTGAAATCAGGTTTGCAACTTCCTCCTGATCTGTATCGGGATGCACAAAAACAGCGTCAATTTTAACCAGTTCCGTTATTTTTGCATTGTGTTTAGCTTTAATAATATCTTTCAACGAAACAATACCTTTAAAGATTTCCGCATCATCAACTACATAAATGGTATAAAACTCCTCCATTTCCTCACTTTGGCGGATAATCTCGTCAATTGCATCTTTTTTAGTAAGATTAATGTTTACACAGATCAGTTCTGTGTTCATTAAACCACCTGCGGTTTTTTCGTCGTACGTTAAAAGGTTCCTGATTTCTGAAGCATCTTCTTCATTAAGGTCTTCAAGAATCTCTTTCTGCTCATGGTCTTCCAGCTGAGAAATGATGTCTGTTGCGTCATCATAGTCTAGTTCCTCAACAATCTCGGTACGTTTATCGGGGTGAAGTTCAAAGAGTAAATCTTCCGGATGGGATTCTTCATCCATTTCTGAAATAATCTCGGAAGCGATCTCCGCTGGAAGGAGGTTTATAATATGCCGTTGTTCGGATTTATCCAAACGTTCGAACAAAATCGCGATTTCTGAGGCATGATAATCCCCTAAAACTATTTTTAAAGTTTCATCTCCGGCTAAAATTGCATTTTTAACCTTCAGTACGTCGCTTTTATCTATTTCGAATGATGATTGCATAGGGCTCAGGCCCCTAAAATAGCTAATTCACATGGATTAAATGTTAAATTTTATTTTTTATTCAATGGGAACAGAATTTCAGGTTTTTATTTAAACCAGCCTCTCCTCCAAAAATAAATTACCTGTATTACGGCGATAACCAGCATCACCAACCATGTGTATAAGTAACCGTGTTCGGCATATAATTCAGGCATATTGTCTTTCAAAATTTTGCCAGTTGTTGGGTCTTCCCTGCTGAAATTCATTCCGTAAATTCCCGCAATAAAGGTCAGGGGAATAAATATCGATGATATAATGGTTAAAACCTTCATAATTTCATTCATCCTGTTGCTGATAATGGATAAATTCATATCGATATTCGCCGAAGCAATTTCCTTTAAACTTTCTATAAAATCTATGATCTGGATGCAATGATCGTATGCATCCTTAATATAGGTCTTCGTTAAATCACTAATTAAGTCGCTATCACTTCTTAAAATATCATTTAATTTATCACGTTCTGGCCAGGCGACTTTTCTGATGGTAATTAAAGAACGTTTTATGGCCTGTGTATCATACATAATTCGCTTGTCCGGATTGTCAAACAACCGATCTTCAATTGAATCAAGTTCTTCCCCCCAGTGATTTAGCAAGGTAAAATAATTATCAACGATAACATCCATTATGGCGTACATCAGGTAGCTGGAACCACCGATTCGGATATTACCTTTACCCACTTCCAGGCGTTTTCTAACCGGATTAAAACAATCCTGGTAATCTTCCTGAAAGGTAATCAAACATTTATCGCTTAATATAAATGAAATTTGCTCGTTGCAAAGATCGCCCTCCTCACTTAAAAACAAATGTCTGCTTACTGCAAATACATACTTATCATTATCGTACTCATCAAGTTTTGGCCTTTGGTAGGAACTGGTAATATCTTCAAGCACCAGCCTGCTCACATTTAATTTTGAATAAAGCGTTTCGAAAATGCTCGGATCGCCTAAACCTTTGATGTCAAACCAGTAGTAAAAATCTTTGTTTTCGGTGAGCTTGTCAATGTCATTGATGTTTTGCAGTTCTTCCTTTTTATATGTTTTTTCGTTATAGGTATGAAATGTTATTTTTGGCTTTAAGGCATTTTCGTCGATAGCATACAAACCAGGACTTGTACCTGGCTCAGGAACTTTATAATGTTTATGACGACTACGTGTTTTGTTTTTTGCCATTATTTAAAGATATAACCGGGCTTGTGGCCCTTGATTAAAAAGTAAATCAACAATACTCAGATTGGGTATAAATTGATGTTTATCTTCAAAAACCTGATAATAGGGCTTATTGTTTACCGAATCACTAATTTTCTTAGGACTCATCATCTCCCGGTAGTTCAATGATGGTTCCAAATCGTCTACATATTCGTTGGTCGATTTGTATTCAATAGTAAGTTTCATTTTTTTTGTAAGCCATTGCAAAAGTTCGAAATTATAATCGAACAGGAAATCAAACCGCTTATTATAGAACGATGCAAATTCATCTTCGTAAAACTCAAAATAGGCTGAACTCCTATAACAACTTTCCAGGCTCATCCAATGCAAGCGCTGCCAGTTAAAATCGTAACTGATCTTTACATCTTTTAGTGGTGTCCGCATTTTTGAGCCGCGTACCACTGGAACAGTTATGTCTAACTTTCCATTCGGAGAATATATACTTGCCCTGTTTCGATAAGTTTGTTTAGGGAAATGTTCAAATTGCTCCAATAAAAAATCAGGGTTAAGTTCTTGTATTTTAGAAAAATAGCCTATTGGAGGTAGATAAAATATAGGAAGTATAGCTGTATTTTGCATTTGAAAATATATGTTTGTAGTTCAAACGTTTTAAAATTAATGATTAAAAGAGGGATTGCGCATATAGGCGTATTTTTTTTATACCTGATATCGCTATTTCCTCTTCCGGTATTATTATTTTTTGCAAGATTACTATATTATCTGCTTTATTACTTAATAGGTTACAGAAAAAAAGTAGTTAGAACCAATCTGACGAATTCATTTCCCGGAAAATCGGCTCAGGATATAATTGCAATTGAAAAGAAATACTTCAAATACCTCGCTGAACTAATTTTCGAAATTATTGAATTGTCTACAATTTCAAAAACGGAAACTTTAAAGCGGGTTAAGTTTACCGGACTTGAACAATTGGAAAGCCATTTTAAAAAAGGTGAAAGTATTCTAGCCTGTACAGGACATTATGGAAATTGGGAATTGGGTACATTAGCTTTGGGTTTAAACCTAACAGGTAAAACAATTGTAATATTTAAACCAATAAATAATAAAATTTTTGAAGCCTGGTTTGATAAATTTCGTACAAAATATGGAAATATATTTGTGGCGATGAAACAGACTTTAAGATCTATCGCCACATATAAAAACGAGCCGAGTTTGTTATGCTTTGCAAGTGATCAATCTCCAATTGTTTCAGAATATAAGCACTTTGTGAACTTTCTAAATCAACCAACTGCGGCGTTACTTGGAGTCGAAAAAATTGCCAAATCGACCAACAGACCAATTTATTATTTCAAAGTGAGTCCGGTTAAAATGGGTTACTACAATGTGGAGGTTTTGCCAATGTGTTTAAATCCGGCTGAAACACCTGATGGAGAAATCACTAGTTTGCACTTTCAGTTTTTAGAAAAAATAATTAAAGAAAAACCTCAGTATTGGCTTTGGAGCCATAAACGCTGGAAATTTAAACCTGAATAAATAAATACATGAACCCATCAGTAGCGGTTGTAATTTTAAACTGGAATGGTAAAGCATTTCTCGAACAATTTTTGCCTGGAGTATTATGCTCTGAATATGATAATCTGCAAGTTATTGTAGGCGATAACGCTTCCACTGACGATTCTGTATCATTTATTGAATCACATTTTCCAACCATTAAGGTTTTGAAAAATGAGCAGAACTATGGTTTTGCAGGTGGCTATAATAAAGTTTTAGAGCGCGTTCATGCGGATTACTTTATCCTTTTAAATTCGGATGTCGAAGTAACGCCAAATTGGATACAGCCAGTTATTGATTTAATGCAAAGTGATGATAAAATTGCTGCTGCACAGCCAAAAATTAAATGGCAATTAAATAAAACTCAATACGAATATGCAGGTGCCGCAGGCGGGTTTTTAGATATCTATGGCTACCCTTTCTGCCGTGGACGATTATTCAATGTTTATGAGACAGACAGCGGCCAATACAACGAAACAAAAGAAATTTTTTGGGCGAGCGGTGCGGCATTTTTTATAAAGAGCAAATACTGGAAAGAAACAGGCGGATTAGATGCTGACCTTTTCGCCCATATGGAAGAAATTGACTTGTGCTGGAGGTTGAAAAACCTTAATTATAAGGTCGTTTACTGCCCTGCCGCTGAAGTTACCATGTTGGCGGCGGTACTTTGCAAACGGAAAATCCTTTTAAAACCTACTTAAATTTCAGGAACAACCTGATTATAATGCAAAAAAACCTACCTATGGGGGATGCTATTTTTCGCATTGCGATTAGAATGTGTATTGATTTCGTAGCCTGGTTGCATTTTTTATTATCCGGTAAGCCCACATTTACATTGGCTGTGAGTAAAGGACACTGGCATTTTATTAGAGATTTATCAAAGACTGCGCGGAAAAGAAAAGAATATCAAAAACCTTATGCTGAACACATAGGTGTTTATAAAAACAGCGTTGTATGGGCTTTCTTTATTAAGAAAATCAAATACTTTTCGGGTCTTTAACCCCACATTTAGTCTGCCGATTCTTTTTCCTTTGCTCTCTTTTAAAAAATAGTCTATGCTTAGCAAGCTTACTGTATTTTAAAAGTATTATCCTATGAATTTATCAGGAAACTTTCTAGAGCCAATCGATAACCTTTCATACCAAAGCCAGTTAGGACACCTTTGCAATTTTTTCCGGTTAATGATACATGTCGATAGTCCTCACGTGCATAAATATTTGAAATATGAACTTCAATAACCGGGGTTTTTATTGCTGCTATTGCATCTGCAATAGCGACAGAAGTGTGTGTATATCCACCGGCATTCAGAATAATGCCATCGTAACTGAAGCCAGTTTCGTGAATTTTATTAATCAATTCTCCTTCCACATTGCTTTGAAAATAGTCAATATCAACTATCGAATAAATTTCCCTAAGCTCCTTTATGTAGTCTTCAATGCTTGTATTTCCATATATTGATGGCTCTCTGACACCTAAAAGATTAAGGTTAGGACCGTTTATTATCTGAATTTTCATCTTTATAAATAGGTTTAGTCTTTAACGAATCTACTACGATTTTAAAAGTCCTGATGCGAATTTAAAAATCATGTTAGTTTCATGATAGCTTATGACATTAAAATTTGTAATGTTGCAATGTTATAAAAAAAATAAATAAAAAACATGCTCTGGCAATCATATATCAAGGGATTTACAGCCTATTTGAAATTAGAACGTTCGCTTTCAGGTAATTCTGTTGATGCCTATTTAAATGATATCGATAAATTGAACCAGTATTTTCAATCTGTTAATAGTCAACCTGATTTAACTCAAATAAGCGTAAACGATATTAAACTGTTTATCAGCTGGCTAAACAACCTTGGTATGCTGGGTAGTACACAAGCAAGGGTTATTTCCGGGTTGAAGGCTTTTTTTTCTTATTTGATGCTTGAGGATATTGTTCAAAATAATCCTATGGCAATGATTGAATCGCCAAAATTAGTCAGGAAATTGCCAGATACTTTAAATATACATGAAATAAATAGCTTAATTGATTCAATAGATGCATCTAAACCCGAGGGTATGCGTAATAAAGCAATAATTGAGGTTTTGTATGGTTGCGGTTTGAGAGTTAGTGAATTAACAGAATTAAGGCTATCCAATCTTTATCCCCAGATAGAGTTTGTAAAAGTAATTGGCAAAGGAAATAAAGAACGCTTAATTCCTGTTGGTGGTGTAGCTTTGAAACTGTTGGAAATTTATATAAATCAGATTCGGGTACATGTAAAAATTAAGAAAGGAAATGAGGACTTTATATTTTTAAACAGGTTCGGTGCCAAGTTATCGAGAATAACAATTTTTAATTTGATAAAAGCTTTGGCCATTCAGACTGGGATAAATAAAACAATTAGTCCGCACACTTTACGCCATTCTTTTGCAACCCACCTTATAGAAGGTGGTGCCGATTTACGTGCGGTTCAGGAAATGCTAGGGCATTCCAGCATTACCACGACTGAAATTTATACCCATATCGACAGAGATTATTTAAGAGAAGTAGTCACACAGTTTCATCCGCGTTCTTAGGGATTGGTACGAGCCATTATCATCCTGTCTTTTCCCTGCATGTCTTTCTTTAACTCTATATTTTTAAATCCTTTATCTATTAAAACCTGAAGGGTTTCTTCCCATAAAAATTCATTAATTTCGAAGAACAAATAACCGTTTGGATTTAAGTTGGTGTAAGCAAAATCAGAAATCGATTTGTAAAAAATCAACGGATTATCATCGCTTACAAATAATGCGGAGTGAGGTTCATGTGCGAGTACATTTTCATGCATATCTGCTTTTTCGATCTCACGGATATAAGGCGGATTGCTTACGATAACGTCATACCTTTTATCGCTGGAATATGATAGAATATCTGCTTCAATAAAATCAATGTCTGTTTCGTTTAGTATTGCATTGGCTGATGCTATTTTCAGCGCTTCATCTGAAATATCCAGAGCAGATACGCTAAGGGCTGGTAAATTCATTTTTATTGCAATTGGAATACAACCCGAACCGGTGCCGATATCTAGTAATGATTCTTTTTTATCTTTGATCTCCTTAATTACCCAATCAACAAGTTCTTCTGTTTCCGGACGTGGGATTAATACGTGCTCATTTATCTGCAAAGGCACACCATAAAAAAAAGCTTTCCCCAATACTTGTTGAACGGGTTTACCCTTTTTTAAATCATTTAATACTTTGATAAGGTTATCAGTTTCCTTTTCAGTTAGTACCCGGTCTTTTTTGACTAATAATTCACTTTGAGTAACCTTTAAAATTGAAGTAGCAGATAAGTAAAATATCGACTTAGACTCTTCAACATCATAAAACTGGTTTAAACTCTGTATATATTCTTTTTCTAACTCCTTAATATTCATTGGCTGCAAAACTAATAATTCGATCGGTTATCCTTGTCATAATTTAACTACTTTTGTGTTAATGGATGATGATTTTTACATTAAGCGTTGTTTAGAATTAGCAGCTATAGCTATCGGGAATGTTAGCCCTAATCCAATGGTTGGTTGTGTCATCGTGGTTGGTGATAAAATCATCGGCGAAGGCTATCATCAAAAATTTGGCCAAGCACATGCTGAACCAAATGCAATTAAATCTGTATTTAACAAATATGGCTCAGAGGCTGAAAGTTTACTCAAAAAAGCCACAGCATATGTAAATCTGGAGCCCTGTGCCCATTTTGGAAAAACACCACCATGCGCTGATTTGTTTGTTAAACATCAACTAAAAAAAGTTGTTATTGGCAATAGGGATCCCTTTTCTGGTGTTGATGGCAAAGGCATTGAAAAATTAGAAAATGCTGGAATTGAGGTATTAAGTGGCGTTTTGGAAGAGGATTGCAGGTTTTTCAACCGACGTTTTTTCACCAGAATTCAGCGACAAAGACCTTTCATTATTTTAAAATGGGCTCAAACCGCTAATGGATATTTTGCAACTACTGATGGTCATCAAAGATGGATCAGTGGTGGTTTAGCAAAACGCATTGCACACAAGTGGCGAACAGAAGAAGATGCAATTTTAATTGGTAAGCAAACGGCTATAATGGATAATCCCCAACTTACTTCACGCAAATGGCCGGGCAAAAATCCCATACGTTTGGTAATTGACAGGAGTTTGCAGGTTCCGTATAACAATCACATTTTTAATGAGGAGGCAAAAACCATTATTTTTAATGAAGTTAAAACCGATGTGATCGGGAATGTCCATTATATACAAATGGAGGATATGCAATTTTACCTGCCACAAAAAATCGCCTTTCAACTTTATTTAATGGATATCCAGTCTGTAATAATCGAAGGCGGTGCCAATATTTTAAGGCAATTTTTAGATGCTAATCTTTGGGATGAGGCTCGTATTTTTACATCCAAAACCAGCTGGACTAACGGCATCGCTTCTCCTGTTATTAATGGTAACTTAGCCGAAGAAATTCAGGTTGGAACAGATAAACTTTCCATCTACATAAATCAAATAACATAATGATTTACATTATTTTAAGTATTTTTTGCAGTGTAACAGTTGCTGTTTTGCTCAAGCTTGCCAAAAGATACCAGATTAGTGTTACACAGGCTGTAACAGTAAATTATTTAACAGCCTTAATCCTTTGTTTTCTTTTCTTCAAACCTGACATTAAGGTTGTAAATACTACAGCACCATGGTCAATTTATTTGAGTTTAGCAGTTTTACTGCCTACAATATTTCTTTTTCTTGCAGCCTCAGTTAAAAAATTAGGCATTGTTAAAACGGATATCGCTCAAAGGCTATCCCTCTTTATTCCAATTTTAGCAGCCTACTTCATTTTCAAAGAAGATTTCAATCAGCTGAAATTTATTGGGCTTGGTATCGGATTTGTTGCCATTATCTTAACGTTCCTGCGAAAAACTGACGATAAATCTGGGAACTGGTTATATCCCCTAGCGGTTTTTTTAGGCTTTGGTATAATAGACGTGCTTTTCAAGCAAGTGGCGCTTTACAAGGAATTGCCCTATACAACATCACTGTTTGTTGTTTTTTGTCTTGCATTTTTGGTGTCATTAATTATCGTGCTGATTATGGTCATCAGTAGGAAAACCAGACTTCAGCTTGTTAATTTGGGCTGTGGGCTGATACTTGGACTATTTAACTTTGGAAACATCTTATTCTATTTAAAAGCACATAGAGCATTATCCTCAAATCCATCAACTGTATTTGCGGCGATGAATTTAGGCGTTATCGTTGTTGGCACTTTCGTTGGTATAATCGTATTTAAAGAAAAATTATCTAAATTAAATTACTTCGGTATAGCACTTGCGATCTGTGCTGTTATTTTAATCACATTATCTCAATTAAATGCTGTTTGATGATTCTTATAAAACCATTTCGGGAATTGCAGAAGGAATTTTTCGGGATAAGGGAAGCAAGTTTATAGCATATGCATATCCAATACGTTCTGAAGAGGAAGTAAAGCCGATTGTTACAAGGCTTAAAAATGAGCACAAAAAGGCCAGGCATTTTTGTTACGCCTATCGCTTAACTCCAG
>Ga0247809_1001154_pt1 | contig 11792 bp, 15 predicted proteins | sample UWRJL104311B1_FD_180951 | JGI IMG/M metagenome (GOLD analysis project Ga0247809, IMG submission 180951) | Plant litter microbial communities from Arlington Agricultural Research Station in Wisconsin, United States - UWRJ-L104-311B-1 | ecosystem: Environmental > Terrestrial > Plant litter >...
GTGCTTCGATATTTTTCCCAATGCAAAAGAAAGTCGCTTTTACATTGTATTTTTTCAGTAGTTCTAAAACTTCTAAAGTAAAAATACCAGGTCCGTCATCAAACGTAATCGCAATTTTTTTCTCTGTTTCTAACGGATTATTGCAGAACGCTTTTACATGATAATTAGATGAAATTCGGGCAGAACCAATAGCGTTTATTCCCAGCCAAATTAAAATAACCACAACAAACCACCATATGTTTATTGCCGTATAAAAATTCAGAAGAAATAATAAAAGCAGTAAAAAGACAAAAAATAGTGATATGTTTTTGTGCGTTATCATTTTGTGATTAACGTAAAACTGTGGTTTTTCCCGTTTAATTGATTGTACAATAAAATCGTATTGTAAACTGATTTTTCTACCAAATTTACTTTTATGATTTCAGGAATTTCCTGAATTTTAATAATTTTTGCTGCCATCCAAAAAGCAAAAGCCGAAGCCGTATCGTATTCTCCGCACAAATGTTTGTAGTACAAAACAGGCGTTTCTGCGAAAGCATTTTCAGTAAGATTTCTATAATAATTTTCAAAATCTACATTTCCGTCAAAACCTAAAACTAAAGCGTCAATGTCTGAAATCTCTAAATTATTCGATTTCAGGAAAGATTTAATTTCGGCTTCAATTTCGTTTTCTTCCAGCTTATTTACAATTGCAATATCCAGAACTTCAGCATAAGTCGTTTCTTTTCGTTCATTTTCTAAAACAAAAAAACTTGCACCTTCGCCATAAACTGCTCCGCTGGTATCAGAATCTAAAAGATTATAAGGTTGCTGATTGTCCGGTTTTATACGTCCTGACAATTTAAAAAGTGCGGTTGTGTATTCGCCATTTTCATCTACTCCGCCCACTAAAACAGATTGTGCTTCCTCTTCTTCAATTTGCATTTTAGCATCTAAAAGTGCCGACTCAAAAGAAACAGCGCCATTTACATACGTAAAATTATAGCCTTTACATTGCTGCAACAAAGCGATTTGCGCCCCAACAGTATTATGAGTAGATTGAATAAAAGAAGTTGGTGTTAAAAATTCTTCATTATTATCCAGAATGCTTTTCAGGAATTTCTCAGAATCTTCGATGCATCCTAAACCGGTTCCGGTGATAATAGCATCAACTTTTTCGACATTTGCATCTTTCATGGCTAAGGCCGAAGCAACGATTCCGTTTTTCACGCCTTTTGCCATTCGTCTGCTGGCGGCAGGCGAAATGTAGTCTTTGTAAACCGGCGGAACGATTGCCAGTACATTTTCGTCATGATTGACAATAGCTTCTTCTAAAAAAACAGTATCAAATGTTTTTTGAGTCGAAATACAGCCTACTCCATTTATATATGTTTTTTTCATTAGCTTTTTGAAAATATAAGGGTTGAACAATTTCCTCCAAAACCAAAAGAGTTGGATAAAACGTGTTCGATAGTTTTATTTTTTAAAGTAGTCTGTGGCGTCAAATCAAATTCTTCCATCTGATTTTCGAAATTCAAATTCGGATACACCACATTATTCTGAATTGCCAAAACACTGTAAACGGCTTCAATTGCTGCTGCCGCTGCCAAAGTATGTCCGGTAAAAGGTTTTGTAGAACTAAAATCAGGCACTTTTTCATCCTGATAAATTCTCTTTATAGCTCTTCCTTCAGACAAATCGTTGTTGGGAGTTGCTGTTCCGTGTACGTTGATATAATCAATATCAGAAGGTTTTAAACCCGAAACTTCAAAGGCTTTTTTCATCGCCAAATAAGCACCATCTCCATTTTCTGAAGAAGCCGTTTGATGAAAAGCATCGTTTGCATTTCCGTAGCCTGAAACTCTTGCCAGAACTTTTTTGTTTTGTTTCGCTACAACTTCATCTGATTCTAAAACCAAATAAGCAGCGGCTTCACCAAGGTTTAACCCTTTTCGTTCGTTGTCGAAAGGTTTGTTGAAATCGTCTGATAAAATCATCAAAGTTTTGAATCCGTTAATCGTAAATTTAGCCAAACCATCGGCTCCGCCTACAATTACGCGATCTAATTTTCCGGTTTTTATCAATCTTGCGCCCAGCATAATTGCGTTGGCAGCAGACGAACAAGCGGTACTAATAGTGGTAACGATGCCTTTTAAACCTAGTTCTTCGGCAATTTTCTCCGCAACATCGCCGCCATCGTGACAAGCAATATATTTAACCAGTTCAGGGTGTTTGAAATAATCGTAATAATGTCTTTCAGTCATGTCCATTCCGCCCACACTTGTAGCCGAAATAAGTCCGGTTCTGAATTCGTTTATCGAAGTAATTCCGGCATTTTCAACAGCTTGTTTGGCCGCCAAAGTACCGATCATTGCCGTTCTCGAAAAGTTATTATCGCTGTCTAATCCCAATTCAGCAATCAACTCTTCGTTGGTTTTTTTGATTTCGCCCACTTTAATAACATCCGCATGAACTGTCGAAATATTAGTGATCCGAGAAATGCCAATTTTATTTTCGATCAGTGAAATATAATTTTCCCCGACTGAATTTCCAATCGAAGAGATAATTCCCATTCCGGTTATTGCAACACCTTTCATTTTTAGACTTGCTTAGATTATTAGATTTTTAGACTTGCTTAGATTATTAGATATTAGACTTCTTAGATTTTGTAATTTCCAGATTTAGACATTTTTGTCTAAGTTGTCTAAAAATCTAAGCAAGTCTAAGCAGTCTTATTTTGTTCTGTTCGCGCTGATATACGCTGCCATAGTTTCGATCGACTGAAAAATGGTTTTTCCTTCTTTTGGGTCTACCAATTTAATTCCGTAATCTTTATCTAAAATCACGATCAATTCAAGCGCATCAATGGAGTCTAAACCTAAACCGTCTCCAAACAAAGGATCGTTATCAGCAATATCTTCGATTGTGATATCTTCAAGATTAAGAGTCGTAATGATTTTATTTTTTAATTCTTCTTTTAATGCTTCCATGATTATTTATTATATAATGTATTGATATTTTCGTTTTTATATTTTTCGTTTTCTTCTTTACTAATGGTGCAAAGAAAGGCTTTGTAATTGTCATTAAAAAATTCTACCCAGCCACAAAGAACCATATCGGCTTTATTTGTGTTTAATAGAATCTCTGAATAGTTAAACAGAAATTCAGTATTGAAAGCATCAAATATAAAGAAAGAATTCTCACTTTTAAGCTGATGACGAATACTTATTTCACCCAGACAAATATTTGGCAGCGTATAAACAAAAACAGCAGGACTCGGAAAGTAATTTTCTTTATCCGAAATAGATTCCTGATACTTAACATCTGTATCTAAACTAGACGATTTATTGGCCAAAACCAAAGCGATATTATTTTCCTGTTCAGTAGAAGTTATCGGACTCAAAAGCAATTCAGATCCTAAAAAAGCCAGTTTGCTCAAAGCATCCATTTTGAAAAACTTTGGATATTGAATGTCAAAGTTGCGATACGCTTGTTTAGAAAAATCACCAAAATCGGTTGGTTCTATTTTGAATACAGAAGTTCCGTTCAAAACGATTTCGTTATTTTGGATGGTGATGTAGGATTGTATGTAGGTTTTGTTTTGAGTCATTTGTAAATGTTTTAACAGAGATTTTCAATATCTCTCTTTAAACTAATTTGTGAAAAAAGGACAGGTGTATTTAATTTGTTTTCTCTTATTATAGTAAAATAAATAGAGTTTCCTTTTAAAAGAAAAATTCTACTTATTTTATAATTTGGATTAAAATTCAACGCCATTTCTGTGTTGTAAATTATAACATTGTTTGAATTCTTATACTTTTCAAAGCCTTTTTTTTCACAATATTCATTAATTAATAAGTTGTTTTCTTTAGCATCGTATTTACTTACAATTTTTATAAGTCTTTTTTCGGTTGCTTTTCTATAAAAAGAATACACAAAAAAAATGCTTAAAATAAAAACCAAATAATATTCAAATCCTGTTTTTGAATGATCACGATAAGGATCATAAAAAATTAAAAAAGGCGTAATAAAACCAGATAAACAAAATAAATAAAAAATGTATGAACCAAATTTATCTAGCCAGCTTTCAGAATAAACTAATTTATTCTGTTCTATGCTTTTTTTAACATTTAGGTTTTTTAAACTTCTCATTTTAAATCTGTTTTTTCTGAAGATTCAATTTAAGAAACCCAAGTATGAATAATTTTCTCAATTATCCATTTTCCTGATTTGTTTTCAATTATGATTATAAATCCTCTGCCACATCTTCCACCGCCACAAGAAGCGCCAACAGCTAAAATTCCGGATGTTTTTGTTTTATTAAATTGAATTCTTGATACCGAAATCGTTCCAACAGGAAATAGTACATTACTTACATCACTTAAATCCCAATTTTTTTCATGAGGATATTTTGATGTGTTCTGAAAATTAAACTTTTTATTGTTTTCAAAAGCTTTTAAGTCAAATTTGTATTCGTCTGTTTCTTTTGAAATATCATAGTTGTATCCGGAAATATCAATTTCTCTAATAATCATTTCACTTTCTTGAGGGCTAATTTTTGTTACATCATCATACACACCGATTAAAATCCTTGTTTTATCATTTTTGATGCTGTCTCGGTTACGCCAATATTCCTTTAATTCTTTATGAAATCCAATAGTATCTTCTTTATTAGATTTAAAATCAATTCTTGGCGTTGGTGGAGGAAGTATAACTCTTCGATCCATATAAATAGAATCTACAATTTCGACAAAGACATTATTTAAGACATCTTTTTCAAATTGAAATTCAGAGACTTCTTTCTTTTTACATCCGAGGAAAGAAAGTAGAATAAGAATTAGAAATATGAATTTTGATAATTTCATTTATTATTTTCAACTATATTGAACTTTCAAGATTTCCTTGCAAGTTGGATTTTTTTCATTGAACTATTCGGAATTTCCGAACAGTTCAAATTTTAATTCGTGAAAATTAGTGCAATTCGTGTTTCATCTTTTCAAAAACTACAGCCGTATTGCACCCCCCAAATCCAGAAGCCGTCTTCAAAAAATACTCAATATTAGCCTCTTTGTTTTTCTCAATAACATTTATCGTTTCGCTTACGCCAATTTCATCAAAACCTTTCGATTCAAAAAGCATATTTTGATTTACTGATTCTATCCCAATTACCGTTTCTAATAATCCCGAAGCGCCTAAGGTGTGACCGTAAAAACCTTTTAAACTATTTATAGGAACGTTTTGTAAACCCAAACGATTCAATGCAATGGCTTCCATTTCGTCGTTGAATGGAGTTGCTGTTCCGTGAGCTGAAATATAGTCGATTTTGTGAACTTCAATCTGAGCTTCTTTTAAAGCATTCTGAATACTTCTGAACAGACCTTCGCCCGTTCTTGACGGACCCGAAATATGATTCGCATCATTTATCGAACTGTCTCCAATCACTTTTATTTTTGCGGTTGCCGGATTCGCCGAAATTAAAACAGCAGCCGTTGCTTCGCCTAAACTTACGCCGGTTCTGTTTTTAGAATACGGTTTACAAGGCAATTCGCTCATCGCCTGAAAAGAATTAAAACCGGACAAAACAAATTCTGAAACTTCATCTCCGGCTACAACAAAAACATTATCGTACAACTCAGACTGAATCATTCTTTTAGCAACCGAAACGGCTAAAATTCCGGAAACACAAGCATTCGAAACTACAATTGGCTGTGTTTGAAATCCGAAGAAATCCGCAACATTTTTTGCCAAAACATCTAAATGTGCACTATTGAAACTTTCCTCTGAATCATTTTTTAAAGCTGTAACATTTCCTTTTGTAGTCGAAAGTATAAAGGCAGTTTTTGAATTTAATTCAATTCCTGATTTTTTGATAATTGGCTCTAAAGCCAAAATCATCATTTTTTCTAAGCGGGAATATTTGGTTTCAGTACTGATTTTTTCAAAAGCACTTTTTATTTTTTCATCAGGAATAATAGAAGCATAAAATTGAATTGGCATTAAAGCAATATCCTGATGCAATTGAATACCAGAATCGCCGCGAATAATCGCTTCAATGTTCGATGCAACATCAAAACCTAAAGGCGTGATACAATTCGTTTCGTTGATATATACTTCTCTTATCATTTTATCTTTTTTTCTGGCTGCTAAATGGGCCACAGATTGTACGGATTAAACGGATTTACGCGGATTTTTATTAATTTTTAATTCGTGAAAATTCGTGTTTGACTTTTATTTCAATAACCCCACTTTTCGTTTCCATTCTTCATAGAAAGGAGGATTGGTCAACATTAAATTTCCGTCGCCGTCTAAAAATACCTGAACGGTTTCTCCGGTGCAGGCCACTTCGCCTTTTGCATCTATAATTCTAAAACGGTAAATCATTTTGGCAGCGGGAGTATCAACAACTGTTGTTTCTATGGTTACGACATCGCCGTAGCGTAAAGACAATTTATGCTCACATTTCGATTTTACGATTGGCGTTGTATAACCGGTATTACCAATATCCAAATAGGTAAGTCCGTGTTGGCGGCCAAACGCTTCTCGTCCATCTTCAAAATAGGTGATATAGTTTCCGTGCCAAACGATTCCAAGCGGATCAGTTTCGTTAAAACGAATTCTGATTTCGTGAGAAACGGTTAGTTCAGTGGCTTCGTTATACTGTTCTTTTCTTTTTGTCATAAAATAAGGCAATGGATGTTGTGATAATAAAGAACAAAAATAACAAACTTATTTTTGGGATGATTTCGAGGAAAGAAACGTTGCGTAATAACACATCGTAAAAAGCTTCTAGTCCCCAGTTCATAGGTGACGATTTTGCGATATATTGCATGATCGTTGGCATAGCAAAAACAGGCACCCAAACACCGCCAACGGCAGCGAGAATAAGGACACTTGTTGCGCCAAAAGGAGCCGACTGTTCTTGTGTGTTGGCTACGGTTCCTAATAAAATTCCAAAACCTATGGCGGCAAAACCGGAGAATAAAGCCACGACACTCATTAAAAATAAATGCCCTTCGATATTTAAGGAAGGCAAACCAATATGCGGAAATAAAAACACTGCCACGGCAACCATCATATAAAACTGAATCATACAAATGGCTGAATAAGTAATGGTTTTACCAATAATCACAACTAAATTAGAAACCGGATTGGTTAATAACCGAACGAATGTTCCTTGTGATTTTTCTTTTACAATATTAATAGACAACGGAATTACGATAAAAAATATCGCAAAAAGTGTCCAGGCCGGAACGTTGTGTTGTACCGAGTTTGGTCGAACTTCTTTGTTGTTTATTTTCGGGATTATTTCTTTGAAAGTAATGAAACTTTTTTGCTCAAATTCTGTAGTTCCTTCTCCTAATTGGTTTTCAAAAGTGGTATAAATAGATTTGCTTTCGATTTGAGAAATCATCTTGTCAATCGAACTCATTACGGCATTTTTGAAACTCATCTGAACCGCAGGATCAAAATACAATTTCACTTCTTTTTCCTTTATTACTTTGGGTTTTTCAGTCTGTGCGGTACTATCGGTTTCTGTTAAGCCCATTTTACTAATAATGTTCTGAACATTCTGATCGATTTTGGCTTGTAAATCAATGCTTAAATCTTTCGGAATCACGATTGCCAATTGAAATTTTCCTTTGTAAACAGCTTCTTTGGCAACTTCTTCGGTAATGGGTTTATTGTCGATTTGTGTGACAACGCTAAATAAATTACTTTTTTCAAGATTGTCAAAAACAGTTTTCGATACAGAACCGTTGTCTTTATCGACCAATAAAATCGGAATTTTATTATCGCTAATGGTTTTAAAAGTACTGTCCTGAATTAAAGTTACCGTGATTACCAAAACCAATGGCATGATAAACAAAATAATCAATCCGCCTAAATCGCGTTTAAGCAGGAGAAATTCTTTTACGACCGACATCCAAATTTTATTGACCATCTCTAAAATCTTTACCGGTTAATGAAATAAAAACTTCTTCAAGATTGCGTGCTTCAGTTGTAGCATCAATTAAACTTGACGGCGTTCCCTGCGCATAAATTCTGCCTCGGTCCAGAATGGCGATATTGGTACAAAAATCTTCGGCTTCAGCTAAATGATGCGACGTATATATAATCGTAGTTCCGTTTTGGTTTAAAACTTTTAAGTAATCGATAATGGCATTTTTAGACTGAACATCAACACCAACGGTTGGTTCGTCCAGAAACAAAACTTTAGGCTTGTGCAGAATTCCGGCAATCAAATTGACTCTTCGTTTCATTCCGCCCGAAAAAGTTTCGATACGTTTGTCGGCGAATTTTAGTAAACCCAAAAGATCCAAAGTTTCAACTACTTTGTCTTTTAAGTAAGCGCCTTTTAAACCGTACATACTTCCAAAATAATGTAGATTTTCTCTCGCGGTCAAAGTGGGATATAAAGCATATTCTTGCGGAACAACGCCAATAATTTTTTTGATTTTTGAAGAATGATTCGTGTAATTCAGCCCATCAATCGTAAAATGTCCTGAGGTTGGTTTGATCAATCCGCAAAGCATGGAGATTAAAGTGGTTTTCCCGGCACCATTCGGGCCCAATAAACCAAAAATCTGTCCTTCGTTGATATCCAGCGAAACGTTGTTCAAAGAATACTGGTCTGCATCTTTGTACTTTTTCGAAAGGGATTCTATTTTTATAATTGGTTGCAAAATATATTAGCTAATGGCTTTTTTTAGTTTTTTGAAAAAGATTTCTTCTCTGTTGGCGATGCTCAAAAGTTCATCGGCAATGGCATTGTAAGCATCTTCTTTGGCACTTCGGTTTTTGTAAATTCTGGAAGCTTCAACAGCAAAATCACGCCATGAATCTCCAATCAAGGTCATTTCTTTCGAAAGAATTTTCAATTCTTCGTTACCTAAAATAACCGAAGCTTCTTGTAAAAAAGCGGCATATATAAAACGAAAACCTCCGCCGCCTGTTCCTATTTCTTCCTGCATACGAACCATTTGTGCCAGGTAATGATTGGCTTTTTTGGTGCCGTGTTTTACAGGCCATTTACGGATTTGTTTCGATACGAATTTTATTCCGCGTACACCAATAATAGGCATTGGTGCCAACATATCACGACAGGTATTTTTGATTCCTTTGATGATCGCACTTTTTAAATCAACCTCTTTCGGGATCTGAATAGGATAATACATTTGTCCTCTTGGAGCAAAAGCACCTTTGGCAAAACGCACTTTGTCTAATTCGTCATGCGTTAAAGTCGTAACGGTTTCCATAACAGGATCGCTGACCAAATAATCGGTTTCGGTTTTACCGTAAACCACTAAATTGTGTGCGTTGAAATGAAAGCGGTATTCATCAGGAAAATAACTCAAATGATACACACCAACTTGTAATCCGGTTGGAATGTTATTTTTTAAATTTTCATCCAAAGCTTTATTTGCATTTGCGGGAGAAGAAAATTTTTGTCTTTTTATTTTTAAATTTAAACGATTGGCCAGTTTATTAAAAATTTGTCCCGGCAAAGTTCTATAGCTAATTGCAGGCGCGTGATTTACTTTTATAAAAGGCAAATACACGAAAAAAAGTCCAGAGCCAATACCAAAAACCATCGGTTCGCTGATGTTCAGTCCGTTGTTTTTTAACAAATTCGAAGCTACTCCGTTCTCACAATGAGCAGATTGATGATGTGTGAAATTGATTTGCATTAGTCTTTTTTAATATTTTTTAATTCTGCTATTGAAATTTCAAAAGCATCGGCATATTTCTTTAAAATGGAATCGCTTAATTTGGCAAAAACGGTAGGTTTAAAATGCCTTTTTACACGCCATTTCCATATTCCAACATAACTGGATAAAATAGTAAGATCCATTTTATTGACTTCCATATAGTAAACAATAGGGCTTACTTCGCCAATTTCGACTTGCATTTTTGCTTCGGCGATTCGCTCGTTTATTTCATCAATAGAATTCGAAAGTGCGATAGTTTTGGGTTCCCAGCCGGTACTTAGAGTTGTAGTATAATCTCCGTTTTCATCGGTTGCGTACAAAAGTTCTTTAACGTTGTTTTTTGTTAAGTTGCTTTTATCTTGTGGTACTTTTTCTTTTTCCATTTCATTATTAATTTATTAGATATATAAAGCTAATGCGATACATAAACTAATTATTAAAAACCCCAGATTTGCGAAGCCTAAATTTTGTTTTTCTTTCACAAATAAATAAATCATTTCTATTACAAGTCCAAAATAAAAAAACAGGACTGCCATAAATTCCATAATAAAGAATCCTAAACCAGTATCAAAATGTTTGTGGTCATCTCCATGACAATGTGAATGACGATCAACGGTAAGATACCAAAATAAAAAAACAGATGCAACCATAAGAACTAAAATCCCAATCCGGATTAATAGGTGTAAAATGATCTTCTTAATATTCATTTACACTGAAACTATCTTCTGAATGAACAAATTAATTTCGCATTCTAAAAGTAATTTATGTCCCCATATACTTGCGCAGCGCATGGTACACAATGTATAATCGTCGCCTTCAAATTTTGAAACCAAAGTTGCTTTGGTAATAATGGTATCACCCACTTTTGGCAGCAAATGTATTTTAAGGTTTTTTATCGCACTGATAAAACCCAATACATTTACGTTTTCATTTTCGGTACCGTCTTCGTCAAAAAAATACTTTTTGCCTACAATAGACGAACAGGTTTGTGCTGTGTTTTCGATTAAGCCCGCTTCGATAAAAACGTTATTATCGATAAAAACATTATCCTCTTTTATCAGAAAGGTAGTTTCTACGAAGTTGGCATCTATATCCAAAATTAAATCCACCATAAGCATTGGTGCTCGGTGCGGTAAGTAATTTTGTATATCAACTCCGGTTTTCATTGCTGCTATCATTTCGCTAAAACAGTTTTCATTTGTCCGTTAGCAATTTCTTCATTATTCAAATATGTTACAACATCTACCAAAGTAATTCCTGCAAATTCCTGCAAAATAGTTATCGTAGATTGAATAGTATCATTAATTTTTGGCAACTTTTTAATCTCAATTTCCTTAATAGAACCAATATATCCTGTTGGAGCTGTTTCGTTTTTCAGAAAAAATTGATAACCTGTATGCAAAGCCACAGATTGCGCCATATGTTCGATTAAACCTGCTTCAAGAAAAGTATCGTTATCAAAAAATATGTTGTCGTTTTTAATTTCTAAACCGGCAATTAAGGAGGTTTCGGTATACGAGTACATTTTATCGACCATCACAAAAGGAAACTTTTGCGGCAGTAAATTTTCGACAGCTTCTTTTTCTAAAAGTAATATTGTCTCCATTAGCAAACGGTTAAATAAGCATAAGCAAACGAGAATCTTCCGCTTTCAGGAACAGAAAGAAGAATGCGATCTCCCTTTTTTAAATTTCCTGAATTCATTAATTCTTCCAAAGCCAGATAAATAGAGGCAGAACCTACATTACCCACTCTTGAAAGATTCATGAACCATTTTTCATCCGCCATTCCGATTCCTTTTTCCGTTAATCCTTTCTTTAAACCTTCGACAAAAAAGTTAGAAGAAACGTGAGGAATAAAATAATCGACCTGGTCTGCACCAATATTATTTTTAGACATGGCATCGCTCATACTTTCCGCTCCTTTAGCAAGTATAAATTCATCCAATAATTTTACATCTTGTTTAATGGCAAAAACCGATTCGTTTAACCATTGTTCCGGAGGATAATCGCTCCATGATTTAATTTCGCCATTTTCTAATTTATCTCCACCGGCGTACATGCAGGTTTCTAATTCGTAGGCATACGAAAAAGCTTCCATCCA
>Ga0247809_1001156_pt1 | contig 11779 bp, 10 predicted proteins | sample UWRJL104311B1_FD_180951 | JGI IMG/M metagenome (GOLD analysis project Ga0247809, IMG submission 180951) | Plant litter microbial communities from Arlington Agricultural Research Station in Wisconsin, United States - UWRJ-L104-311B-1 | ecosystem: Environmental > Terrestrial > Plant litter >...
CCCGTATTCCCAATCTCATTCCTGGCCGACAGTGAAAAGGCCAAGTTGACCATGATAGAGCGCGGTAGAAAATTTGAGCGTCTCCGTGGATACAAGTTCATGATTAGCAATGGTACTAAAGTCTTACTAGAGACTGAAAAGCCCGAGCAACGACCCGTTTCCGGGAAAGTTTGTGTTGACGCATATGCATACTACCGTAGTTGCAATATTGTTAAGCCAATCCTGCGCTCTCTGAATCCTGACGTTGATACGGAATTAGGAGAAGAGCCTGTAGAAGATGCTGAATTATCCGATACACCGTATGAGACTAACTTCACTGTCGCCGCTGTGGAGGTTGCATCTGCCGCCAAAGGTCCAGCAGAGAGAACTGAAGATCTTCAGATTCTTACGGATGAGCAGGCTATGATGGCTACCCCTTGGTTGAAAGGATTTGATCTGAAAACAAAAGACTGGTGCGAACTTAAAGTTGACGAACTGAAGGAGATGACTTGGAACGATGAGGCATTCGAGAAACTTGTTCTTCCTGGGGGTGAGAAAGATCTTGCGTGGGCATTTGTGGAAAACAAGAGTATTTCCACTAACGACTTCGACGATTTTATCCCTGATAAGGTAAGTTCCTTTCTTGACAAACGGTCCTTTTTGAACAGAGCTTCTGGGCTGAGAGCTGTTGTGGGAATTGCAACACTCTGCAAAACATTCGTTGCCACTGCATTGTGTTTCGGCTTCTCAGATAGCGTCCCCGCTCCGAAGCTAATAGCTTGACCCAATTATTGCAGTGCTAATTTGATGGACACAAGGGTCGAGGACTTATTATTCTCATGTTTGGTCCTCCTGGGTAAGTGCTATATACCATTGATCCTATACCATTTGATGTTCATCAGGCTAATATTAAAAAGAGTTGGAAAGACATTCACAGCTGAAGCAGTTGCTGAACGTTCTCGTGTTCCACTCTATTCAATGTCTGCTGGCGATCTTGGGATTCAGCCCACAGAAGTAGAGAAGTCTTTGGAGCGAGCACTAGAGCTATGTCGCATGTGGAATGCTATGCTACTCCTCGATGAAGCGGATGTTTTCCTTGGCGCCCGTACCAATGGTTCGTTACATCCTAAATCCAAATTCTCCATCTTGTTGAAAGCCATAAGAGCCTAGTAGAACTTGTGTTGAGAATCGAGATAAAACATACCTTACTTGTGTATGGTGCTCGGGTTTTGATGCTGCTTTCAGGCTCTCGACTTCTCTCTATATTCTTATAAAGCCATGTCGCTAATTCGCAGGATAGAGTCACTCGCCCGCAATGAACTCGTCTCCATCTTCCTCACCAAGCTCGAATACTACCAAGGCATTCTTTTTCTCACTACAAATCGTATTTCCTCCATCGACCATGCTTTCCAAAGTCGAGTAGATTTGTTCCTACCTTATCATGATTTGAGCATAGAGGCAAGAGCTACGGTCTGGGATAACTTTATTGAAAAAGCTGGACGGCAGAGGTTTGAGTTTGAGATGGGAGGGGAGGCTGTTGCCAAACTGGCTGAGTTGAAGCTCAACGGACGGGAGATTAAGAATTTGATCAAGAGTGCACAGCTTCTAAGTGCCAAGAGTGGTGCTAAGGTGTCGGTGGAGAGACTTTATATGTTGGCTGATAGGAGGGTCCAGGCTTTGGGAATGTTGGATGGTTGAAGGAGACGCTAATTAGTTCCCTCTGTTGTCCTTGGTGTGTCTGTTGTGTTATTTATGTTCCTAGTGAACACATTGATGCATCTCATGGGCTTTCTACCGTACACGCCTATTCCGAATGCATTGCTTTTTGGGATTTTTGTTTGCCCACCAATCTTTTCCTGTGCCACCTACTATATTCTTTTTGAAACCCGAAGCTGCGAATGCAGCAGAAGTGAGCTGACAGGAATATCAGTATGTCGCGAATGAGGTTGGCTGGTTTGACTTGTTTGACTTGTTTGAAATGAATGAGGTTGAAAGGCAACAGCTGTGCTAACTTGCTAGCCTAGGTGCCTAGCCTACAGTAGAAGTAAGGGGTAGTGGTGAATGGATGGTCGTTACAGTAACCTTAGCGAGCGAGCGATAGAGCTTACGCCACCCGAAGTGGGGTGGAGACCTCGGGTGGAGTCAGCATCACTGAAATCAGCCTTTTGCCCCGTACACTGTATTCACCTTGAGCTTGTCTTGGAAAGTCGTTCTTCTTTCGAAGTTTGAAACCACTTGTAATCATACCGGGATCCCACAATATTACAACTATGCAGAAACAACGTGTATTGTCTCTCCATTGTTAGTATCATAACCACCCTGTGCTATAGATCCTCAGCTAATATCACCCTCTACTAGACCTTCACAATGACCCTGAGTGATTCAGATACACACAACACCCCACCCACCCCACCACTACCACTTCCGCAGTATAACTTCAAGTCCGTCTATGGGTTGCTGGAAATATGGAGAGATGACGAATCCCAAGCCCTTTCGAAGCAGCACCCTGATCTATGCGGCTTCGATCCAAAGTCTACCAAATACGATACTTCAAACAGCTTGGGAGATTTTAGTCGACTCTTTCAGCACTTGGAATGGCCGATTGAACGCCCAGTGATTCGCACATCGGAATCCACGGATACCGAGCTATCGAATCAAGATACACCTCCTTCTTCACTTTCAGATACTGCGCTGCGGATTAAAGGAAAAGAGGTGCGTTGGAGGGATGAGATACATACCGAAGGAGCTCTGCAACTTGTAACGCCTCGGGATCTACAAAGCGTTCCTCGGAAACCTCGTCACCGGTCGCCTGTAAAGCAGAAAGAGATCAAAAACTCTGCCGACTTCGAGTCCGAGGCTGAGGATTATTTGCGTCCAGCTCTTGTGAAGACCCCTCAAATATGGCTTCCGCCAGCTATTCCATTATTGCGAATCGATCCACAGATCATACAACCACTTGATAACCTTACACGCCAGGAAAAGATGGCTAAGCTCACCAGGAAACTGAAGCGTTTCAAAAAGTCGCCGGGTTCAAATGATGGCATTCACGTTTTCGTGGATGTTAGCAACATCGTAATTGGTGTGTGTTCGGAAAATTCCGTAGAGGTCATCTACCTCTCAAATTGCCCCAATTATTGACATCATGCCTAGGCTTTTACGACGCACTAAAAATTAAGAGAGGACTCAACGTGAAAGCCTATACTAAGCAAGCCCCAATTTCGTGGCAAGCCTTGGCTTTAGTCCTTGAAAGAGGCAGAGCTATTGCTCGACGGGTGCTTGTAGGCTCGAACAGCCAACCGATCCGTGGCCAAGCGCCTAAATTACCAAGTTATATGTTAGAAGCAGAGGAATGTGGATATGAGCTTAATATTCTAGAGCGAGTCCTCAAGCGTAAAGATACAACACCAGCCAGGAAGAAAAAAAGCAATGGGAACGGCTATGCTACAACTTCAGGCCATTCCAGTTCGGATGGAGGTAATTTGGCGTTAAAGGTAATGAGATCCTCTCGTTTCCAATTAGCATGCGTACTCTATTCCGCATTTTTGCTAACTGAATTGGTTTCTAGGTTTCTGAACAAGGGGTTGATGAAATTCTGCAGATGAAGCTTTTGGAAAGCTTAGTCGACACACAAAAGCCGTAAGTAGGAGGCTTTTCAGATATTTGAACATTAAATATGCTTTTTCGGTCACTAATTATGAATCTGTAGGTCCACAATTGTGTTAGCCAGTGGTGACGCAGCGGAAGCTGAATATTCAGGAGGATTCCTCAAAAACGTGGAACGCGCTCTTTCTAAAGGCTGGAAAGTTGAGTTGGTCTCTTGGAGTCAAGGACTTGGCCAGGAATATCGTTCGAAGGCATTTCTTAAAAAGTGGAAAGAAAGCTTTGAAATAATCGAGCTGGATGATTTCAGCGAGGAGTTGTTAGGGTGTACAGTATGAATTTTCCAGCGGTACTATTGCAACAAGAGCATTATCTTGGGTTCCATGGGCTGTAGAAAAGATTCAACAAGCTATGTTTGCATCTGGGCGGTCAGATATCACGATGGAGTTGATGGTTGAATTTATGAATTTATGGAAGTCACGAGGCATGCGATTAAAGCATTGCATATAGAACTGTAATGTATAAGCTGGCATGATTTAGGAGAACTATAACCCATTTTATTTCTGATTAATTCTTTGGAAATGCAAACCTGTAAGCAGCTGAGATTAGAAAGCTTCATTTGCAACCTAGGAGCGCTGGTGGCTCAGTTGATTGCTGCTCCTCCCACATCGCCCTTTTGTTGTTCTCGAAACTTTAGTCTAGTCAGGCTGTTTTCCGGGATATTATTTGATATGTCTTTTTATCTTGTTATTTGAGGATTTTGTCTATTCTGGTTTCAGAATTTTTTTGGAAGTCTCCACTGCTTGCTGGACCAATGTGGTGGTACAGGGTGGTCACAAGAGGAAGGCACAACTTCTTTATTCTAACATCAGGCGAATAACAGATGATCTCAATTGCCCACCAATTGTCTACCATTATATTATAGAGCAATTTGGGTTTATCTTTTCAGCTGTCACCATCCCTAACTCACTATTCAACAATGTGTCTTCCAAGAACCATTCGTTTCTTGTTAATTTGCGTTCTAGGATTCCTATGCCTGTTGCTTCTTATGCGTAGTGCAACCATATCTCTGTCACAATACCCAGCTGAGTAGGTCGCCTTGTTTCCTCGTGATGTGGTCATGAAGACTTGCTATCTGCGATACACAATGTTAACTAGAAATTATGGCAGCTTGTTCACCACTTGCACCTCCACATCATCCTTTGCTCTCTCGGAGGACGCTCGTTTCATCTTCAACAGCACATTAGGCTTCGAGAAGGTCTTTGCAATAGGGCTGCCAGAGCGGAGCGACAAGAGAGACGCGTTGGCCTTGACAAGCAGTTTAACAGGGTTCCGAATAGACTGGGTGGAAGGTGTAAAGGGTGAAAGTGTACCAGACAAAGCTTTGCCATATGGTGTGGATAGAGTTGCCCTGTGGGAGAACAATGTTGGCAGTTGGCGTGGGCATATGTAAGTGATGTTCTCAGTTTCTAGTACTCTGCTTGATGAGTATGAAAAGGCTTTTAAACCATGAGTCGTATATATCAAAAGTATTCAGCCCCGAAAGAAACCACTTCCCAATCGTGGATCTATTCTTGAAAGACACACTATAGAATAACTGACTCTGGCATTCTGGTTTATAGGAACGCGGTACGCAGGTGAGATGATATTCCGCTTCCCCTTATGATAGATGCTAATGCTCCTAGGATTGTCGAGGAGGGGTACAGTTCCGCACTTATTATTGAGGATGATATGGATTGGGACGTTAGATTGAAGAATCAATTAGTACAGTTCGCCCGCGGAGCACGTTTCAGTTGGTCACCTTACACTTCTCCTCCATTATTCTTGTCACTGAGTTACGTCAAAACAAAACACGAAGCTATCATACTAACTACTATTTCCAGTCCAGTCATCAACACATAACAACTCACCATACGGTGACGATTGGGATGTGCTATGGCTTGGACATTGTGGCGAGGTCTTTCCAGAAACGCTGGAGGAATACCAGGGAATGTTGTCCACCGACCCATCCATTGTGGCAATGTCAAGGAAATATACTATTTCTCCTGATATTACGGTACCACCTCCAGGTCAAGTTCATGGACTTCAAAATCAAACGGAAACTCCATATACCCGTTGGATTCACATATCCGGAGGACCAATCTGCAGCTTCGCCTACGCGTTAAGCCAAAGAGGAGCGCGGAAAGTGCTGCTCGATTTGAGCGTTGATCACTTAATAGGCCCCTTTGATAACTCACTAGCGGGATTGTGTAGATGGGGAAGAGACGAGCAGAAGATGGGAATGAAATGTGTCAGCGTAACGCCACCACTGTTCGCGCATCATAGAGCCAAGGGTCACGTCTCTAAAGACTCGGACATCCAAAAATATGGAAGTACTAAGGGAGAGGTGCGAGAAGTTGGATGGACTGAGAATATCGTTTGGAGTGCGAGAGTAAATGCTCACAATTTGTTGATCTCAAGAAAGATGGAAAGCCAGTTTGGTGATTAGATTGTGGAAGGGCAATATCGGAAGAGAAACCAATCGGCTGTCAAATATTTTGCAGACCAATCCAAAAACACATAATGTACTATAGACTTCTCATAAAGTTACATGGCTACTATCTCAAATGCTTTATTACATATGGAATCGATTGGTATATAATTAAAAGAGAAGGGAGGGAGGGTTTCTTTGATTTTCCTTGAGGGAAAATCTTGGCATTCTCTTCTCTGATTCTTTCTGAGTATCCTCCGCAATTCGAACTGTATTATTTCCATCAGGTTAAATTGAATCCGAGGTACTTGACTTTAGCTATAATCTGCCACAAAGTGTCGCCGTCAGATCGACGCACGCCCAGTATTTCGAGCATCAGGTAATAAGGTAGTTAGTAGGTCATTAATAAGCGACAGGGTACCCGAATGCAGCAACTCCGATCTTTCCACCTTCAACAATGAACGAAAATGAGGTGGCTGGAGGGGGTAATCCCCCATCATGGATGATTGCAAGATTAAGTAAGGACTACCTATCTCGCATCACATCTCATTTGTGACTGTATTCTCATGTACTTTCGTTTTGTTGAAACACATCTGAGATCTATGTCCTTGCACGTAGCAACTGCAACAGAATCCAGACATCTGAATTGGTGGAGAAGGAGTTTATCAAACTAGCAAACTTTATCTAGTTGCGAGAATTGATAGCACACTAAACAATAGTTGCTAGCATGCCTCCACCCCTTTCTGGTATCTTCGCCCTTTCCCGTGCTTAAATCGTGTGAATCTATCTACTAATGCCAATAGCTGACGGTACATCATGGTCAGATGAAGACCAAACATCCGAAGATTGGAAGGAAGACTCTATGGCGGGAGATATAAAGGATGCTATATACTTTCAAGATGCTCTAGGAGAAGATGAGACAAATATACTGTCCGATACAACCAGATCATCCTCACCCGATCCTATTTCTTCCCCCGAACTTCCTATACCGATTATATCTCAGCAAAATACTGCCAACTCAGGATACAACGAGTGGGACCCAGATCGTTATGTATTCCCAAAATCTCGAGATTTTGGGTATTTGCCACCTCTTCCGAAATCAGATGAACAAGACGCAGTCAATGTTTTGCGTCATGTGCTTCGACGAGAACGAACTTCTAGCGGGAAACCGTCAAGAGATGATGGTGACTTTGTTGAATTTGACTTGACAAATTTCAGCGTATATCTGCCCAACAGAAAACACCATGCTTATGAACTGAGATCGCTGGTTGATCTCGGTTCTTATAGAGCCCACACTACATTTCTTTTCGATGGAATTTTAAAAGTTGGTAAAGTGCGAAGATACGTTGAGTCTGTGCCATTCGAAATCTGCTCCCTCGGCAATTATGGAACACAGCACCATGAAATTGGACAGGAAATATGGATTCAATCAACAATCAATTCCGGGACAGATATTTTCTATCGATTACGCTCACCCGCTCCCGAATACCGCCGTTTTCATACCGGATTTCTGTGGGTTGCAAATCTTGCTAAGCATTTTGTAGACTATTCCGAGAGGGCCATGGAGAAGAGGAAGGAGGTTTCAGTACACGATTTTCGAGAACGTTTCTCGAAATGGATTCGGAAGGTGCACAAGGGATCCACTGGGTTTAAATCCTGGTATGAGAGCTATCAGAGCGATGACTTCCGAAATGCAGTAGCAGTAAACATCAGCTTTCTGTTCAAGGAGAGTGTTGGGGTAAATGAGAAACTCCGGCATCTTGTTATTTGGAAGGAGTTGTTAGAGAAGAACTTTGTTCCTTTCCAAAAACTGCACACGGACCGTACGATAGTGACCCCATACGTGTATCATTGCTTTGAACACATGAGATTTAGTGATCATCTTAAACAGGTGACGCCAACTAGCCCATATTTGGGCAAGTCCCTTTTTTTGAACACCACTCCTGAATTTTCCGTCCGGACCATAACCACACCAGAGGTAGAGATATCATCGAGTCTCCAACATGCAAGAGCAAGAAGACAGAGAATCGAGGCAATAAAAGTTGGTGATGTTATCTCTGTATCCAAAGATACAGAAGGTTCTGCCTGGAAGAACGAACCGTCTCGCCATAGAGTGACAGATCATGATTGCTGGTATATCTATGTTCATGATATACATTTCTCTCAGAACGGCAATCGATCCTTCGGTGGTATTTGGCTTTACCCACCATCCGATACATGTTGCGCAAAGATGAAATATCCTCACGAATATGAGTTATTTCTCTCTAATAACTGTACTTGCCACAATGGGCGCTATCAAGAGAAAGAAATACTAGACGTTGTGGATATTTGGTGGCATGGAAAACCGGGTCGGAGACTCTTCGTACGACAAACGTATTTGGATAACGAACGATTTGTTACTCTGAAGGCCGAACATAAGAAATGTGCACACAAGCAAAACAGAGCTGTATCACATTTTGAATATCCTATCGGGCAAACTGTATTGGTTAAATCTCCACCGAAAAACCTCAAATATGGGCTACATCCTTGTGAGATCGTGAACTATGTCCGAGAAAACTCTAAAAACTTCGTTATTCTAAGATCCTTACTGCGACGAAGTGAGATAGAACCCCATGGTTGCAAAGCTCCCAATGAGCTGGTATACACCGACAAGACATGCAAAGTAGAAACTGACAAAATCGATCGGATCTGTCTTGTTCGATTCTATAGCGAAGAGGATCTAAAAAGTCGAGCTATACCTCCCCCATATAACAGAGATGGGACTGGAGATGCGTTCATTATTACCACGAGACTTGTCGAAGATAATAATGATCATTTGCTACAGCATATATTTGAAGACCTCCCACAAACGCTCATACAGGGGTTTGATCCTCGTGAGACACCATCTCGTACAATGCTGAGAGGCTTAGATCTCTTTTGCGGAGGCGGGAATTTCGGCCGAGGACTTGAAGAAGGCGGTGCTGTACATAATAGCTACGCGGTTGATTACGCCAATGCACAGATACATACGTATTATGCAAACCTGAAAGATCCATCGGTCACTAAGCTGTTCCACGGCTCCGTAGACTGCCTTCTCCTCCAGGCTCTAAAGGGCAACCCAAAGAGATCACCACTGGTGCCTTCTCCAGGGGAAATAGACTTCATATCAGCAGGTTCACCATGTCAGGGTTTCAGTTCGTTGAATATGGACAAGAACAACGCCAAAGGACTAAAGAATCAGTCTCTGGTTGCTAGTGTTGCCGCATACGTGGATTTCTACAGACCGAAGTATGGGATATTGGAAAACGTTCTAACAATGGCGCAGAAGGGACGCAGCAGAGACGAAGACGTCCTGTCACAGTTGATTTGCTGCTTGGTTGGAATGGGCTATCAACTAGACCTCTTTGTCGTAGATGCTTGGTCCACAGGTAGCCCACAGTCTAGAGGGCGCCTGTTTCTGGCTTTTGCTGCCGCAGGGCTCACCCCCCTTGAGCATCCTGGTTTATCTCATAGCCATCCTCAAAGCAAGCAAAATCGTGGCTTGGGGGTGCTATCGAACGGGCAAGCTTTCGGCCAGCGCTTGCGAGGCCCTACACCTTTCAATTTCCGATCAGCTGGTGATGCCGTATCAGATCTTCCAAAAATAGGAGATGGGCGCACGTACCAGTGCACTGCTTGTCCTGACCACATCATGCCAATTCGGATTACTCAAGAGCTGGCACTTCAGATTGAAGCAATTCCAATTCAACCAAGGGGGTCGAATTTTGTCTCAGCGTGGAACAGAGGGCGAGGAGTCATGACAAAACAGCAGCGAGCACTTTTTCCATTCATGACAAAGTCTGGTGGTATTCGTCTGAACGTTGATAAAGGCTCTCGAGCATGGGGCCGAGTTGATCCTTCGGAGCTCTTCAGTACTGTTGTTGTTGCTTCTACTGCTGCAGATGCTCGAATGGGTACGATTTTGCATTGGGAGGAGCCTCGTACGATTACTATTATGGAATCAAGGCGGGCACAAAGTTTTCCCGACGAAGAGGTGCTTGTGGGCACTGCAGCTGAACGTATGAAAACGATTGGTAATAGTGTCTCAAGAAGTGTTGCTCTTTCCCTTGGTTTAAGTCTTCGACGTGCTTGGTTGAAAAATTTACCTGACGATGTGGTTAACAAAATTCAAAGAGACCTTACGTCTTGCCCTTTGGAATCATTCAAACCCAAAGTTTCTCTGAAGCGCTCACATTTTACTTTAGAGGAAGGAACTAGTTCCTCTGAAAAGATTAAGTCCCCAAGACTCTACAGTAACTCATCTCGCGTCACCTCATCAAGCAGTGCTCGCGTAGTTCTTGAGCAACGTCAAGCTCGGGAGCAGCTAGCTCTATCAGGTTCAAGTCGACCAGTTGAGATGGACACACGAAATGGCTTAAATAAGGACGGGTACAATACTTGTTGCCCATTCAATGACTCCGAATCCGATGATTCGGAAGACGAGCTGGCAATGGCATTCTTACCAAAACTGTTGAACGATGGCAAGGCTGCGTTGCTTAATGTACATGAGCAACATCATACTTATGGAAGAGCTACTATTCCATCCGCGCTTGGGTCGATAGCCAGCTGTATAGATCTTACGTCTGACTACGAAGATGTTCAACATGCCACTAAGAATGACGCGGCTTCCTGTTCTTCTGGCAGCCAGAAACCAAGAAGATATATGCATCATAATTTCAATCAAACAGCTATGTTTCCAGCAACTTTGCAGACGAGTATTCCAAAAAGTACGCATCAATCATCGTTTAAACATGCTTCTGTGCAAGACTTGCCAGAAGAGAAACCCAGACCAAAATATGTTCCGGTGGACAACAGCAGCTTTGTTGCGTATGCTATGACACACGAAGCTATGGGTTTCGGCAAACTGCGAAAGCATGGACCCAAGAGCACTTAGTAGGTGCGGCATGGTGATATTAAAATTGCTTTTTCAGGGGATCAGACTATAACTTCCATATCTGACCAAATTTTCACGTTTGCCACCTGGCCTGAAGACCGGAACATTGCGTGGTATAGCATTATTTTTGCATTTAAGATAAAATGATACATTGTATCTATGTTTTAACCATTTGGGAGAGGTACAGTTTGGGGCACGAGCAGAGCCACTAGGGACTGGTCGATAACCCCCAAGATATTCTGTTCAATACGTAAACGATTGATTAATGATATTCATTTCACATTATTTATTTGTGCCACCTGCAGGGGATGATGCAGCAGATATATTGACGGCAGGTTTTAGATTGCGCCGAGAGACATAATCGAGCGAAAAAGGAACGATGACATGGGGAAAATTCTTTCATTGAGAAGATCTGCTGGGTTGGGGGTATTCTGACTTTGGGATGAGAGACATTGGAGCTTTTTAGTGTATAAATATACCAAAAACAAAGTGAGGGAATACAATATGTACAGGGAGATGTAACGAGAAAAGCATCAACAAGTACTTACCTATATCTATTTTTGATGGCTATTCCCCGCATCCCATGCCATACTCCATACTCCATACTCCCGTTATCGTCCCATAGCCGTGTTACTTACTATATCATACTGTATCATACTGTACAATAAGTGTACTGTACCGTACGGACGGATGAGTACGGAGTACAGAGTACAGCATGATCCATTCAGGTAGGGTTCCCGGCACCGGCAGCAACCCATAAAAAGGATCTGCGAACATCCACCCCCACAAAAGCTTGTCATACTTGGCAGGGGGCATCG
>Ga0247809_1001158_pt1 | contig 11778 bp, 11 predicted proteins | sample UWRJL104311B1_FD_180951 | JGI IMG/M metagenome (GOLD analysis project Ga0247809, IMG submission 180951) | Plant litter microbial communities from Arlington Agricultural Research Station in Wisconsin, United States - UWRJ-L104-311B-1 | ecosystem: Environmental > Terrestrial > Plant litter >...
CCGGTTAAATCTCCAATTACGCCACCGCCTAATGCAATTAAAGTAGTTCCACGCTCGCATCGATTTTGCAGCAGCGCATCATAGATGAGATTAAGCGTTGCACCATTTTTATGGGCTTCTCCGTCAGCTAAAACAATAGGAATAACCGTGATGCCATGATCTTGCAAAGACTGCGCGAGCTCTTCAAGATAAAGAGGAGCAACAGTCGTATTGGTTACGATGGCAACTTGCTTGCGCTTCAAGTGAGGAGTGATCAGATTTGCTTGTTTAAGCAAGCCAGCACCAATATGGATAGGATAGCTGCGATTTCCTAGCGCGACGTTTAATGATTGCATACAATTACTTTTTAAGTAGGGTTTCTATTTTATGGACGATGCTACTGACAGGTTGGCCGCCAGTATCGACAACATGATGCGCTACCTCTGTGTACAAAGGATCGCGTTCAGAAAAAAGCTTTTCAAGCCGAATTTTAGGATCCACATTTTGCAGGAGAGGCCGATTTTTATCATTCCGTGTACGTAACCATAATTCATGAACATTGGCACGAAGATAAATGACAGTACCATTTTTTTTCAAGTTACTGCGATTTTCCGATAATAGGACTGCGCCGCCACCGGTAGCCAAAACAATGTTTGTAAGATGGCTTAACTCTTCAATGATCGCAAATTCGCGCTTACGGAAACCAGCCTCTCCTTCCAGCTCGAAAATCAGTGGGATACGCACCCCTGTACGCCGTTCAATCTCCTGATCGGTATCATAAAAAGTTTTGTTTAGCGCTTTAGCGAATACCTTGCCAACAGTGGTTTTCCCTGCGCCCATCAATCCAACAAAAAATATGTTATCCATTGGATAGCTCACCATAAAAAAATGCCTGTCGAGACAGGCATTTTAAATTAAAGCAACAAAACTGTCAGATATGACTATTGCAAGGTCAAGTTATCGTCCATCACTTTCGGCGTAATAAATATCAACAGTTCGGTTTTATCGGATTGCTTGAGTGTTCGTTTAAATAAGTAACCGAGTACTGGCAAATTACCAAAAAAAGGTACTTTATCCACTTCATTACGATCAGTCTGTTCATATATACCACCAAGCACTGCTGTTTCACCATTCGCAACCAATACTTGCGTTCTAACATTCTGAGTATCAATTGAAGGGACATTATTAAATATTTGCCCTACACGGTCTTTTTTCACATACAGATCCATAATGATTTTATTGTCTGGCGTGATTTGCGGTGTCACTTCTAAACTCAATACTGCTTTTTTGAACGCGATAGCGGGGATTGTGGTGGCTGATGAAGCGGGTGTTACATAGGGAATTTCAGTGCCCTGTTCAATTGTAGCTTTCTGTTGATTCGCTGTAGTAACGCGAGGACTTGAGACGACCTTGCCTCTATTATCAGATTCCAGCGCTGAAAGTTCCAAGTTTAACAACAATCCCGCAGGCAGCCTGAATAAGCTCAAAGCAAGGCTTCCTGCAGCGTTTGCCACCGGTAAATTCGTCATTAAATCTGGCAAGCCATCGGAACTTGTCAATGTACCAGTAGTATTGGTCTGTATAGCGCCATTATGAGTGCCTTGAGTCAATGTCCCTGTTGCAGATAATGCCGTTGGTCTATTACCTAATGTTCCGCTTGTAGTAATAATATTTTGACCTGGAGTACCTGTTTGAGTAACACCAAACCGTGCACCTAGCTGCCTCCCGAATGTTTGATCAGCAATTACCAATCTGGATTCAATCATGACTTGCTTAACTGGAATATCAATCTTATTGATAATATTTTGCACATCAATCAAATGCCTTGAAGTATCCTGCACAAACACTGTATTGGTTCTTACATCGACAACCGCGCTGCCTCTTTTAGAAAGGATTTTCTGCTTTTCGTCGCTCAACAGATCCTTTAAGGCCTCTGCTTTTTGGTAGTTGAGCGTGAAAACTTCAGTGCGCAAACTTTCTAAATCTTCGATTTGCTGACTAGCTTCCAACGCCAATTTTTCCTTAGCGGCCACTTCTTCCGCCGGTGCCACCAAAATAACGTTTCCGGTTTTACGCTGCGTCAACCCCTTACTCTGCATAATGATGTCCAGCGCCTGATCCCAAGGAACATCCTTTAATCGTAAGGTAAGGTTGCCTGTAACAGTGTCGCTAGTGATGATATTAAAGCCAGTGAAATCGGCGATTACCTGCAACACAGATCGCACATCAATATTCTGAAAGTTAAGGGATAGCTTTTCTCCTGCATACCCAGGCTTATTGCCTTGTACCAACTTATTCTGGTCTTCAACAACGGGCCTTACATCGACGATAAAACGTTTATCTGCCTGGTATGCGGACTGCTCCCAGTTACCTTTTGGTTCGATTATCATTCTGGTGTTTTTGCCTTGTTTCATCGTATCGACATACAAAACAGGCGTATTAAAATTGATGACATTAAGGCGGCGTTGCAAACTGGCAGGTATATCCGTGTTGATAAAATCGATAACGATAGTTTTACCTTTTTGTTTTAGGTCTATGCCGGCAGCCGTATCGGAGAGATCAACAATAATGCGTCCCTCGCCATTTTTCCCCCGCATAAAATCCACATTGGTCAGGCTATGCGTCTGGTCGCCGACTTTAGCTTCCGCAAAACGCGTAACAACATTGACATCGCCTGTTGCTGCAGTAGTCTCACCTGCTTGAAGGATAATGGTCGTTTCATTTCCGCTGACAGTGGTTGAATAACTTACATTTTTAGATAAGTTAAGCACCATGCGTGTACGTTCTTTGGCCTGGGCAAGGTTAACGCTTTTCAGGACGCCTTGGTCTGCACTCATGGTATTTTTGTTCAAGCTATTACCCACCTTAAGGAAATCGAGGGCAATTCTTGGTGGATTATTTAGAGTAAAGCCAGCAGGTGGATTTTTTAATGGTTCTGTCGTTTGTATACGAACAGCCACTCTACCCGCTGACAATGCAACAAACTCGACCTTTTCAATTTTGTTCGCTAGATTTTCCTGGTCTTCCGCTGAAGAAATTGGGGAAAAACAACACAGTCCTGCCATTAGCAAAGCTGCTCCGAACTTCATAGCTGCATGTTTAATCTTCATCATTCCACCCTTATTCCTGCAAATTAATGCTCGTTGAACGCTCTATCCAATCCCCAGTAGCGTCGTCCTGAACAATTTCCTTTAACATCACAGCATTTTCGGTAATTTCAGTTACTACACCAAAGTTTTGCCCTAGGTAACTGCCAATTTTGGCCTCTTGTACCACATTGTCTGGCGGCTGCAGTAGTGCATATTTGAGCTTTGCCTTCGAAAGTATGCCCACATACTTTAAACTTTCCAGCGGATAAGCCTCCAACGGCTCTTTAGGACGGCTCAGGTTAGGCTGCAAGCCTCCCGACTGATTGGATTGTGCTTTTCTAGCTTTGAATGGGTCATGCAATGCCCCATCAGCATTATATTCAACTGGAGTATATGGTTTTACCTCAGGTATGGGTTCGATTTTGACACGAATATCATTGCTGGCATTTGCCATAAACTGGTCAAGATCATCTCCCTTACCTGCCCCACAAGAGGAGAGCAGAAGAACCGTACTTAATATCGCCGTTAAACTGAGTAATCGTTTTGCGCAGAAATAAGATGATATTGATGTTTTTTGTAGATCATCTTTCATCATTTACCCACCACTTTCTTTGCAGCGTTTTTCCTGGCTGCGACTTCGCTCGCATCTAGATAACGGTATGTTTTTGCAATCGCATCCATTACCAGCCTGCCATCCTTGTCTTTTGCATCTTTACTGAGGGGTGCAATCGAAATATTGTTGATGGTAACTATACGAGAGAGCTTTGATATTTCTGTCGCAAAAGCACCAAGGTCATGATACCCGCCAATCACTTTAATCGTAATTGGCATCTCGGCATAGAATTCTGAAACGATTTCCTGGTTGGGTTTGAAGAGTTCAAATTCCAGACCCTGTGATAAACCAGCCTGATTGATATCCGTTAACAGCCCATCCATTTGCGATTTGTCCGGCAACTGTCTTAATAAGGCCCCAAAGGTTTTTTCGACATCAACCATTTGCTGTTTGTAGGCATCCAGATTAATGGCCTGCTTCTTTTTTGCCAAGAAAACATCACGTAACTCGGTTTCTTTATTTTTTGCCTGGTCCAATTCATCCAAAGAGGGACTCCACAAGAACCAGTACCCAGCACCGACAAGAAGAACGAAAAGTATCGCGAGCAGCACCCCTTTTACCGGCCAGGGCAGGCTACCTGCATTCTTGAAATCGATGTTATTAAAATCTTCAAATTTCATGATTTTACGGCGCCCCGACTTTCTTTGACCCATCATCAGCGTTATCGGTGTTCTGAAGTTTTTGTGTAACGTTCAATGTGAAATTATTGCGTTTGAGGCCATTTACAGTTTCAGATTTAATTTCAATCAGGCCTGGCGATTCCAACCATTCGGAATTAGAAAAATTACGTACCAGCGTAGCAACGCGCGCATTGGTATCTGCTACACCTTCCAGGGTAATCAGATTCGCAACTTGTTTTATACTTTTGAAATAAACGCCCTCAGGCAATCTACGAGTTACTTCATCCAGCAAAACTACGGCTTGCGCGCGATTTGTCTGTAGATTCTCGACTATTTTCTTTCTTTCCAGCACTTCATTAATCTTGCTCTTCAACTCTTTGATAACTGCTATTTCTTTATCAAGAGCAGCTATCCCGTCTTCCAGGCGTTTATTTCTACTGGCCTGGCTATCGATACCAGATCCGATAAGCGTTTGACCTAAAAATATAATTGCCCCGGCTGCTATTACGACAGCTACAAGCAAGCCGTTAAACTCCCGCTGGCGTTCAGCACGTTTAATCTGCCGATGAGGCAGAAGATTGATGCGGGCGGCCATTAGTCGAATCTCCGTAGTGCGAGGCCACAGGCGGTGATCAAGGCAGGGGCGTCGGCGATAACTTGCTGTTGTTTCATCCGAGGATTAATTTCCATGGAACTGAATGGATTGATCACGACAGTATTGACTTGCGCACGTTCCTGGACGGCCATATCGACACCGGGGATGGAAGCGCATCCGCCAGCCAGTGCAATATGGTCTACATGATTATATTGTGTGGAACTGGTGAAGAACTGCAGTGCTCGCGCCACCTCCAATGCCAGGGACTGGATAAAAGGCTGTAGCACTTCATTCTCATAACTTTCCGGCAACCCGCCTTTGCGCTTGGATATTTCAGCCTCTTCAGGCGATAAGCCGAAACGGCGCTGGATTTCCAGCGTCAGCTGACCACCGCCGAAATTTTGCTCGCGAATATAGACAGACTGGTTATTGTGCAGGACATTGACATGCATCATGGAAGCGCCGATATCGACGATCATGACTGTCTGATCTGCCCCATTATTCGGGAATTGGTTTGCAACTAGCGCATAGGCGGCTTCTGTGGCGTATGTCTCGACATCCATGACAACAACCTTCAAGCCGGCACCTTCGCCTGCAGCTACCCGGTCCTCTATCTTTTCTTTCCGAGATGCTGCAATCAACACTTCAACATCATCGGTACCGCTGGGGGCCGGACCCAGCACTTGAAAGTCGATGTTCACCTCATCAAGCGAGAATGGAATATATTGGTTTGCTTCCGCTTCGACCTGGAACTCCATGTCTTCTTCGCGAAGTCCCGATTGCATTAGCACTTTTTTGCTGATAACTGCGGCACCAGGCAAGGCCATGGCGAGTCGTTTTTCACGGCTACCCAGTAACTTCCAGGCACGCGATATGGCATCCGCCACCTGATCCAGACCGGTTATATTGCCGTCCACCACTGCATCCTTGGGAATAGACGCAATGGAGTACCCGTCAAGCCGGTATGAACCCTTGCTCCCCTCGGTCAATTCGACCATTTTCACGGAAGTGGAAGTGATATCCACACCAATCAATGGCGGTGTTTTATTTGAAAAAAAGTCGAATTTCAAAATGAAATTCCCTTTCTAATCTGGTTAGTTACGTACACAATACTCATAAATTACCTTAAATGCTAGCAACAACTATAAATACTGTAAAGCATATTTTATTTTTTAAATTGCCAGACAGACGATTTATAATGGTTCTATTCAATAAATTCACGAATCGCTCATCCCATGCTCCCTAAAAAATGGTGGCAGTTGCTTATCCTTGCATTCGTTGTACTGGGATTAGTGGTAACTGCGCTGATTGCTCTTGCAGCAACACTGATCTACCCGCAACTCCCGTCTCTTGATGCGCTCACTGATTACAAGCCCAAGCTGCCATTGCGGGTTTATTCCGACGACGGCTACCTGATAGGCGAATTCGGCGAAGAACGACGTGCATTCGTGGCCATAGAAAACGTGCCGCCGCATATGAAAGCGGCCGTACTGGCCATTGAAGACAGGCGTTTCTACCAGCATGGGGGCGTGGACACCCGCGGCATCATGCGTGCCGCCGTCAATAACTTCACGGGCGGATCGAAAGAAGGTGCCAGTACGATCACCATGCAAGTGGCGCGCAATTTTTTCCTCTCCAGCGAACGCAGCTTTAAACGCAAAATCAATGAGGCCATGCTCGCCATTAAGATCGAGCATAGCCTGAGCAAGGACAAGATACTGGAGCTGTATATCAACCAGATCTACCTCGGTCAGCGCGCATATGGTTTTGCAGCCGCCTCTCAAGTCTATTACGGCAAGCCGCTGGACAAACTTAACCTGGCTGAAACCGCATTGCTGGCAGGCCTGCCCAAAGCACCTTCCGGGTATAACCCATTCGTCAATCCAAAACGAGCCACTACCCGCCAGCGTGAAGTGCTGCATGACATGTTCAGGTTTGGATTCATCGACCAGAAAACCTATGAGCAGGCGCTCAAGATGCCGCTACGCTTTAAAGCATCGCAGCAGTCGCGCGACCTTGCAGCAGACTACGTGGCTGAAATCGTACGCCAGGTGATGTACAAGCGTTACAAGGACGAGATTTATACCAGCGGTTTGAAGGTGTATACCACCATACTGAAAAGCAACCAGGACGCGGCTAACGCGGCCATCCTGCAAGGCATTATGGATTACGACCAGCGGCATGGATACCGCGGTCCGGAAAAAACGATACAGCCGACCATGATGGCGGTGGAAGAGGGCGTCAACTGGCGCGACAAGGCGCTGGACGACATCGAAACATACAGCCTGCTGATTCCCGCCATCGTCACGCGCGTTAGCCCTAAAGCGATCAGTGCGCACACTAAAAAAGGCGACGATATCGAAATCACCGGGACCAACCTGTCCCTGGTGCAGAAAGTGCTGGATGATAAAGCGCCAGGCAAGAATCAGGATAAAGACCAGGCCAAGATCGATGAGCGGCGCAAGATCAGGATAGGTTCCGTCATTCGCGTGATGCGCGTCAAGGATGAGTGGAAGGTCGTGCAGTTGCCCGAGGTGGAATCCAGCCTGGTAGCGCTCGATCCTGCCAATGGCGCGGTACGTGCACTGGTAGGCGGCTTCGATTTCAACCGCAATAAATTCAACCATGCTACCCAGGCATGGCGCCAGCCCGGCTCCAGCTTTAAACCGTTCATATACTCCGCCTCGCTAGAAAAAGGCTTTACGCCAGCTAGCCTGGTGGAAGATGAGCCTATTGTATTGTCGTCGGCAGAAACAGGCAGCGGCTCGGCCTGGGAGCCTCGCAATTTCGACAATCAGTATGACGGGCCTATCCGCGTCCGTACTGCACTGACCAAATCCAAGAACATGGTATCGATCCGCATACTGCAGGCGATCGGGGTAAGTTATGCCCGTGATTACATTACGCGCTTCGGCTTTTCGCCCAAGGATCACCCTCCTTACCTGGCCATGGCGCTGGGTGCTGGGTCGGTGAACAACTGGCAGATGGCGGGTGCGTATGCCGTATTCGCCAATGGCGGATACCGGGTCAATCCTTACCTGATCAATAAAATCACGGACAGTCAGGGCAAGGTGATCGAGCAGGCCAAATTCGTTGTCGCGCGCCAAGATGCCCCACGGGTGATTGACGGCCGCAACGCCTTCCTGATGACGTCGATGATGCAGGATGTCACCCGCATAGGTACGGCTGCACGTGCGCGCCAGCTAGGCCGTAGCGACCTGGCCGGCAAAACAGGGACCACCAATAACCAGGTGGATACCTGGTTCGCCGGCTATAACCCGAAACAGGTGGCTGTGGTCTGGGTAGGTTTTGACAAACCGCGTTCGCTGGGCCGTAATGAAACAGGCGGCCATGCCGCACTGCCGATCTGGATCGACTATATGGCATCCGCCTTGAAAGGCACGCCTGACGTCCCGTATAGCGTGCCTGAAGGGGTCAGCTCAATCAAGATAGACCCGCTCACCGGCACGCGTGTGGCTGAAGGCGAACCAGGCATCAATGAATATTTTTATCATGAGTTTCCACCACCGGAAGTTGAGCCTGAATTTTCGCCAATTCCCGGGTTTTCTGACGGCAGCCCTGGCCACGAAGCCAAACCCAATAGCGGGGCGGAAGCAGACCAGTTGTTCTAGGAATATGCAGTCTTAGTTATTGAGTTTGTAGGTATGCAGCTTAAGGTATTGAATTCATATGGCTAAAGATATCAATGGACGGCAGCACCAGTTACGCCAGATGGTGGCGCAGCAGGCGGCACGCCTGATGGCGGAAGAAGGTATCTCCGACTATGCCTATGCCAAGCGCAAAGCCGGACGCCAACTCGGCGTGGTCGATGCCAACTGCCTGCCCACCAACAGCGAGATCGAGGAAGAGATCAAGCTGTTCCATGAAATCTACCATTCGGAAGACCAGCCGGAAGCGCTACGCCAACTGCGCTCCGATGCGCTGGTCGTGATGCAGATGCTGGACCGCTTTCACCCCCACCTCACCGGCACGGTGCTGGACGGCACTGCTGGTCGATACGCCGAGACCCATATCCACCTGTTCGCCGATAGCCTGAAGGATGTCGAGATTTTCCTGCTCAACAAACAGGTACCCTACGATACGGACCAGAAGTCCTACCGCACTACCAACGACAGAAGAAGTACGGATAAAAAAGGCGGGGATCGCAAGAAGGTGCCGGTATTTACGCTGGAAGGCCCGAATGGCTTTATCAAGCTCAGCGTATTCGACATGGACGATATGCGCATTCCGACCAAGAGCCCGGTAAATGGCAGCAATTCCAGCAAACTCGATACCCAGGGCCTGCAGGAATTAATTCAATCGCATTCCAATGAGGAAAACGGGAAAGACGAACAGGTGTATCCCTTCGGCTAAGCGGCTAGGTATTGGCCAGGTAATTAGTAAGTCAGCTAACCTTTAACCACCTTGCAATATCCATCGCATAATACGTCAGCACTCCATCGGCACCAGCGCGTTTAAATCCCAGCATCGCCTCCAGTACGCAAGCCCTTTCATCCAGCCAGCCGTTCTGCGCTGCGGCCTTCAACATGGCGTATTCGCCGCTGACATGATAAGCATAGGTCGGCACGCCGAATTCCTCTTTCACGCGCCGCACGATGTCCAGGTATGGCATGCCGGGCTTCACCATCACCATGTCCGCGCCTTCCTCGATGTCCAGCGCGACTTCTTTAATCGCCTCGTCCGAATTCGCAGGGTCCATCTGGTAGTTGTATTTATTGCTTTTGCCGAGGTTGGCCGATGAACCTACCGCATCGCGAAAAGGGCCGTAGAACGCAGAAGCATATTTAGCGGAATACGCCAGTATGCGGGTATAGATGTAGCCGGACTCTTCCAGCGCATCGCGGATGGCGCCGATGCGGCCATCCATCATGTCGGACGGGGCGACGATATCGGCACCGGCTTCCGCATGGCATAAGGCCTGTTTCACCAGCACGGCAACGGTCTCGTCATTCAGCACATAGCCGGTTTCATCGATGAGGCCATCCTGGCCATGCGTGGTGTAAGGGTCCAGCGCCACATCGGTAATGACGCCCAGGTCAGGAAATGCAGCTTTAAGCGCTTTTACCGTGCGCGGCACCAGGCCGTCGGCATTGTAGGCCTCCTTCGCATCCAGGCTTTTGAATTCCTGCGGCACGACCGGGAAAATCGCCAGTGCAGGGATGCCGAGTTGCACGCATTCCGCGGCTGTTTTTAGCAGGATATCGACACTCTGGCGCCTGACGCCTGGCATCGAAGCCACCTCCTCTTCGCGATTCTCGCCTTCCAGTACGAATACGGGATAGATCAGGTCATTCGTTGTGAGTACGTTTTCACGCATCAGTCGGCGTGAAAACTCATCGCGCCGCATGCGCCGCGGGCGTATGGCCAGGAACTGGTTATCGCTGGAATTTCCGGATTGTTTATTCGCCATAAAACACCTTTGCCAGTTCGGCGCCAGGATCCGCCTGCCGCATGAACGCCTCGCCCACCAGGAAGGCATGCACATCGTTTTCGCGCATCAGGGCCACATCTTCCGGGGTGAAGATGCCGGATTCGGTGACCACAAAACGATCGTCCGGCAGCTTCTCAAGCAAGTCCAGGGTCGTCTGCAGGGTCACATCGAAGGTGCGCAAATTACGGTTGTTGATGCCGATCAGCGGCGTTTCCAGCTGCAATGCCAGCTCAAGCTCGTCCGCGTTGTGCACCTCCACCAGCACGGCCATGCCCAGGTCGTGCGATAGCTCTTCCAGTTCGCGCATCTGCTTCAGTTCCAGCGCTGCCACGATCAGCAGGATGCAATCCGCGCCCATCGCACGCGCTTCGTACAACTGATAGGGATCGATCATGAAATCCTTGCGCAATACCGGCAGCTTGCAGGCTGCACGTGCATCCCGGAGATACTGGGCACTGCCCTGAAAATATTGCTGGTCGGTGAGTACCGACAGGCAGGCTGCGCCGCCTTTTTCGTAGCTTTTGGCAATAGCCGCCGGACGAAAATCTTCGCGAATCACGCCTTTGGACGGGCTGGCTTTCTTGATCTCGGCAATTACGGCAGGTTTATCCGCCACGATCTTGGCATGGATGCTGCCGACGAAATCGCGCGGATCGGGCTGGGCATAGGCTTCCTCGCGTAAAGCATCCAGGGGTTTGGCCGCAATGGCCGCCTGCACTTCGAGACGCTTGGTTTCGAGGATTTTATTGAGGATATCTGACATGGTTAACGTATCTCTTTATCGGATTAAGCTATTGATAGGTGTTGCCATTGTGTCGCAGCCAGCCTGCCACATGGCTGCCTTGTGGATCGTGGTGCGTCCAGTGCACTACCCCACCTTTGTTGTTCCATTCGTATTCGCCGTAAAAACCGACGGTATCGCCAGCCTTTAAATCCGTAACACGTTCCGCCAGGTCGATATTATGGGCTACCAGCAGGGTGATACCATTTTCCAGTTTCAGGATAAAGCGCTGGTGCCGTGGCGGATTGGTATCATCGGCAAGCACCTTCATCACCGTGCCGCTCGCTTCCACCTGCAGGTGCCGGGCCTGGTTTTCGAAGGCCTGCCGGATAAGCCGGTCGCCGCCTTCCGCAATAGTCTGCTGCACATACTGACTAGCAGAATCTACCTTCAGTTCATGGCCGGTTCCCCAGTAATGGTAAGCGGTATAACCAGCCGCTATGACGATGATCAGCAAAATCCGCATCATAGGCGGTTGCTGTACGCTTTCAGCTGATCCAGCTTATGCAGTGCCGCACCTGAATCGATGGAGAGTGCCGCCTGTTCGATGCCCTGCGCATGGCTATCGGCAATACCCGCAACATAGATGGCAGCTCCCGAGTTGAGTAACACGATATCGCGCGCCGGACCGTGCTCACCTTGCAACACC
>Ga0247809_1001159_pt1 | contig 11778 bp, 15 predicted proteins | sample UWRJL104311B1_FD_180951 | JGI IMG/M metagenome (GOLD analysis project Ga0247809, IMG submission 180951) | Plant litter microbial communities from Arlington Agricultural Research Station in Wisconsin, United States - UWRJ-L104-311B-1 | ecosystem: Environmental > Terrestrial > Plant litter >...
ACGTACAGGAACATTACAACGCAATAATGTACGATCCCCCCGACCCATGTTTGCCTGTGCAAATTGCAGTGTGCATCAAAGGCAGAACAAACAGGATCACCATCCATAAATTCCAGAAGCGGAAGGTCGCTCTGTCCTGTTGGACACTTCGTTTGGTAAACAGTCGATACGCGATATAAAATCCAACTGCCAGAACAGGCATACCGCAAAAAGGAGATGTATGGAGAGGGAGCCTCCAGAACCACACACACACAGATGACCAAAATATCATCAGGGTTGCTGAAACATATCTTGCAGGGCTGTCGCCGATCTGCAACGGCAATGTCTTTCGGCCTCGTTGACTGTCGCCTTCCTGGTCCGAGAAGTCCTGGATTTGCACTGTGCTGAAAACGACCAGACCAATGACAGAAAACCACGGAAAAGCTCGGCCCGGTAGCCAGGTATTTCCCAAAGCAACTTCTAGGGCGCCGGAAGTATAACATATATATCCGATACTGTTGATAAAGTTTCGAACTAATGGATTACAATCGCCGCCCCCATAATGATTGTACCAAATGGCTAGGCAACCCAATAATAAGCATTGGCGCAGCCCTCCCAGATGCCAGCTGCTGATAACCGCACACCCGTACAATGGGATCCTCAGTGCCCCAGCCTGTTTTATTGTCATACGCTTCGAGGGCAATGTTCTCCAGGGTTTGTTGAACGTATCCTCAGCAATTGCTTTAGGAGTAATCTGATTGTCGATGGCGAGCGGAAGGAGATTGATCCATGCCCAAAATAGTGTGATGGCTGTGACAAGGAGAAGGGTTGATGGTTTTGTGAGATATGCCACTGGAAGATTGATTTTGTATGCAGAGTTTGCGATAGCGTTGGAGATACCAAAAGCCGTACTGGGTCCGATGATAGTTTTGAGATCACTTCTTGTAAAAAGCCAAACGGAATAAATGTTACGAGCCAACTGCTGGTGGGTGGTTGCCATCGCTTTTCAAAGGTACCGGTTCGAATCACCACAGCATACCAGATAATTTATATCTTTTCCATTCAACAATGTTTTCTTCTAACTTCATACGTTCTACGTAGGAGCTTTGTTATTGGGCTTAGATCTCTTGCGGTGAACGTTGAGCTTAGCCGGCTGTTGCCTTGTAATAATAAGTTAGTTGGTATCGCACATCTAATTCCCCGATGCATCTGAATTAGTTGTCGGTCATGATCGTAAAGCCCTAGGTGAACACATCTGCAAGTGTTGATCACATTATATGACCCACAGACACACCCTTGATCGTAGAATTGACTAACCATTGGCTGTCTGCGTTGAAGATAAGTCCTAATGAAGGGTTGCGGTAACATCATGGTATGTGGTTGATCGTGGTGAAGCTTCAGTCAAACGTCACAGAGCATGCCGTCTGCAACAGCAATCTAAAGTGCCAGAAATGATGTATTCTTGGTAGATATCAATTTCTGTAAATTACAATCTGTAACATGGAGACATGTGGATTCTTTCCTATTTTTAACTGAGGATGGAAGTTTCCATGAAACCATGGTTGCAGGTTTCCTTGGCCGAGAGCATTCCAAATCAAGCGTCCGCAGTTCCCTTGGTTCATTCTTACGTGGTAGGGAGGAGGTAGGTTCTATGACACCTATTAGGGAATGTCTGTCATCCATGGATTTATAATAAGCTATAGTATAGATTAAAGATCAAAGTTATAGCCCGTTTCTCCTGCTACCCAACACTGTAGACGCAACATTTCATTAGTGTGCTTAGGGATGTGATATTAAAAAGCGAGCTAGAAGTAGATATATTATTAGACGACTGATTCAATTACAGTAGCTTTGAGAATGCGGAAAATCTGGCCAAAAACGGTTCAAAGTGCTCTATGTTTCTCTAGATGCTACTATGTTGCGCAAGGAACTCTAGGCTGTATGATTCTATTGTATTACAATCACTCATTACTTATACATGAGTTATATTTATAGTTTTAGTCACCGTGATACCCTCTGCTAGAATGTCCTCTGAGTCTTGATCTCCTATCGTCACCTCTTTTGTTTGATTTCCAAACACTAGACCATCAACGCCCGGTTTCGGAAAAAGGGAGCTGTCAGAGTTCCCGTCTACAGGAAAGCTCTGTGCCAAATCACGCCTTTCGTCATTGTCTCCTAATCTCGTAAAGTTTCCAATACCATCCGTATTCTTAACACCGTACTTTGTAGGAAATAGTGTATTAGGCCGATCCCGGGAACGAGTTTTCAATGGATAGTCTTGAGAACCTGGATTCTGAGAATTCCAACCGAGTTTTGGTCTCATTCGTTGTAGAAGAGGTTTGAGAAGTAGCAGGCATGCATTCACAATTCCTAGGTTGGGTTCTAGAGTGAGGAAAATGGCGTTCACCGCAATCCAGTAAGTCGAGTCTGGGGATTATTGATGAGCGAAAATGTAAAGACGATGCGGAAAATCGTTATCACACAAATTCTGTCTTGATTAGCAGCGTACTGAATTTTTGACCGAGACGTACATTATTCCAAGGCCGAACATGCCCATCAATGCTAGTTTCTTGGGCCGCGCCATCTTCAGTTTCCATACCAGTGGCATCGGCATGAAGACGATGATCAGATCCGTGATCAAGTTGAGAAAGGCTACTAGAAGAATTCCAAGGGTTTGATTTCCACAAACGCCACCTTTGATCGTTTTATCCCACTGGAACGCAAACGGCCGACAAATTGCGAGACACTGAATGCTGTTCCCTATGCCAAGAAGGACGACAATTCCAATTGCTGTATCTGCAAGAATCCGAAATACTTTCACGGCAAATATGTCCTTGTAGACCTGCAAGATTGAGACTTTCGTGGCCGTGTTCGCAGCAGCCCAGAGCACTTCGGCGGCAGGGAGAAGCTAACTGTGTCAGCCTTGAGAATAATTCTTGACCGAGAGTTGCAAACCTGGAGCGTCAGAATCACGCTGTCTTTCGAAACATGCTTTTGATGTTGTCCTAGTCCCCCATATGCCACGACTTTGCTGTGTTAGCTTTTGGTTCCCGAGTAGGTGCAAGAATGACAAAACTTGCAAATAACAATCACAATAGTTAACCCCAACGAAAATATCTTGAGCAATCAGCATAGATCTTTCAAATCGACACAGAAGATTTACCCAGCCAAGAATTAACATCCAGTCATTGAGGGCCAAAGGCGTACTCCTCATTCGACGTACCCATATCCTAAGGCCGATAGCAATGGCTGCTAGTACGAGTGAAAATAATGCAAAGAAAAGAAGAGTAACGCCCGCGGCATCGCCGGCTCCTGCAGGAGGGATCTTCGTGTAGGCCATCTATACCTTGACCTTTGGTTCACGACAAAGAATCATAAGAGTATGCGTCCCTGGCGAGAAATGTCTTCGAGGCAATTCCCAGTGATTGAATAAGTAAGATGAAGTTTAAAGACCAGTATTTCATGCTATCTGAGCAGCTATCACATGAATTTTGAGCACCGGAAGGGTCGAATAGTATAAAGCAGCAAACCTACCCCGGGAGAATGGGACGTTGAAGCGCATTGCAGATTATACTCGTATCTTTAATCAACATCTTCCGAATCAACTAATCAGATACAGGCTTTTTTTTCTCTTACCCACTCCTATATACATCAACGCCGTTGACGCACATTGATGATCATTTGTCCATTTTGACCGAGTATACCTGTACTTATGCTACCCTAGTCTATGACCCTACAATGTCGACATACAGGGTTGCAATATCGCACGCATTAAATTATCATGATATATCAGGGGAGCAAAATCCAGTACAAGGGGATACAATTTGCCAGCGTTGACGTATTTATGCCGCGCGGGGTGGCGGAGCTTATACTGGAGTTGGCACGTTGTTACAGTCGCAATGCATGCATGGAGGTGGGGAGGTATATTATCCGAAAGTCCAAAATCCAATGCTGGGTATCTGTGATATTAAGGAAATATTTACAACCTTAATACGGCCCGTGAAATCTATTATCCGCTATGTTACACTGGCAAGTAGCCTATTGCTTGATGTTTCGATAGTGCTTGTTGAATTATAAATTGATTCTTTTGCGAAGTTGGGTGTTAGAGTTAGCTCGAAAGATGCATTTCGGAGGTATTCAACTTCCTACATATAGCACCATTTCACTTTGATTACTACACAAGATTGGCCTCTCTTTTTGTTGGTACAACCGCCATATTCTCGTCTTCGTTTGCATTCTTCACCGATTCATTCTTTTATTAACCGGAGGAAATTTTACTCAGCTGCCCTGAAAACCTACTCTGTTTCTTAAGGAAGATCATATCCATCCTTCTTTCCAAATAATTTGAAGTCTTCCTTTGTTTTCTCTATATAAGGCTAATTCTTTAATATGCTATATATAATATTTCTTTTAGCCTTATAATTCCTTATATAATTATTTTTATATATCAGCTAAATCGAGATTTACACCCCCCTTTATTTCCCCTGTCTCGTATTTCAGTTTCTTTCCCATATACCTTAAAGGATATTACTTCTTATAGGCCTAAATGATTACACCCCAGCTAGATGGTGAAAATATTAGAGACGAAATGGGAAAAAATAAGCTTTAGTTCCTCCTTGGTATTTCATAACCTTCTCGAAAAAGCATGCTGGAAAAGCTTATATGTATCGTCATCTTCTACTCTATTTAACTCGTTACTCCAAACTCTGTAGTGTCTATTCATCTTTTTCTCTAATCAGCAACAAAACCCTGCTCGAATGAGGAAATTAACAAAGCTCACACCCTATCAACCATCATTCCACACCATTTCACTAGCTCAGCTATCTCTATACTAACATCGCTCAATCTAGGAATGTCATGTCCACCTCCATGATCATATGTCCTCCGCACACTTCCTTCGCAAAAGTGTGCTAAGGTTATTGAAGAGGGATACCGCGGGTCTTTGGCCCCGTAGATATGTACAGTCGGGATCTGTATCAAGCTCTCCTTGGGAACTTTGTTGAAGTTGAAACCGAAAATATCAGACTTGTCCTTTTGCAAAAGAGAATCAAATCCAACACCCCACCTATCCGTTCCATCTTTTAGAATTGCCTCAGTGCTTGCTCTTGCCATAAGCTGGACCCTAGATGTCTCTTCTATCGCCCTTGCTGCTTCCGTGACTTCGAATCCAAGGTCTTCCAGAGCAGAGTGAACGACTCCCCCACAAATGAACATTGCGACTTTGAAAGGCGGAGGCTTTTCGGGGTGGAATTTCTGGTGGTAGAGAAGCAGCGAGGAGGACAGCGCACAACCTTGAGAAAAGTTCATCACTCCATCGTATGGGCCATGTTTATCAATATAATCTAGAAGCCATTTGTGCCCGTTCTTAATTGATGCAAGATTAGGGTCATAAAACGAATAATATGGAGGGGAATAAAATAAGTCTATTCCGGCCGCAGGAGTGGAGGGGTATGGCGCATCCACGAAGTCAAATTCAAATGTATTATCCAGAAGACGACGGAAACTTGCTGTGATATCTGATTAGATTGAGTTACCTGGAAGAGAAAAAGAGCGTAATACTCGTTTGTGATTGAAATATTTTTGCACTCGTGCCTTTCCCGTGGAGACACAGAAACTTCATGATGTGCGTAAGAGTTCACAAAACAAAAAGAACCACGAACTGCAGCGTATTTGGCCCTTCTATAAGGCTTGCAAAGGTTCACGATGCCGGAAGGATAGAAAGTTTCAAAATGAAGCAGAAACAAAGGGCGCCCAAGATGCTGACCGGAATCACGTGTGGGGAAGTCCGGGATCGGATTATTCATGACTGATTATCAGCTCTTGCTCGGAGCTGCAATGCGTGGCTTGACGGCCAATCATCTTTAAGCCATGCAGATAAGCAAGCCCATAAGGATATGCAAGAGAGCTAAATTGGTTCTGTTGATCAGTAGGTAAGGGCTGATTAGGCACGAAGCAATATATCGATTCTGCCTTAAAAATAGAAAGCGAACCGTCATTATTGTCTCACATCTGGTCGATTATATATGCGCAGTTCCAACCCTCTGCTATTAGAATATGGTACCCACGCTAGCTGATCAGCATTGGACAGGAAACAAATCTTTCAATCAACCACATTTAACCATCTAAGAAAAGAAGCAGCGCTGTGAGATGGAAAGTATTATTTTATGATATTGCTTAATGGGTCATGTGACTTTCGCTCGGACCATGCACGAAACCGCCAAGCGACCCCTTGTTGTTACAGACACTTAGGCGAGTAACTCTAACATCTCGGTAACGGCCTTCTCAAACACGATTCGGACTTCCACCAGTTCTTGCTTCTTGATGTTTAACATCGTGGAGTTCCGCTAATCAAAACCCGGTATTTCATGGTGGAAACACCTTCTTTCGGAAATGCTTGTTTTTGTCGTCTCCATGGCATTGTTCATCTGAACACAGTCTAGAGAATGGGGACGTGCAACCCGTCATGTAATTTATGCACCAAATGGTTTCACTTCCGAGTCCAATTTCACCATCGTCTTTTCTCCTTCAATTTTTCTTGTTCTGGAGACTTACGTTGTGGTCTATCTCTCATAACATTCTTTTCATTGAGCTGGTTCTCGCTATTTTCTTGTATCTAATTCATTTAATATGTCACACTCCTTTGGAAGCAGTCTTACTGCAAGTTTGGTGCCTCAAGCAGCAGGTGATAAGGTCAACAGCATGGAAAAGGGGGAAGACTTGGGGAAGAGACAAAATGATCCCTCCACTGGATCAGAAAACGCCGGTGATGCTAAGACACCAGCTGCTGCTGACAGCAGTAATCCACCAGCATCAAAAGACAGCAAGACACCCGATTCTGTGAAAGGCGGTGCATCTGTAAGTCACCCTGTAATCTATTCTATAAGCTGGGGCTAATTATCGGATAGGCCGAAGAGAAGAAATCACCTGCAGGAGCCAGCGGAGATCAAAAGCAGCCCGACTCAGAGCCTCCCAAGTCACCTGAAGTTATCTCGAAACCAGAATCCAAGCCCACAGAAGACAAAACCACAGAAGATAAAGCAACAAAAGATAAAGCCACAGAAGATAAAGCCACGGAAGATAAAACCACGGAAGATAAAGCTACCAAAGATAAAGCTACAGAAGAAAAACCATCACCATCAGTGGACAACTCTACGCCAATTCAGTCAAACACCGACACCAAGCCGACCGCTGTCGAGGAACCGAGTAAGGTGTCTGAGCCGGTTGCAGAGGTACCAGTTCCAGTGGAAACCACCAAGTCTGCGGAAGAGAGCAAGCCTACAACTCCTGATCCCATCACCAGCCCTGAGCCCACGGAGCCAGTTGTTGCCGTTCCTGTACCGGATATTCCAGCGGCAGATCCAGTTACCTCCTCGCCTGTGATTGAAACTTCGCTAAATGCAGAGACGACTCAACCAACGCCAGAACCAACACTAGAACCTACGGTAGAACCTACGGTAGAACCAACACTAGAGCCAACTGCAGTATCAACTACAGAACCCATACCAGAGTCTACTTCGTCAGCTGAAATTCCATTAGCGGAAACCAGCACCGCAATCGCCGAGCCAGCAACCACTCCGGGAATAACAGAGACCAGCTCAGCAGTACCTGAGCAGACGACAGTCCCTCCAGTCATAGAATCTACAACTGCCATTGGGACACCAGAAGCCACTGCCATTGGGACACCAGAAGCCACTGCCATTGGGACACCAGAAGCCACTGCCGCTGGGACGCCAGAAGCCGCTGCTAGCTCCGCCCCTGACTTGATAACTTCTGCAAAGCCTTTGGAGCCAAGCCCAACGTCTCCCGATACTGGCAATGTAGCTCCCGCTGCATCAACCACAGACGCCAAAGCTGAAGCTAGCGCAACACCTGGAAAAGCTGCGGATCAGAGTTCAGCTGATTCTAACCCTGATCTCGCCAAAACTAGAGGTCCCTCTAGCCCTTCTGCATCTGAGGTTCCCGAATCTAACACCTCGTCTAAAATTCCCGGTAAACCTCTCGACAGTGCCCCAACTGAAGAAGCTTCAAAGACTAAAGGTGCTTCTAAGACTGGAGGTGCTAAGTTAGCAGCTTCATCGGACCTTGGTTCTTTGGAGCCCTTTTCTTCTTTCATTGGATCAGCTGGTGGAAGCACATTTGCCACATCTGTCAGGGTCCCAAAAACCATTGCGGTCACGTCTACTGATGCAAGTGGTCGGCGAACCACTATCCTCGCAACATCGACCCCATTGGCTCCTCAAGCCCAGGCTGCCCAAGAGCAAGAGTCCTTGCAAACCGGAACAAGGGTCAATGGAGGCAGCGGCTCGGGACCTGGCGTTGGTGGTGGAGATCTTGGAGTGCCAACGGGAACTTTGAGTCCTGGTTCCGGATTGAACGTCATTCAGTCGGCCAAAAATAACAGCACTCAAGCTACAATTGCTATAGCCGTCTCTGTTATTGCTGGTATGTTGTACTTATTCCTTCTAGTGGATCAAATTACTAACCTGTATAGCCGGAGCTGTTTTGCTAGCGGTTGGAGCATACTTCTTTATTCGCCGCTGGATGAGCCGCCGCACTGCTCATGCTGACTCGCCTCCCCCTTCGCCATTAATCAGTAAGTTCGATGCCGGACGCTTGCCAGTTCCAAAATCTCCAATGTCAATCCGTACTGGAAATGAAATGAGTGAGAAGGGGTTTGGAGAACACAGTGAGACACAGTGGGCTGAGAGAGGAAATGGAACATATGGACCAGAATGGCCATTGAGTCCACACCCAGTTTCAGCTGGTCAGGACCAGGGCTTGGAGAGTGGTTCGAGTGTAGGAATTCAGAGGGAGACAATGAGGGTGTTTCCCAATGGAAGAGAGAAGTTAGGCGGAAAGGAGTTTCCAAGCAACTTCTGAAACAAATGTGGACGATAAATCAGAGAAACGGGAGGCCAGTCTATGTCTCGTATTTAGGAGGTTTTAGAGTGGCTTGCCGATAAATAATACCGGTATCCAAACCCTATCTAGATAGTCTCTCTAGTGGAATCCTTTTTGGAAATATAATTGGGCAACTATTCCACTATATTTTCTTTTGTAACTGAATCCAGCGAAAAGAATATGTTGATTCGTGGACCTCTGGTAAACGTGATATAAACATATAGAACCTATTACGCATATTTCACTGTACACGTGTCTAAGTCTACAATATCCCTTTCACAGAGAGTTTTTATAGAAACCAAGACGATTTTTTTCAAGTGTTTTGCAATGCAACATGATTGTTAACAGTGAAATTTGGTCTGTTATTTGAAGAGTATGCTTTAGAAAGGTGTGATAGATTGTCAAGGACCCTATGTCACACTGCGAGGGGAGGTTCCTCAGAATGTAATGAAGGGTTCTGTATACGGTGTAGTCTAAGGAGGAGAACAGGCGTTGCCTCTTCTCAAAGAGCTATATACTGTAATACAAATGTGGGGCCACCCTAGGGTGCCTTAGGCCACAACATAGATATTGTCGCTAGAGGTTTACTTGATGCGGAATGAATCTTGGATTTGTGAGTGAAATTATTAATGGTGGAAAAGTGTTTCCAGCTATAAAGAAGTCTGACTAAAGATTACATAGATGGGAAGTCTGGATACGGGTAGGGTAACATGACATAATTTATCTATATATAATAACCTGATTATCACTATCATATTTAACTTGGGACGATAATTATATCCTCAGATAATATGACAAAGTTTGCAAATGAGGTTATTGTCAAGTCTACCATTGATTTCTGATAGCCAAAAATATATAAAGGATGAAAAACCGCCTTTCAGTTTCTTAAACAATAATCCATATTCTCTAAGGAAGGATAGAAATGACGTAAATCTCACCGTAAATATGAGGAAGATGTTACTATGACCTTCTATATATACTGGTTTAATTGTAGTCTATCGTCAGGAACCCAGTACCAAATCCAGTCTCTTGACGTACTTTTACTGGAAGTGAAAATCACTACTAATCATTCACGATAACCTTTTACATTGTGTCCCAAATTATTTTTCACAGTATTTGTACTCCTATTGAGGTATTTACATATATGTAATTTCTATAAGGTGAGCCATTTTCAAGGTGTAGGGAGAATCGACAGGCTTTATTCACCTTTCCACAGTGTGCATGGGTTTGTGGAGCTATAAATAAAAAGTAAACTGCAGGCAAATTTCTCGAGAAGGAATTCTCATAACATTTGATCATGTAACTCTACTGTCAATATTCTCATAAGAGACAAACCGCTGCCCTCCTGCAGCGTGGAAGACTTCACCTTTGCTTCCACCACAATAGAGTCGATCAAGTCCGCCCACATTGCCATGGTCCTTATCCTTCCATTTGCCAACTCTGACTGTATCAATCCCCATTATCCGTTCTCAGTCAATATGGCAGCGCAGTGGAGCTTGGGCCGAACTATCTATATCTTTCCAACCCAGCAGCCACAGACGAAATCTACAGTAAGAAGAACAACATTGCAAAGGTACAATTTGTGTGATCCAGGTTTCACTTCTGAAAATGTGATAGGCTAATTCATATTGTAGTCAAAATAGTACATCACATTTTAAGCTCACGGCAAAGGGCATAAGCGCCGCCACCATGGTTAATCAAACCATTTCGAGGCATGCATAGACAGTCTACATCCGTACTACCGAACTCCTTTGGAGGCTAAGTATCGAGCCCCCGTACCCATATCATCTGGGTTTCTGACGCCATCGACATGAACTGTAGCTCCAAGTTTGAGGGGCAATCAGATGATCCCGTAGGTTTGAAATTTCTGACTGAGACTCAGCTCGATTTTGGTCCTTTTGGTTTGGAGTCATTATTTCCTGAAGATCAAATCTCCATCAATTGCGCAACAAACGCAAAACACGTCAGCATGATGAAAAATGAGAATACAATACGTTTGATCAAGCTAACTGAGGTGGCTATGCGTGGAGAATGAGGCAGGAAATGGGATTTAGTTAACGAAGGCAATGATTACATATTGGTGTCGTGGTATACTAAGTCTCGGGGGGAGGGGTTCACATATGTATAGATATTTCAGTACACTTGGATCTACGTGACTTGGCATCACCATGCACGTAGATATCAGGTATAGTACCTGCCTAGGCAGACGGGAAGAGGGAGTTCCCCCAGGGGTCTGTCTACCTGGTTGTGGAAACTCGAACCACCATCGCCAAGCTCCAGAATACATGGGCCGGAGGCCACAAGCGATACTAGCTCCTGCAGGAAATCTGCAATACGTATGACAAGGACCTAGTACTATTTGAGTAGTAAGTTCTTCATTACCTCTTGTCCATAGTTAGTCACACAGACAGGGGCTAATGAGAGTACTAGTGCTTATATATCCTGTGTCTTCTAGGACTTCCTTCTCTTCATTTCCTCTTTGTTCTGGTTCTTCTATACTGATTCTGTTTAAATCTGAAGGTTTACTCTTTTGATCATATAAAGCCTCAAGCATCGTCTCTTCATCATCTATTTCGTCTACTTAATATTCCACTCTACAGCATTCCATCATAGGCATAAATTACCATACAGTAATGGCTCGAAGACCTGCAAGGTGCTATCGGTACTGCAAGAACAAGGTGCATTACTCCGGAATACCTCTCCCAGAAAGGTTATAAATATATATTGACTCAATTAATACAGCCTTACCCTAAATCGAGGTTTAATCGAGGTGTTGCAGACCCCAAGATACGCATCTTCGACCTCGGACGTAAACGTGCCAATGTCGATGATTTCCCTCTCTGCATTCATATGGTCTCCAACGAACTAGAACAACTCAGCTCTGAAGCCTTAGAAGCC
>Ga0247809_1001160_pt1 | contig 11777 bp, 11 predicted proteins | sample UWRJL104311B1_FD_180951 | JGI IMG/M metagenome (GOLD analysis project Ga0247809, IMG submission 180951) | Plant litter microbial communities from Arlington Agricultural Research Station in Wisconsin, United States - UWRJ-L104-311B-1 | ecosystem: Environmental > Terrestrial > Plant litter >...
ATTTCTCCTTGATGGCTAATTCAACCAATTCGCGGTCTGCTGAAGTTTCTCCTAGCTCAGCGGCGCAAAGCATGACTTTCCGCGCCAACGGCTTCTTTCATTCGTGCTTCCAAGGATCCTAGACAGATCACAAGTTGGGCAATTGTTACGAGGCTTGAAGGGGGTGGTTGTGAGGATATAGCGCCGGATTTTGTTTGTTATTAAAGCATCGCTTCTTGTACGAAAGTAAGAAGAAAGAAGTGGAGGTATCTGTGTGTCCTGGATGAGCCACACCACCGCCGCAATTCATAATATAATCAATCTACTTCCGTCGGGACCTGTACTTGAACGCTCACCGCCTTCTAGATTCAAATATGACAAGGGGGGATCTGTATCACTCGCCTGAAATCGGCCTCAATGCTTGTCTATGGGCTTCGAAAGCTTTTGTAGTGGAACTCTATCTTAAAGGAGCATATCATCCAGATGTATCTCAAAGACGCCAATTTATTGCATCACTCCAAGCAGCACGAACACTTCATCAGCGCTGGTGGTGGTGGTGGTGTTGGGATGGGTTTTGGGGAGAATGTAGAGGGGAAGGAGCATGTGATGGATTGAGACTGGGCGAAATGGAGTGCGATGTAGAGGGAAGGTGTGATAATACGGGCTTGGGCAAGGAGAGTCTCAGACGTTGTATTATTCGAAGTTGGAAAGCTGGGCCTGAGAGCATGTCACAATCATTGTTGCGTAGGCAAGTGCACTGGTTTCTTGGTCAGGTTTTGATGGCATGGCATGGTATTATGAATGTCCATAAGAGGGCGCTCGCTATATTATAAAACGTGTAAACAAAATAGCTAAGTGTACTCGAAGAACTGTACCTAGGTATTAATGGTTGTCAAGACACTCACAATTAAAAGCTCTGAGATACCTAGGTAAATTCTTGCCAATAGTCCAAACTGTTTATAATCACTATATACTTATATAAAATATCCTTATAACGCTATTGGCTGGCTAGGAAAGTATAATCCTGCTGTACCTTTTCCAAAGAACGCATCTTATGCATGGAAATATAGAAGCATTGACGCCTGGTCACATTACGGTTCCCCCGGTGGCCTCATGATTTTGCAATGCGGACCAACTCACATCCCACTTTTCTTTCATTTATATATTGCTCAAATGAGAGCAGATCGCCAGCTATATCTTCCTGATAGGCTAGATGATGATGAAAAACATAATAAGTCTATGAGCGGGGGACAGGGTGCAGCTTAACTCGGCACAATGTCTGGCTCTTCGGCTGTCTCTGGCGGGGTCACTTGAGGAGGATGACCAACCAATATATCTATCCTACATACAGGTACCGAGATTATCAGAAGAAAATATTCAAATGCATTCACGTTCACCTTTTTGAAATTCAATATTTTATGGTCAATGTGAAAGATCAATGGATTAATCCTGACAAACAACTTCGAATACCTCTACAGCGCCAGCAACCTGTTCTATATGCCTGGTACAGCACTAGAGAATTCTGGACCATTGGGGTCAGAAACCTCCAAACATAATAGAACCTTGAATACGGAAAATACGGAAAATCCTAGCTCATTTGAGGCTGGGATGTATGTTGATCCAGAAAAATGCAGTCTTGAAGTTGATGTCTCAAACAATACACTGTCGGCCACCCAGCAAGACCCAAATGATTCAAATATAGTGACCTGGGACTCATTAGATGATCCGGAGAACCCACTGAAGTATGAAAGTCTTTGGAATATGTCTCTTGTTGGAGACGGTTTCATAAGTTGTTCCCTCTTAAAATATTTACCTGATAGCATTTATGTCAAGAGCAGTCGATTCCGATATTTTTGACTCTCTATTCACTGAATCTATTGTAGAAAAGAAGCTAATAGCTGATTTCCACGCTTAGTTGGCCCACATGGATCCGCTGGACTTTGATTTGCCTCGTCAGTGGCATGACTCTCATGACAGGACTCTCGTCGTCTATGTTTGCTCCCAGTATTCCCGCGTTGTTGGTCGAATTCGACTCGACTAATTCTATTCTTGGTTCTCTTGTGGTTACAATATTTGTGTTAGGTCTAGCAACTGGCCCGCTCTTCTTTGCTCCCCTCTCCGAGCTATATGGCCGCTCGTATGTGCAACATGCTGGCTGTATAGGGTATGTTTAAATATCTTATATCCCCCTTTAAAGTTATATGTTAAATAAAGTTCTCATCCTGCATATTTTAGATTTCTTGTCTTTACAATTGCATGTGCATTTAGCACAAGCTTGAATATGTTGATAGGGATGAGGCTGCTGCAGGGAATGTGAGTCTGACGCTGTCTGTATGGAGATGTCCGTTGAATCGTGTTAATGTTTGGTGTTCTTGAAATTTATCCAAAGAACAGCACTTGGAAACATCTCAAAGCAAAAAACTTCTAAGACTGCATTCCGAACCTTACTCCTTCCATAGTTGAACGAACAAGACTAATACTATCAGGTTTGCCGCTGTGCCGTTGACAAATGGGGGTGGCATTATTGCCGATATGGTTAAGCAAGAGGAACGAGGCTTTGCAATGGGATTATTCACTACAGGCACACTTTTGGGACCAATCATTGGTCCTATTGCAGGAGCGTTGCTTTCATCAGTCAAGTCCTGGCGGTGGATTTTCTATGTTATAGCTATTTGTGTATGCACCCTTCTTACAAACCTACGATACACTACTAAGATTATGTTTCTACCTTAGTTAGGTGTGATGACATGTTTATGTGGATTCTTCTGGAGGGAAAGCTATGCTCCGGTACTACTTGCTCGCAAGTCTGCGAGACTTCGTAAAGAAACAGGAAATCAGAATTTGCGATCTATATACGACCAAGGCCTTTCGCCTCGAGTTTACTTCATAAGAGGTATTATACGTCCTATATATATGCTCATATTCTCACCAATTCTTGCCGCGTTGTGTTTACATATGGGGCTTGCGTATGCCTACTTCTACCTTTTATTTACCACCTTCACCGATATTTTCACGCGTAATTACCATTGGGAGTTTAAATTAGTAGGACTGAGCTTCCTTGGCGTAGGATTTGGATTTCTTGTTGGGTGCGTAACATTTCATGCCTATTTAGCGGATGAAGCTCGAAACTGACTACTAGGATCTTTAGACAAATGATATTTGCGAAGCTAAGCGATAAAATCCTGAAAGTTTTAGCAAAGAAAGGAAAAGGAGATATGATGCCCGAATACAGACTGCCGCTTGGTTGTATAGGAGGTGTATTCATTCCTCTCGGGTTCTTTTGGTATGGATGGTCAGCACAAGCTAAAATTCATGTAATTACCGTCAACTATTAACACGAATCTGCATACTAACGAGATCTTAGTGGATTGTTCCCATCATAGGGACAGGAGTCATCGGGCTAGGAAATTCTTTGGTTTTTGTAGATATACAAATCCCTCACTCACACTTCGTGTACTAATAAATTTCAAGATCAGTATCCAAGCATACACCATTGATGCTTTTACTCTTTACGCCGCGTCGGGTCTGGCGGCCAATACTGTGGTCCGTTCCATAATGGCTGCGTTGATACCTCTTGCAGCACCTAAACTTTACGCTGTGTTGGGACTGGGATGGGGAAATTCCCTTCTAGCATTTTTGGCGTTAGTGATGGTGCCAGTTCCTGTACTATTGTTCTTCTATGGGGAACGAATGCGAGGATGGAATGTGGAGCGGCTAAGTCGTCTCTGAAAATAGGGACTCAGATGTTAAAGGCCATGACTGATCGGATAGGGAAACTTCTTAGCCATCCAACTAAGCAATCAGGATTGCTAGGAACAACTACACCTAGCACAGTATATAGATTTGATAGTTAGCTTTGAGCAGTAAAAGGCTGGTGGGAAAAGAAATTAGGAGCTTAATTGGACGTAAAACTATGGTAGACTCAAATTTATAAAAGCAATTAGACTAATCCAAGCGCATACTTGATCATTTGCTAATTCTCAGTCAATATCTTTAAATCTTGTTTGACAATGGTATCGAAACATGATCCCTCCCTCATTCTGTTATAATGTTATATGGGTTATAACCCACCGTGACGAGTACCATGAAATAAACCTTGCGGAGTATGATTCAGGTTGTGAAAGTATTATAGAACTCCACAGATCAAAATGTGAAAACCCTAGATTTCAATCATTCTACCAAGGAAGCAGCCCAGTGCTCTTTTCCCTCAGATGGTGCCCATTCGCTTATTTTCGCCCAAAAAAGGGGTTCAATTATACCATTCGTACTACATGCCACATCAATCCAATTCGATTCGATTCAACTCAATCAGCTGTCAGCTGTCAGCCTGCGTAGACTGATCACACACAGATATCTGAAAGGTCTCGGATGTAAACAGAAATAAGTTGCAGTTTACCCTTCTTGGCCTCACCTTCCAGGCAGTCTTGCCAAGAATCTGTGCTCATATTCATACCGTAAGTAGGTTGTTTTTCCTTGATGACCTCACGAGCCCCATCAAATCATACCACTGATAGACTAAACTCTCTCCTAGCGCAAGAAGAGAAGAATTAAGAATATATTTGTTTCACGCCACTACCTATTCAATGTAAACTAATCAATGCAGAGAATTTATAAAACCTCTTTGCTCGGGTTTTTTTTTTTTTTGCAGGATGCCCTTTTCCTCTAAGGCGGAATGCGTTATCCGACAAGATTGATTGAGCCTTCTTCCCCAGTCCATCAGATGAGAGAGCAAAGGAGAGAGAGCAGGAGGAGCTACAACAGTGAGCTATATGGCAATGAATGATTACGCGCTAGCATCGAAAGGGAGGATTCGTACACCAGTCGGTCACAAATATATCGATGCGCTACAGGCGAAAGTAGACGGCCACTCTCCATCACACTCCATAGCTTCGCGATCCTCGTCAACCGACAAGCAGGCTGGGCTCGATTTGCTCATTTTAGGAGTGACAAGCGGAACTGCAATAGACGCTATTGATTTTGCGCTATGTCGGTTTACACAGGAGACACCGGAAGCGCCTTTATATCTCGATCTCATCCAGGTATTGAATATGTGCCCAACGCGTTATTTCTCCCACGCTTTCTTACTGCGCTCTTCTAATCTATAGGGATAGTATGATTCAATGATTATGCCATCCAAAATCCGCATTGATATTTTCAACATGCTAAGAAAAGATGCTGCACCACCCTCTATGATGTCACAAATGGACGCTGAGATGGGCCATACATTCGCCGATGCGATACACTTATTCGCACAAAAACACGGGATCACAGTCGACGATATTGACCTGATTGGTAGTGGAGGACAACTGATCACCTTGACGGGCATGCCTGTAGAAGGCAGGCAGTATAGGAGCAATATGTGTCTGGGAGAAGGAACAATTATATCTGCGAAGACGGGAGTGACAACGGTCAGTGACTATCGCACCGCAGAACAAGCTGTAGGAAGACAAGGGGCTCCGCTATTCGCATACCTGGTAGGACTCCTCCTTCACCATCCTACACGACTTCAGATTTGCATAACAATTGGTGGCATTACAACAGTCTGTTTCGTACCACCAGACAATAAGGGGGGAATAGATGCCATATATGATTGGGATACTGGACCAGGGACAGTTATGATCGATTGTGCCTACCGTCACTTTGGTCACGAGCCTGGAATAGATGAGGTCCCTGCACTACATAATGGTAAAATCTGCCACGAAGTCATAGAAAAACTTTTGATCAACGATAAGTATTTAAAAACTCGGCCGCCAAAAACAACAGCCAGGGAAATATATGGGGATGAGATGGCACAGCGCATTATTGCAATGTGTGCAACAAGAGGTTGCACTCCAGCGGATACAATAGCGACTCTGACGCGCTTTACATCCGCAACCATAGTTTCTCAGATGCTCACATTCGGCCCTCCACTTGCGGCGATCAGCAACGCTGATATTGTTGTTGATGGTCGAGGCATGTATAATAGCATCCTCATCGCTGACTTGCAGCGTGAATTCCCTAACGCAAACTTCTCTGACATGAAAGCTCGCACTGGCGTTCCAAGTAACGGGAAGAAGGCGGTGGGATTTGCAATGCAAGCAATGGAAGCTTTACTTGGGCGAGCTGTGAGCATTACCACAAATGCAGACACTCGTCGCCCCAACACAATAACAGGCAAACTGAGTCCAGGGGTGCGCTGGAGGGAGGTGGTGGAGAAAAGTGTCGCGTTTGGAGGACAGGGCCGTGGTTGGGAAGGCCTGCCAGAAGTCCGACAGCTCGTAGTCCTACAGAAACCAAGATAGAAATATGATCAAGGGCTCTATTTTCCTTGGGAAACAACCATAATTTCCCATTGGACATCCGCCCCTTGAACGCGGGAAAATTGAAGATGACTGTGCTTTGCATGTGTTCTCTCAAGCCCAAGCCATTCCCTTTAAGGTTGACGTTGTATTGCATAGAAACTACACGTGGGATGTACACCACTCAAACAAACCTTGTAGCCCAGATTCCCAACTACCCCCTTATAATCGAGCACCTGCTAGATCTGGGTGTACGCCCTGAAGATGCTGCATTGAATCGTGGGAGATCTGATGTTACATGTCGAAATTTTATAAAGTAAATCTTGCGAAAAAGACGGAGGGTTGGCATGGAATGATAGTGACAAGTAGAACACCGTTGGCAGCTTGAGAGTATAGCTACTAGTAAATTTTATAGATCAGATCTCAAGTCCGACAATATCACTCGTTCTAAACCCGAAGTTCCAGACTGTGAAATTATACATATACAATATGTATAAAAGCAAAGAGCTAGTCAAACTCTTTCCAACAACCTGGGTCCTTGCTCTATTGTAACCCAAGTCAACCAGTATCTAGGTTACATCAGTACTGCTCGCGAACTCTGGAAGACAGTTTCATACAGAGAGGATAAGTATCGAGATGTATCGAGTTAGATTGGGAAAGTTGCCGATGCAAGAAGTCGCAGTATTGTGTGGTATATATGCAGTACGATGTGAGAAACCAATTTGGAAGAATATGAATGAGCCTTGCTCATCTCCGTTATTACCAGAGTGCAGGGCGATTTGGTACTTGAAGCAGAGCCCCCTGTAGCAGGACTGCGAGGCATGTCGGTACTTGTTCCGTCACAACTGATATCCGACTCACCACTTTCACATCTTCTGGCCCGGGTTGGAACGCGGATATGAGAATGGTTTTTATGATTTTTCAGCAAACGCGTACCTTGTCGATGGAAAACTGCTCACCCGAGTTCGGCTGGGAAAGAGGCTACTACTACTATTGATATGGGCCACATCCCCCCATCCGGTAACACAGCACACGCCGGCCTGTCATGTATCGCGAGATATTTGTCGGAAATTCCCAACAACACTGTAATTTTAAAATCTTATCTCCGCGACATGGTCTCGGCCGGTCCTCCATTCACATAGTTGCCAGTCTTACGAAGGTACACGTAGAGGAAAGGTCGCCGAAAATGTCACCGATTGTCCCGGAGACGCAAATAAGAGCTTGAACAGAAAATCGGACCAAGGACTAAAAGGAGCAGCGAGACGTACGATGTCGGGGCATCATACTGATTCAGCGGGTGAATTGGTCGGGAAGGCAGAGGGAAAATGTGATTCCGGCTAACTTGGACCTTCGGTTCGGCTGTTGTCTGAAGCTTCTGTATAAAGCCGTTGGAAAGAGATAGAATACCCCCTAGAGTAGTCTGAAAGGGAGGATAGAGCCGTCCGACAAGGTGAGCTACATACGGCACGGGATGTTACTCGGGGCTTTTTAAGGATCTAATAAATAGGAGTGGTGATTCGTTCATACTGTATTGATACTGTATTGTCACTTCTGGCCTCAATCATCAGGCAATAACACACAACCGTTAACATTAGTGTAGTGTATACAGTCTAGTACCGCACTGGAGTACAGTATGGGGTTGACCGCCAGGATCCAATCCATGGTGAGTCTAAACTTTAAGGTTTGTTATCTCTCCTTGACCTTGCTCCGAACCGTCGCAGTACGATATGTACATACGGTATGATACGTTACAGTAGAGTGTAACTAAGTAGGAAGGAAACACGGAGCAGTCAATAGTCCATCCATATGGCCATAATATCCAGGTGGGAAATCCAATGCTTATTGATACGAAGTTACATATTGGATCATGCCATGCCTGCTGCGTACGGAGGGGGTTGAGTGTACTGTACTGTACAATATGTAACTGTTTCGTGCTTGTGCCTGTGCTCAGCTTGTGGCCTGTCTGTGGCTTTGTCGCTATACTCTCTCTACTCGCTCAGCCTCAACGATGTTTAAACCGACCTACTTGTGAAGCAATAACTGGATGGGCGATACCTGACTTTGCCAGCAGCCTTTGGGGATAGCTAGCAGCGATATGGATCGTGCTGTGAAGTGAAGCCCTGGTATTATTACAGTACAGTATAGTCAAGTCCCCCTTTCTTTCGAAAGAATGGAGAATGCTTGCCCCCCTTGAATATTGAAGTGGATGCTACACTCCCGATGCCTTGGGAACTACCTGTGACGAGCCCACTCGCTGGGGTTCCAACGTAGACTACTTCTACTCCCTCCTCCGTAATATACTTGTATACGATAACGCGAAGCCACCTTGCCTCTTATGGTTCGTTGTGCTTGTATGTAGATAGCAAGACTCCGCAAACCAAAGGGATCCATAATCAATCAGTAATAAACGCCCGTGCTTGCGATCAGGGCTCTATCATTAGTCCAAGTGAAAGCAAGTGCCTTGCTTAAATACCGTCCCGTACAGTATGTAGTACATACAGTACCACTTTTTTTAGCACTAACGTTCCGGTGTGCCGGGCTTGGTGATCTGGGAAAGTGACCGCAAGAAAGCGTGATGAGAGAAAAAGATGTACTGTATCTGTATCTGTATCTGTAGCTGCAAACTATTTCTTCCAAGGCATGTATGCCCAGGCTCGGCCAGGGTCTCGGAAGATTGGCGTTTGCAAATCCAATGAATCAACCCTCAGGCGGCTGCGGACTTATATACTGTACAGTGGTACTAGATACAGATGTTTAGATAGTAGCAGATGTCCGGAGCAGAGGAAGGGGAAGGGGACAAACGTTCGGAAACAACGCAAGGAGCTTTCCAATAAAGCAAAGTCTGGAAACCCAATGGGCAGGGTTATCAAATTACAAACGTTGTAAGGTATGTATGTATGTACAGTAAGTAGTATTTAAGAAGCTGACTAGTTTTCTAACTATATCTTTTCTTATCGTTCGTCCAAGCACCAGCACCAGCACTGTATGTATATGTATGTATGTATGTATGTATGTATGTATGTATGTATGTATGTATGTATGTATGTATGTATGTATGTATGTATGTATGTATATGTATATGTATGGACGAAGCGCACGGTACGGTACAGTACAACGTATGTAAGATGACTCCCTGCAGCAATCAAGTCAAGCCTCAGGGAAGGGAGTTGTAGGAATACAATACTCGTCCAAGACCTGGTCATTATTTCCAATGCGTAAGCACAGGCATTAGCAGCCTCTTGCTAGCCACAACTGCGTGAATCCAGTACTGTACTTTCGCACTAGGGCCACATATCCCTCGCTAACGCACGTTGACCGACAATACTTTGTGGAACGTCTATCAGAAACCTATCAAGGCCAAGTCCAACCCAACTTTATCCACCACTGACGGCTGAAATCATGCCTGCCATTTCCCAAGCTGGTCCTTTGTGGGTGCTGCGTAAGAAATAGCGAATAATCCTTGGGAAAAGGGAAGTACTCTATGATACTCCGCTCCCCAGCTAGAACTGGCAGATCCTGACGAACCATTCAAGTACCTACACTGCTCCCCATGTCAGGGCTCCGGCCACGCAGGGCAAATCGCTTGTGATATGCATACGATTTGGGAATCATCCCCCCCTCCTGTGTGCTATCTGTCATGCCATTCCCATTCCCATGTACTGTACTGTACTCCCGTACTCAGAATATATCGCAACGTACACCTCTCTTGTCAATACAGCTAGCTATCCAGCCCCCAAAACCCTGTCGGGCTGCGTTGGGAACCAAGTAAACGGCCGCTCACTGGCCCTTTCTACCTGCAACCCAAAAAGCAATATCCTGGGCTATATTGGCCACTCGCCCACCACTTCAGAGCTTTACTCTATTTTCCCTCCATTTTTGGATCCTTCCTTCCATCAACTCTTTTGAGCTTGGCGTAAGCTCTAATACGTACGCCGACCCGAGTTCTGAGGTCTGAGATGGAGAAGGCTTTGTTGCTGATCTTCCAAACATCTGACCGATAGCCTCGCCAAATCGACACAAGGCTCATGACTGAGGACGTTTCGCGATCCGTGCAGACTTTGTTTTGCTAGTTTATATTGTGATATTTGATAGTTCTTTTAACTCCTGCCACTCTATTCTAGTGGCGGCTTTTCTTTTTTTCCTTTTCAGCCTGGGTAACAACGAACGACACCACCAATGTATGAGCCATTCCAACAGTTTGTCCTTCGACGGTCTGTAACAAATCTTTGTTGATATAATACCTGTAGAGTGAGATCCTACACCTCTTGAATCTTCTGGCATATTGCAAAACTAACTGTATTTTGGGTTTTAGATACACATTCCAAATAAGTACGTGGGGAAGATATTTGGGGACTCAGCTCGCAAATACAGATTCGCTCAGCCCACTGACAACCATTGAGCTCCAGGACAGAATTTCGCCCCCCTAAATCCTGGCATTGGACAATATACATGGAAACAAGGCCGTAGGTGCAGTTGCAGCACATAATATCTCTACAAGATGTCTGGAAGGAGTGGATTTGTGAGAAAGAAGAAGGAGGAGGAAAGTAAGAAGGCGGCGCTCAAGATTATCAGCAAAGATGGGGAGAAAGTCCGAAACACCCCTCCTTCACTGAATGAGTTTCCCATCGCTCTTGGACCTACCCCAACCGAGTTTTCCCCCATTAGATCTATTTCATCAGGATCAGACGGACACTCGCAAGCAGAACAAATCAGACAATTTGGCCATGGTAGTTACCAACAAGTAACGAAGCCCATTGTTCCAGTTATTCTGAATTCCCAGATCGAGAAGTCATCCTTCAGGACATTGATGGACAATAAAAGTGGGGATGTGAGGAAAGGGTTAGCAAATGCGTTCAAAACCAAGAAGAAGAAGGCGAAGGAGGAATCTGCTCGGCCAACAACGTCGCAAACAGCAAAGTCAGTTGCTAATAGAGAGCCGTCATATGAGCTGGAAGGTGGGAGTATACAACCTCCTCCGGCCTATGGAAAACAACTTGTAATTCCTGAAGAGGTCCGGTTGGGGCCACCTCAAAGCAAACTTCCCGCGCTTCCTACAGCAACTCTTTATAAGGAGTGGTTAGGTAAAGGACTCGCGCCGCAGGCCTGGAATCATAGTAAGATTCGACAAGATCCGCAGTTATGGGATGAACTGGGTGATGTGCTGGTGTATATCCAGCACAGCTTTCCTTCGACGGGAAGGGAAGATATAACGGCTTCGTTTCGAGTGCAGTCGCATATCATCCAAGGATCACACATGAACTACCTAAGAAACGCAATGACTTTGTCTAAGCAGCCTCGTATTGGTATGCCGCCTTCGCCAGTAGGCTCGCCAGTATTCGCTCCTCGCCAACCATATCCACGCCGGGGAGGACCACATTCGGGAGTCTATACTCCTCCAGCTTCGGAATACAACCCAGATTCTTATGATGCAACACCATCATATGAAATTTTCTTACCACTACCTTCGGAATACAGAAATAAGTCTGAAGCTGAGATCCTGCATTTCAATGTTACTTCTCG
>Ga0247809_1001161_pt1 | contig 11777 bp, 13 predicted proteins | sample UWRJL104311B1_FD_180951 | JGI IMG/M metagenome (GOLD analysis project Ga0247809, IMG submission 180951) | Plant litter microbial communities from Arlington Agricultural Research Station in Wisconsin, United States - UWRJ-L104-311B-1 | ecosystem: Environmental > Terrestrial > Plant litter >...
CAACACGCCCGGCTGCCGCAGCGCGATAACGTCGTCAACTGCTCGCGTGAAACCGCGGTGGAATGCTACCGACTTGGGCATCTTGAAAAAGAGTTGCAAAAGGTTGTTGACACTTGTGATGTGCGCGACTAAAGTTTGGGTCGTAGGGGTTAGCATAAGCAAATGCGCCGCTTCAGCGGAATGACGTCGGATGCTGCCCGACATCCCTATCGATCAACCAACGCCGCAAAGAGGACCGGGAGCCTCGATAAAAATTCCCGGGCATATTCTCCGTGCGACCCTCATTAACCCTTCTTCGGAAGGGTTCTTTTTAACTGGAGCTTGATATGACCCTCAAAGAGAAGGCCTTCGATATCGTCACTAGGGATCGGCGAGAAGCAAAGGGCCCTTGGGTAAGGTTGAACGCTGAAGGCTTATGCCGAGTGCTTTGCTGGCCTACTCCTACGCGGTGGCACAACATGCAGTTCGCGGACGGAGAGATCCAGAAGATATTAGGCGAAAAGATATGGTAATCCACGGAATGCGGGGCCTCGGAGATAACCTCTTCATGCGTCCTTTCATTAAAGCGCTACCCAAACCGGTCTACCTCGATACCCCCTGGCCGGAAATTTATGCAGGAATTGACGGCGTTCATTTCATCCGCCCGCAAACCAATCTGCGTACCCAAGCGAAGAACATCGCGCGCCACGCAACCTGGACGATGCCGCCCACGCGTCAACCGACTCGACAGATCCGCTACGGCGCCGAGGGAATTATTCCCGGGATGATCGCCAGCTTCGGCGTAATGCCGGGTGCGTTCGACCTTCCACCGCTGCCGCCTTCTCCTGAAACCGGCCCCTACGTCGTCGTGCGCCCGGCCACGGTGCGCAGTGAGTGGCGCGCCGATACGCGTAACCCTGATCCTGAGTACATCGCGTGGGCCGCCGCTGAAGCCATGCGCCGCGGCTATCGGGTGATCAGCGTAGCCGACCTGGTAGACGGGCAGGAGTGGGGTGTAGACCCTATGCCTCCGGCCGACGTGCGATACCACAAAGGCGAACTGCCGGTCGAGCAACTGCTAGCGCTTGTCAAGGGTGCTGCGGCCGTGATCGGCGGTATCGGCTGGCTTGTGCCGGCAGCGCTCGCGGCCAAGGTTCCTGCGTGGATCATCTGCGGCGGCCAAGGCGGTTTCAATTCGCCGAAGCAGATCTGCCCGGACGGAAGTACAATTACCTTTGCGGTGCCGGACAACTTTTGCCGGTGCAAACTCAAGCAGCACAACTGCGACAAGAGGATTTCGAATTATGACGCTAAGCTTGCCGACTGGGCTGGAAGACACATTCCTCTGGTCACCCTCTAAGGGACAGGGTTTCCATACCCGCCCGGCCATGCTCTACGGCGGCGAGTATTTCGCCAACTACCAAAAGCTCGACGCTACCAAGATGGGCGGCCTGCTGACCAAGGCGCGCGTCGAACTGGTCAAGAAGTACATCAGCCCGGCTGAAGTAGTGGACATTGGTATCGGCGGCGGGCGCTTCGTCCAAGAGTCGCAAGGAATGGGCTTCGACGTTTGCCCGGACGCGATCTCCTGGCTGCAGAGCATTTACGCATACCGCGATCCGTACGGAGGGGAAGAGGTTCGCGCGATCACCTGTTGGGATAGCCTCGAGCACATCCCGGAACCAGAAAAGCTTTTGGAGCGCGTCAAGGAATGGCTGTTCGTCTCGATCCCGATCTGCGAGACAGCCAGTGAGTGGGTAGAGTCGAAGCACATGAAGCCAGGCGAGCACCTGCATTACTTCAGCCTGCAGGGCTTCATCCGCTGGTGTGGCGAACACGGCTTCGAGTGCATGGAAGTGAACTGGGCGGAAACCGAACTTGGCCGCGAAGGTATCGCGTCGTTTGCGTTTAAGAGGATTGAAGCATGATCAGAACGATGGTTGACGACCTCGGACCCTGCACGGTTCGAAGCGACGGGGTAGAGGTAGAAAGGTGCGTGTACGCCGACACTGAAACGGGGAAAATAGTGCGGCATATAGACCCCCTTGAGATAGACGATGATGGAAAACCAAAATGCATAACGGAGTTCCTACCGAATCTAACTATAGAAAATCACTTTGCGACGCAGGTTGAGTACATCTGCAGTCTCGCAGATAGAGAGGCGAAATCGGCGTTGAGGGAAGATTCGTTTACCTACGTAGACCTGGACGAGTTGCGTAAATTCTCTCGTAAACTTAAAGAACGAGACGAGGACGAATAGAACCTGTATAGTACCTATGGTCATATTTCATTCCTCGTAGTACAAAAAGCCCCATCTTGATCCGTTGGGGCTTTTTCTTGCCTGTGATAAACTCCCGGCAAACCGAGGGCGACGCCATGGCCGACTGGATCACGTACAAACTGAAGGGAGCTGAAGAGCTGTCACGCGTTTTCAAGACGCTGCCGCAGGAGCTGCAGCGCCAGGTTGTCGTGCCGGCGGCTAAAGACGCCATGGACGTTGTGCTGAAAGACGCAATCCGGCGCGCCAGTGCGATCGATGATCCGTCAACCATTCCAGACATTTCGAAAAACATCGCACTGGTCGAAGACACCAAGTTCTTCAACGAGACTGGTTCAACGAAAATCTCTGTCGGCGTGCGCAAGACAAAACGTGGGCAGCGCGGAGGCAACACGTACTACTGGTGGTGGGTAGAACTGGGCACTTCACGCAACCGCGCGCAGCCTTTCATGCGTAACGCGCTCGGGCAGAACCAGCAAGTCGTGTTTCAAGAATTCCTCTCATCCGCAAAATTCCAGCTCGTTAAATTGGGGCTCAACTGATGGACGTACCGTTCTATACCGTCTGCAAAGCGGACGCCGCCGTATTGACTTTGCTCGGCTCGCCTGAGCCTAGAATTTTCCCGTTCGGCCAGGCGCCTCAGACCGTAGCCAAACCCTACGTCGTCTACCAGTGGATTGGCGGCGATCCGTTCAACATGCTGAACTGCCGCCCGGATGCGGACCGCGCCAGCCTGCAAGTGGACGTGTACGGTCTTACCACGCAATCTACGACCACGGTGGCGAAAGCTATCCGCAACGCGATTGAACTCGATTCGTACATCACCGGTTACCGCGGCGACATGCGCGACGAAGAAACGCTGCTCTATCGAACCAGCTTCGACCTAGACTGGCTGGTCGAACGTACCTGATTTGCGAAACCCCCGGCGCGTGATATGCTTCCGTCGAACGTTCATTACTCCACGAGGCAACACCCATGACCATTAAGAGCCAGGGAACAGACCTGTATACCATCGACCCGGATACCGGCGCCCTGCTGGACGTGGGTTGCATCACCTCCATCGACGGTATCGACACCGCTATCGACCAAATCGAAACGACCTGTCTGAACGACCTGTCGCGCACCTACGAAGCTGGCCTGGCCACTCCTGGCGCCGCTACCTTCGGCCTGCAGTTCGATCCGGCTGACGTGAACCACATCCGTCTGCATCAGTTGAAGACCGCCGGCGTGACCCTACAATGGGCTATCGGCTTCTCTGACGGCACCGCAGCGCCGACCACTGCTACTGACTCCGCCGGCGATGACGAGTTCGTTCTGCCGCCTACCCGCAGCTGGCTGACCTTCGAAGGCTACATGAACAGCTACCCATTCACCTTCGCGCTGAACACCATGGTCACCTCGACTGTCGGTATTCAAGTGTCGGGCGAACCAATCCTCGTTCCTAAGTCGTCGAGCTAACCAATGGCCCTGAACCTTAAAGACCTCGTTGCTCAAGGCGCATTCGTCAAAGAGCCTTTCGTGAAGCGCCAGATCAAATGGCACAACACGGAAGGCGAAGAGCTGACCGCAGACATCTGCGTGCGCCTGGCGTCGTATCACACGATCACCAACACCTGGAAAGCTGCTGAAGGCAATCAGGAGCACCTGGCCGCGCGGATTGCGACCATGGTGTGCGACGAAGAGGGCGGCCCGATCTTTTCTACGGCCGACATCCTCGGCACCACCGGAATCGAAGGCCGCGGAGCGATGTGCGATACGCTGTTCCTCGCACTGATCACCGCGGTTAACGAAGCTCAATCGGCAAAGACGAAGCCCCCGAAGACCTCTGGTTCGAACTAGTCCTGAATGGTGTAGGCGGTCGAACGATCGCCGAAGCCCAACAGAATTTGTCACTGGTCGAAGCGCGACAATGGGCTCAGTACATCAAGCGCCATGGGGGCCTGAACATCGCTGAACGCGTAGAGCAAGCCGCCGCATTGATCTGCAGCACTGGCGCGCAATTGATGGGCAACAAAAACGTAAAGGTCGCAGACTTTATTCCTAACAGGGAATCTGACGACGAACTGCGTTATGCTACGCCGGAAGATTTCTTAAAAGTGCTCCAAGCCTCAAGGAAACAATAGCTATGGCGGTAGGCAGCCTCGGGCAATTGACAGTTGATCTCGTGGCGAATACCGCAGGCTTCGAGCGCGGTATGGATCAGGCCGAGCGGGCTTTGGCTTCTGCCACCAAGGAAGTCAAGCGGCAGGAAGACGCCCTGGATCGTCTCATCGGACAGATCGATCCTACCGTTGCGGCTTACTCTCGCCTAGACAAGATGGAGCAGCAGCTAGACGCCCACCGCAAAGCCGGGCGGCTGCCTACCGAAGACTACAAAGCGTACAAAGCCCAACTGGACGCGACGCGCGCTTCACTCGCGCAGAATGACGCCGCGCTGAACAAAGCGGGCCTCTCTGCTAAGCAGACGGCAAACGCACTGCGCGGAGTGCCGGCACAGTTCACGGACATCGCGGTATCCCTGCAGTCCGGGCAAGCGCCACTGACCGTGCTCCTGCAGCAGGGCGGCCAGCTCAAGGACATGTTCGGCGGCATCGGCCCTGCGGCATCGGCCCTCGGCGGCTACATAGTCGGACTGATCAATCCTTTCACGGTTCTAGCCGCCACCCTCGGTACGATTACCGCGCTGTTCATCGACGCTGAAAAGGAAGCGAGCGCGTTCAACAAAGCGCTGTTCAGCGGTTCGGCCAGTTCAGGCCAGACTGCGTCTTCACTGTCCCAATTGTCGGAAGACGCCGCAACGCTGACCGGAAGGCTCGGCGAAGCGCGCCAAGCCGTTATCGCCCTGGCCGCTAGCACAGGGCTCAGCGAAACCCAATTCCGTAACCTGGCGATCGCAGCTACTGCCATCGGCGAATTCACCGGCAAGAGCGCGGCGGATGTAGCGAAGTCCCTTGGTGAACTTGGCGACAACGCAACGACCGCCGCGCAAAAGCTAAGCGCGCAGTATGGTTTGATCACTAATGCGCAGTATGAAGTGATCAAGGCCCTTGACGCACAGGGCAAGAAGCAAGAAGCCCTGGACGTGCTAAGCGCCACCCTGGCTGAAAACGCACAGGCACGGCTGAAGACTTACCGCGCATCGCTGTCGGATCTTGAACGCGACTGGGACGACATCGGAACGGCGATCAGCAACGCCTACAGCAAAGTGCGCGGAGAGCTTTTCCCTGACGCCGCCAAGCAGATCGAATTGCTTGAACGCATCCTGCAGACCCGCAAAGAGGGCGGCATATCAGGGGCTATCTCTACCGGCCTCGGCAACCTGGCAACCACGTTAGGACTGGCCGACGAGACCACCGAGGCGCTGGAGAAGCAACTTGCCTTACTGAAACAGGCAGAGACGTCCAAGAAGGCCGCAGCGGAGAGTGACGGAAAAGCTCTACGCACTAACCAAGCGCTGATCAAAGCAGACGCTGAGCGCATGAAGGCCGAGAAGTCGGCGCCGAAGCCTAAAGCGTTCCGCGAAGACGCCGGCCAGAAGATGCTCGATACTCTGCGCCAGCAGGCCGCCGCGCTTCAGGTCCAGTCGGATACGACCGAGAAGCTCGGCGTGCAAGCCAAAGCGCTTGCTGCTTTCGAGCAGCAGATTGCCGACATCAAGTCAAAAGACATTCAGACCGCTGACCAGAAATCTATTCTAGCTTCGGAAGATCTGTTGCGCGCGCAGCTCAAGCGCAACGTAGCACTTGAGCAGGAAGTCGCCGCACGCAAACAGGCTACCGACGAAGCAGCCAAACTGGCAGCGTTCCAAGAGAACCAAGCGTCGAAGCTGCAGGGCGCGCAAGAGGGCCTGAACTCTACCTTGACCGGTCTCGGCCAGGGCGAAAAGCTCCGCGAACGCCTCAAGGAAAACTTGGCGATCGAGAAGGAGTACCAAACCGAGCGCGACAAGCTGAACAAGCAGTTCACCGGAGAGCAAATCACCGAGGATCTGTACGAGAAGGAAACGGCGATTCTGGAAGAGGCGTTGGCATCCCGCCTTGTCATGCAGCAGGATTACTACAACCAAGTAGACGCGGCTTCGCAAAACCTGTTCATCGGCCTCGGCGAATCGTGGAATGATTACCTGAACCAAGCGACCGACGTTGCGGCGCAGACTCAGACCCTGTTCGACGGCGCCTTCAGTGGCCTGACCGATGCGCTTTATGGCTTCGTGACGACCGGCAAACTGTCGTTCCAAGACCTGGCCGCCAGCTTCGCGCAGACCGCTTTGAAGATGCTGATCCAGTACGCCGCGGCTCAAGCTATCGCCGCCGGTCTTAACGCCTTTACGTCCACGGCGGCGATCCCAATCATTGGCCCACTGGCCGCACCGGCTGCCGCAGCATCGGCCCTGGCTTACGCTGGCGGCCTCTCGGCCAGTATCGCGGGCATCGCCGGTATGGCCCACGACGGCATCGACGCAGTCCCGCAGACCGGCACGTGGCTGCTCCAGAAGGGCGAACGGGTGACCACAGCGCAGACCAGCGCAAAGCTCGACAAGACCCTGAACGACATAAAATCCCCAACAGGCAAGGGCAACACTACGGTAAACTTGATCGAAGACGCATCACGCGCCGGACAATCCGAAGAGCGCACCGGTGATCAGGGTGAAAAGATGATCGACGTATTCGTAGCGGACCTACTCGGCGACGGCCGCACTGCTGACGCGATGAGCCGCAAATACAACCTGTCGACGGCAGGCCGCTGATGGCGATTCCTGTCTACCCGGAAGGGCTGCCCTGCCCGCTGCGGGAAAACTACGGATTCACGCCGACGAATAACATTCGGCGCACCCCGATGGACAGTGGTCGGGCGCGGCAGCGTATTGAGTTCCCGAACGCTCCGACCATGGTGTCGCTAAGCTGGATCATGTCCGGCCCGCAAGCCATGCTGTTCGAAGCTTGGGCCGCTCAGGTTGTCGGCGCAGGCTGGTTCACTATGACGCTCTTGACACCCATGGGTTTCAATGAGCATGAAGTACGATTCACCGAAGTGCCGGTCGGCGGCGAGCTTACTGGGAAGTTCCTGTGGCGTTACCGCGTCACATGCGAGCTGCGCAACCGCCCACTGTTGCCGCCAGGTTGGGCAGAGCTGCTGCCGTCCTTCGTACTGAACCCGGAAATATTCGATTACGCTATGAACGATGAATGGCCTCTTAACCCCTGGCAGGTGTACATTCTCGAAACCGATCAAGCAATCAATGAGGAGTGGCCGACGCCATGAGTTTTTACGATACGGGCAACCCGGTCCCTTCGATCGACCCTCGCGACCTGGACGATAACGCCAAGCACATCGACGAGGCGGTGAACAGCACCTTTCCGACGTTCGTGGACCGTCTCGGCACTACGCGCAGAACCCTGGCCGGTATCGAAGCGGATAACGTCCTGCTTACTACTCCGAATGGCTCAAGTGTAATAGGGCATACCCCGGATTTTGCGGGCGGATTAGTACGGACTGTTAAAGACAAGCTCTCGGATACCATTACCTCCGCAGACGTTGGCGCCGTCGGAGACGGCAACCTTTATCCGGTTTCGGACTGGTACACCATTCCCGCAACGCATTACCGGGGCTACGCCAACCTGGCAGCCGTGCAGGCTGATTACCCGCACGTAACGTCAGGAACCCAGCAGATTGACTGGGCAGCGTTACAGCTAGGATTTAGCGGTAAGCAACGTTTCGATATTCTGGATGGCAACTACCGTATTGACGGGGATACCCTGCAATACTCGGCAGAAGCCGATTTTTCCGGGCGAGGTAAAGAGGTGTGGGGATCCGGTAGACGCCGATGCCTGATTTCTAACCTGACCACAAGCCACCCCCTAGTTAACTTTGGCGATGCGGCAGGTAATTTCGATGCGATTGACTGCGGGTTGTTTGGCGTATCTCTCAAGGGGAATATCCTGTCGACCGCAGGCATTCAAATCCTTGGCGACGATGACGACGGCATTACCCAGGCTTCTCGCGGCGTATCCATTGACGAGGTAAGGGTTAGTAACGTTGGCGCTGGTCCAGGGCTAAGGGTCTCAGCCTGGTCGCTAAAAGTAGGCTACCTAGAGCTTGAAGACAATTTCAGAGGCGTCCAGATAGGGAACCATGTATACGCTGCGACGTTCCTGAAATTTTACAACGTCAGCTCTGTAAACGAGGCAGTTTACATTGCCGACACGGTCACAACCTCCAAAGCGACGCAAATTGTATTCCTGAACCCGGTGCTCCAGGGTTGCGGAGCAGGTGGGCAAGCCGTTTACTGCGGCGGAGCTGCCGGGGTTATGTTTATCGCTCCGTACATCGAGAACCTAAACGCTGCCGCAACGCGGGGATTCAAGTTCGGACCTAACAACAGAAGCAGCCTTGTTATGGGGGCCTTCTATACAAAAGGGACCGGCCCGGATCTAGTAGATATTATTGATACTGAATCCCCTTCGCTTATTGTTAAGGGTGTCGACGGGCGCGGAAATGTTCGGAGCTTCGTCAAGATCTCAGGAGGGAACGTCGCAACAACTATAGGAAATCTCGAACACCCTACCGGCGCGCGCTCCGTCGGCTGGGTCGATGATCAGTCAACCAACAAGCGCACCATACTGGAGATGCCGAAAGACCCAACAGAGGCGTACGCGCCTCCAAGCGGAATAAAAGCATCCACTGGGGAAATGGCCTTTTGGTTGATGAACCGGGCGAGCGCTGCCATCCAAAACTTTTTCCAGAACGGTCGCTTACATTTCGGTGCTGACACAACAGGACCAAACCTGCAGGGTGCCGGTACAACACTTTCTGTTTTCTCGGGGGTTGGCGGCACTTACGCAACGTTGCGCCCTGAGGGTATTCGGTACGGAGTGACAAACGTCAGGGACTTCGCTAGGGTTTCTGGCACCCCTGAGGGGGTGGAGACTGCGGACCCAGGAAGTAAATGTGCTGTGCAAACAGGCGCCGCTGCTGGCGCATATCTTAAGAATGGAACGGGGCCCGGTAACACCGGATGGGTGCTGCAATGAGTAAGGTTATAGTTCGCAATGGTGTGATCATTAACAACGGTGACTGGGATTATCGCCTTTATGACATCGAGCACGTAGGCAATCCATATACCGGAGACGGCGATGCGCCTGAGGATTGGGACTACCAAGTCACGATTGAGCGCGACGTGATCGGCAACCCTATGCCAGAGGGTGCCATCGAGATGAGTGTCGAGCCAACGGTAACCGCTAAGGGGCGCATGGTTCTGTCGTCCGACTGGTTCTCCCTGCGCGAAGATGCGTATCCTCCGCTCAAGGATCAGCTAGACGCAATGTGGAAAGGCGGGGAAGCCGCACAAGATATGGCAGCCTTGGTACAATCGATCAAAGACCGCTACCCGAAGACTGAGGCGTCCTAATGGCCAACACCTACCCAACCACGCAGTTCCCGCTAGGCTCGACCGAAGTCAAGGTGCTGTTCAACAACGCCTCGAACTTCGACGAAGCGATGAACTCGGAGCTGCCCTCATTCTACGACCGCTTCAATAAGCGTCGTGAGACGTGGGCCGGCATGCAGAAGCTGGTGACCGATTTCCTCGAAGCCATGGGGTTCGAAGCTACCCACCTGGTCTACGTGGACGGCACGCCGCTGACTGTGCTGCGCCCTACGCAGCTCATCGACCGCGCCGGCTCCGTGTACAAGGTGAAGATGCCGGCCACCTTCCCGGTGAACCTGACGGGTACTTGGGCGACCGACCAGCTTCTACTGGTCGACGTAGGCGACGCTTCGTTGCGTATGGCCCTGGCTGCTGCAGGCGGCGTGTTCTTGGTAGGCGACGCAGACACAACCGTGGACTCGATCGTCGATTTGCAGACCATAGAGCAGAGAACAGATCGAACCTACAGCGTAACCGGGTTCATGGCAGCCAGTTTCGTCGGTGGCGGTCGCTACAGATACGACCCGGGGACCGCCAAAGCGTTGCACGATGGTCGCAACGTGATCAGCCCAACGGTCCCGTGGAACGGCAGTACCGCAACCTTGGCCTCCTTCCTGGCAGCTACAGGCGAGACTGCACCCGGCACTAATGGGGCCTTCGTCCGTGAAGTGACTGAGCCGGTACGGCTGCCAGAACTCGGCGCTACTGTAACTCAGGCCACCGCCAGTATCGCCAAGATGCTTTCTACGGGGGGTTTGAAGGAAATTCCGGATGGCGTGTGGCGTATGCCTACGCAGGTCGTTCGAGACTTTAGCGGTGATCCTGGCTTCCCCAACACCAACGAACCGAGCGGTCGCTTTGTCCTAAAAGGAGATTCGATCAGCAATAGCCTTCTGCAATTCGACGGCCCGGGGTACGCCTTCGTTCTTAAAGGCGGCCTCGATATCCCGACCGGGCAGAACGTCCTGACGCAAACCGAGCTGAGCCAGTTCTCCCTGAAGCCCTCCGGCGCGTTAGCATCTTGCGACGGGATTCAGATGGTGAACCAGGCGTACGTTTCCATTAAGGATCTGAACGTCGAGTACTGCAATATCGGGATCGACCTTAACTCGACCATTACCAGCAAGCTGGATAACGTATTCCTTCGGTCCAACGAGATCGGACTGCAGTTGCGTGGCGCCGGCTTCTCGATGCCGAACGCCCTGGCCATGGGGCGGATCACCGCGCAGGAAAACCGTTACGCCGGGATCCTGGCAAACCGCATCGGGGGTGGCGTAAAGATCGACGGCGCCACCATCGAAGGCAATGGCACGATGGGCGCGGCTGGAACAGGCGGCATTATTGGGAACATCGACGGAGTGAATGGTAGCGCTACGCTGCAGCTTTCGAACGTGTATTTCGAAGGCAACAAGGGTGACGCCGACCTGCTACTGGAAAATATTTCAGCGTTCACGGTGACTGTCATCCTAATCGGCTGCAACTTCCACCGCATCAGCCCTACGAATTACGTGACCAACAACATCAAGCTGAGCAATACCGGCGGCGGCAAAATTCGCCTGATTATGATCGGCTGCGCCTTCATGACCGCAGGTACCTACGTTGCGAGCGCCGGGCGGCCTTTCATCAGCCGGGACCAAGGGTCCGAGGTGATCGACATCGGCTGCAGCTACAACGAACAGGTATCCCTGAACCATTCGATCAACGCGTCGGTAACGTCCGTAGGGCGTGTCAACGCTGACGGTACCGCTGCGACTGGTATGCCTTTCGGCCAAACGTCTGCCAAGATCGGGACTGGTACGTATACCGTCACCTCGACAGTTGGTTGGGGCGTAGACGTGAACGGCTACGTTGCTTCGGCCACGTCTACGGATGGCTCCGCGCGGATCGTTCAGAGAATCGTCCAGGACACGGCTACCCAGTTCACCGTGGTCATCACAGATGCCTCCGGTGCTGCCGCGGATGGATCGTTCAACTTCAGTTCTACGCGGATTAGCTGATGAGTCAGATCCTCGCGGAAGTTAACGCAGGGGCCAACGAGCGTCTTGATGCGATTATCAGGACGCTCGAACTGACCTGTCCGGGGTGGGACGAACC
>Ga0247809_1001162_pt1 | contig 11771 bp, 10 predicted proteins | sample UWRJL104311B1_FD_180951 | JGI IMG/M metagenome (GOLD analysis project Ga0247809, IMG submission 180951) | Plant litter microbial communities from Arlington Agricultural Research Station in Wisconsin, United States - UWRJ-L104-311B-1 | ecosystem: Environmental > Terrestrial > Plant litter >...
CGACACGTTTAACGACCTCGTCCCAGTTTTCGCCGGCACCAATCTTGATAGTGGTGGTATTTATGTCGTCGGCAATGATTTCAAAGCCAGGAATGCGAATGCGAACAACGATACCAGGGAAGCCTTCGTCGCGCGCGATAACATTGCTCCCGCCACCTAGGATAAAGATGGGAATGTTCTTGGCAGTCGCGTTGCGGTGTACGGTTGCCGCCTCCTCAGGTGTGCGTACCTCAACCATAAAACGCGCCGGACCACCGAGTTTCATGGTTGTAAAGTTTTTCAGGGGAATGTTGGTGTGTATGTCCATATCTGGATTATAGTATAGCGCTAATGTGTCGGTAAAAGAAAAGTCCTCGCACATATTGCTATGGCGAGGAATTTTCTTGGAGGGCCAGGTGGGACTTGAACCCACGACATTCTGCTTAAGAGGCAGACGCTCTAACCAGCTGAGCTACTGGCCCATAGAGCATATCTAATGTAATTAGAACCTCATTAGTATAATAGATTTCAAGATATCGTCAAGGTGTTATCACCCTTTAGCGGGTATGATCTGTGGTTATCGAGCTGGGACGGGCTCAAGTATGATCTCGCAGGCGGTGACTGGCGGATTATCCTGCACTCGGTAGATCCAGGCCCCTGGAAGTTTGCAAGGGGTGTTTTTGCCGTGAAGAGCGTACTGGATTGTGCGACCATACCCAGTAGGTGACTGACTGGGGTCGGTCGTGTCGATGCCATAGACAGCTCCTGTGAAAGACTCGGGGCCAACATTTAGGTTGGTGGCAGAGATGGCTGAGCCGGAGGCTGCTTTGGCCAGTTCTGCGTTGAAGGCAGAGTCTTCGTAGGTGTCGACACCGGTGACTTTGCCGCAGAATCCGCCCGGGTAGCCAGTCCCAAGACAAGCCATGGCGATGGTCTCGTTGTCTAGTTCGCGTGTTGTTTGTGGGTAATGCCCCTCTTTAACTTTGTACAGCTCGGCAGCCTCCCGAAACTGATCGACGCCGCTGATGATCTTTACATTGTGCGCCGAGGCCTGAACTCCGTTATAGGTGGTGATGGTGACTGCCGACAAAATCCCGATAACAACGATCACGATTAATAGCTCGACTATTGTAAAACCTTGTAACGCGTTTCGAGTAAAACGATTCATGATTACCATGAATTATTAAGCAAATTCTCCGCGTTGTCAAATGTACGTCAAATAAAAATAATTTGTAAATGTAGTCGGCGATATCTATACTAAATGACATAAGCACAACTAAATCGAAAGAAGATCACGCGATGCCTGATGATAGTAATATGACAGAGAATGCCACACCACCGTTGGCGCAACCCGTTGTGGCCGTACCGGTAGCGACAGAACCGCTTCAAAAAGAAACTCCAGTAGTGCCTAATGTCGCCGTTACATCGGTTTTGCAATGGCTGACCTATTCATTTTGGGGCTGGGCTGTTGTCACGATTGGCTACTTGGTCGCCCTCGTTTCTTCGTATACGTTAAATAATTCGTACGAATCGATATCGCCCGTTACTATCCCGAGTGCCGTTGCTGCAGCTGTTATCTTGCTGGTTATCGCAGTCGTAACAGATCACTTTTACAGTAAGCGTGAAACAGAACACAAAACTGGTATCGCCATGGTGTTGATGGTGATTCATGCTGTATTGTTTGGGTTGTTAGCGGTCGGCTCGTTGATAGTCATCGCTTTTGGCCTTATTCAACTACTAGTTGGTTCTTCGTCTGGCGTTATTGCTTCGCAGGTTGCGATTATTACCGCCAGTACATTATTCGTCACCTACGTACTAATTTTGATCCGAGTGGTTCGGCCGTATATCTTTTCTAAGTTCCGTATCGTCTTTAAGGCTATCTTTATCCTTCTAGTCGCCGTACTTACCGTATTGGCAATCACTGGCCCAGTTGTGCAAACAGTTAAAACTAAAAACGACCGTGCAGTAACAACGGCCTTGGTGTCACTCGAATCAAGCATGCAACAGTTTGTGGCATCCGAAAAGCGCCTACCGAAAGATCTCAATGAGCTGCTTGAGTCTAGCACTACACGTGCTTCTAGCAGCCAGACCGTTCCGATCGCCGATCTCGTCAAAGATAACCGCATCACCTATACGCCCAATGAATTAGTTGCACAAACCTTCTTGTCATCGCGAACAACCAAGGAGTATACGTATCAGCTATGTGGAATGTTTGATTACGCTGCCCAAGATACACGTTCAAGCTCAAGCTACTACTCATACAACAAAAGCACGCGAGTTGACGCCGGTAAATATTGCCAGACGCTCGATGCTACTTCGTACCAGTCGCTTAATAGCTATTAACGTCAGATAGTTTCGATATTAAAATACTGGACCCGTCGAGGTCGAATTGTTCACGGTACCATTCCAGGCCCAGTCGGTACTGCTGCCATCGGCGAACGGATATAATGTTGATCCTTTTGTGACCATAGCCTCCGTCACGAGTATCCCGTCAGAATTAGTTCCCATGCCAAAGTCGACAAACCTGTATATTGAGTCGTATGTCCCACGTGCGGCCGTTAGACTGACTCGCTTCATCTCGCCAGGCTCAACAGTGATTGTTGTGGCTCCTTGGTCGCAGAAATCAAGTCCGAAGGTCCGTGTAACGGTGCCGCTATTACCAATCAACATCGAGACAGTATAGGCCTGTCCGTTTTCGAGTGTCGATTGATCGAGGTAAAGCCGACGATTACCGGAAGTTCCGTTAAATCGGTGCCAATCACTGCGTGAATTCCACGATACGCCCGGGGTGTTGGTGTTGGTTCCGGTTGTGAACCAGCCTGTACTTTCACCAACAGAGGTCAAGGCGCCAATACCTTTCGGGTTTTTCACCAAGTTTGTTACTGGGGCGATGCCGCTTTGACCATGGCCAGGACAACCGCCCGTTGTCGGCGCGAGTCGTGTTGTATTATTTTGAAAAAAATTAGTTGTGCCGATCGTCGCCGTGAGGCAGTATGTTCGAGGACTAGTCGTGTTGTTGACGGAGTATTGGTACGAAAGACCGCCGTTATTTGTGAGTTCAAGCTCGCTCAGATCAGCCGGCAATTGGTCGGTATTGAGTGCTGCATACGCGGCAATTTTCTTTGAGGCCTGAGCGAGGGCTGATTGCACCGAGCCTTGTTTGGCTTTGTTTTGTACGCCATTAAAGGCTACGATAGTTATTGTTGCAAGTATACCAATAACGACAATGACAATCAGTAGCTCGACGATAGTAAAACCGCTGCGAGAAGACGCTGTTTTTTTGTGTAGTGAATATGAGGGTGCGCCCAAGTACATAGAGTTAGTTTAGCATAAGCAAATTGTATTTTTGGGTCGTTGTATTGGGTCTGAATGCCGGTCGCTATGTCTTTGTAGATAGATTGTGCATCAACTGATTAGGTCGAGGAATAACAAATAAGACCTCCGAAAAGGTCTTATTTAATAATATTGGTACACCCGGCAAGATTCGAACTTGCGACACCTGGTTCCGAAGACCAGTGCTCTAATCCGCTGAGCTACGGGTGCATAATACAGGGGTAATTATAGCACATAGCCGGGTGATATCATATTGCTGATCGATTGTTTTCAATCCTACTATACGGTAGGTGTTGCTGCTGGGGCTTGTGGGCCTGCAGGGCGATTGTGTTCGACGGCGACGCTTGGTGCACCAAGCGCGTTGTTCCATGTAGACTTGTCGACGGCCAACCAGATGAGCCATACGATAGGGAAGAAGATTGCCCAAAGAATAAAGACACCTTGTTTACCAAGTTTCAGACCAATATTGTACATAGAAATATACATAAACACAGCCGAGACGACATTCACAACAGGGATGACAGCGAGGATTGCCCAGAAGCCAGCTTGGCCACCGATTTCAAGTAGTTTGTAGTTGTTGTAAAACGGTACCCAGGCGATCCAAGATTCAACACCAGCTTTTTTAAAGATACGTCCTATGAGTAGGGCGCCAATGACATAGGCGATGATGGCAATGATGAATGAGAACAGTATGACACCGGCGCCGACGGCGGCAAGTGTGGCTTCGTCGACGTCTGACGTTGTCGAGTAGGTAGTATATTCGTATGAGCTTTGTGCGAAGGAAAGTAATGTATTCATGGTTTGATTGTAGCATAACCTTTGATAAGCTAAGTAGACATGAGATCACTAGACGGAAAAGAACTTTCAGAATATATCACCGAACGCCAAGCCCGCCAGGTAAGGGCGCTTCGACAAGCTTCGCACGTTGCACCGAAGCTTGCCATTATCCAGACGATTGATGATCCTGTCATTGACATGTACGTCCGCCTGAAGCGAAGCTACGGCGAAGACATTTTGGTTGACGTCGCTGTCCACAAGATCGATCAAGCCGATTTGTTGGCCACTATTGCAGCGCTAAACGAAGACGATTCAGTCCACGGAATTATTATCCAGCTACCACTTGCTGACCCGTCCCAAACCAACGCAGCGGTCAACGCAGTCCTGCCTGCCAAAGACGTCGACGGACTTGGTGATCATGCAACATTGACACCAGCGACAGCAATGGCGATTGACTGGTTAATGGCAGGGTACAACGTCGAACTGCGCGGTCGTCCCATTGCTATCGTCGGTAATGGTCGCCTAGTCGGTGCACCACTTTCGAAATTATGGAAATCAATTGGCCTTGATGTCAATGTTTATGACGATACGACGATTGATCTTGCAACTGAAGTGCGCAAAGCCCAAATCATCGTCACGGCAACTGGCGTACCTGGTTTGATTCACAGCCAAATGGTACAGCCCGGGGCTGTCGTGGTTGATGCTGGAACTGCTTCAGAAAACGGAAAAGTTGTCGGCGACGTTGCCGAAGATGTTCGCACCCGCAACGATCTGACGATAACGCCAATCAAAGGCGGCGTTGGTCCACTGACCGTGACGGCTTTGTTCGATAATGTCATTCAAGCTGCCCGCGCAACTGTTCAAGAATAATTAAAGACTAGGCGAGTGCTTCTTTGACGCGCTGTACGACTTGACGAGGTGTCAGTTCTGCTTTGACGATGTAGCTATGAATGCCCAATTCACGAATACCTTTTGGAGACTCCTCTTCGCCAAGGTTTGTGAGGATGATAACGGGGATGTCTTTGCCCCACTCTTTTTTGCGAATCAGGCCTAGGGCAGTGATACCGTCCATTTCGGGCATTTGTAGGTCCATGAGGATAATGTCGGGATTAAAACTTTCCACCATTTCAACGCCGCGCTCTCCGTTATTGGCGAGCTGGACATCAAATCCATCCGCTTCAAATTTCATACGGTACATTTGGCTAATTACGGCGTCGTCTTCAATGATGGCAATTTTGGTCATGGTTATATCATAAAGCAGTCGAGGCGAAATATAAAGTAGACGATAGTTATTATTTAGTGCATAATATAGCCATCATGACTGATATTGTCGCCAATCCTGAAGTCTTTATTAACGATGCCCGAACAAAAGGCTTTGAGACATTATCGGAAAACGGCTTTACGACCCAAAAAATCACAGAGGCTGATACTGATCTGTGGTTGCAAATGGGGCAGCTACGAGGCGAAGTATATGCTGACAAAAAATATATCACCGAAGACGATCTCGACGAACATGCTGCTGAATATAATAAATTTGATGACCAAGCTGAACATTTCGTTGCTGTTGACGACGACGGCACAGTGGTCGGGACAGTTCGAGTCATTAGTCGGACAGCAGACGCACTTTTGTTGCCCGCCGAAGAAGATTTTGGCTATGAGTTACCGATTGATGCACAAGAAATATCACGCCTAATACGCGAACCTGAACTGTCGGCGACAGATGGATTACTGGTTAGTCTGGCATTGATGCGCGCAGCACTCAAGGCCACGGCAGGTACGAGCGAGAAGGTCTATGCGGTCCTTGAGCAAAAGCTTCACCGGCAACTCAGTGTCCATGTTGGTATTCATCTGCGAACACTCGGCGATCCAATAGTTATGGACAAATATAATGACACGCTGAATTCACTTGTTGAAATGCAACCGCGCCTTATTACCTCGCAAATTCATGAACGTGACGTGCGCGTGCGTCGACACGCCCAGAATCACAAAGCCTTGAGTGAAAGCCTTCTAGGCAAACCTTTTGCACCTTTCTTCGAGCGAGACGTCGCAACAAAAGGACTAGGTCGTGTCAAGATTTCTGATTTTTCGTCATCAAATCCAGATCAGTTTGAGCGAAATGTCCCATTCGTTAGTAAAGAACAGCAAGCGAAGCTAGGGATATCGACTGTATCGCTTGCTGGTGTTGGCGGTGACGGCGGGGAACTGGCTGTCGCGCTGGCGAAATTGGGGGTGCGTTATTTCAGGGTGACAGATCCTGAATTTTTTGGCGTTGAAAACCTTAACAGACAGGCCGGTGCAAGCTATGCGACCATTGGCCACAATAAAGCCGAGGTGATCGCCGATATGCTACGTGATTTGGGCGCTGTCGTTACGGTGTATCCTGGTGGGCTTACTGACGAGAACGTTGATGAATTCGTCGAAGGGGCTGATCTTATCGCTGACGAGACCGAATTCACAATGCCTGAATTGGGTGTGATGCTGGCGCGTAGCGCCCGACGCCATAATGTTCCGACCATTATGACGCTAAATGTCGGCTTTGGCTCATACACAACGTCATTCGATCCAAACGGTATGAAATTCGAGGAGTATTTAGGGCTTGATGCGGATATGCCACTTGATCAAATCGCCAAACAGGAAGTCTCGCTTTCTAAGTGGGCACCACACATTCCCTCTTATGCCAATACGAATCTGTTAAGTGACGTGCAGCGTGGTGTTATATCAACACCAACCGTTGTGTCGGGCGTACTTATTGCGGCGGGTGATGCAACGACGCAAGCTTTGGCGCACTTGGTCGCTGGCATCGAACCGAGTCGAGAGAGTTGGATTAAATGGGCGCCACACGGTAAAGCTATTGATGTTATTGATGGATCGACTGAAGTAAAGTCGCGCGCGCGTCATTTTGCACTCAGTGTTGCCATCGCTGCACTCCGTACTAAGTTTGGTAAAAACTAGCCCACTACCACTCATGAATCTATAGTATAATCACCTCATGAACGTGCTTGCGCTTATTACCTTTGCAGTGATCGAGATTTCATTTATTGCCTTTGCGGTTTTGATTGCCCGGAGTGGGCTGCGCAGCCCAATGAACCGATCATTCTTGTATTTCTTGATTGCTTTTGCGCTGTGGGCAGCCTCTAACTATGTCAGTAATTTCGCCTTTTTAGATATCGAAGTCGTGTTGCTATTAAACAGAGTCCTATTCCTTGTCTCAGTGCTGGGTTTGGCGGTGTTGCTACTATTTATCACGAAAATTAGCCACTATAAACCGTCCAGGCTTTCACGTATCGCCCTAATTGCCATCGCAGGGCTAGGTATGATTGCAGCACTACTACCGTGGACCGTCGCGGGCGTCTATGTGGATAATATGGTGGTTGGGATAGATTTCGGAGTCACCGCCTCTATTTACTTTGCAGCTGTCTTGTATATGACAGGCACGATCCTGCATCGACTGCGCATGGGTACCCGCAAGCGATCAGCGATCGAACGAAGTCGATCACAAGTTCTGTTCGCGAGTATCGGTGTCGCGGTTGCGATGATACTTGTCACGAATGTTGTCTTGCCATTTGTTTTTAGTAATTTTGACCTGACGCTTATTGGGATCTTTGCCGGCATGTTTATTATCGGCGGGGTGTCGTATGGTATCGTTCGTCACGGCATGTTCGACATTAAACGAGCGGCCATCAGAAGTGTAACGTATTCGCTTGTTTTGATCACGTTGACCTTGCTGTATTTTTTGCTCGCATTTTTGATCTCTCGAGTGTTCGACACGGTCTTTACGAGCAGTGGAGAGGCGATCAGTGGTGTCACAATTAGCCTGACGCTTGCACTCGTCTTTCAACCAGTGCGCAGGTTTTTTGACCGTGTGACCAGCAAGATTTTTTACAAAGATACCTATAGTACGAGTGTCTTTTATGCAGAGCTCAACAGTACACTCGTTTCAACAACTCGGCTAAAGACACTTCTTGAAAGAACATCGAGCCAAATCGCCAAGACGCTCAAGAGTGAACAGGCACTATTCTTTATTAACACCGAAGAAGGTCGACATATTCAGGCGGGAACGGATGGCCATATTCAACTTCCTGCGGCTGATGCGCGCGAATTACGCGAATACTTCCAGAAATTTCCAGGAATTATCCAGGCATCACTCCTTGAGCGTGCGCCGCATATTCGTCGGCTTATGGTCAGCCATCGCATCGAACTCGTAATGCCACTACTGCGTAACGGCTCGACGATTGATCTATTGTGTCTTGGTGAGCACCTTGCTTCGTCGTACACGCGCCGCGACGTCCAGGTGCTACAAACGGTCGGTGATGAGCTGGTGATTGCTATACAAAATGCATTATCTGTCCAGGAGGTCACAGACCTTAACGAAAACCTTCAGCAGCGTATTGATTCGGCAACGCGTGAACTGCGCGCCAGCAACGCCCAGCTCCAAAAACTCGATGAAGCCAAGGATGAGTTTATTAGTATGGCCAGTCACCAGCTTCGAACACCTCTGACAAGCATCAAGGGCTATGTCAGCATGCTGATGGACGGCGACGCAGGTAAAGTCACGGCTGACCAAAAACACCTCCTGCAAGAGGCTTTTATTAGCAGCGAGCGAATGGTGCGACTCATTGGTGATTTCCTGAACGTGTCACGCCTACAAACGGGTAAGTTTATGATCGACAAGCGTCCTCTCGATCTTGCGAAAATCGTGCAGCAAGAAATAGAAGGGCTTGGCTCAAATGCCAGTGCGCGCAATTTATCATTTACGTACAAAAAGCCAAAGAACATTCCATTACTCCCATTGGATGAAAACAAGATCCAGCAGGTGATTATGAATTTTGCCGATAATGCGATTTACTACTCGAAAGAGAATTCGACGATCAAGGTCAGCCTCGAGCTCGTTAATAATCACGTGGAGTTTACTGTAAAAGATACGGGTATTGGTGTACCACTGGCTGAACAAGAACAGCTATTTAATAAGTTCTTCCGGGCAACCAATGCCCGTCGTCAACGACCAGACGGAACTGGCGTTGGACTATTCCTTGCGAAAAAGGTGATTGATGCCCATGACGGACAGATTATCTTTCAGTCAAAAGAGGGTAAAGGTAGCACCTTCGGCTTCCGTTTACCTATCCCAAAAAATACATAGCCGGTTCGTCTAGGCTGCTGAGGCGATACGGACGAGTTCGATAATCAGGATAGCGATCGCAATCACAACGAGTGCTGCGATAATGATCGGTTTGGCGATACGTTTGTGGTCAAACCACCATTGTCCGGGTTTTGATCGGTTAACGGCACTGATTTTTGTGACGACTGGTCGAGTGATTGCGGCGTCGGCGCCGGTGTAAGTTTTGTTTCGTTTCTTGCGTTGCTTGTTTGCCATATGAGTACAGTATACCAAAAATAGCCCCCGTTGTAATAACGAGGGCTATTTTGTCTGAATTGCTTCAGGAGTCTTTTGACAGACGAGAGCGGTCAGACTCTTAAAGGTTCATTGCGCGGCGGCTGGCAACGTAGTACGAGATACTCGCAATAAGTGCGCCAAGGCCGGTGAGGGCAAGAATGTTCTCACTTGCACCAGTTTGTGGAAGTTCTGGTGGTGTCTCTGGAGTAACTGGGGGAGTTACTGGAGCTTCTTTACAGTCATCAAGGTTCTTTGAGTGCTTTGATGCGTTGAAGTCAGATTCTTTGATTGTGATGATTTTCTTTGTAGAAACTTCACAAACAGAGATCTTTCCAGGCTCACAAGTTTTGTCGATAGTAACGTTCGCAGTATCAGACAGTGAGTAACCACCAGTGTTTACCTTAGCGGTGTTCACGAGGGTGTTAGTTCCACAAGCTTTTAGTGCTGTCGCTGCAGGTGCTTTGGCGCTAAAGATAGCCCAAGCGTTTGCACCAGCTGCATACGAACCAACATTGATACCAGTACCATTTGCGATGTTATCGCTGGCTTTTACGCCGGCAGGAGTCTTTGCGTTTCCGTATGTTGTTGAACCGGTGACGTATGTCATACCAGCTGGAAGTGTGTCACGGAATGTGACGCCATCGTGCTGTGTGTTGCCTGTGTTCTTGTATTGAAGAAGGTAGTCAACAGTTTCACCGGGTTGAGCTTTGTAGCTTTCTACCCATTGGTTCTTGGTCTTGTCTGCATTAGACTTGCTTACGAGCTTGCTCATTGTGAACGTGCTCTTTGGAGGAGTTGGTGTTGCAAACTGTGGTTTTACCTTGAAGGTAACGTAGCCAGAGTACTGGAAACAACCAGGAATCTTACCATCGAGCTTGTCGTAACCTAGTTTTGCACCAGTACGAGTAAAGATGCTTTCAGAAAGGGGAGTACCGGCAGCGCCAAAGGCGTTGTTTTCGTACTTAAGGCTTCCAGAAATGTAGGCTAGGTTAAAGTTTTCGCTACCAGTAAAGGTTGCTTGGTCATATACTTCCGCATATGCTCCAGCGTTTCCTTTATTGTCAGCACCAACGTTTGATGCACTCAAGAAGCCGTTGACTTCAATTGATTTTGCAGTGTTAGTCGGAAGGTTGAACTTTGCAGTCACGTTTTCAGCAGTAAGCTGTTCGCTTGTTGCTGCGTTATTGTGAACGTACATACGAACGTAATATTCTTTACCCTTTTCAACGCTAACGGTGTCTTTCCAGACATTTGCAGCAGTTGTGTCGCGGATACCAACGAAGTTTCGTTCGTCACCGATGTTTGGGTTGTTAGTAATTGAGTTGAACTGGACGTGATCGCTTGGCTCTTTGATCGTGAAAGTTTCACGACTTGGTCCCCAGGCTAGTGTGACTGTTGGGATGATAATTGCAGCTGCAACCATCAACACAACAGCGCTGAAACGCTTTGGTGCGCGTCGGATGAGTGAAGTTAGTTTACTCATAATGCTCCTTTTCTGATTCATCTCGCAGATTGAATCAAATTAAATATATATTGAACGGGTGGAAAACATTCTTACCGAATTGTTAAATATCATCACAAATCAGATCATTACAAAGTGCATGTCCGAGTTCAAATAAATGAACTCACAAGGAGTCAAACTCAATTAAGGTGAACTAAATCACACTCAAGAATAAGACCCCTTGGGGAAAGCTATTTGTACCACCGAAGTGGGTGTGTGACAAAAGAGCCACACACCCACTCGGATTAGCCGACGATCGTGCCCGGGGCGTCCGAAGTTCCCTCAGCGGGATCTTCAGGCGTTGGGGCTTCGATGACGACTGGTGCCTCTGGCGTCGGGGTCGAAACCTCGGGCTCAGGGGTGGGTGCCGGATCTGCAGTCGGAATCGGTGCCGGCTCCACAGTGGGAGTCGGTGCCGGCTCGGGATCCGTTGCCGGTTCAGGCTCGGGATCCGTTGCTTCTTCTTCTACGGGTCCTGTCGTCGGTTCCGGTACGGTTGCGACGGGCGGGGCAGGTGCTACATACGGTTCTTCCGGCGGCTGGGTCGGTGCTACCGGCTGTTCGGTTCCGGGACCCGGATCTTCATTCAGGCCTCCACCGACTGGCGCGTTGCCGGTCGGAGCGGGGTCGTTCGTGGGGAGATCCTTACAAACCGGCGGAGTTCCTGTCTGTCCCGGAGGACAAACGGGCGTCGGTTCTTCGGTGGGTTCCGGTGTCGGGGTCGGTTCCGGTGTCGGCTCCTGGGTAGGAGTCGGAGTCGGAGTCGGCGTCGGTTCCTGGGTAGGTTCC
>Ga0247809_1001166_pt1 | contig 11760 bp, 9 predicted proteins | sample UWRJL104311B1_FD_180951 | JGI IMG/M metagenome (GOLD analysis project Ga0247809, IMG submission 180951) | Plant litter microbial communities from Arlington Agricultural Research Station in Wisconsin, United States - UWRJ-L104-311B-1 | ecosystem: Environmental > Terrestrial > Plant litter >...
GAGCAGGGCGATTGAGGATGTCGGCGTGCGTTCGCTGAATCGAGAGGAGTGCCCCCACGCGCCGTGGGCTCTGTGTTGACAGTGGAGGGACGAGTCTTAATAGAATGAGAATCTTTCTCATTTCTGTTTCAGATGACGACGTCCATCACTTCGCCGTTCGGCCGCCGCTCGGCCGTCTCCCTCGCCTTCGGCGTGCTGTCGCTGCAGGCCGCAGCGCAAACGCTTCCCGAAGTCCGTGTCGATGCCAACGCGGAGAACGAATCGGCGACCTCGCCCGTCGTGGGCTACCGTGCCAAAAATGCCGTTACGGCGACCAAGACCGACACCCCCCTGTCGGAGACGCCGCAGGCCGTCACGGTGGTCACGCGCGATCAGATCGTCGACCAGGGCGCCACAAGCCTTCAGGACGCGCTGGGTTATGCGGCCGGTGTGCGCTCCGACGCTTATGGACTCGACGCGCGGACCGACTCCGTGCGCATTCGCGGCAGCGAGCCGACCGTCTATCTCGACGGCCTGCGGCAGGCTTACGGCTACTACACCAGCACGACCCGCACCGAGCCCTACGCCCTCGAGCGCCTTGAAGTCCTGCGCGGCCCGGCCGGCATGCTCTTCGGTTCGGGAACGGCCGCCGGTGTGGTCAACATGGTGAGCAAGCGACCGTTGACGGAGACGCAGCGCGAGGTCGGCGTGCAGTTCGGCAACTGGGGCCGCAAGCAGATTCAGGCGGACCTGACCGGCGCACTCACGGCCGACGGTGCGTGGTCGTACCGCCTGGTTGCGCTGCAGCGCAAGGCCGACACGCAGGTCGACCACGTGCCCGACGACCGCAGCCTGCTCGCACCGTCGCTCACCTGGCGCCCGAGCGCCGCGACCTCGCTGACCTTGCAGGCGATGGTCCAGAAGGACAAGAGCGGATCGAGCTCGCAATTCCTGCCGTGGGAAGGCACGATCCTGTCGAACCCGAATGGCCGCATTCCGGCGAGCCGTTTCATCGGCGAGCCCGGCGACTACTACGACAGCGAACGCAAGAGCATCGGCTGGCTGTTCGAACACAAGTTCAACGACGCCTGGACCGTGCGGCAGAACTTCCGCGTGTCGCACAACGAGAACGACAACCGCTACACCTACGGCGACTTCTTCAAGGTCACGGGTGGCTGGGGCGAAGACCCGGTGAACAAGCGCTTGCTGGGTCGCTATACCGACAGCGGCCTGACGCGCAACCGCATCGCAGCACTCGACAACCATCTCGAAGGTCACTTCGCCACCGGCGACGTCAAGCACACGCTGCTGGTCGGTGCCGACTTTTCGCGCCAGCGCGAGAACGTGTCGATCGGGAGCGAATTCAGCGTGATCGACGCCTATGCGCCGGTCTACGGCAACGTCGTCGATCCAGTGCGTTCAGACCGACCGCGCACCACGCAGCGCAACAGCGGGCTGTACGTTCAGGACCAGATCAAGTGGAACAACTGGATTTTCCTGGCCGGCCTTCGGCATGACCGCGCGGTGTCGGGCGTGGACGGCAGCGAAGACACGAAGACCAGCGCCAACACCAAGCGTTTTGCCGTGATGTATGCGATGCCCTCCGGCTGGTCGCCGTACATCAGCTACACCGAATCCTTCACGCCGCAGGCGGCCCGGCAGGGCCGGCGCTTCGATCCGCTGCGCGGCGAGCAATGGGAGGCCGGCGTCAAGTACGAGCCGAAGGAGCGCGCCGTGGCGCTCGGTGCCGCCGTGTACGACCTGCGCGAGAAAAACCAGATCTCCGAACCGGTTCCCAACACCTTCAACCAGTTGGGCGAAACCCGGAACAAGGGCTTCGAACTCGAAGCCAAGGGATCGCTCACGCGCGACCTCGACATCGTCGCGCACTACAACTACATCGACCTCGACGCGCAGATCGAAGGCATGCCGAAGCACCAGGCCAGCCTGTGGACCAAGTACCGTTTCGCCATCGCAGGCCTGCCGGGCTTCTCGGCGGGCGCGGGTGTTCGCTACATGGGCGCGTTCCGCGACACGTCGGGCGGTGGCTACGGCCCCCGTGTGCCGAACGCGGCGTTGTTGGACTTCGTGCTGGCATACGACACCGCCCGATGGCGCTACGCTCTCAACATCAATAACGCGACCGACAAGGTGTACTTCAGCACCTGCCTGTCGCGTGGCGACTGCTGGTACGGCAAAGGCCGTGAAGTCGTCGCAAGCGCCACCTATCGCTTCTGAACGCCGCCGCTCGCAGAAATCAAAAAACGAACACCACGATGAACAGCCGAAAGATCAAGACCTGGGCCTGGGTCCACAAGTGGAGCAGCCTGGTCTGCACCGTGTTCATGCTGCTGCTGTGCATCACGGGGCTGCCTTTGATCTTCCACCACGAGATCGGCCATCTCTTGGGTACCGAGGTCGAGGCGCCGAAGATGCCTGCCAACACGCCGCGCGCCAGCCTCGACCGCGTGCTCGAAGTGGCGAAGTCGAAGCACCCCGATCGGGTGGTGCAGTTCGTCTCACAGCCGGAGGACGACGACGGCCTGTGGTTCGTCACCCTCACGCCCACGCCAGCGCCCACCGAGGACTTCAAGTCGGTCGCAGTGGATGCACGTACGGCCGAGGTGCTGGCGCAACCCAAGTTCGACGAAGGCTTCATGTACGTCATGTTCAAGCTGCACGTCGACCTGTTCGCCGGCCTGCCGGGCAAGCTCTTCCTCGGCTTCATGGGCCTGCTGCTGCTGGTGGCCATCGTCTCGGGCGTGGTGCTGTATTCGCCCTTCATGCGCAAGCTTGAGTTCGGCACGGTGCGGCGCGACAAGCGGCCGCGCCTGAAGTGGCTCGACCTGCACAACCTGCTGGGCGTCGTAACGCTGGTCTGGGCCTTCGTCGTAGGCAGCACCGGCATGATCAACACCTGGGCCGACCTGGTGATCAAGTACTGGCAGTACGACCAACTCAGTGCGCTGCTCGCGCCCTACCAAGGCCAGCCGGTCACGCCGGTGGCCGAACGCGGTTCGGTACAGAAGTCGCTCGATGCGGCCTATGCGCAGTCCCCCAACAGCAAACTGTCGTTCATCGCCTTCCCGGGTACTTCGTTCTCCAGCCCGCACCACACCACGGTCTTCCTCAAGGGCAACGAGCCGTTCACCTCGAAGCTGCTGCAGCCGGTGCTGGTCGACGCGAAGACCGCCGAGGTGACCGCGTCGCCGAAGCTGCCCTGGTACCTCACGGCGCTGCTGGTGTCGCAGCCGCTGCACTTCGGCGACTATGGCGGCATGCCGATGCAGATCCTGTGGGCGCTGCTCGACATCGCCACGATCATCGTCTTGGGCAGTGGCCTGTACCTGTGGCTCAAACGCGGCAACAGCGTGCCGGTGCCGAAAGCGAAGGGCGAGGCGAGCAGCGCGGACGTCCATGGTGGCGCTCAGCCGGCGGCCGTGATGAAGGAGGCCCGCCTGTGAAGCCACGGAATGCCTTCTGGCGTCTGTGGGGCTGGCCCCTGGCGATGGGTGTGCTCACCACCGTGGGTCTGATTTCTGCGTTGTTCAGCGACGGCGGCGCTGGCGACATGCTGGCGTGGGTGACGCTCGGCATCCCCTTGGCGGTGTGTGTGTGGTTCGGCTGGCGTCGAACCTCCCGTTGAAGGGCGTCGGCACGGTGGCGAGGTCGTAGTGCTCCGGATGTCGGCCTGCAACCAGCCGGGTCGACGGTGACCACAGCGCGCTTGCAGAGGGTCGCGGTGAGTGTGGCTTGCGCGGGGTCGAAGGGTTGGCACGCCATGTGCTCAACTTGGAGGGCCGCACAAACGGCTCTCGTACTTCAACTTTCTGACAATCGAATGAAAAAAAATCAGCCCTGGTGGGTTCTCACGCCGATCGCCCTGTCCCTCACGCTCTTCGGATGCGGCGGAAGCGACAACAACAACAGCGGCGGGTTCGGCGCGGTCGCGTCGCCGCCAACCGTGGCGCCACCTGTCGCGCCACCCGTGACGCCGCCTGTCACGCCACCGGTCGCCATCGACAACAGCTGTTTGACGACCAACCCGGGCACCACGCCCGTCGTGGTCGGCTCGGGGGATGCCGGCGATCCGGCGGCACCGGAGCCGGCAAGCGGCTACGTGGTCGGCCACAAGGTAGTGACCGCCAAGAGCTACATGGTGGTGGCCAACCATCCGCTGGCGACCAAGGCGGGCTGTGACGTCCTCAAGGCCGGCGGCAGCGCTGCAGACGCGGCGATCGCGGTGCAGGCGGTGCTCGGGCTGGTGGAACCCCAGTCCAGCAGTCTGGCCGGTGGGGCGTTCATGCTCTATTTCGATGCCAAGACCAACAAGGTCCAGGCCTACGACGGCCGCGAGACCGCCCCGGCAGGCGCGACTGGCGACTATCTGCGCTACATCGACGCGATTTCGAACAAGACCACGCCAATTCCCAGTGCGCGTGCCAGCGGCCGCTCCATCGGTACGCCGGGTGTGATGCGCATGCTCGAAATGGCGCATGGCGACCATGGCACCCTTGCCTGGAAAGACCTGTTCGGCGAGGGCACGCGTCTCGCGACGGACGGCTTCAAGATCGGCGGGCGCATGGCCAATGCCATTGCGGGATCGGCCAACAACCTCAAGCGGGACGCGGAAGCCGCGGCCTACTTCCTCGACGCGGCCGGTGTTCCCAAGCCGCTGGGCACCACACTCACCAACCCAGCCTACGCCAACGTGCTCAAGGCCATCGCGAGCCAGGGCGCCGATGCGATGTACACCGGCAAGATTGCCGAGGACATCGTTGCGAAGATCCGCATCACGCAGGCCGTCGACGGCTCGCCGATCACGCCCGGCGTGACCACGCTGGACGATCTGAAGAACTACCGTGCCAAGCGCCGCGACCCGGTGTGCGCGACGTACCGCGCGTACTACATCTGCAGCATGTCGCCACCCTCTTCGGGCGGCATCGGCGTGCTTTCGGCGCTGGGCATCCTGGAGAACTTCAACCTCGGGCTGCATGCCCCGACGAACATCGACATCGAAGGCGGCAAGCCCACCGTCATGGGCGTGCACCTGGTCTCTGAAGCCGAGCGCCTGGCCTATGCCGACCGCGACAAGTACGTGGCCGACACCGACTTCGTGCCGCTGCCCGGCAACAGCGCAGACACGTTGCTCAACAAGAACTACATGCGCTCGCGCGCCGACCTGATCAGCTTCGGCAAGACCATGGGCGTGGCACCCGCCGGCGACTTCGGTCTGCCGCCGATCGGCGTGGACAGCACGGTCGAACAGGGCACGACGCATTTTTCGATCGTCGACAAGGAAGGGAACGTCGTGACGATGACGACCACGGTGGAAGCGTCGCTCGGTTCATTCCATATGAGCAACGGCATCATGCTCAACAACCAACTGACGGACTTCAACGCGACGCCGACGGATGGCACGGGCGCGCTGGTGCCCAACCGGGTCGCCCCGGGCAAGCGCCCCCGCAGCACCATGGCGCCCACGATGGTGTTCAAGGGCAGTGGTCCCGGCGACTTCGTGATGGCGACCGGATCGCCGGGCGGCGGCACGATCATTCAGTACGTGGTCAAGACGGTGGTCGGTGCGCTCGATTGGGGTCTCGATGCACAGCAGGCGACCTCGCTGGTTGATTTCGGTGCGAGCAACAGCACTCCGCCGTCGACGGCGGTCGGCGGCGAACACCCGAACATCGACACCAGCAACGGCGGCGCCAACGACCCGCTGCTGGTCGGGCTGCGCACGCTCGGCCACACCGTATCGACGGGTTCGCAGTCGAGCGGCATCAGCACGATCATCCGCCGCAAGACCGCCAACGGTGCGGTACTCGACGGCGGTGCCGACCCGCGGCGTGAAGGCATCGTCCTCGGTGACGTCGTGTCCCCCTGAGGCGGCTCCCAGCGCCGGCCTCCGTGGTCGGCGCGCGCTGAAGGCTTCCGTGACCGAAAGGCCACGGGGCCTTTTTCGTTGGTGCTCCGCCGCGCGGTGTGACTTATTTCACATGTCAGTCGAACAAGCTGAGAAAAGCTCGACCCCTCCGCATGAACCCTAGCGAACGCTGTTCGGTCGGTCGTCTACGCTGCAATGGCATGTGCACCGCAGCAACCAAGGAGACCGGAATGACCCTCGAAGCGATGACCTTTGCCCAAGAGCCGTACTACGAGATCCTCGATCACAAGCTCACCGACGAATATGCCGCTGCGCTCTTCGCCATGGGAAGGGGCGAGCCGCAAGCACGCGCCCGGGTGTGGGACGCTTATGCCCACATGCAAGCGCTTTCGCACGGCCGCGCCCCACACACCAACTAGCACGCCGGCGGCCTTGAACGGCGGTGCACGGCCTGCGTGCGCCACCGGCGCTGGTCGAGCTACTCGACCTTGATATTGGCGGCCTTGATCACCTGGGCCCACTTGTCGACCTCGGCCTTTTGGAAGGCGGCGATCTGGGCGGTCGTCATGTCGGCCGGTTCCATGCCGAAGCCTTTCATCTTTTCCTGCATGTCGGGTTGCGCGAGGATCGTGCGGATTTCCTTGTGCAGGCGCTCGACCACCGGCGCCGGGGTGCCGGTCGGCACGAAGATGGCCTGCCACGAGACCACCTCGAAATCGGTCAGGCCCTTGACGCCCGATTCGGCGATGGTGGGCACGTCCGGCATCGACGCCAGGCGTTTGGCAGACGTCACGGCAATGGCGCGCAGCTTGCCGCTCTGGATGTGCGGTGCAGCGACCACCGTGGTGTCGAACATCATGTCGACCTGGCCGCCGATGACATCCTGGATCGCGGGGCCACTGCCTTTGTAGGGGACGTGCGTGAACTTCACGCCCGACTTGTAGGCCAGCAGTTCGAGCGACAGGTGCTGCGATGTGCCGGTGCCGGCCGAGGCCGACGAAAGGCCGCCCTGCTTGGCCTTGCTGGCGTCGAGCACGTCCTTGAGCGTTTTGTAGGGGCTGGCCGCGTTCACCACCAACACGACCGGGTTGGTGCCGATGAGCGTGACCGGGGCGAAGGACTTGATCGGGTCGTAGCCGATCTTCGGGTACAGGCTCACGTTGATGGCGTGTGAGCTGATCGTGCCGCCCAGCATCGTGTAGCCGTCGGGCGTCGCGCGCGACGCGACTTCCGAACCGACGCTGCCGCCGGCGCCACCACGGTTATCGATCACCACGCTCGTGCCGAGCACAGCGCCCAGCTTCTGGCTGATCAGGCGGCCGAGCACATCGGTCGTGCCGCCGGCCGGGAAGGGCACCATGTAGGTGATGGCTTTGCCGGTGGGCCAGGCGCCTTGCGCGAAGGTGGGCAGGGCGGTGGCGGCGAGGCCGGCGATGGCGGTCTGGATGAGGGTACGGCGTTGCATGGTGTGTCTCCGTTGCTGTCAGGGTCTGAAAAACGCCCGGGGGCAGGGCATGCCCGCGGGTTCGGCGCCTTGTTGTTGGATGTCTGCAGCGCCTGGGAAGGGGATGCGCGCTCAGGGCATGTACTGCCCACCGTTCACCTCAAGCACCTGGCCGGTCACATAGCCCGACAGCTGCTTCGAGGCGAGATAGAGAAAGGCGCCTGTGCAATCGTCCGGGTCGCCGATGCGGCCCATTGGAATACCCGCCTTGAAGGTTTCGAGAATGGCTGGCGTCGAGAAGCGGTCCTGGAAGGGGGTCTGGATCACGCCCGGTGCCACCGCGTTGACGCGGATGTCGTCGGGCGCCAGCTCCTTGGCCAGGCCGTGCGTCGCGGTGCTGACGAAGCCTTTCGAGCCCGCGTACAGGTAGGCGCCCGGCCCGCCGCCGTTGCGCGCCGCCACCGACGACACGTTGATGATGCTGCCGCCCTGGCCGCGTGCGCGCATGAGCGGCACCACCTCGCGGCAGAAGGCCAGCATCGAGCGTGCATTGATGTGCAGAACCTCGTCGAACAACGCGTCGTCAAACTCGGCGATCGGCACGCGCTTGACCAGGCTGCCGGCGTTGTTGACCAGCACGTCGATGCGGCCGAAGCGTTCCTGCGTCTCTTGAACCACACGCACGATGGCGCCCGAATCGCGCACGTCGCACTGGATGGCGAAGGCATCGCCGCCGGCCTCGACGATGGTGTCGACCACCGCTTGCGCCGGGCCGGCCGATTGGTTGTAGTGCACCGCCACGCGCATACCGCGCGCGGCGTAGGCAATGGCCACTGCCGCACCGATGCCGGTGCTGGCGCCGGTCACGAGCGCGGTCTGGTCCTTGAGGTCTTCCATGTCTTTTCTCCTTGTGGTCAGGTCACGGGGGCAGGGTTGAACAGCACCAGCGCGTTGTGCAGCTTCCAGTGCTCGGCCCAGGTTTTCTTGCGGCCGCTGGCGACTTCGAGCATCAACTGGAACATCTCCCAGCCCACGTCCTCGATGCTGGCCGCGCCGTCTGCGATGCGGCCGGCGTTGATGTCCATCAGGTCGTGCCAGCGGCGCGCCAGGTCGCTGCGCGTCGCCACCTTGATAACAGGCACTTCCGCCAGGCCGTAAGGCGTGCCGCGGCCGGTCGTGAAGACGTGCAGGTTCATGCCCGCGGCCAGCTGCAGCGTGCCGCAGATGAAGTCACTGGCCGGCGTGGCGGCGTAGAGCAGACCTTTCTGCTTCGCTTTTTCACCCGGCGCGATCACGCCGGAGATCGCCGCGCTGCCGCTCTTGACGATCGAGCCCATGGCCTTCTCGACGATGTTCGACAGCCCGCCCTTCTTGTTGCCGGGCGTGGTGTTGGCGCTGCGGTCGACGCGGCCCTTGTCGAGGTACGCGTCGTACCAGGCCATCTCGCGGACCATGGCTTCGGCCACGGCCGGCGTGGTGGCGCGCGAGGTGAGCTGGTCGATGCCGTCGCGCACCTCGGTCACTTCCGAGAACATCACGGTGGCGCCGGCGCGCACCAGCAGGTCGGTACAGAAACCCACGGCCGGGTTGGCGGTCACGCCCGAAAAGGCGTCGCTGCCGCCGCACTGCACGCCGACCACCAGTTCGCTGGCGGGCACGGTCTCGCGCTGGCGCGCGTTCAGGCGTTCGAGGTGTTCCTCGGCCTGCCGCAGGATGGATTCGATCATCGACATGAAGCCGACGTGTGCGTCGTCCTGCAGGCAGACCACGTCGAGCTTGGCCTCGGCCGAGTCGCCGACGTCGGCCACGTTGCGTTCGTCGATCAGCAGGATCGTGCCCGGCGGCATCAGGCGTTCGGGCTGCAGCTTTTCGCACCCCAGGCTGATCACCATCACCTCGCCGCCGAAATTGGGGTTGAGGCTGATGTTGCGCAGCGTGCGGATCGGGATGACGGCGTCGGGCGCATCGATGGCCACGCCGCAGCCGTAGCTGTGCGACAGGCCCACCACGTCGTCGACGTTCGGGTACTTGGGCAGCAGCTCGGCCTTGATGCGCTGCACCGCGAAGTCGACCACGCCGGCCACGCATTGCACCGTCTGCGTGATCGCCAGGATGTTGCGCGTGCCGACCGAGCCGTCGAGGTTGCGGTAGCCCTCGAAGGTGTAGCCCTCCAATGGCGGCATCTCGGGCGGCTTGACCGTGGCGATGGGCAGGCCCACCAGTTCGCGTGCTGCGGGCATCTGCAGCAGCCGTTCATGCACCCAGCTGCCGGCCGCGATGGCCTTGAGCGCGTAGCCGATCGGCACGTTGTAGCGCCGCACCACGCCGCCCTCGGCGATGTCCTCGAGTGCCACCTTGTGCGCCTGCGGCACCTTGTCGACCAGCGTCAGGCCCGACGCGAGCACCGTGCCGGCGGGCAGCCCGCCGTCGTTCGCGACGATGGCGACGTTGTCGGCCGCGTGCATGCGGATGGTGAGGGGTGCGAGGGCGTGGGGCACGGTCACGGGTCGTTGTCTCGATGTCGGGGGCGGTCGGGCGCGTCAGGGCAGGTCGACGATCTCGACCCAGTTCGGATTCTTGCCTGCTGCAAAGCGCTTGGGCGTGTCGGGCACGCCGGTGGCAGGGTCTATCGGATGGAGCGACACGCTGTGCGATTCCTGGCCCGCCGCGATGAGGAAGCGGCCCGACGGATCGACCGCGAAGCCGCGCGGCGTCTTCTCGGTCGGCACCTGCCCGAGCGCTTCGAGCCGGCCCGTGCCCGGGTCGACACGAAAGCTCGACAAGGTGCTCGTGGTGCGCTCCGAGGCATACAGCGTGCGACCGTCGGGCGACAGGTGCAGGTCGGCCGCCCAGGGCTTGCCGACGAAGCCTGGCGGCAGCGTGGTGGTGCGCTGCACCGCGCGCAGGGTGCCGCGCGTGGCGTCGTAATCCATCACGTGCACTGCAGCGTCGAGTTCGTTCAGCAGGTAGAGACGGCGCTGCGGCTGGTCCCACACGAAATGCCGCGGGCCCGACTTCTCGGGCGCGACGGTGGTCAGCGCCGCCTCGTTGGCGCTCAGGCGCCCGGTCTCTGCGTCGAAGCGCCAGCTCGAGAGGTTGTCGCCGCCCAGGCTGGTGGCGAGCACGTAGCGATTGGCCGCGTCCGCATGGATGGCGTGGGCGTTGGGCGCGGTCGGAATCAACTGCTGAACCGCGCCCACGGCGCCGTCCTTGCCGATGCTGTTGACCGTGATCTTGTGGCCGCCGTACGAAGCCGCGAACAGCCAGCGCCCCGTGGCGTCGGTGTCGATGTTGGCCATGCTGTCGGCAAGTGCGGCCTCGCCCAGCTTGCGCAGCTTGCCGCTGGTGGGGTCGATGGCGAGGCTCACCACGCGAAAGGGCTGCGAGCGCAAGGCGACGTAGAGCACGCGCTTGTCCGGCGACACCGCCATGGGCATGGCCATGCCGCCGACGGGCACCGTCTCTACCGGCGTCAGCGTCGCGGTCGCGCGGTCGAGCGCGAAGACCGAGACGTCCTGGCTGTCGGCGTTGGCCACGTAGACCCAGGTGGCGGCCGATGCCTCGCCGCCCAGCAGCGCCAGTGCCGCACCGATGCCGGCGGCGACGCCGCGCAGCGAAAGGTCTTGATGAGAAAAAGCCATGGCTCGGACTCCTTCGTGGGGGTTGTTGCTTACTTGACCACCATGAAGAGGCTGGGCAGCCAGGTCGAGAAGGCCGGCACGAAGGTCACCAGGCCCAGCGCGAAGATCAGCGCGCCGTAGAAAGGCCAGATGGTCTTCATCACCGTGCCGACCGACACCCCGCCGATCGCGCAGCCGACGAACTGGGTCGTGCCCACCGGCGGCGTGTTCAGCCCCAGCGCACAGTTGATCAGCATCACGATGCCGAACTGCACCGAGGTCATGCCGTACTGCTGCGCGATCGGCAGGAAGATCGGCGTGCACAGCAGGATGGTCGCGGCCATGTCCAGGAAGGTGCCGAGCACGAACAGGATCACGTTGATCATCAGGAAGATCATCCAGGGCGTGCTGGTGATCTGCGACAGCATCTGCCCCGTGAGCTCGGCCACGCCGTACAGGCTGATGAGGTAGCCGAAGGTGCTGGAGATGCCGATCAGCAGCAGGATCACGCCGGTGGTGCGCACCGCCTTCGAGGCTGCCTTGATGAAGTGCTCCCACTTCAGCGTGCGGTACAGGAGGATGGTCAGCGCCAGTGCGTAGAGCACGGCCACCGCTGCCGATTCGGTCGCGGTGAAGATGCCCGAGAGAATCCCGCCGAGGATCAGCACCACGATGAACAAGCCCGGTAGCGCCGCCGCGAAGGAACGCGCGACGATGGTCCATCCCGGGAAGGTGCCGGCCGGGTAGCCACGCTTCACGGCGACGAGGTAGGCGGCGGCCAGGTTGCTGATGGTCAGGATGGCTGCCGGCAGCAGTGCCGCCAGGATCAG
>Ga0247809_1001167_pt1 | contig 11748 bp, 9 predicted proteins | sample UWRJL104311B1_FD_180951 | JGI IMG/M metagenome (GOLD analysis project Ga0247809, IMG submission 180951) | Plant litter microbial communities from Arlington Agricultural Research Station in Wisconsin, United States - UWRJ-L104-311B-1 | ecosystem: Environmental > Terrestrial > Plant litter >...
ATTGGAATTGTCTTTAAGCCTTGATGAACAATTTTTTTCAGATTATTGGCAAATGTTGCTGCTCCATCCCGATCGGCTTTGTTAATAACAAAACAATCTGCTATCTCCATTAATCCCGATTTAATATTTTGAATTTCATCGCCCGACTCAGGAACTAAAACAACTACCGTCCTGTCAGCCAAGCCAGCAATCTCTACTTCCGATTGCCCAACACCAACTGTTTCTACAAGTATTAAATCAAAATTCGAGGCTTTCAAAACATCAACCATTTCAATTGTTTTGGCTGAAATTCCACCTAATGCACCACGAGTAGCAAGCGAACGGATAAATACATTTGGCTTATTAAATTGAGCAGCCATTCTAATCCGATCGCCCAATAAAGAACCGTAGTTAAATGGCGAAGTTGGATCAATGGCCAAAATAGCAACCCGCTTATCTTTAGCAGTAAAATAATTCGTTATTGCATTTACCAATGTGCTTTTCCCTGCACCCGGTGGGCCAGTTATGCCTACAACAGGAACTTCTGCTTTGCTATCTAAATCTCTCAAAATCAATTCAGCAGGTTTTATATCGTTCTCAACCAAAGTTAAAACCCGGGCTAAAACCTTATAATTACCTTGTTTAATTTCGCCTAAAAGAGATAGATGGGTATTCATCAATAAAACTATATTTGTACAAATTAACAAAATTATAACCCGGATATCGGTCTAAATCAACAACAAAATTTAAATGAAAGTTACTGGCTTTACCTTTATCAGAAATGCAATTGCAAACGATTACCCGGTACGCGAAGCCATTCTTTCTGTTTTGCCGCTTTGCGATGATTTTGTTGTTGCTTTAGGAAATTCGACGGATGAAACCACCCAGCTTATAAAAAGCATCGATCCTAATAAAATAAAAGTAATTGATACGATTTGGGATGAAGATTTAAAAGAAGGCGGTCATGTTTTCGCAGACGAAACCAATAAAGCCTTAGCTGCAATTCCAAAAGATACCGACTGGATGGTGTACATTCAGGGTGATGAAGCAATTCACGAAGATTATCTGCCCCTGATCAAAAAAGAAATGGAAGCTGCGCTTGATGACAATAATATTGAAGCGTTGCTGTTAAAATACAAGCACTTTTATGCTTCCTACGATTACCTTGCCGAATCAAGACGCTGGTATAGAAGAGAGGTTAGAATTTTAAAAAACTTACCTGGCATACACTCTTATAAGGATGCGCAGGGTTTCAGAATTAACGAACGAAAGCTTAAAGTTAAACTGATCGATGCGTACATTTACCATTACGGCTGGGTAAAACCACCAAAAGGCTTACAAGGCAAAGTGCGAAACTTTAATCAATATTATCAAACGGAAGAATGGATCGAGCAAAATTATCCAGTGCAAAATACGTTTGATATGCATAATGCAGATCGCTTAGTTCATTTTAAAGGCACTCATCCGAAGGTTTTAAAACCGAGAATTGAGTCGGCAAACTGGAAATTTGAACAGGATTTAACAAAACAAACCCCTAAAATGAATTTCCGTAGAACTTTACTACAAAAAATTGAAGATTTAACAGGCTTACGTCTTTTCGAATATCGTAATTACAAAATTGTAAAGTAAATGCAAAAAAGCGTTTCTATCGTAATACCAAATTATAACGGCAAACATTTACTGGAGCAATACCTGCCATCAGTTTTTGTGGCGGCACAAAAGGCAAATACAGAATTTGAAGTTATTGTAATCGATGATGGCTCTAAAGATGATAGCATTAACTTTTTAAAGGAACAGTATAAGAACGTTAAACTTCTGATTAACGATAAAAACAGAGGTTTTTCCTATACCTGTAATCACGGCATCCGCGAAGCTAAATACGAATTGATTCTGCTTTTAAATTCGGATGTAAAACTTACCCCAGATTATTTTGAACATCAATGGAAATATTTTAGCAAAGCAGATACTTTTGGCGTAATGGCCAGAATTATGAGTTTTGATGAAACGAAGATAGAAGATGCTGCTCGTTTACTTTATTATAGTGGGTGCAGAATTAAAGCCAACAAGTTTTACTATAGCGAAAACCCACAGGATGAAGATGTTTACACGGCTTATCTTTCTGGCGCCAATGCACTGGTGGATGCAAAAAAGCTAAAAGAGCTTGGTGGTTTTGATGAAATATTCTCTCCCTTCTCCTCAGAAGATTTTGATTTAAGCTTAAGAGCCTGGCAATTGGGCTGGAAATGTTATTACGAACATCGGGCTTTCTGTTTCCATCACATCAGCGGGAGTACAAAAACGCAAATCAAATCAGATTTTATAAAGAAGATATACTATAGAAACCGGTTTTTTTTGCAACGCATCCAGCTTAATGGCGCACGTTTAAACTTACTTCCTTTACATTTATTGTTTGCTGAAATTATTCCTAAACTTTTAACTGGTAAATTTTGGATTTTGGATGCATGTAAACAATATATAGCTTCATTTGCGGCAATTAGCAGTAGCCGCCAAAAACTTGAAACCTTAAAGCAAAAGTATAATTCCTCCATAGGTATATCTGATGTAATGGAAATCATAAATCAATCTGTTGCTCAGAAAAACATAAAACGATTGTAATTTTATAAGGCTCAAAGCCTCAAGACATAAAGGTCTGTTTGAAAACCGTACATTTGCCAAGTTTTAATTAAATTTTTTGGAGATGTTTTTAACCCGTCATCCATTATACATATTCCATTTTATATAAAATGAAGACCTATTTTCGTTTATTATCCTTTGCCAAGCCAATAGAAAAGTTCGCCATACCTTATGTTATTGCAACGCTTTTCGCTATTGTTTTTAATACCTTCCTTTTTACTTTATTAGGGCCATTAATGCAGGCTTTGTTTTTAAAAGATAGCCTTTCTAAACCTTTGCCTTCTTCAGGAGAGAAATCGCTTTTAGACCCAAGAGAACTTTTTCAAGCTTATATTGATAAAATAAGTACACAACATGGCGATGTTTACGCACTTCAAATAATTTGCGCAGTAATTGTTGTTACCGTGTTTCTCGCTAATTTCTTCCGTTATTTTTCTCAGCGTTATATGGAGGATTTAAGGGTTCACACCTTACTTAATATGCGCAAAAAGGTATTTGATAATGTAATGAACCTACACGTTGGCTACTTCAACAACGAGCGCAAAGGTGATATTATTTCAAAAGTAGCCTCTGACGTTCAAGTGGTACAATTTACAGTAACCAATACCTTGCAAGTGGTTTTCAAAGAACCATTACAATTAATATTTTTTGTAGCCGTCCTATTATCTATTTCTGTTAAATTAACTTTATTTTCATTACTGGTTATCCCTGTTTCTGGTTTTATAATCAGTAAAATTGTTAAAAGATTAAAACAGCAAGCTACCCAATCGCATGAATCTTTTGCAAAAATGATTGGCTTTTTAGATGAATCTTTAAGTGGTATTAAAATCATTAAAGCATTTAATGCTGCAGAACGTGTTAAAAATAAGTTCGGCGAAGAAAACAAATTCTACTCCTTTTTAAACAGAAAGATGGCAAGAAGACAACAGCTTGCGTCACCTGTTTCTCAAACTTTGGGTGTTTTGGTCGTTGTTTTTATCCTTTTATATGGTGGCACTATGATTTTAACTGGACAAGGAGACCTTAAAGGAGGTGCTTTTGTAGTATATCTAGCTACTTTTAGTCAGGTTATGCAACCTATAAAAGCTTTAACAGATTCATTCAGCGGTATACATTCAGGCATTTCTGCAGGCGAACGTGTTTTGGAGCTGATAGATACCAAACCAGAACTTATAAATAAAGAAAATGCAGAAAACTTAAGTGAGTTTAGTAATGCACTTGTTTTTGAAAATGTTGTTTTTAGTTATGGAGAAAAGCAAGTGCTTAAAAACATTAACCTGAATATTCAGAAAGGGCAAACCGTTGCTTTGGTGGGCCCATCTGGTGGTGGTAAAAGTACCCTAATGGATTTGATTCCCCGCTTTCATGATCCAAAATCAGGAACAATTAAAATTGATGGATACGATTATAAAGATTTAACAGTCGAAAGTATCCGCAGCCAAATGGGTACTGTAAATCAGGAGTCATTTCTTTTTAACGATACCATATTTAACAATATTGCTTTTGCAAAACCCGATGCATCGGAAGCAGAAGTTATCGCGGCAGCTAAGATTGCTAATGCTCACGAATTTATTCAAAATACGGAAGATGGTTATCAAACCTTTGTTGGCGACCGAGGAAACAGACTTTCTGGCGGACAAAGACAAAGAGTTTGCATTGCAAGAGCTGTTTTAGCTAACCCACCAATTATGCTTTTAGATGAAGCAACTTCTGCTTTAGATACCGAATCTGAAAAATTGGTTCAGGATGCTTTAAACAATCTGATGAAAAACAGAACATCAATTGTTATTGCACACCGGTTAAGTACCATTCAACATGCCGACAAAATTGTTGTAATTGATAAGGGGGAAGTATTAGAAACTGGTAGTCATCAGGAATTAATGTCGCAAAACGGCTTGTATAAACGTTTAATAGATATGCAAGCTTTTAACGATTAAAGGCTTAAAATTTAATCTAATGAAACAAGTTCTATTGATGATGCCAAGCTACTATGACTTTGATGAAGTTATAACGTCAGTTTTAGTAAAACATAGTGATTGTATTGTAACAGCCATTGATACGAGTCCGAAACTTGCCTACAGAAATAATTTTGATCGGGTTATAAATTTTTTTTCAAAATTATTATTAAGAAAAAATCTTAAACCAGAAATGCATAGAAAACGCATTTTGCGACAAATAAATAGCTTAACTAAAGTAGATTATTTAGTTGTTAATCGAGTTGATCTAATTGATGATATAATTTTCGATACTGTAATAAAAAAAGCCGAACACAAGATTTTATTACTTTGGGATAGTTTATCTAAAGTTGGTGCACCGATCGATAGGTTGGCCCATTTTAATGTAATTTATAGTTTTGATAGCAATGATTGCAAAAATTATAATTTCAAAAAGATAGAGAATTTCCACTTTTGGGATTTTCAGGCACACATTACGCCTAAATATGATGCTATTTATTTAGGAACATTAGATCAGAGAGAGTCCGATTTAATCAAGATTATGGAGTATCTCAAAATAGACAATAAAACCTTCAAAGCTTTTTTACATGTTCCGCGAGGTAAAAAGATACAGCAGGTTAATGAAATTGAAATCTTGAATAAAATAATACCTTTTAAGGAGTCAATTTCATTTGCCAATCAAGGTTCTTTAATTGTAGATCTTGCACATAAAAATCAAACTGGCCTGTCCTTTAGGGTTTTTGAAGCTATGTTTTTAAGAAAAAAACTAATTACAACTAATACAAATATTCGCGAGTATGATTTCTATGATCCTCATAACATATTCGTATTAGATGATGTGAATGAAATTAATATTCCTAATGATTTCTGGACAACTCAGTACAAAGAAATTGCAAAAGAAATTGTAGATAAATATGCCGCAGAAAACTGGGTAAAAAAGATTCTTTCTAATGGATAAAAAGAAAATATATGTAATATGTCCAGATAGGGATAAACCATTAGGGGGAGTTAAGCAGCTTTACAGATTAGTAGATGTTTTAAATTCCTTAGGGCACGAAGCATACGTGCTTCATAAAAAGAAAAACTTCAGAGTTACCTGGTACACGAATAACACTGCCGTGATCAATTTCGCTGGAGTTTTCAAAAAGCTAAATTGGTATAAGAAAAATTTTTTCATGCAATTTATAGAGGGATTGCTATTTGGAAAAAAAATGCCTGAAGAGGGTAGTATTTTAGTTTTCCCAGAAATTTATGGACCACACATCAATTATTTTAGTGAGTATTCTATAGTTATATTTAATCAAAATTGCTATTATACATTCGAGCAATTCCCACCTTTTAAACTTTCCTTTTCACCATATAATAATTCCAATCTATTGGGATGCCTGGTGGTTTCAAAGGATTCAGAAAATTATCTTTCTCAATTTTATCCGCAAGTAAAAACAAATAGAATTAGGATTGGGTTGTCTGAAACATTTAGCTATAGCTCAAAAAAGAAAAAGCAAATTGCGTTTATGCCAAGGAAACTGGCTGAAGATGCAAACCAGATTTATCAATTCCTTAATGGAAAAGATTACTTTAAAGAATGGGAATTTGTAGCCATTGATGGATTAAATGAAGAACAAGTTGCATCGCTATTAAAAGAAAGTGCTATTTTTCTTTCCTTTAATCATAGAGAAGGATTTGGGTTACCCCCAGTTGAAGCTATGGCATGTGGTTGTTTTGTTATAGGGTATACTGGCAATGCTGGCGAAGAATATTTCAAACCAGAATTCAGTATTAAAGTAGCTGATAGAAATATTTTAGATTTTTTATCAAAATTAGAAAACACCATTATTCAGTACAATAACAATCCAACAGAATTGCTTAATAAAGGCAAGCTTGCTTCTGAATATATATTAAGCATTTATAACAAAGACAATGAACATATCGATATAGAAAATGCATGGAAAAGGATAGCTGAGTCTAATTAAAAAACGTCAGGCTATTTTTTGAAGAGAAAAAAATAAATCTTTAATAGTAATTTAAAGCTCATAACTCTCGACTTTTTGCCTTGAAAAATCACATTATTTATCTCAGATAAAGTAAATCCTTCTGCCTTCATTCTTTGTATTAATGCTCTAAAACCATTTTTTTCTAAAAAGAAAATTTTTTTCTTAGACAAGTTCCGAATATTAATAGGTAGTAAAGAACTCCATTTAGCATGAACTTTTAATATATCAATGAGCCAGTCTTTATTTAAATTTCCTTCTGAAAAATGTTCAATTAATATTTCAAATGTTACAGCAACATCAAAATATTGACCTATACCAATCGAAAAATCAAGATCATATCCGTGAAATCCTTTTAATATTTTTTCATCAAAAGAATATTTTTGAACAGCGTCTCTAGTACAACAGAACCAAAGTCCATCAATAGTAGCAACATTTGTAAGCAATGCATTTTCTGGATTTGAATACTCCAAAATAGCTTTGTGCTCTGAAAATTTAAAGTGTTGTATAAAATTATAATTATGGAGCTCTGGTTCTTCATTTTTAAAACTATGCCAGGTAGATGGTGCAACTGACTTGTACTGACTTCCTGCAACACCTAGTAACCCTAACTGTTTGTTGTTTTCGAATATCTGTAATACTAACGCACCCCAGTTTTCTGTTTTAAAAACAATGTCTTCATGCATAAAACATAAAACATCAAAATGAGATTGACTAACACCCTTATTGTACAGCTCGCATAATCCCATTCTACCATCACCATTCTCTATTGCAATTACTTCATAATTAACTCCTATGGTTTTACTAATGCTAGCTTCTACTTTTGCTAATAACTCAGGCTTCACCGATGCAATTATAATTGAGATCATTTGCAATAATAACTAATCTTTATAAAATAACATTTTGCAATAATTATATTTGCCGTAATATGCAGAAAAGGTACGATTATCTTATTGTTGGAGCGGGTCTGTATGGGTCCGTTTTTGCTCATGAAATGACAAAAATCGGGAAACAATGTTTGGTCATTGATAAACGAGATCATTTGGGTGGCAATGTTTTTACAAAGAATGTAGAAGGGATTAATGTTCATTGGTATGGCGCTCATATATTTCATACGAATGATAAAACCATTTGGGATTACGTTAATCAGTTTGCAGAATTTAACAGGTATACAAATTCGCCCATAGCTAATTATAAAGGCGAGCTATATAATTTGCCTTTTAACATGAACACATTTTATAAAATGTGGGGCACAAAAACTCCTGATGAAGCAAAGGCAGAAATTGCTAGGCAAATTGCACACTTAGAAATAGACAACCCTAAAAATTTAGAAGAACAAGCACTCAAGTTAGTTGGGAAAGATATATACGAAAAGTTAATAAAACATTATACCGAAAAGCAATGGGGGAAAAAGGCAATCGAACTTCCAGCATTTATTATTAAACGATTACCTGTTAGGTTTACCTACGATAATAATTATTTTGGGGATAAATATCAGGGAATACCACTTGGCGGTTATACAAAAATAGTTGAGCAGTTGCTTAAAGGATCGGATGTTTTACTAGAAACAGATTTTTTAAATGACATAGCTTATTTTAAAAGTAAAGCAAAAAAAACAGTTTATACAGGTAAAATCGATGCTTATTACAATTTTAAATATGGGCATTTAGAATATAGAAGTTTAGATTTTAAAGTCGAAATACATAATCGGGAAAATTATCAGGGAAATGCAGTAATGAATTTTACAGACGCTGAAACCCCATATACGAGAATCTATGAACATAAACATTTTGAATTTGGCACACAACCAAAAACAGTTATAACAAAAGAATATCCAAATAAAAACCCTAAAAACGCTGAACCTTATTATCCAGTAAATGATGATAACAATATGGCTATTCTTAAGTGCTATAAAAACTTAGCCGAAAAAGAAGAAAACGTTATTTTTGGTGGGAGGTTAGCAGAATACAGATATTACGATATGCATCAAGTTATCGCTTCTGCTTTAGCAAGAACTAAACAGGAAATAAAAAATGAACAGTAAAAGCTTAACTATATTTTCCGTTTATCATAAAGATTATGAAGTTCCAAACTGCGATTTTATAGTTCCAATACAAGTTGGAAAAAAAATTTCAGAAACGAATCTTGGCTTTTTAAGCGATGATGTAGGTGATAATATTGCTCATAAAAATCAAACTTATGGCGAATTAACTGCTCTTTATTGGCTATGGAAACATTTAGATAATTTTGAAGTGGATTATATCGGGCTTTGCCACTATAGGAGATATTTCGTTGATTATAATGTTAGGATAAAAAATAAATTTTTGTACAAGAAAACAAAGACAGATCCGTCTAGTGTTTATGTTGAGTCATTATGCTCATCGACTTACGACAGAATTTCTTCGCCAAAATTAGGAAACCAGATTGTCCAACTATTACAAGATGTGGATATTCTTTTACCAAAGAAGCTTGTGCATGAATTGAAGCCTGGCATTTCTTTATCCATCAAGGATCATTATATCTATCATCACATTAAAGAAGATTGGTTTTTAATGAGAGAAGCAGTTTTAAAACTATATCCTGAATTTAAAGAGGGATTTGACACTTTTTTTGAAGATTCTGATAGTATGTTTTGCTATAATATGATGGTATCATCGAAATCCATTTTTTCAGATTACTGCGCTTGGCTATTCCCGATCATAACAGAATTGGAAAAAACAGTCAAACTTAGCGATTACCCATATCAACGTAGAATATTTGGCTTCTTTTCAGAACGTTTACTTAATCTTTATGTTTACAGTAAGAACTTAAAAGTGGCGGAGTTGCCCGTTTTGTTTATTATTTCTTAGTTTCCTATTATCCATTTAAAACGAGTTTTTTGCAGGAATTTAGTTATTGAAAAACTAATTCCATAAACGATAAGAAATCTTAAAACACTAAAACCAATATTTAGATATACTGAACTTGAAATAACGGCAAGAATTTCACCTTTAAATAGTTCAGGTAAAAGTCTAATAATTAATATTTGATGAATTAGGTATATACCGAAAGTTGATTGTCTAGGCGTTAGTATTCGATCAACTGTTTTAATATCACCAACTTTAAGCAAAAGACCAAACATAGACAACGAATATAGGATATTAGTTATGCGTAAGGTATTATATTCATCGTGAGAACCTCTTGTCATTAGTAAGTAGGTTTCTGCGCAGGCTAAAACGAAAAGCACAGAGTTTAATCCAATCATTTGTTCCCAAGAAATACTCTTAATAAATTGTGTTATTTTTTCAAAATTCCGATTTAGAAATACACCCAACCATAGATAAAATACAAAACCAAAAAGTGCTGTTGAATGATGCGTAACAAACCATTCTGTATAAAGGTTGAAACTATAAGTTAAAGAGCAGAGCAGTAGGACAAGCCCAAACCAAAATTTATAAAGATATTTTTTAAATGCGAGTAGAATTGTAATACAAATGAGAAAATTGAGAATAAACCAAAAACTACTCTCAAATAGAATATATTTTAACTCATTCGAAAAGTAAGTTATTGGGTCATTTAAAAATAAGCCAGTATTGTTGCCTCTTTTAAACACAATCCAGTTCTGAATAAAATTAGCAACAACTAAAACCAAAATCCATACTAACCAGGGTTTGATGGTATTAGTAAACCTTCTTTTTATGTAGTTACCTGGTGTATATTCTGTAAATTTATAATTTATTAAAAAGCCGCCAATTAAAAAAAAAGCAACAGTTGCGAATTTAAAAAATTGCATGGAAGCAATTTGTAAAATTGTTTCGCCAACAGAGTCATATTTCGCTCCCCATAATGTGGCAGAATGCTCAAATACAATGCCCATCATTGATATACACCGAATAGTATCAACAAAATTGAAGTTTTTCTTGAGTGTCGGGTCGACAAGATTTTGTTCTGTTTTCTCCATAATTTGTAAAAAGCGAATATCTACAAAAAAAAAGCCTCAATCTTAAACTGAATCTCTTTTAACATGTATGTGTGCAAAATATTACATAGATAAAGATGCTCTATAAACAAAAAAGGGCTCCTACTACAGCAGCACCTTAATGTTTTCGGTCTATAATCGATCCGATACTAGTTCTTACGCTAATAACCAGGGAATGCTATGGCTCGATTTTAGAATTATCAATATGCAATCATGCTTTTGTTATTAATCTAGATAACCAGTAAGATTAATAACAAAAGCGAGTAGGTGTTTAATGCTTATTTTTATAAAAAAATCTTTAATTAGCTGATTTATTAAAGTTTAGCACAAAAAAGACTTTTTTTTTATATTTTAGATTGTCCCTAAGTTATAAAAGATGATCAAAGTTTTATTTGACCACCAAACGTTCTCTCTACAACGCTATGGAGGAATTTCGCGTTATTTTGCAAATGTTTATCATACAATACAAAAACAAGATGATATTCAAGCTAAAATTTCCGCACTTTATTCCAATAATTACTATTTAAAAGATTTTAATGGCTTGTTAAGCAATAATCCTGTTGGAAAACTTATTTTTAAGGAAAGAGTAAGAGGATATCTCTGGAACAGAGCCTATTCTAAAAGAGTAATTGATAAAAATGACTTTGATATTTTTCATCCTACTTATTATCACACTTATTTTTTGGAGCGGCTAAAAAAACCTTTTGTATTAACCGTTCATGATATGATTCATGAAATTATGCCAGAATATTTTCCTAATGATGATAAGTCATCTTTTGAAAAGAGGCAGTGTATCGAAAAAGCAAGCCATATTATTGCCATTTCTGAAAATACAAAAAGAGACCTTCAAAATATCTTCCAGATTCCTGATGAAAAAATTACAGTAATTCACCATGGGTTTACTCCATCTCAGGAAAGCGATGGAACAGGTGCCGAAACCGATATTAGCAAAGGAAATTATTTGCTTTTCGTTGGAGATCGATCTTTTTACAAGAATTTTTATCGCTTTGCCATCGCTGCTGCTGCATTCTTACAAAAGAGAAAAGACTTTAAGCTCATTTGTGCAGGCGGAGGACCTTTCCAGCATGCTGAAATCGAGCATCTTTTAAAATTAAAGATTATGGATCGGGTAACTCAAATAACAGCTACAGAACGTGAGTTAGACCTTTTGTACCAAAATACTTCTGCATTCATCTTTCCATCAATTTATGAAGGCTTTGGTTTACCTATT
>Ga0247809_1001168_pt1 | contig 11746 bp, 6 predicted proteins | sample UWRJL104311B1_FD_180951 | JGI IMG/M metagenome (GOLD analysis project Ga0247809, IMG submission 180951) | Plant litter microbial communities from Arlington Agricultural Research Station in Wisconsin, United States - UWRJ-L104-311B-1 | ecosystem: Environmental > Terrestrial > Plant litter >...
AACTGGCATAAAATCGGTTGATGACACAGTCATGCAAGCGCGGACGGAGAATGATGCATCCGATGCGATGGATATTGTCTCCGCTCCACCTGACCCGGAAATAACTTCAGTCCCTGAAGCGCAAAGCAATGTTGGCAGGTCGCCTGAAATTTTCGGTCTGTTCACGCTGGTGTTGCTATTTTTTTATGCGTTAGGAGCTATATTAATTTCCAGAGGTGTTACTGGAAAACCTGGCCGCACGATCTATAAACATCCGGTATTTTATGTAATATTAATAGTTCCGGTGGCGATAAGTTTACTCCTTAATTATTTCCTGCCTTTTTCGTATTATAATATCAGGATGATCCTGGTGATATATATCTTTTTATATGTTTATCTGATTGTCCACTTCAAGCGCTTGGGTAAACGTTTAATTCATCAAACAACAGATTTATCTGCAGCAGACAGGCATGATCAGTTTATGTCTTTGCAGGCCAGATTTTCGCCATTGGCCTGGATCATGAAAACTTTTCCCTCGCCACAACTCAAATCTGTCTGGCAAACTTATACAGAACGTAACGAGTGGCTCAGATCTGCTCCAATTACATGTGCCAGATGCGGGAACAAGATGATCAGGATGGCTGAAAACCGGGAAGATCAATACCTTAATCAAGGGCAGATTGTGGAAGAAAAAGTGAAGTCGGTGGATTATGATGTATGGGTGTGCCGTTCCTGCAATGATCAGCTTACACTCAATTACAAAAATAATTCCTCTATCTATCGGGAATGTCCGGAATGCCATTTTTTAACTTACGGAGTCTTGAAGACTGTGATCATTAAGAATGCAACCCGAAGTGCTGAAGGTGCCGGGATTGACACTACTTCCTGTAAAAACTGCAATTATGAACAGAAGCGGAGTTTTGTGATCCCAAAAATAGCCAGAAGTTCCGGTGGGTCAGGTTCTTCTTCTGGCAGTAGTTCATCCTCATCTTCAAGCAGTAGTTCATCTTCTTCCTCCAGCAGCAGCGGTGGAAGTTCTGGTGGCGGTGGTTCAGGTAGCAGCTGGTAAATTGAGCTTATTGCGGAAGAACGGGCGATCTGTCTTTCCAGGGCAATGTACTGATTGATTCCATAAAGGCAATTACCGCAGCTTTCTCAGCAGGTGTGAGTTGAAGTCCCTTCAGTAGTTTATCCTTAACAGGGAATTTAGGATCGCCCATTTGCTCTGGTCTGCGTTTGGGTGCCGGCATACCGGCATTGTACATATTCATTACTCCTTCTATGCTACCAAACAGGCCATTATGGAACCATGGTGCCGTACGCATTACGTCTCTCAAACCCGGAGTTTTAAATTTACCTATATCTTCTATCTGATGCGTTACGTTGTACCTGCCTAAATCTTCATATTTCCTGCCATAATAAGTGAGGCCCAGATTATGGAATTCATTATCGGTTAGTAAGGGACCATTGTGACAGTTCATACATCTTGCCTTTGTGCGAAACAGGTGTAATCCCAGAACCTGCTGATCTGATAATGCGTTTTTATTACCCTCCAGGAAACGATCGAACGCCGCTTTTCTGCTCACTAATGTACGCTGAAAAATAGCAAGGCTCTCGAAGATACGTTGATTGGTTACTTTCTCATCACCAAAAGCTGCAGCAAATAGCGGATGATATCCTTTCACTATTTGTAGTTTTTGCGGTAATACTTTTATATCCTGATGCATTTCTATTTTTGAACTCATTGGTCCACCAGCCTGTTCTTCTAAACTTGCCGCGCGACCGTCCCAGAATAATTTCTTCAGGAACCAGACATTTTGTAAGGTTGGTGCATTCCTTGAATTTGCTGCGTGGTCATGCCCGATAGAGACTTCCCTCCCATCTGTATAATTCAAATCTGGTGCATGGCAGCTGGAACAGCTGATCTGATTAGAGGCTGATAACCTCGGATCGAAGAAAAGAAATCTTCCAAGAATGGCTTTGCTCCGCTGTACCGAATCTTTCAGGTTTACCGGTGATTCTGGTAATACACCCAACTCTGCATATACTACTCCAGAATCTATTGTTGCTTTAGGCCATAAGGCGGGTGCTTGAGCATATAGCTTTCGCAAAGAATCTACAGGAATATCATCTCCATTTTTAAATTCATAGGAACGGAAGGATACAAAAAGCAAAATTGCAAGTACAGAGAATAAAGCAGGGATAACGTATTTCATGATGTATTAAAAATATAAATTTATACCCATACTCAAGGTAAAATAACCTTTTTCAGGATAAAAACCGGTAGCGAGCCGATCATTATTATTGCTGAGTTTGTTTTGATAACTGGTATTAAAATTGACTCCCGTCCGAAAATTTTTGAAGATGGATGAAGTAACATAATTGAAATGGAAGGCAGCCCGACCAGAAGTAGAAGACCAGTATTGCTCATTTGGGTAGATGACTCCTGTCGTAAATAAATCCGTCTGAATTCCTCTGATGTTCAATGCAGTATTTAAGGGAAATTGTCCGGATAGTGAAAGGCCAGCAGTAATCAGGTCTTTATTTGCGCTATGCCAGTACTGGTTTAATCCCAGCTGAGGAGAAATATATTTGTAGCTAAAGTCTACATCGTCTGAAGCATCACGTTTGTATACATCCTGATAAAACAGTTCTGCAATCCATTCCGTTTGAGCACGACGGCTACTTTTATGTAAATAACTGTAAGTCATTTGGGCATCCTGACGCCTGAAGGTCCAGTTCCTGCTATTTGATTCAATAATTCTGTCATCTCCATTAGCTTTTGAGAAAGACAAAGTCAATTGCTGATCGTGACTAGCTGTGGATTGTGCAGCTAAAAAGTGGAGCTTTTTTGTTGCAATTTGAACCTCTTGTAGCATACCTGCACCAATACTTGTTTCATAGTCATTCCGTAACTTGTCTTTTGCTAATTGATAACTCAATTTGGCCGACAAATTCCAGTTGGCAAAGCTGCTGGCATAGTTCAGATTTAAGCCGCTGAAACGACTGTTGAGCAGCATGCGATTAGGTTTGATGGAACTGTAACCGTAACCGAAATTCAGATAGGCTATTCTATCAGGATATAAAGTTGAACCGGCATAATTACCGTTCTTAAAAGAAACCGTGTTTTTTTCTTCACTATAACCTGCTGTAATACCCAGACCAAAATAATGCTGGTGGAGTTTAAAAGTGATTTCAGGATCAAAAATGATTTTATGCGTCTGGCTGGATAGCCGGGGATCTACAGTTCCAGCAGAAGAATTGTAGAAATAGTCCATACCAGACGATAAAAAAAATTTGTCTTTGAGCAGTTCATAAGAGATGATACCACCTCCATTGTAAATTTGTCTGCCATAATTCCCAGCTTTAGAAGCAAAAATATAAGTTGGCTGATCGGAATTCTGAATACCTCTGAGGTTATAAGTTAAACTATCGTCCTGAGCACGCTCAAATGAAAAATAACCCAACAATTTGAAACGGCCAAGTGTAACTATTCCTTCTGAATTAAATGTCACTGCAGTACTGGTCTGTGCCACTTGAGGCAGTCTGAAGCTACCTGTTCCATATTGATAAGTAAGACCAGCATAACCGTAGGTATCGAGCTGACTGGCTCTCAGCTGTGTGGCATCTTTCCGCAGCATCGTAATGGAAGCGGCAGACTGACGGTATACAACCAAACTATCTGCAGCATCCCCTTTTTGTGCGAGGGATGCTACAGGTAATATAAAGCAGTAAAATAGTGTAGTGAGATACTTCATCTTTTATTTAAAGGCTGATTTTGTTGCATCTGCCATAGTGAGGTAATCAAAATCCTGTGAAGAATTATTGGTGTCTTTCAATATCCTTCTTGTCCCGGCAGTTTTGCTGGTTTTACGGATAACAGATTGCGAGGAGTATGATCCACCAGCAGTAAAAGTAAAGCCGGCATCAATCGCGTCAGGCAGGCGTTTTGCAGCTCTGCTGGTCACTACTGAATGTGTGATATCAACCCCATCAATCAGTACAGCTACCGGAATTTGTGTGAACAGGTCCGTAGTATTGGTGAGTACAGTTTTTTCCGGATCAGGATAGTTTTTCCATTGACTGATGTTAGCTGATGTTTTAAAAATTACAATTGCTTCATAACCGTTACTGTTTAAAATCATATCGCGACCATCAGAACGTAAAACCTGCAAATTCGGTACATTAGGATTGTCTGCATCAGAAGGAAGCGGATTAACACCAGGAAGATCACCATAATAAGCTTCAAAGTCTGCCTTACTCAAATCTACTGTCAGACTTGGATCTTTAACAGAAATACCTACACCATCAGCACCAATATATGGTGTTTTGTGATTCTGTGCAGTTTGCGCAATAATTATACTTGCACCGGGTTGAACGGGATATTGCTTACCTGTTCCTTTTATCATATACATGGTTTTAGCATATACATAATTAGTATTTGGACTACTCTCTGCCATTCCAATAGCATTGGCCCAGTTAAACTGGCCATTCGGTAAAAATGCAGGCTTGCTGATATCTATGCTAGATACCCTGGTATTTTTTCCATGCACCTGTGCAAGATAAAGGCTATCTGCATAAAGTACTGTGTTGGAATTGTTATACAATTCAATGAACTGATCACGGAAAATAGCCCCTGTACTCACATTTGAACCACCGTAATAAATTTGCTTGATTACCCAATCACCCAGCCTTCCAGCAGTCAGCGTAATAGGTAAAGATCCCGTAGCACTATTGATATTAGTTTCAATACTTCCATTGAATGACACATCAGTAGCTGAATAGGCTCCTGTAGCAGTTGAGTAATCTGCAGCACTGACAAGCAAGCTGGCCACTACTGCATAATTACCTGGTAGTATGCTGGAAAAATTAACCATCCCATTGGCATCGGCCTTCGCCTTGATGATATTTCCGGTGGTTTTGTTGGTTAACGTAACTTCTGTATTGATCAATGCAAGGCCAAGTCCCGAATTTTCATTGGCAAAACTTAACTGAAATGATTGGGCAATAGGTTGCGCTTCTTCGACTGCCTCTTTTTTGCAGGAAGAAAAACATAACATCAGCATTGCGCTGAATAAGAGTAAGGATCTATTCATTGTATTTAAAATTTAATTGATAATTCTGCACCTACACTTGTAGGTAGCGAAAAAGTTTGGACCGATTGGGTTATGGGATTATAATACCTTGTTTTTACATTCAGAAAATTATTGGCATTGATGGAAAGCCGGATCTTTTTCCTGATCTCTTTGGCTATCCTTATAGAAAGATTGGCTACAGGAAATGGGATTGACACCTCACTATCTGAATTACTTTTATCTTCCAGGTGGCCATAATCTTCATTCTGCGGATCGAATACGGGAATTTCATAGCGATTCAAATCTTTGTCCATCCAGGCAATGGGCCTGTTAGTAGCCTGATTTGTTTTCTGCCTGGTCATCCAGCTGATATCTGCCAATAGATTAATCACAAAACCTAATTGAGGAATATGTGTGGCTGTACTGACTTTAGACATCAGGTTCCAATTGACCAACTCCGTTGGTGCATAAATGGCAATCCAGGCTTTTTTTCCTGCATCGATCATCGCTTGATTAGTCTGACGCATAGATTCCTCACTCAATTTGAAATAGCTATAACTAAAAGAGTTGTTCAGCGTGATACTGGTTTCTATGGCTTTGATTTTTTTAGAAGAAATAGACCATTCCAGTCCGTAATTGTTGGAGTTAGTGGCATTACCCACTGTGTTTACGGTGGCTATGCGACTGAAATAGTTGCCATTCGGTGCTGCTAGTGGCTTAGCACCTGCGACCGGAGTAATGGTATATTCGGGCAAAGTATATACTATGAAATTTTCTTTAGTGCTAAAGCCATTCGTGTCCTTTTTGTAATAGCCGAAGATTGAGGTGCTGAAAACCTTCCCGGATATACGTGTTCCCAGCTCCAGTTGATTGGACTGGCTGGATTTGAGGTAGCCATTATCTGACAAAATTCTGTCTGTGTAGAAAAGCGAAAGGCTTTCATTCACGTTGCCATTGCTTATACTTTTAATTGGAATATCTACGTATACAGGAGAAGGATAACGGTGAGCAAGTGAAGGGCCTTTTGTAGATATACCATAAGCTACATTTAGCTCTATTTTACTATTGATTGCGTATGACATATTTACCCGCGGCTGTAGATTTGCCTGCCCATTTTGTACATCATAGCGCAGGCCCGGATTGAAAGTCAGGTATTTTCGCAGGAGTTTTAGCTTGAAATTATCCTGCAGATAGATCCCATAATTAAAAATATCGGGCAGACTTTCATAAGAATAAGGGCGTTCGTTCTGGTAGTTCTTGTTTGCCCAGCGGGGTACTGTAGGGTCTACGATGATTCCCTGACCATGGTTCTGTGCATAATAAATATTGGCACCTATACTCAGTTGATGCAGGACTGATCCGGTGTAAATTTCATTAGTCAAACCTAAATTCCCATTGATATTGACCGGATTACCCTTGACATGTTCAACAGAAGTATAATTGCCAGGTATTAAATAGCCTACATAAATGGCATTAGTTGTATCTTTATCTACTATGGCAATCGGTGAATTATTAAGCTGCCACTGAGAATAAGTTTCACTATAAGCATCACTATAACCTATGCTCATGTCTATTCTTTTGGCAATACTTCCTTCCAGATTCAGAGAGCTCCGGTTACTAATGCTGTAGCTTCTGGATTTAGCAAATGATTTGAGCAAAAGATCATCATCCGGATCAAGCGCCACATTATCCAGTCTTGTAGAATAATCTATCGACAATGTATTTTTAAAGTTTTTGAACAAATAACTCGTCCACATGGCATTGCTGTTAATTCTTGTGTATTTTTTTGTCAGGTCGCTCGGATCTGCAAGGCTATTCAAATAGTTTACACTCATATTCAATGCACCCCATTTTTTTTCCAACACGAACCCTTTGGATAAAGAAAGATTGGTAGAAGCACCATTGATCCTGGTAGAAAACTGATAAGGAGATTTGCCGGCCTGGCGATTAATGATTACCGCGCCTGAAGTAAGATCACCATATTTAGCACTGGCAACACCGGTAATCACTTCTATGCTCTCAATGTTATCTACCGGAATATCCCGGATGTCAAGACCAGAAAAAGGAGTATCAAAACCACCAAAAAATCTGCTGGTTATAGCCGAACCACTTAAACCAAACTTACCTACACTCGTATTCTGCATATTCGCATTATTTGATAGTTGTATATCATCTACAATAATTGCTGCACCAAAAGAGTTGTTCATCGCTTGTAAACCTGTCGCCTCAGTTCTTAACGTAATGGTTTGAGGTGATTGCAGATCTGGCGTCACCGTCTTCTTTCCCGGCAAGTTATTTAATACATCCGCCAGACTGAATGCCTGAATCTGATCCAGTGCCGGCCTGTCAAAAATGATAGATGAGTTTGATTGCTGCTTTTTCCTGACCTGATTAATCTCGACCTCAGAGAGTGTGAGACTTTCATCTTCTAAAATAAATACTGACACAGCGTTTGATACCTGAACGGTTTTTTCGATAGTTTTCTTTCCAATAACCGCGATCTTCAGATTAATTTCAGGTGAAGCATATTGACGGGCTAAGCGAAAGAAAAAATACCCGGCGCTATCTGTAAATGTAGAGCGGTTTAGATTTTGTAGTAATACTGTGGCAAATTCCACAGGTTTAAGATTTGCATCTACTACCCTTCCTCTAACTTCAGAAGTTTGAGCGAAAGAGGATAGACACACAGGTAGTAACAATAAAAATAGTAATGGTAATCTCAATTTAGAACGATTCTTGTTAAAACGCAAAGATGTATATTATACACTAAGTATCCAAACTATTTAGACTAAATCCATTTAATGAATTTTTTCCCACACATTTCATGTTTTATCAATACTCAATACGCTGACCCCATTTATTTATCAAAAAATTAACAATGAACTAAAGTTTCAAAACATTTTCAATGCTAAATCGTTATTATGTAATATATTTGATAAAAGAATTCCGCCTTTCGAGAATGTAACATTTCCGTTGGCATACGAATTCAACTAAACAACAGACAGTTCACGCTTTTACTAATGGATCTAAATCAGGATGTTACCGATCGCCAGCAGGAAATCAGGTTTTTTAAGTTAACGCTTTCACAAAGTTTGTTAACGTGCATTCTGATTACAATAATTGTGGTGCTAACTCTTCTATTATCGCTGATGGCGAAGGACAAAAACTTCATTATTGCTTACCTTGTGTATTTTTGTCCCGTAATTACATTATTTATTGGTGGATATGCATTCACTTATAAAGGAAAAGAATACCGGTCATCTCGCTTTTTATTCTACGTACTGTTTAGCTTAAGTGTTGTCATTTTAGCTGGTTTAGAACTATTGTCGGGTATGGGACAAGCGTACTCACATTAATCATCTGTATGAATTTTAAATCATTAAACCCGTTAAATAAACTGTACCTGACAATCGTTATCGGTCTCACTGTTACTGTTTTGTTAAGGCTCTGCAATTTGATCTGACCATGGTAAATAATCTTTAATCTTATATACTACATGCACTATAAAAAGTTCCTCTTTATTCTGATGCCCGCCATTTTATGCTGTTTCTCTTCATGTTTTCAGGTCATAGAGGAGATTAATGTAACCAGTAATGGTTCAGGAACAGTGACGCTTACAGTCAACCTCAGTTCCAGCAAAGCGAAAGTTGCTTCTATTATGTTACTGGATAGTATTAATGGTTATAAGGTTCCTACAAAGCAAAAAATCCAGCAGGAAATGGATGAAGTTGTAGTCTATCTGAAGAATTCACCAGGCATTGGTAACGTCACAAAGAGGGTCGATTTTGTTAACTACATTGCAACGGTCAGTTTTTCCTTCCAGAATATCTCCAATATCAATAATATCAACCAACGCGTTTTAAAAAAGCTCAAGGTGAATGCAGTGAGCAACTCCTCCTATACCTATAACACGACAAGCAATATATTTCAACGTAATTATGCACATACTACACAGGCTGTATTACAATATAACAAGTTAAAGCCGGAGGTTAAAAACGTCTTTAAAGAGGCTACGTATACTAGTATTTACCGGTTTGACCGCCCTGTGGTAAGTATGAGCAATCCGCTGGCTAAAACCTCGAAGACAAAACGTGCAGTAATGCTCAATACAGGTATTTTAGGGCTGATCAATGGTAAAACCAATATTTCAAATAAAATAATACTTTCTAAATAAGCCTATACTATCGTAAATAAAAAGCTAATCTAATTAACAATCTTATCTGATATCTAATGAACTATACTATTAAGTGTGCCGCAACAGCTATTTTATTGTCAGTTGCAACGATCCAAACAGAAGCGCAGGACCTTGCGCGCAGAATTCCATCCAATGCACTTGCTGTCGTAACTGTAAAAGGCGATCAGCTTACACAGCTCATGTCTGTTGAAGAGTTCAACAGGACTTTTATGGGTGTAGCGCTAATTGATAAACTTTCTAATAAAAATAAGGGAGGAATGAACTCATTGGATCAATTTGGCCTGGATCCGAATGCTACCTATTACTATTATAACCAGAGCAATGACAGTGTTACGTATAACTGCCTCTTAGCACCGGTGAAAAGTGCTGCGCAGATTGACGAAGTATATAAGTTACATGGTAAAAAATTTGAACAGAATGGTGAACTGCGCTCACATTACAGCAAGGATAGCACAGGCATTACCTTATGGAATGAGAAAATGGCACTGTTTGTACTGGCTACAGGTGATAGCAAATATTTCTCGCGTCCTGAGGTAAGGGAACGTCTGGGACTGCTGGCACCTGATTTTTCGGCTCCAAGTTATGCTGATGCCGTTGCAGATAGTAGTGTTGTGGTTACTGATGTTGATACCGTTGCTTATGGAGCACCAGCTGAGGCAGCAGATATTGTGGTTGTCGAGGCAGATTCTGCTCCACAGATTGTCATAGACCAGCCAAAACCAAAAAAAAGTGCCGTAAAATCCAAGACTAAATACAAAAAGAAGAAATCCACAAAAAAACGCAGTGGAAAAAAGCCTAAAAAAAAGGCCGTAGTTGTGGTTCCTGAAGAGGATTACGCAGTAGACAGTACGATGGTTGCTACGGATAGTGGGTATGATAGCTATACTCCCGATTCAAGTTTATATAAACATGATGACAAAATCAAAAATGCTTTAGCCGGAAAATGGGCTTATGCCATGGCAACTGCTTCTTTCAACAAACAGCCTGACAGTTCGATTCTCGACAACAAAGATTTTGTGAAAAGTGTAGATCATAAAGCTGAAATGACGGTATGGATTTCCGGTGCAGAAGATTTAATGAATGCTTATGTGCCTCAAAGCATTTTCAAAGGAGTCAATTTCCTGAAAGGTTATGGTAGCGCAACCGCTAAATTGTACCTGGAAGATAAATCAATCCGTCTAAGTACTGCATTAACAGTAAGTAACGAGGTCGCTGGTGTATTTAATAAACTAAACAAAAGAAAGTTAAACAAGAAATTTTTGAATTATATCAATGAGGATAAAATGATTGGTTACATGGCTTATGCTATGGATAGCAAAGCGTACCTGGAAGAGTATCCTAAACTAATTTCCAAAATGTATGGTATAGTTTTAAATGATGAAATCAATATGGCTACTGACCTGTTTTCATTGTTACTGGATGAAGAAGCGGTGAGTAAAGTGCTGAAAGGCGACGCCATTTTTGTATTCAATGGATTATCCCAGAAAGAAGTTACTTATACTGCTAATGAGTATGATGAAGATAATTTTGAAACAAAGGAAGTAACAAAAACAAAGCAGGAAACTTTTCCTGATTTCCTGTTCATGACTTCTACTGAAGATACCCGATTATTTGATAAACTGATTGCCTATGGTCTAAAGAAAAAAGTGGTCACTGCGCATGAAAAATATTTTGAACTGACGATGTCTAAAAGCCCGATGACGGTGTTTTTTGCGATTAAAGATGGGATCATATTTTTTGGTTCGGATGGTACAGAAATGGAGCAGATCGTCAACAATCGTTATACTGCGAAAATTTCTTCCATACATAAAAAGATCATTGGCGGAAACAATTATGCAAGTTATTTCAGCGCGAAAAAGCTGGCTGGAAAAATCCCCGTTGATGCGCTGGCAAGTAAGGAAAAGATGGATAAAACCAATAAAACTTTAAGTGAATTGGGAGACATATATCTAAAATCCTTACCAGCGAAAGGGAATACTTTTGCCGGAGAAGTAAGCATGGAAATTCCTGCAAATCAGAAAAATGCCTTAAAATACATTATGTCATTGCTGGAAAATTTAGATACAAAAAAAACTGACCAACAATAAACACGATGACCCGCACGAAAAAAACTCTTTTTATATCAGCAGCAATAATCGTATTGCTGCTGATAGCGGGTTACGTTTACCTGCAATTCAGAAAACATGATTCCTTTAAAGTCCATATTCATAAAGAAGCCTCACTCCTGATGAAAGTTAATGTAGATGGTTTACTTTTCGAAATGGGTTATAGCAATAAGCAGGACAAAAGTAATGCTCCCCGCGGACTGGCTGTTCCTGCCAATGTGTTTGTCTACAATTTGCACACAAAGTCACCACTCACTTTTTTCTGCTCCCTCCCGGTAAAAGATACCACTGAACTGAGAAACTACCTCAGTAAAGTAATGGACGTATCATTTACAGGCCGGAACCCTGAGGGAGAGCTATCGGGGCGAAGCAAAGATGGCAGATTGACGGTA
>Ga0247809_1001169_pt1 | contig 11745 bp, 13 predicted proteins | sample UWRJL104311B1_FD_180951 | JGI IMG/M metagenome (GOLD analysis project Ga0247809, IMG submission 180951) | Plant litter microbial communities from Arlington Agricultural Research Station in Wisconsin, United States - UWRJ-L104-311B-1 | ecosystem: Environmental > Terrestrial > Plant litter >...
TCTCATAGCGCTTGAAGAAGCCCGCCAAGCCATCGAAGCTTTCGTCGCTCTCCTTGCGGATCTCGATCGAAAACGTCAGATACCGTCCATCCGCGAACCCGAACGACACCAGCGTATGCGCGATGGCTGGCCCCATCCAATACGACATCGCCACATCCACCGAGCGTAGCGTATCCAGGTCATAGCTGCGCGGCTCCCACCGCACCGTGTAATCGGTGTCGCTGCGCCAGTCGAAATTGCGCACCTGGTCCAGCGTGACGACGCTGCCCTCCACCTTGCCGGTGACCATGCGCGCCACATCGTCGGCCCACACGCGGTCATGCGACGGCTTGATCGTGCTCCACCATCCCATGATGACGACCAACGCCAGCAGCCAGGGCGCCAGCACCAGCAAATGCCGCTGCCACCACCACAGAGCCAGCGTGCCGACACAAAACACCACCCACGCGGCCAACGCGAACTTGCGCGCCAACGCGGCGACAGGCAGTTGAAACCACAATGCGAAGCCGCTCCAGCCAGCGAGCAGCGCGAAGACGAGTGAGCCGAGCAGCATGCCGGCGACGAGAAGGTAGCGTTGAGTCATACCCCGATTATGCGGGCTAATCGTGCTTTTCGTCGATTCCGCACGCGCATCCGATCTGGACGCAGATCAGTTTTACTGCAATACTCAGCACCAAGCCGATGATAGCGATCAGTTCCAACATGGATGATTCCGTTAATGAAGAAGAGACGCTTCACTTTAACCGCGCCGCCGCAGACGATCCAATATCAAATACGGCGGCCATCTATCTCGAAACGGCATAACGGTGATTTCCCTTAAACAGTTCAAATACTTCGTCGAAATCGTGGAGGCCGCCAGTTTTTCGCGCGCCGCCGAAAAATTGTACATCGCGCAGTCGGCGCTGAGCCGGCAAATCAAGGAGCTGGAGGACGAGCTGCAAACCCAGTTGCTGACGCGCGACGCGCGCCAGTTCGAGCTGACGCCGGCCGGCCAGTTGTTCTTCGAACGCGCCAAGCGTATCCTCGAAGAGATCGACGACACCGTGGTCCAGGCCCGCCACATCGGCCAAGGTGAGCTGGGGGTGATCCGGCTGCAGCATTCCAGCTCGGTGATCCTGACGCCGCGGATCACCACCGCGCTCAGCGAACTGCTCGATGAATTCTGCGGCGTGACGCTGGACGTCTCGATGCTGCCGTCCGAAAACCAGACGCTGGAGATCGAGGAAGGCCGCGCCGACATCGGCCTGTTGCGCCTGCCGACGCTGCGCCGCCACCCGCACATCCACGTGCGCCAGATCTCGACCGAGCGGCTGATGGTGGCGGTGTCGCAGCACTCGCCGCTGGCGGCGCTGGACAACGTCGAACTGGCCAGCCTCAGCGACCAGGCCTTCATCTCGATTCCGCACAAGGACCGGGGCGGCCTGAGCTACCTGGTGGCCAACCTGTGCCTGGAACAGGGATTCTTTCCCAAGCCGGCGCGGGCGTTGTCGCGCAAGTCCTCGCAATTGAATCTGATCGAAGCCAATCTCGGCATCGCCATCGTGCCGGAATGCATGCGCCTGACCGCGCCGGCGGGCGTGCGCTTCATTACCTTATCGCAGGGTACGCTGTGCACCGATGTTGGCCTGGCTTGCCGGCGCGAGGCCGATCCGCTGGTGGCGGCGTTCGCCGACCGGCTGGTGCTCAAACTGACGGAAGGACAAACATGAACGCTTTAGCCCACGCATGGCGTACACGCCGGATCGACAAGCGCCGTTTCGCAGGACTGTGCTTCGTGTTCGTGTGGTTTTTTGTCGGCGGCATCGCGCATTTCGTGGCGACCGATACCGAAGCCAGCATCGTGCCGCCTTATATCCCGTGGCCGGTGGCGGCGGTGCTGGTCAGCGGCGTGTGTGAATTATTGGGCGCGATCGGCATCGTGATGCCGAGCACGCGCAAGGCCGCCGGCATCGGATTGATGCTGCTCACGCTGGCGGTGACGCCATGCCATATCTATATGCTGCAGCATCCGGAGTTGTTCCCGGTGCCGCTCTGGGCATTGTGGCTGCGCCTGCCGATCCAGGTCTTGCTGCTGTGGCTCATCCACTGGAGCACCTGCGGTGGGGTCAAGTCTGACATTCGTACACGAGCTCGACCGTAGCATAGGTTACGGTCGAGCTCGTGTACGAATGTCAGACTTGACCCCACCTAGGTTTTCTTCTCCAGCACGGTGATCTTGCCGTCGGCTTCGAGGAAGATGCATTTCGCCTTGGCGAGTTCGACATCCGCTTCGCGCAGCGCTTGCTCGACGTCGCTTTCGGCGATGCGGGCGCGCTTCATCACGTCTTTATAGAGGTTGCCATCCCTACCCAGAAGCAAGCATTCGCCGTCGATCAGCGCGGCGACTTTGCGGCTGCGCGACGAGATGAAGCCGATGCCGATGTTCAGCGCAATCAACGTGCAGGCGATCAACAATCCGCCGGGCAGCGAATCGTCGCCGCCGGACAGGGAATTGGAGACCGCCTCGCTGAGCAGCATCACCACCAGCAGGTCGAACGGCGTGAACTGTCCCACGGTCCGCTTGCCGGACACGCGCACCAGCAGCAACAGCACGCAGTAAACAATAAAGCCGCGCAGGACGAATTCCCACCACGGCAAGCTCATATCAAACACCGGAGGCTCCTCGACAATATCCGGGCAGATCGTAGCCGCTCGCCCGCCGCTCATCTGTGCGCCCGCTAACGGCGACCAAATAAGCAACATCGCTGTCATTATGTACGGCAACGAACAAACGCCGTCGCGGCCACCGGCTATCCTGTTTATACCGACACAGGGAGGCGTTATGGCAGACTGGATTATTGATCGCAACGGCACGCCGGTGCTGATTTTGGATGAACATTGCTTTCGCTCGCCGCGAGGCGACGTGACGTCCTGGCTGGTCGGCAACGGCGTCTACGCCCTCAACGGCGACCACATCGGCTGGTTTGAAATCAGCACCTTGTACGATGTGCACAACCATATCGTCGGCATGCTGCAGCACGCGTGCACGCCGCAGTTGGCCGAGCGCGCGCCGGCGCAGATGCCGGTGTTCACCCGCCGCCCGCATATTCCGCTGCTGAAGGGACGCCACCAGCGCGCGCCGGTCTCGCCGCTGCCGCCGCCACCGCCGCCACCGGCCTCGGTGTACACCGGCGCCACCGCCCTGCAAGCGAACTGACCGGGAGACCTCATTGACCAAACTCGTCGCCGACGTCGTCATCGAAACGCTCCAGCAAGCCGGAGCGAAACATTGTTGGGGCGTCCCCGGCGATACCTTGAACTACATCACCGACGCGATCCGCCGCAGCGAGATCGAATGGGTGCATGTGCGCCATGAAGAAGTCGGCGGTTTCGCCGCCGGGGCCGAGGCCACCCTCGCCGACCGCCTGACGCTGTGCGCCGGCTCCTGCGGCCCGGGCAGCCTGCATTTCGTCAACGGCTTGTTCGAGGCGCACCGCAACCGTTCGCCGGTGGTGCTGATCGCCAGCCAGATCACCAGCGATGAACTCGGCTTCGACTTCCCGCAGGAAGTGAACTACAAACCGATCTACGACCAATGCAGCGTGTTTTGCCAGGAGATCCGCTCGCCGGAGCAGGCAAAGCGCATCACCGCGATGGCTGCCCAGGCCGCGCTGACCAAGCGCGGCGTCGCCGTTATCATCCTGCCGGTCGACGTCTCCAAGGCGCACGCCGCCGACGAACCGGACTTCGCCGTCCACCGCGCGCAACCCGACATAACGCCGTCGTCCGCCGAGCTTGACCGCATCGCCGCCATCCTCAACGACGGCAAGAAGATCGCCATCTACGGCGGCTCCGGCTGCGAAGGCGCGCACGACGAAGTGGTCGCGCTGGCCCAGCGGCTGCTGGCGCCGTTCGCCCACACCTCGCGCGCCAAGGACTTCGTCGAATACGACAACCCCTACAACGTCGGCATGACCGGCATCTTCGGCATCGATTCGGGCTACCACGCGGTGTCCGAATGCGACACGCTGCTGCTGCTCGGCTGCGACTTCGCCTGGCGCCAGTTCTACCCCAGCCACGCGCGCATCATCCAGATCGACATCGACTCGTCGCACCTGGGGCGGCGCCATCCGGTGGAAATCGGCGTGGTCGGCGATATCCGCAACACGCTGGCCGCCTTGCTGCCGCGCCTGACCGCGCGCGCCGAGCGCGCCTTCCTCGACGATTGCCTGGAACGCCACCGCAAGGCCATCGCCCACCTCGACGAGCGCGCCACCGCCGGCGACGGCGACCTGATCCGCCCGCAATTCCTCACCGCGATGATCGACCGCCACGCCGCCGACGACGCCATCTTCACCGCCGACGGCGGCGGCCCGATGGTGTGGGCGCTGCGCCATACGCGCGCCACCGGCAAGCGTCGCACCATCATCAGCCTGACCCACGGCACCATGGCCAACGCCATGCCGCAGGCGCTTGGCGCGAAGAAGGCCCTGCCCGAGCGGCAAGTCATCGCGCTGTGCGGCGACGGCGGCCTGACCATGCTGCTGGGCGACCTGATCACGGCGGTGCAGGAAAACATCCACATCAAGATCGCCGTCTACAACAACGGCTCGCTGGGCTTCGTCGAACTAGAGCAAAAAGTTGAAGGCCTGCTGGATGCCTACACCAACCTGCAAAATCCCGACTTCGCGCGGGTGGCGGAAGCGATCGGCATCCACGGCATCCGCGTCGAAAAGCCGGCGCAGCTGGAGGCGGCGGTGCTGGCGTGGCTGGCCCATCCGGGCCCGGCGCTGCTGGACGTGACCACCGACCGGCTGGAGTTGGTGATGCCGCCGGTGCTGGAGGCCAAGCAAATCTTCGGCACCGCGCTGTATTCGGCCAAGGCGATTTTCGACGGGCGCGGCGGCGATGTGGTCGACCTGATCAAAGATAACTTCATCAAGTCCTGATAAAGCAACGGCGGCCAAGGCCGCCGTCGTATTTCCGCCATCTAGCTAAGATCAGCGGTCATTCTTGTGGCTTTGACGGCCGGCTTCGGCGTGCTGCTCGGGCGTGCCGCCTTGGGTGCCTCCGGTCGAACCGCTTTTGCTGCGGTTGCCAGCATCGCTCTGCTGGTTTTTATCGTCCTGCTTGCCCTGATTGCCTTGATTACCCTGTTTGTTATCCTGGGTGCCTTTACCGCCTTGATTCGAATTTGCCATGATATGTCTCCAGTTTTAAGGTATCCCCGTCGCTGAGTGCGGCGGGGGAGTCACTATCCTATGTCCGTTGCGAAGCGGCACGTAGAGCCGCGTGGCCGCCTGAACGTAGGACATTCCCTGCTTTTGCGGAATGCAGGTTACATACAGCAGAGCCAGACGGTTAAGGACGCAGCACGATCTTGCGACAGCCGTCATCCTTCTTGTCAAACATTTTGTAGCCCTCCACCGCCTGCTCCAACGGCATGCGGTGTGAAATGATGACCTCCGGCGCCAGCTTGCCCTGTTCGATAAATTCCAGCAGCTCGGGCATGAAGCGTTGGACATGCGTCTGCCCGGTCTTGATCGTGATGCCTTTTTCAAACACGTCACCGAACAGGAAGCCATGGATGAAGCCGGCGTACACGCCCGGCACGCTGACCGTGCCGCCGCGCCGAACGGCGGCGATGCACTGGCGTAGCGCCGCGCCGCTGCTGCCTTCCAGCTTCAGCGTGGTCAGCGCCGTCTCCACCGTGCTGCCCTTGGCTTCGAAGCCGACCGCGTCGATCACGCCATCGACGCCGCGATAGTTGGTGTTCTCGATGATGAACTCGGCCGCGTCGACCTCATCGAAGTTAATCGGAATCACGCCGTAGGTCGCGCGCGCGAATTCAAGCCGGTAGGGGTGATGATCGATCATGAAGATCTTCTCGACACCCAGCATGCGCGCGCTGGCGGCCGCCATCTGGCCGACAGGACCGCCGCCGAAGATCGCCAGGCTGTCGCCCTTCCCGACGCCGGCGTTCAACACCGCCTGGTAGCCGGTCGGCAGGATATCGCTCAGGAACAGCACCTTCTCATCCTCGAGCGTGTCGGGGATCTTGATCGGGCCGACATTCGCCTTCGGTACCCGCACGTACTCCGCCTGTCCGCCCGGCACGCCGCCGTAGAAGTGGCTGAAGCCAAACAGCGCGGCGCCGGAGCGCAGCGACTTCTTGTTCATGATGGTGCCGCGATCCGGGTTGGTGGTCTCGCACGCGGAGAACAGATGCGAGTCGCAAAAGAAGCAACTGCCGCAAGCGATCACGAACGGCACCACCACCCGGTCGCCTTTGCGCAGCTTGGTGACGGCGGGACCCGCCTCGACCACGACGCCCATGAACTCGTGTCCCATGATGTCGCCCTCCTTCATGCCTGGCACCTTGCCGCGATACAGGTGCAGGTCGGAACCGCAGATCGCCGTGGCGGTGATCTGGATGATGATGTCGTCGGGCTCCTGGATGACCGGATCGGGGACGGTGTCCACCTTGACTTCGTGGGCCGAGTGATAAACGAGTGCGCGCATTGAATGCTCCATAAGTGTGTAAGTGGCGCCGCGCAAGAGCGACGGTGCCCCATGCTGAGGCATGGATCGGTGCCGCAGAATAGGTGCACCCGCTCCGCGCACGTAGGAATGAGCTGAGTTCGCGACGAACCTACATACGCACGAGCTTCCATCCTACAACCTGGTTTTGCTAACCCATCTATGATGGTTTTCATGGCAAGGCGCTTGCCATCCTAGAAAGCGCCATCCTAGACGGAGCACATCATGAGCAAACCTACCCAAGGCGGCAAAAACGGCGGCAACAGCAGCGTGGAAGAAGCCAAAGGCGCTAAGTCGTCCTCCGCAGGCAACAGCGGTGGCGACAAGGGCAACAGCCAATCGGCCGCGGCCGGCAGCAAGTCCACCGCCAAGAAACCAGCGGCGAGCAAGTCCAAGTAATGCACGACCACGACGGGCGCATCGCGCCCGTCGATTGTTGCGGCAAAGCTCTAAGCGAGCGACTCAACAACGCCATGTGTGGCACACTTGTGCCATAGCAGACATACAGGAGCGTGCATGAGCGAAGGACCGGACGACAACAAGCCACCACAGGACAATCCGCACCGCCGCGCCAGCGACCAGGATCGCCGCGCCCAACGCCCCGACGCAGGCACGCCGCGTTACCTCGACCCCGGCGATACCATCTTCAGCCTATGGGGCCGGGTCATCATGGCGCGCTACCGGCGCATCGCGGCGGCGGCCACCCGCCACATCATCCAGCGGCCGCTGCACATCGGCGTCTCGGCGCGGATCTTCCACCCCGAAGCGGGCGCGACCGGCCTGCGCAGCAAGAACCTGCAATACCTCGAAGAATCGATCGCGCAGTGGGTCATGTCGCGCGACGTGCTGGTGTTCATGATCCCGACCGTCAACACCGAAGGTCTGCTGCACCCCTCCAACATCCGCCTGCGCGACTACGCCAAGCACCTGGACGGCCTGGTGCTACAGGGCGGCGCCGACGTCTCGCCGCAAAGCTACTCGGAAACGCCGACCCGTCCCGAATGGGGCGGCGACCGCGCGCGCGACATGTACGAGCTGGAACTGCTGCATGAATTCGTCGAGGCCGGCAAGCCGGTGCTGGGCATCTGCCGCGGCTGCCAGCTAATCAACGTCGCCTTCGGCGGCTCGCTGTACCAGGACATCGCCTCCGACGTGCCGGACTCGCTGGCCCACGTCAACGACGACTACGACCGCAACCGCCACGAGATCACCTTCCCGGCCGGCTCCTCGCTGGCGCGCATGTTCAAAGGGCAAACCACCGGCATGGTCAACTCGATCCACCACCAGGCGGTCAAGACGCTCGGCCGGGATATGACGGTCGAGGCGCTGTCGGTGCCGGACAATATGGTCGAAGCGATCCGCTACCGCAAGGCGCCGTTCGTGATGGGGCTGCAATGGCACCCCGAGTTCCACCGCGCCGGCGGCGTCGAGCTAATGGACTGCACCGGCATCCTCGACAATTTCCTGCGCGTGGCCCGCGAGACGCGCTTCTAAAACTCGTTGGCGAAGCGGGCTCGGCCGGTATAAACTGTGGCATCTTTTACACAAGGTGTTGCATGACAACCATACGCCGTACCGCCCTGATCGCCGCAAGCTACCTGCTTATCCCGCTGGCCGGCGCGAGCGACGACGTCATCACCGTCACCTACAGCGAGCGCCCGCCCTACATGATGTCGCAAGCGGATGGCGCGCCCAGCGGATTGACCGCGACGCCGGCGGCGCAGGCGTTCAAGGCTGCCGGCATCCCAGTCGTCTGGCGCAAGCTGCCCACCAACCGCCAGTTGATGATGATCAAGGATGCCAACCAGCGCGCCTGCGCCGTCGGCTGGTTCAAGGTCGACGAACGCGAGCCGTACACCAAATATACCAAGCCGATCTACCGCGACAAGGAATGGGTGGTGCTCGCCAGCGCCACGCTGGCCGAGCGCCACGATGCGACGCTGGAAGCGCTGTTGCGCCATGCCGAAACGCGTGTGCTGGTCAAGGATAACTACTCCTACGGTACCGAGCTGGACCAGCTGCTGCGCAAATGGCGCCCCACCGTCGCCGTCTCGACCGCGACGACCGGCAAAATGGTGCAATCGATCAGCAAAGGCATGGTGGATCTGATGTTCGTCTCCGAAGAGGAAGGCAGCTACATCATGGAGCACCATCCCAGCGAGCAGACCAACAACCTGCGGCTGCTGCGTTTCAAGGACCTGCCACGCGGACCGGAGCGCTACATCATGTGCGGCAAAGGCGTGCCCGACGACGTGATCGCCCGCTTGAACAAGGCTATCACGTTCAAGTAATCACCCCTCGCGGAAGCGCTGGATCGCGGCGTCGACCATGCCTTCGGCGCTGCCGCTGCGGTCGAACTGCTGGCGCAGATAGTGCGCGTCACTGCCCTCGTGCGTGACTTGCACCAGATGCTGCAGGCCCGCCGTGGCGCCCAGCGCGGCGCCGTGCGGCTCCATCTTGCGCAGCGTGGTCAGGATGTCCTCGCGCAGCGACAAACTCTCGTAGGTCTTCGGATGCACCACCGTGCCGTCCAGGCCGAAGCGGCAGGCCTGGAAGCGGTTGTAGTTGTAGACCAGGTAATCGTCCTCGACCGGCGGTTCCTCCTTGCGCTCCAGCAGATAGCGGCACAGCGACTGCAGATACACCGCCAACGCCGCCGCCCGCTCCACCGTCAGCGGCGTGTCGCACACGCGCAGTTCGATGGTGCCGAATTCCGGCTTCGGCCGGATGTCCCAGTAAAAGTCCTTCATGCTCTTGATAACGCCGGTGTGCTCCATCTTGGCGAAGTATTCATGCTCGAAGGTCGACCACGATTGCGTGAACGGCGCCCGTCCGCTCATCGGGAAGGCGAACACCGAATTCAGTCGCGCGGAATTGAACAGCGTGTCGTTCCCCTGCACATACGGCGACGACGACGACAGCGCGATGAAGTGCGGCACGTAGCGGCTCAGCGAATGCAGCAGGAACAGCGCGTCGTCGCCCGATTCGCAGCCGATGTGCACGTGCTGGCCGAAAATCGTAAACTGTTTAGCCAAATAACCATACAGCTCCGACACCTCCTTGAAGCGCGGCTTGGAGAAGATACGCCGCTCCGACCATTTCTGGAACGGGTGCGTGCCGCCGCCGCAAATGCCGATGTTGAGCTGCTCGCCGGCCTGCACCAGCACATCGCGCGTCAGCTGCAACTGCGCCAGCAGCTCGGCGTGATTGGTGTGCACGTCGCTGTTAATCTCGATCATGCTCTCGGTGATTTCCGGCGTCACGTTGCCTGGAAACGGCTTGCGGTTCAACAGGTGCAGCAAGTCCGGGCTGGACGCCGTCAGATCGTAGTCCGACAGGCTGACCAATTGCAGCTCCAGCTCCACGCCCATGGTGAGCGGCTTTGATGATTTGAATTCTTCCAACGGCATTAGCGGTCCTCCTTGTTCGGGGTTTCATTGGCCCACACCAGCGCGCGTTGCGTGATGATCGGGCCGAATACTTCCAGCACCAGCGTCATGGCCGCCAGCGCGGCCAGTTCATCGACCAGCACGATCCCCATGTATTTGGTTTGCTCCAGCAGCAGCGTGACGAACACCGACATCGGCGCCAGCGCCACGCCGGTCAGCAGGCCCTTGCGCCACGAGATGCCGCCGACGTGCGCGAAGGCGCCCACGGCGACCGCCTTGACCACGAAGCGCGCCAACAGCAGCAGCATGCCAAGGCCCAGGCCATCGACCACGCGCTCCCACTCCAGCGTCGACACAGCGAACACGAACAGCAGCACGGTCATCAACTCGCCGATGCCGCCGAAGTTGCGCTCGGTGCGGCTGAACGCGACGCGGCTGTGGCGCGCGGCCAGGCCGAAGGTCAGCGTGGCCAGCACCGGCGAGACGTCGAACGCGCGCGCCATCGCCACCAGCAGGATCACGCCCAGCGCGAAGGCGATGGTGCCGTCCTGCGCCAGCTTGCCCATGCGGCGCAACACGGCCGGCACCAGCATGCCCAGCACCGCGCCCATCGCCGCCGATACCGCCAGCTCGATCAGGCTGTGCGAGATCGCCTGCGTCAAGCTGCCGGAGGTCTGGAACACCCAGAAGCCCACCACCACCTTGAACGTGAACACCGCCAGCACGCAGTTGATCGCGACCAGATGCAGCACCCGTTCGGTCACCTGGCCGGAACTGTCTTCTTCATTAATCACGCGCAGCACGCCGGCCGGCGAGGTCGACATCGCCAGCGACGCCAGCAACAGGGAGGTCAGCGACGGCATGCCGCTCAAATGGGAAATCAGATAAACCACGCCGAAGGTGGCGGCCGATTCGGCCAGGCCGCTGACGGCGATCCAGGGATTGATGCGCAACCAGCGCAGATTGATGCGGTAACCGAATTCAAACAGAATCAGTCCAAAGGCCAGATTGGCCAGCACGGTGACCGTGCTTGTGGGGCCGCTGCTCAGGGCGTCGGGGAACGCCTGCGACAGCCCGAAACCTACAACGCCGTAAACACTGATGCGTGGCAGACGCGTCCAGCGATGAATAAATTCTCCCGACAACCAAGCCAATGCTACGGCTAGAGGCCAGCCTAGTTCGGTCAATACGACCTGAATATCCGGCATGTACTTCTCCTTTTTAACGATACTTGTACAATTATGAATTACTACTAGCGTTCTCACTGTTCGCTAGGGAACATATGGGAGCAATATGCTTGAATTAATCAGCGAACACGCCTGCTTCGGCGGCGTGCAGCGTTTCTACCGTCACGACTCGAGCGAGATCGGCCTGCCGATGCGCTTCTCCGTCTTCATTCCGCCCGCCGCCGAGCATGGCCGCGTGCCCGCGCTGTTCTACCTCGCCGGCCTGACCTGCAACGAAGAGACTTTCATGATCAAAGGCGGCGCCCAGCGCGCCGCCGCCGAAGCGGGCCTGATGCTGATCGCGCCGGACACCAGCCCGCGCGGCGCCGGTGTCGACGGCGAAACGGCGAGCTGGGATTTCGGCGTCGGCGCCGGCTTCTACCTCGATGCGACGCAGGGTGAATGGGCCAAGCACTATCGCATGCAAAGCTACATCCTTGAGCTGCGGGAGCTTGTGGTCGCCGAGCTGCCGGTCGACGCGCAATGCATCGGCATCTTCGGCCACTCGATGGGCGGCCACGGCGCGCTGACGCTGGCGCTGAAGCGGCCGGACGTGTTCAAGTCGGTGTCGGCGTTCGCGCCGATCGCCGCGCCGTCCCAGTGCCCGTGGG
>Ga0247809_1001172_pt1 | contig 11739 bp, 11 predicted proteins | sample UWRJL104311B1_FD_180951 | JGI IMG/M metagenome (GOLD analysis project Ga0247809, IMG submission 180951) | Plant litter microbial communities from Arlington Agricultural Research Station in Wisconsin, United States - UWRJ-L104-311B-1 | ecosystem: Environmental > Terrestrial > Plant litter >...
AAGATGACGCCGATCCAGGCGCAAAGCTTGCCGGTGATCCTCAAGGGGATGGACCTGATCGCCCAGGCCAAGACCGGCAGCGGCAAGACCGCCGCCTTTGGTATCGGCCTGCTGAACCCGATCAATCCGCGCTATTTCGGTTGCCAGGCGCTGATCCTCTGCCCGACCCGCGAGCTGGCTGACCAGGTCGCCAAGGAAATCCGTCGCCTGGCCCGTGCCGAAGACAACATCAAGGTCCTGACCCTGTGCGGCGGCGTCTCCCTCGGCCCGCAGATCGCTTCGCTGGAGCATGGCGCCCACATCATCGTCGGCACACCAGGGCGCATTCAGCAGCACCTGCGCAAAGGTTCGCTGGTATTGCACGGCCTGAACACACTGATTCTCGACGAAGCTGACCGCATGCTCGACATGGGTTTCTACGATTCCATCGAAGAAATCATCATGCAGGCCCCGGAACGCCGTCAGACACTGCTGTTTTCCGCCACGTACCCGGTAGGCATCAAGCAACTGGCCTCCAAATTCATGCGCAACCCGCAGCAAGTGAAGGCCGAGGCGTTCCACGACGACACGCAGATCGAACAGCGTTTCTACGAGATTTCCCCGGAAGAACGCATGAGCGTCGTGACCAAGGTCCTCGGCCACTTCCGCCCGGCCTCCTGCGTGGCCTTCTGCTACACCAAGCAGCAGGTTCAGGAAACCGTCGACCACCTGACCGCCAAAGGCATCTCCGCCGTCGGTCTGCATGGCGATCTGGAACAGCGTGATCGCGACCAGGTGCTGGCGATGTTCGCCAACCGCAGTACTTCGGTACTGGTGGCCACCGACGTCGCCGCTCGCGGCCTGGACATCGATTCGCTGGACATGGTGATCAACGTCGAACTGGCCCGTGATTCGGAAATCCACATTCACCGTGTCGGCCGTACCGGTCGTGCGGGTGAGAAAGGCCTTGCGATCAGCCTGGTCGCACCGCCCGAAGCGCAGCGCGCCCAAGCCATCGAAACACTGCAGCAGTCGCCGTTGACCTGGGACCTGGTGGACAACCTCACCAATCAGGGCGGCGGTCCGCTGCTGCCACAGATGAGCACGCTGTGCATCGGCGCTGGCCGTAAAGACAAGGTTCGTCCGGGCGACATTCTGGGCGCATTGACCGGCGACGCCGGCATTCCGGGCGCCCAGGTCGGCAAGATCGCGATTTTCGACTTCCAGGCCTTTGTGGCGGTTGAACGCGGGATCGCCAAGCAAGCTTTGCAGCGCCTGAACGACGGCAAGATCAAAGGTCGTTCGCTGCGCGTTCGCATCCTGTAAGAACACCGCGGCCCCCCTGTGGGAGCTGGCCTGCCAGCGATGGCATCGACTCGGTCTGACTGGTAAACCGCGTCGATGCCATCGCCGGCAGGCCAGCTCCCACATTTGATTGCATTCCAGATCAGCTCTTGTGTGAGGACACCGTTTTGCGCTCTACCGAAGTCGTGATCATTGGCGCTGGCGCCGCAGGGTTGATGTGTGCGCTGACCGCCGCCGGGCGTGGGCGCAAGGTGATGTTGCTCGACCATGCGAACAAGGCCGGCAAGAAAATCCTGATGTCGGGCGGTGGCCGCTGCAATTTCACCAACATGTACACCGAACCTGGCAATTTTCTCTCGCAGAACGAACACTTCTGCAAATCCGCGCTGGCACGCTACACCCAATGGGATTTCATCGGCATGGTCGCCAAACACGGCGTGCCGTACCACGAGAAAAAGCTCGGGCAGTTGTTCTGCGATAACAAATCCAGCGACATCCTCGAAATGCTGCTCAATGAGTGCGATCAGGTCGGCGTGAGCCTGCACCTGGACACCTCGATCCAGACCATCGAAAAACTCGAAAGCGGTTACCTGCTGGACACCACGATGGGCCAGATCACCTGTGAATCATTGGTGATCGCCACGGGCGGCCTGTCGATTCCGACCTTGGGTGCCACCGGTTTCGGTTATCAGGTTGCCAAACAGTTCGGCCATGAACTGTTGCCGACCCGCGCAGGTTTGGTGCCATTCACCATCACCGATCAGCTGAAAGAGCTTTGCACCGAGCTGTCCGGCACGTCGGTGGACTGCCTGGTGAGCTGCAACGATCAGAGTTTCCGCGAGAACATCCTGTTCACTCACCGCGGCCTCAGTGGCCCGGCGATTTTGCAGATTTCTTCATTCTGGGAATCCGGCGACACGGTTGAGATCAATCTGATGCCGGACCATGACGTGCATGACTGGCTGCAACAGCAGCAAGCGGAACGTCCGAACAGCGAGCTGAAAACCCTGCTGGGGGAAATCTTCACCAAGAAAATGGCCAACCTGCTGGTGGACAACTGGTTCGCGTCCAAACCGATGAAGCAGTACACCCACGCGGAAATCGCCGACATCGCCGAAAAACTGGCGAGCTGGAAAGTGGTACCGGCCGGCACCGAAGGCTACCGTACCGCCGAAGTCACCCTGGGTGGGGTCGACACCAACGAAGTGTCGTCCAAAACCATGGAATCGCTGAAAAGCCCGGGTTTGTACTTCATCGGCGAAGTGCTCGACGTCACCGGACACCTTGGTGGTTTCAACTTCCAGTGGGCCTGGGCCTCAGGCTACGCCGCCGCGCAGTACGCCTGACAAACACAAATCAAAAATGTGGGAGCGAGCCTGCTCGCGATAGCGGTGTAACAGTCGACAGAGATGTTGAATGTTGTGGCCTCATCGCGAGCAGGCTCACTCCTACATTGACCATGTGTGATATGAAGGAACAGATTTTGCTGTCAGATGTGATCGGCGCCATTGCGTCGGCGTCATTACTGGCTCAATTTAGCGTCATTGCCTCGGAAGGCCTTCGCACTTCATGTCATCGACTCCTCTCAGTCAGTCTCTGCGTCGCCTCTGGGCGCTGGATAAATTCAGCTACAGCGTGCGGGTATTCATTGCCCTGACCGGCAGCATGGCGGTCTGTTGGTATCAGGATGAAATGGGCCTGCTGATCCCCTTGTTCCTGGGGATCATCGCCAGCGCCCTGGCCGAAACCGACGACAGTTGGCAGGGCCGCCTCAACGCGCTCGCCGTGACGCTGGTGTGTTTCAGCGTCGCCGCCTTCTCTGTCGAACTGCTCTTCCCCTACCCCTATATCTTCGTCATCGCCCTGGCCCTGGCCAGTTTTTGCCTGACCATGCTTGGCGCCCTCGGCGAGCGCTATGGTGCCATCGCCTCGGCGACGCTGATTCTGTCGGTCTACACCATGATCGGTGTGGACCAGCGCGGCGGCGCGGTCACCGATTTCTGGCATGAACCGGTGCTGCTGGTGGCAGGTGCTGCCTGGTACGGTTTGCTGTCAGTGTTGTGGCAGGCGATGTTTTCCAACCAGCCGGTGCAGCAGAGCCTGGCGCGGCTATTCCGTGAATTGGGCTATTACCTGAAATTGAAGGCGTCACTGTTCGAGCCGATCCGGCAAATGGACGTGGAAGCGCGACGCCTGGAACTGGCCCAGCAGAACGGACGCGTGGTGGCGGCCCTGAACGCCGCCAAGGAAATCATTCTGCACAGGGTCGGCAACGGGCGGCCGGGATCGAAAGTCAGCCGCTACCTGAAACTGTACTTCCTCGCTCAGGACATCCACGAGCGCGCCAGCTCTTCGCATTACCCCTACAACGCACTCGCCGAGGCGTTTTTCCACAGCGACGTGCTGTTCCGCTGTCAGCGTCTGCTGCGTCAGCAAGGCAAGGCCTGCCGCGCCCTGGCAGAATCGATCCAGATGCGTCAGCCGTTCGTCTATGACGCGGGCTTTGCCGAAGCCCTGAGCGACCTGCACGCCTCCATCGAACACCTGCGCATCCAGAGCAACCCGGCCTGGCGCGGGCTGTTGCGTTCGCTGCGAGCGCTGGCGGCCAACCTCGCCACACTCAACCATTTGCTCAGCGATGCCAGCAACCCGGAAGCCCTGGCCGACGCCACCGACAGTAGCCTGCTGGACCGTTCGCCACACAGCCTCAAAGATGTTTGGGTACGCTTGCGCACGCAGCTGACGCCGACGTCGTTGCTGTTCCGCCATGCACTGCGTTTGCCCCTGGCGTTGAGCATCGGCTACGGCATGGTGCATTTGATTCACCCGTCGCAAGGCTACTGGATCATCCTCACCACGCTGTTCGTTTGCCAGCCGAACTACGGCGCCACCCGACGCAAACTCGGCCAACGGATCATCGGCACCGCAATCGGCCTGACGATGGCCTGGGCGCTGTTCGATCTGTTCCCCAATCCGTTGATCCAGTCCTGCTTCGCGATTGCCGCTGGCGTGGTGTTCTTTATCAACAGAACCACGCGCTACACCTTGGCCACGGCCGCGATCACCTTGATGGTGCTGTTCTGCTTCAACCAGGTCGGCGACGGTTACGGGCTATTTCTACCGCGACTGCTCGATACCTTGCTCGGCAGCCTGATCGCCGGGCTCGCGGTGTTCCTGTTCCTGCCGGACTGGCAGGGCCGACGCCTGAACAAAGTGCTGGCCAACACCCTGACCTGCAATAGCATTTACCTGCGTCAGATCATGCAGCAATACGCCGCCGGCAAAAGTGACGACCTGGCTTATCGCCTGGCTCGCCGTAACGCGCACAACGCCGACGCGGCGCTGTCGACGACGCTGGCCAACATGCTCATGGAGCCTGGGCATTTCCGCAAGGAAGCGGATGTCGGCTTTCGTTTTCTGGTGCTGTCGCACACGTTGCTCAGCTATTTGTCGGGCCTCGGAGCACATCGCGAAACCCCGCTACCACCGGATGTGCATGAGCAATTGATTGAGGGTGCCGGCGTGAGCCTGGCTACGAGCATCGACGAAATCGCTCAGGGCCTGGCGAGCAAACAGCCGATTGCGATTCAGAGTGACGAGGAAGAGGCGCTGGCCAATTCGCTTGAGCAGATGCCCGATGAAATCGATGAAGGGCAGCGGCTGGTGCAGACGCAGTTGGCGTTGATTTGTCGGCAACTGGGGCCGTTGCGGACGTTGGCGGCCCATTTGATTAAAGACACCAGTGAGAATTGAGATTTGCGGGGTCTGGGCCGGCCTCATCGCGAGCAGGCTCGCTCCCACAGGGTCCAGTGTTCACAGATCCATGTGGGAGTGAGCCTGCTCACGATAGGGCCATCAGCCACATCTCACATCCCATGCTGTTTCATCAACCGCGCATAACTGCCGTCAGCCTTCATCTCGGCAATTTCACGGTCAAAACCGGCGACAATCTTTTCGTGTTGCGGGTTCTTCAGGCTGACCAATATGTGCAGGCTGTTCTCGCTTAATGGTTTGGGCAAAAACTCCACGGAATTGCGCACTTTTAATGATTCACGCGCCAAGTGATAACGGGCGACGTATTCATCCTCCAGCGTCAACTTGACCCGATCCGCCGCCACCATGCGTATCGCCATGGCAAAGTTATGCACCGGGACTTTCTGCAGTGACGCATCGTCATCGAACTCCGGCGAATAAGCGTAGCCCCGCACGATCGCAATCGGATAAGTGTGCAGTTGCTGCAAATTGTTGTATTCGATGGGCGCGTCTTTGCGTTTCAGAAAACGCACGCGGTTCAGCAGGTACTCGCCGGAGAACTGGCCAAGCTGGGTGCGATCAGCGCTGTACCAGGCGTTGACCAGCACGTCATAGCGCCCCTCGCCCACACCCATCATGGCTCTCGCCCAAGGCACCTGTTCGAAATCACTGGCATAACCCGCCCGGGCCAGCGCGGTACTGACGATGTCTGTCGCCAATCCGCCGTTGACCAGCGTGGCGTCGGTGAAGGGTGGCCAGGCATCGGCGACCAGACGCAGCTTTTGCGCAGCCGCGCCCTGTGTCAGCAACAGCATTACGATCAAAGCAGAAGCTCGATGCAATCGCGGCATGCTAGAAAATCCTTAGCGGGCGGGTTACCCGGCGGTGTTTTTTCAGCCCAAACTCCAACGCCCATGTACCGGCAGCCAAGTACCAACGTAGCTCATGAAAGCCACAGCACAGCGCTTCTTCATCGAAGATTACACAAAGAAGACAGCGCCGCGCGAAATGAACGATGGCATTTTGGCCTTTGTCACAGATTTTCCTGCCATAAAGACAATGGCGCTCAGGACGCTTAGTATCGGAGCGACGATGTTCAAGGAACGTGAAAATGACAATTGACTGGATCTGCAAACACCACAGCGACCTGGGTAAAGAACAGCTTTACGCCATTCTGCAATTGCGCGCAGAGGTGTTCGTCGTCGAACAGAAATGCGTCTATCAAGACATCGATGGCCAGGATCTGGAAGGTGATACCCACCACTTGATGGCGTGGGACGAGAATCGGCTGGTGGGCTATCTGCGATTGCTCGACCCGCAGACGCAAGGGGGCGATGTGGTGATTGGCCGGGTGATTGTTGCCCCGGCGGCACGTGGCGCCGGGATTGGGCATGAGCTGATGGCCCAGGCATTGAAGCAGGCTGAAAAGCACTGGCCGGACATGCCGGTTTATCTGTCGGCCCAGGCGCATTTACAGGGGTATTACGGGCAGTACGGGTTTGTGGTGGCGGGCGAGGAATTCGTAGAAGATGGTATTCCGCATATCGGGATGCGTCGTTCCTGAGGGCCCCTTCGCGTTCAAGCCCGCTCCCCCAGGGATCTGTCGTGTGACTGCTTTCTATGCCTCACAGATGAACCTTGTGGGAGCGGGCTTGCCCGCGATAGCGCCAGCCGACTCACTACGGAATTCAGGGATACTCCAGCACCGCTTTGATCTGCCGCAAATTCCGCTCGATCCACCCCCGATCAATCGCCCCCCACTCACGAATCCGATAGCACCCCGCATGATTGCGTGCGCCCTCTTCCTGCTCGAACTCGCAAACAATGTCCAGATCCGCCAACGCCGCAATCGTGTCCTGTGCCGTGCGCCGAGGCATGCCGGTGACCTCGGTCAAGGCCGGGACGCTGCTCGCCAGCCCGCTGTCGATCAGGTACGCCACGTACAACCGGCGATAGAAACTGCTCTTGGTCTTGCTGACTTCCATTCAAAGACTCCCGGCTGTTGAGCTGTTATTGCATGTCCCGCCAGGTCAGGTACACCCGCAGGTCAAACTCCACTTGGTGATAGCCCGGCAGCATGTGTTCGCAGAGTTTGTAGAACGCCTTGTTGTGATCGGACTCTTTGAAATGCGCCAGTTCATGCACCACGATCATTTTCAGAAACTCCGAAGGCGCGTCCTTGAACAGCGAGGCCACGCGAATTTCTTTCTTGGCCTTGAGCTTGCCGCCCTGCACCCGCGAGATGGTTGTGTGCAAGCCAAGCGCGCGATGAGTGAGGTCCAGACGGTTATCGAACAGCACTTTGTCGATGGCCGGGGCGTTACGCAGGTATTCCTGCTTGAGGTCCAACGCGTAGGTGTACAGCGCCTTGTCGCTCTGTACGCCGTGCTTTTCCGGGTAGCGCTTGGTCAAGTAGTCGCCCAGCCGATCTTCGGCGATCAGCTGGCGCACTTGATCCTGCAATGCAGCAGGATAGGCCTGGAGGTATTTCAACGCGGTCATTGGGGCGGCAACACGAATCACGAAAAGGTCGCCAGTGTAGCGAATTCAACTGTTCAGTGCGCTCCAGTCGAACCGCTGCACAAAGTCGTCGACATCCTCGGCCATATCAAAAACTCGGAATCCGCCCAAACCGGGATATGCGGTTTTTGCAGGAAATCCAGAAACTCTTTGCCATGCAGCTCTTGCACTGCAGCATTGAGCAGCGCGATGGCCGGGTTGGCAAAACGGATCAGCCGTCCTCACTCACCACCAGAATGCCTTCAGCCGACTAACGGTCGGCCCTGCAGGCCCCGAAAACCGGGCGAGATGGCATTTCGACAGGATGTTGACGTCAATCATCTGCCATTTTGGCCTTATCAAATTGGTCTTCAACGCTTATAAAGACCGCCCTCCAATACGCGCACTAGAGCTTCTGGCACGTGCGTGCAGTCAAAATTTGTGGAAGCTTTGTCTATGATCGATCTCGCAACCTGGAACCTCAGCGTTCCTGTGGGCAATCCGCCGTACACCGTCGAAACCGCCAAACTGGTGGACGGCTTCAAGGACCAATACTTCCATTCCGACACCGGCACTTTATTCTTCTGGGCCCCGGTAACGGGTTCGCGCACCGAAAATGCCATCTACCCTCGCACCGAACTTCGCGAAACCTACAGCAATGGCACCCTGAAAAACTGGTACCACCCGGACGCCGACAATTTTCTTCGCGCGACCCTGGCGGTGAATCAAGTGCCCAGTTCGGGGAAAATCGTCATTGGACAGATCCATGCCTATAAAAGCCAGAAACCCATGGTGAAGGTTGAATACCAGTACAAGACCAGTACCTCCACCGGCAATATCGTCGCCAAAGTGCGCATGCGTCCGGATGATGATGAAGGCCGAGTGATCACCATTGCGACGGGCGTGAAGCTGGATCAGGAGTTTTCCTACCTGATTCATCTGAGTCCGGGAGGTGCATTGGGCATCAGTGCGGCGGGGTATCAGTGGGATACCGACATCAGCGCGACCTGGCGTGATAAACCGCTGTACTTCAAGGCCGGGGTTTATGTGCAGGACAACACCGGGTACACCAGCGAAGGCGGGAAGGTGACGTTTAGCAAGCTGGATATTGATCACGACAAATAATCCATCCAGAAAACAACTCACTCCCTGTAGCAGCTGCCGAGCAGCGCGAGGCTGCGTCCGAGGACGAAGTCCTCGCAATCCCGGCAAACCCGGCCCGCCTGAATGAATACGTTGCCTGATTGACGACTGCTGCGCAGCCGAACGCAGCCTCGCAGGCTCGACAGCTGCTACAGCGTCCGAAAAACGCGTAGGACGCCTCCGACCGTGGCGAGGGAGCTTGCTCCCGCTGGGCTACGAAGTAGCCCCAAACTCTGCCGCCCATTTCCCCAGACACACCACAGCGCCCGGTTTTATTGCGACTGCGTCGTAAACCAAGTCCAAGCTGCCTAACCAAATGGCCGGATTTGCGTCCTACAGCCCAGTTGCGGCTACCCGAATCGCTGCCTAGAGTTGGCCTGTCGCCGACATCGTTGGCGACAGGGTTTCGCAGCCCTGACGATACGTGTAGTACCCTAGCGCCTCGAAAAAAGAGGCGCGTCAGCACTCGCCCTCCTTTTTATGGTGGCTGTGTGTGGGAGACCTTCGGGTCTGCCGGGTTCCTCGTATCCCTGGTCTGCGAACCCGCACATAGCTACCACCCCATTCGTTTCGCAGCGAACGGCAGTAGCTCTTCTTTCAGATACGAGGAAGATTTACTTATGACAATGAACAAGCCGCCCCGCCGCTTCACCCCAATGTCCCAATTCGCCACCGATTACCCCGTCCTGCTCATCGACAGCGACGCCCCGCTACGCGAACTCCACAACTGCGTCAGCGAACGCCTCAATGCCGTCCTCAAATACCTGAGCCTGATGGCCTGCACCAGCCTGCCCGACTACGCCGAAAACGATATCAACACGGTCACCAACATTGCGCGGATCATGGTCCAGGACATTGCGGATGTGTTTGGAGTGATTGAGCAGCGTGGGTTTGACGCCCAGAAAGCGAAGTGATTAATTTCAGGTAAAAAAACCCGCATCGCTGCGGGTTTCTATTGTTTTGAGGCTTACCTAAATAACGGCTCTTCTACCACTCCTGCTACTGCTCCAGCTACTGCCCCAATAACACCAACAGCTATTGCAAAAGGAATAAATTTTGCCGCAACATTTTGAGGAGGCCGAAATTCTACAGCCCCAGCACTGATCTCATCGAAACTTACGGTGAGATCTTTCCCTGTCTCTGCACTAGCAAGTACCACTGTTTCGCTGTCTGGACTGATATTTTTTATCATTCCTACCACTTTTTCACCAGAAGCGAGCTCCAGCGTAGCAACATCTCCTTTGATGATAGTTGTAGTGATCATATCCTGTACTCCTTTACATATTGCCGATAGGGGACATTTCATCCCGACCTGTTGCCTGATGTAAGTTAATACAGCTCTTAAATTTTCACACCTGTAATAACTAACAGTTTTTTATACATTTTTGCGATAACAAAGTTAACTTTTAAAGAAAACACTAAAAATAACTTTTGCCGTAGGCGCACGTCATTTGCTGCTACGCTTCTTCCATCACTACAAGGACGTAGGAGGCTATATGCCCAGAATGGGAAGAATTGTATTACCCAATTATCCGCATCATGTCGTGCAACGCGGCCACAACAGGCAGGTTGTGTTTGCCGAGCCGAGTGACTATCAGCACTACCTCGACGATCTGCGAGAGCTCAAAGCGCTATTCGACGTGAAAGTGTATGCCTTCTGCTTGATGACCAGTCATGTCCATCTATTGCTCGCGCCAAGAAATTCCCCTGCGGGTCTCGGACAGTTAATGAAGGGCCTGGCGGGCCGCATGACGCGGTATCGCAACAAACTGGAAGGACGCACCGGCACCTTGTGGGAAAGTCGATGTAAATCCAGCGTGGTTCAAACCGACGCTATTTACTGGCTTGTAGTCGATACATCGAGCTGAACCCGGTGCGGGCGCAAATAGTTCAGTATGCCCGAGATTACCCTTGGTCGAGCCTGCACCTGCGCCTCAACGGTACTGCAGACAGCCATTGGCTAGATGAAGATCTTTGCTTCAACGAACTCGGCAGTACCCAAGCCGAGCGAGTTGCACGCTATATCACCTTTATGGAACAGGCGGTTCCTTCTTCAGAGTTGCAGCTGATCAGGGGCGCTCTCCAGCGCGGCCAACTGACGGGCAATCCTCGTTTTATAGACGAGATTCAACAAATAACTGGATTGCGAATATCGCATAGAGCGCGTGGCAGACCTGCGAAAGTAAACGAATAGAACCAGCGTGGGAGGGATTAAATAAATCTGTCCCCTTTTCTAAAAGCCAGAAACCTTTGGTGAAGGTCGAGTATCAGTACAAGACCAGCACCTCCACCGGCAACATCGTCGCCAAAGTGCGCATGCATCCGGATGACGGTGAAGGTCGGGTGATCACCATCGCCACCGGCGTGAAGATGGACCAGGAGTTTTCCTACCTCATTCACCTGAGTCCTGGCGGTGCATTGGGCATCAGCGCGGCAGGCTACCAGTGGGACACCAACATCAGCGCGACGTGGCGCGACAAGCCGCTGTATTTCAAGGCTGGGGTCTATGTGCAAGACCACACCGGGTACACCAGCGAAGGCGGCAAAGTGACGTTCAGCAAGCTGGATATTGATCACGACAAGTAAAAAACCCGGTAGCAGCTGTCGAACAACGCGAGGCTGCGTCCGAGGACGAAGTCCTCGCAATCCCTTGACGACTGCTGCGCAGCCGAACGCAGCCTCGCGCTGCTCGACAGCTGCTACAGCGTCCGAAAAACACGTAGGACGCCTCCGACTGTGGCGAGGGAGCTTGCTCCCGCTGGGCTACGAAGTAGCCCCAAACCCTGCCACCTCATTCCCACAGACACACCACACCCCCGATTTACGGCGCCTTCGCCGCCGAACGGGAGCAAGCTCCCTCGCCACAATGACCGCATACACGTCCTACAGCCCGGTTGTGATTGCCGAAATTGCTGCCTAAAGTTGGTCTGTCGCTGACCATTGTTGGCGATAGGGTTTCGCAGCCCTAGCGAGTTAGATCCACAACCGTCAAAATACGGCGCGGCAACTTTGCCTGTGCTCTTTTTATGGCGGCTGTGCGTGGGAGACCATCTGGTCTGC